>ERZ773099.3266-NODE-3266-length-10540-cov-51.480210_pt1 | contig 10540 bp, 9 predicted proteins | sample MGYA00511120_ERZ773099 | MGnify/ENA primary metagenome ERZ773099 (study PRJEB29015, sample SAMEA2738012) | human oral metagenome | biome: human oral; feature: human-associated habitat; material: dental | place: China | collected 2104 ... | reverse complement strand
CAATTAGCACCGTCTTATAGCCCTTGTTAGCAAACTGCACCGCAGTATTATACGCCAGTGTTGTTTTACCAACGCCGCCTTTATTATTAAAGAAAACTAGTTTTTTAGAGCGAGGGAACTTCATATATTGATTTTAGCATAGAGATAGGTAACCCCTATGCTATAATAATGAAAATGAAAACTGTTGTTGCGGCCTTAATAGAAAAAGATGACAAATATCTATTAGCCAAAAGAAATTCGGATAAACCACTTGGTGATTTATGGGAGTTTCCTGGTGGAAAAGTTGAAGTCGGCGAATCAGAACCAGAGGCCTTGAAACGCGAGATTATCGAAGAGTTTAATACTGTAGTTGACGTTAATAAATTACTAGCTGAAACTAAAATTGATGACAAAACTGTATTAAAACTATATGCCTGCAGACACAATCTTGGCGGCTATCACACCAAAGAACACTCAGAGATTGCCTGGCTTGACAATATCAACGCAGCAAATAACTATGAATTAGCACCAGCTGATATTAAGCTACTTGAGCAAATAACTAATACTACACCACGACTTCACGAATTACAAGTTGGTAAATACTACACCAACAATGATATTCATCATATATTTTCAGTTAGTACGCAAAGTGGTATGCGTAGATCTAAACGCACGAATAGCCTGGTTTTGATTGCTAGACATGACCATAATAATCCGTACGAAGATAAGTGGGGAGCAGATGGTATTATACACTATACTGGTATGGGGCTATCCGGTAATCAATCTATCAACTATTCACAGAACAAAACTTTAGCTGAATCACGAAGCAACGGCATCAACGTTTATTTATTCGAATCAAATAAGCCAAACGAATACACCTATAGCGGGAAAGTAGAGCTTGCGAGTGATCCATATTACAAAACCGAAGAAGATGAAAATGGACATGAAAGACAGGTTGTAAAATTTCCTTTACGTATCTGTAAATAAAGTATTTTTCATTAAATATGCGGGGTGTTTAATTACTAGAACGATATCGCCTCCAACTCTCGCGGCAAAATCTCCTGCACTTCTACCGAACCTGCCACCAAATGGTAATCGTGCAACTTTGATGGCAAATCACGCTCGACCGAACGCCAATTAACTGGCCGATTTTCATCGAAATAATCCAGCAGTTCTGCATTCAAAAAATGGTCGCGCGGCAAATCCACTGAACCATCCTGATTGATGACCAGTGCTATCGATAAACCCGACGTCATGCCGTCCTCATTTTTGGCATACGCCGCCGTCACCAGATGAATCATTGGCTCAAATTTCAGCACCGACTGATCGCTCGCCCCCACCTGCGCCTGACCGCGACGCGCTAGCTGCTGATTGATTTTTGTTGTCAATTTGTCAACACTAGGCTTACCGTCGCCGGCGCGGCAATAGTCGCAACCATCTGCCGCCTCGACATATTCCAGCAGCAAATTCATATCGACGTCAGTGTCGTTAACACCATGCTGTGACAATTGCTCCACCATCTCATGCAGCGCGCCCAGCAAACTATAATCATTAGCATTTCCGGCAGCATCACCAATGCGAATGATGGCGCGAGCGATGGTGATGGTTTTGTTTGGTTTGTTCATGTATTCTCCTGAATATTTTTACGCCACTCGGAAAGCACTTGTGGGCACCCGGTAGCTAACAACGGACGAGCAGAATAATTTGCGTGTGTATCAAGTATCACAATTACCATCTCCGACCATAGTCAAAGCTTGCCGCAAACTCCGCACTGGCGCCGCATATGGTACATTAATTTCTGCAAAATGCTGGCGGGCCGCAGTAATTTTACTTCGTTCATTAGTGCTCAAGTGATTGTCATTAATGTCCTCTGAACCCTTCGTCTCCGCTACAAAGTAAATCCGCCTATCGCCATCAAACGCCACCGCCCAATCCGGATTATACTTGCCGACTGGCGTATCAATCTTGAACCAACTTGGTAGCTTAATATAGAACTTAACGTCAGCACTATCCTCCAGTGACTGCATGAATTCACGCTCAACTTCTGAATCAACTGTTACGTAGTCGTAGATAGTTTTGGCTTGATCAGTCACTGCAACTGCACCACTCTTCATCGCTACATCATACAGGTATGCATGTAATTCACTATTCTCAAACAACGTCATGTCATAATACTCGCCTGTCCTGTGATATTTAATACCATCAACCGCCAGGCGCTGCTTCACCCGATTAATCGCCCGAACTGTCTCGTCAATCACCTGCTGTGGATTGATAGCCACCTGCTCAAACATTCTCGCCTGATCAAGCACATCAAATATCACCCGGCGAGTCATTTGTGTCTGACGCTGAATATTCGCTAATAAATTCGGTATCTTTACCTCAGTTTGGCGTGCCGCATACGTGTTAAAACCAGTCTCGCGCACCATAAAACCGCTGTCATTATTCATATAATCAATCAGTGTCTTAGCATCAGCGATATGTGGTTTGCTAATAGTGACTTGCGCTAATTCACTGGCCGCCTCCGTCACCAACTTCTCTGTATCAATCGCCACCCGGTAGGTCGTCTTATGCTTAATCTTATCCCACAACTCCTTGAAAGTGGGGTCAAGCGCCCGTGATTTCTGAAATCTGACGACTCGCCGATTATCACGATTCTTGATCCGTCCACCGAAGTGGATACCAGTCTCTTCCTCAATTTCCGTCTGGAGCTTGCGGCTAAAATCTGCATAACTCTCATTAGCAATCACTGTCAGTATATTGACATTATCGTCATACACTCGCTGCCCGTCAACATTCACCGGCAAGCGCAGACCTCGTCCGATTTCTTGGCGCTTTTTCATTTGGCTTGACGTTTCGTTAAGTGTACAAATTTGAAACACATTAGGATTATCCCAGCCCTCACGTAGTGCCGAGTGGCTAAAGATAAACCGCAGCGGCTCATTTATATCCAGCAGTCTTTCTTTATCCTTCATGATTAAGGTATACGCCGTATCGTCATCCTTAGTACGGCCACCTTCACCCTTGGTATCACGAGAGTCCTTCCACTGACCATTCTTGTCCGCCGCAAAGTAGCCATTGTGCACCTCACTCGCCGATAAATTGTCCATCACGCCGGCATATTTTGGTTTAGACGCCACCTTAGTGTAGGCCTCCTCAAACCATTCGGCGAATTTACCCTTCTTGGCACCATTCGCCGTATATTCACGATAATTTGCTACTTTATCAATGAAAAATAGACTTAGCACTTTGACGCTACTCCCCAGTCGGCGCTGTTTATCAAAGTGATCATCAATCGTCAGTTCAATCTGTCGCTTGATGATATCATCATGCAGACTTTCATCACGTTGACCAACGTAGACTACTTTACCATTACTAAACTCGACGCAATCATCGCCGTGATTGATCGACTCGACATAGTAGCCAGCATAGACAGAACGCCCTGTCTTCGCCTCTAAATCATCACCCGGAAACGCCTTGATGATCTTGCGCTGCAAGCCATACTCATCACTCGCATCCACCTCTATCTTGGCGAATGAGCGAGTCTTCGACTGACGCTCCAGCGACAATACATTGATATACGCATCATTATAATTATCCTCGCTCTGGATACTATGTACCTCGATCTTCTTAACCAATCCTTTATCATAGGCATCAACTGGAGTCAGCCGATAAAGCAAATTGTATAGGTGCTTATGCGTGGCACTATAGCGCAACGTGCACAGCGGATTAAGGCTAGCAATAGCATTCCGCCGTATGTCCGTCTCCATATTCTGCGGCTCGTCGAGAATGACCACTGGGTGAGTAGCCTTGATGAAATCAAGCGGTCGGCCATAGTCGCTCTGCCGATTCATCACATTCTGCACCTTAGCGAAGCTATCAACGGTAATCACCATAATCTGCAATGTATCGTTAGTCGCAAACTCACGAGCCTGGCCGGTTTTCTTACTATCCCAAACGTAGTAGTCCATCTCTGGCTTGTTATAGAGATCAGCAAAGTGCTCCCTGATAATCGCTAAATTCTTCAGCACACCTTCGCGAATAGCCACACTCGGCACTACGATGATAAACTTCTTCCAACCATAATTCTGGTGTAGCTCATGAATCGTCCGCAAGTACACATACGTTTTGCCTGTGCCGGTCTCCATCTCGATGGAGAAGTTTATACCATGAGGTAAACTCTCTGACACTCCAGGTCTGCTAATCAGGCTACTTTCATCCGTCGAGATATCATTTCGCTTCTGAACTGTACGCGTATTTTTAGTAATCTGCGCCATATCCAGCACCAGGCTATTCCCTCTAGCGATTGTCGCCTCCAAGCTTAACTGCCCATCCTGATCCATATGGCGAGTCACATCGTCACTATCCGCTGGCTGCCCAGCAAATACATCCACCACCGCATTGATGGCGTCGAGTTGGTACTGCTGATTGGGGTCAAATTTTAGTTTCATAAAGCTAATCAAACGCCTTCTCCGCTACCACTTAAAGATCCGTCGTCTATCTCCGCGGCGGCTTTTCCTCTTGTTAACATATCCAGCAGACTTAGAAACGCTTGCTTCATATCGGTCCAGTCAGATGATTTAATCTCTACAGTATCACCTGCTTTGTAGTTTTTTATATTTGCGTTCAAAACCTTAGTACTATTAATAAACTTTTTATCGACCACACCACCCTTATGTACCAGTAAGTGTCTTATCTCAAGATAAAAGCATAACTTCTTCTGAAGATTACTTTCTAGTTCAATTTCTTTATTGAAATAATTTTCAAAATTACTCAGTATAGATTTTAAATCTTGAAAGTTAGGTTTGTCACGCTCAAGTATTAAACTTCCCAATTTATTGTCAAAATTAAGCTCGTTGTCAATAATGTCTCTTATCGTTACTTTTATTTCATTTAGTTTCTTATTTTCTATATTGATGTCTGTTTTATCATTAAAACTATCCACAAAATAATCCTTCAGAATTGCCTCTAAAGATGAGACAGCCAAAACACACATTTGAGAATATATTACGCTAAATTGCTCCTTCATAGACTCTTCTTTTATATTTTTGAGGGACTTAATGCCATTCTGGATTATGTTTTTGTCCTCATAAACAAGATTTGAGCTATCATCTAATACTGTTTTAAGGCACTGAATCGCTTGATCTCGCATTACCATAGGTGTCGATTCGAGCTTCTCTATTTTTTCAAACCTAGAGCTTAGTTTTGTTACATATTCATTATTTTCACTGCTACTCATCGTATCACCTCCACAAAATCCGGAAATCCCGGATTTTCTATATAGTTATTTAAGATTTTCGAATAAATAGCTGTTTCATCAGTTGTCCGGCTTCCCCGGACAACTGACTTATTATCAAACCCACCTTTATCACTCAGGAATAGTTTGTTGTCAATGATTTTACGGCCATTATCTACTTTCATTTTGACAACCTCAATTCTTCGGGCAAAAAACGATCTATTTCTTCATTAGACCACGTAAACTGTTCTCCTGCCACCTTACCTCGTTTATTTAGCTGTAGTTGTGCTGTATCGAAATCTTTACTAGTGGTTATAGGTGACCTATTTGAAACCTGTTGATACTCAGCCTGCAATGTATCTCTCTTATCACAAATCATATCAATTGAAATCTTTTGATTCATAATATCTGTAATCAACAATCCATATTTATCCCTTAATGCCATATACTCGAGAGCTGCGCCTTTATGGGATAGTATTTTGTCATCAAAACTATATGTTAACTGCACAATTAAAAAAGTTATCTCTGCAACGCTAAAACAAGTCGCAAGTATACTAAACAAAAGAAATTCAGGATATGATGCTTGAAGGATGATTAGAACAAGAACCGCTGTAGTCATGGCGACATTAATGATTTTCATTCGACGCACATAAACTAGATTACGATTAGCCGCAGCTTCCTGAACTTGGTGCGTAAACACAGCTTGCGCAAAGCTCCGTCGTACAATTGCTAAATTCTTTTTATCCACGAAAACTTACCCCAAATATCTCTTTCCATTTTTGAGTTGCCGAATAATAATGTCCTTCGGATTCATATTCGCAAGCCTCCACGGCAATGTTATAGCAGCGTAATGCTTTGTATCTAAAGTCTCCTTCCGGATATACATACTTATTGCTGCCAGGTGCAAGCCAGTAAGTAGTCTTTGGATCTAGATTCTTTAAATACTCAAGAAAGTCTCGAATCATCCAATCATAATATCCGTAAGATTCCGTATTATATCGCCAACTTGCAAGAAACTTATATGACAACGTATCAATTAAAATGCCTCCCATAGGGACATTCCATTTATTTTTCCAGCATCGCATCATCCTGCAGAGGTTTTTCAAATTACCATTTGTTCTGTTATCTATAATTCTAATAGCCTCAATCTCTGGTCTAGGATCAGTATTTTTCCACCTTCCCCCATTATGAGAATCTGGATAAGTAAAGCTACCGTCATCATTCTCAAAGCACGGCAATAATTCAAAACGTACTCTATCGTCAAACTCGATAACCACAACTTGACCATCTCCTTTTACATGAGATGTTGCATATGTATTCTTTACAGAATCTCTTAAAGCTTGTATAAGTGCTGATTGGCCATTTCCCTGGTAACTATTGTACTTCTGATAATAATGGTAGGGTAACCATAACAGTGTATCAACGTCACTTGCATTTATTGCGGTTTTGCGTCCATAAGACCCAACAAGTAGGCTGTGATTAATCTCCGAGTCACTACCCCAAAAACTCTTATTTATCTGCCTCGTTATTCGTCTATATCTATAGCTGACATTGTCTGCTACTTGTTGCAATATTTTGATTTCATCACAAAATTTATTAAATCTTACACCTGTACTCATCACACCACCTCCACCTCAACACCTTGCCGTTCGGCTTGCAGGAGTAGGTTTACCTTTAGATTTATGTCGTCGCCGAAGGTTCGGTCGAGGAGAATGATGGATGATGGGTTGGTGGCGAGGATGGCTGCGAACAACCCCTCTGTCATCCGATGCGCAAGGCAGATAGCCAGCTTTTCGGACGGGATGAAGCAAAAGTGATCATGCTGCTCAATCTGCGCCAATGGCGAGATGCCGCGCTTGAGCAGGAGTTCGGTTAGCAGGTCGTCATCAGTCGTACCCTCCTCCAGCGGGTCAAGGTTAGCCAGCGCCTGCTGGCGAATCTCCTCTGGATCAGAAACTAGCTCGTTCCACTGCTTGAAGTTGCTATCATCCACCCGATACGCCCGAAAGCCAAGGTCAAGTGGGGTGTTACGAGAGGCGGGCTTGTCCGCCCGGTCAGCACGGATTTTGGCACCCGCCCGACGGATGCGCTCACGAGCAATATCAGCGATAGTGCGGTAGCCAGCTTTATATGCCTCCGACTTCTCGTCGGTCAGCTCAGGCAGCTGCACACAAATCCAGCGACGGTTACCACCGTCTTCGGCGTTAAGCTCGGCGACGGCATGAGCGGTTGTACCCGAGCCAGAGAAGAAGTCGAGGATGATATCGTTACTTTCTAAACTAGTCCCAATTTGACAAATTCTTTTTATCAGTCCCAATGGCTTTGGTGTATCAAAAACATTTTCTGGCATCAAATCTTTCAATTCTTGTCGTGCTTTATCAGTACTTCCGACTTCATCATATTTCCATAAGCTCACTGGAAGTATATCGCCAACCTCATCAAGATATCTCTTAAAAACAGGAGTTGAGTCTTTATTCTTCCCGAAATAAATCCTACCCTCGACTTCTAATTGTTTTATCTTTTCCTGGCTAAACCTGTTGTATGTACCAGCTGGTGGATGCCATATGCGACCGTTAGCAAACATAACCTCCTGAGGATTATTGCCGCTTCTGGCGTGCAGAGGTATAGCTTTCCAAGGACCCCTTGGATCGTCATCAGGATTAGTATAACGACTATTTTGTTGTTCAGTTCGTGGTAAACGATTTAGAACAGAGGCCCTCTCGTTAATTGACCCAGCATAGCACATAACGTATTCATGGGTACAGGAAATATTTTTAGCATCATTACTTTGCGTATATTTCTTTTGCCACACAATCTGCGCTACAAAATTCTCCTCCCCAAATATCTCATTCATCATTAGGCGGAGATTGTGGACTTCGTTGTCGTCGATCGAGACGAAGATGACACCGTCCTGGCGAAGCAGGTTGCGAGCCAAAAAGAGGCGTGGATACATCATGTTCAGCCAGTTGCTGTGCTTGTGCCCGCCGGTATTGGTGTGCAGGCCATCATCTCGTACAACGTTGCCCTCATCATCGGCGATGCCCGCTTCCGCCTCGTAGCTACAGCGTGTCTGCTTAAAGTCGTCGTTGTAGATGAAATCATTGCCAGTGTTGTAGGGTGGGTCGATATAAATCATCTTAACCTTGCCGTAATACGCCTTGTGCAAAATCTTCAGCGCCGCCAGGTTGTCACCCTCAATAAACATATTGCCCGTCGTATCCCAATCGACGGAATTCGCCCGGTCGGGGCGGAGCGTCTGGACGGTCTTCTCCTGGATGGTAGCGAAGACGTCACTCTTACCTTTCCAACCAAGCCCATAGCGCTCGCCCAGATCAACCGCCTCGCCCAGAGTCGCCTGGAGCTTCTGCCAGTCGATTTTACCCTCGGTGACTACCTCGGGGAAGATCTCTTTGAGCTTGTCAATTTGCTGTTGATTTATATTGTCGTTGTAGCCGTTCATCGTTTTTTCTCTTTATTCCGTTGCTTCATTTTTTACTACTAATAAACCATTTCTATCCATAGCCAACAACACATCTCTTAACAAATAGTTATTAGCAAACCTCATGACGTATTTTTTCTTATATTTGGGGTGAACCATTAGCAGCCCTTTGTCTCTCATATTTGCCAAAACACGAGAAGTTTGTACAGCATCAGAGGCGGTTGGTCCAAATAGGTGTCTTACGTCTTGTGCCTGAATTAGGTCTTTTTGCATGGCTATCTTTAAAATCTCATGTTCTTCTGCAGATATAAATTGACTATCAAGGGCGCTTTTTAATGCTGGCTCTATTATATTTGGCACAGCGTAGTTACGATCTAATAGCTTATTCACCCTGACTATCTCACTAGCTATACCTCGTGCGACATACAGGCACCAATCCTCTAACGCTTCTTCCCCACCGGAGTCTGCTGCAGCCAATTTATTATAGTATTCTTGACGATCCATACAAAAAATAGCCGAAGGATTTAAAATAGTCCGCATAGTTTTGTTGATAAATTTAGCCTTAATAAGCATCGCATACGTGACAAGCCTTGCCGTCCTACCGTTTCCATTATCAAATGGGTGTATTGCAGCTAGTCGATGGTGTGCAAGAGCAATTTTGATAATATCCATTTTATTATCGTTATCATCAGCGATGTAACCACATAGCTCTTGAATAAGTTGCGGTATCTCAATATGATCTGGCGGTTTATGATTACTCTTAGTGATGTGCATTGGACATTTTCGCCAATCTCCAGGCCATCTACTACCATCACGCTTTAAGCCAGTAACTACTATTTTCTGAACTTCACGAATAAAGGAGGGGGTAATCCGTTGATCGTCGTCTCCATCAAAAGCTTCTTCAATAAAATCTATCGCCTTCCTGATATTGCGAAGTTCTTGGAGGTTTTCGTCGCTGGGCTTTTCATCATTACTCAATGAATCCATGGCGGCACTAACAACGGTTGTACGATTACCTTCAATTCGAGCAGACGCGACACTTTCTAATATGTACATAATCTCTCTCAAATCAAAGAATAGCCATGGTGGGGTCGTACCCCCTAGATGGGTATAGCGAATTTTCTCCAAATTAAATAGTTCACTCACCAATTCCGAGTTAAATGATGGGTTGATAGATTTAAGGGGATTCATATCTTCATTATATATGTTTGTTAAATTTTAGTCAATATCTTTTAACATTTTTCTCTTATCTTAATCTGTTATATATTGTATATCATTAATTAATCTCTTAACATTTTGTTATATAATCACTTACTGCTCATTCTTATTTTAGATGATACTTATGTAGCCACTTCTTGTAACAATAATATGATCATTAAGCGTAATACCAAGCAGTTTTCCCGTTTCTGCCAGTCTGTTGGTAACATTTTCATCAGCCTGGCTGGCCTCCAAGCTCCCACTCGGATGATTATGCGCCACGATGATACTGGCAGCACGGTCGGCGATGGCATCGGCGAAGACCTCGCGCGGGTGGACCAGGCTGGCCGTCAGCGTGCCGATAGTAACCACCCGCTTGGCAATCAAACGATGAGCACCGTCCAGCGTCAGGCAGACAAAATATTCCTGCTTTTTGTCGCGAATGTCGGCCAGCAGCTCGACAGCCTTTTCTGGGCTATCGATGATTGGTTGGTCACTGTCCAGCAAGTACCGCCTCGCCAGCTCCAAACTCGCTAGAATCACCGGGATTTTCGCTTCGCCCAAGCCGACCACGCCGCGCAGATCATCATACGAAACATCACCGCCCTTTTGACGCAAAACCTTCAGCACTTCGCGCGCAATTTTACCGACATCCGCCTGTTTATTACCGCTGCCAATAATCGCCATCAACA
>ERZ773099.3262-NODE-3262-length-10541-cov-12.791722_pt1 | contig 10541 bp, 10 predicted proteins | sample MGYA00511120_ERZ773099 | MGnify/ENA primary metagenome ERZ773099 (study PRJEB29015, sample SAMEA2738012) | human oral metagenome | biome: human oral; feature: human-associated habitat; material: dental | place: China | collected 2104 ... | reverse complement strand
TCCAGGTGGGCGACCCCTTCATGGAGAAGGTCCTCATCGAGTGCTGCCTGGAGCTGTTCGACGGCGGCCTCGTGCTGGGCATCCAGGACCTGGGGGCCGCCGGCATCTCCTGCGCCACTTCCGAGCTGGCCTCCAACGGCGACGGCGGCATGCACGTGGACCTGGAGAGGGTCCTGCTGCGCGACCCGTCCCTCACCGCCGGCGAGATCCTCATGAGCGAGTCCCAGGAGCGCATGATGGCCGTCGTCGCCCCCGAGAAGCTGGACGCCTTCATGGAGGTCATCGACACGTGGGACGTCGAGGCCGCCGTCATCGGGGAGGTCAACGGCTCGGGGCGCCTGACCATCGACCACTTCGGGGAGCGGATCGTCGACGTCGACCCGCGCACCGTGGCCCACGAGGGCCCCACCTACGAGCGCCCCTACGCCCGCCCCGCCTGGCAGGACGCCCTCAACGAGGACACCACGGCCTCACTGGAGCGGCCCGGCACCGCCGCCGGGCTCGATGAGCAGGTGCGCGCCGTCGTCGCCAATCCCAACCAGGCCTCGCCCGCGTGGGTTACCGACCAGTACGACCGCTTCGTGCGCGGGGGGACTGCCCTGGCCCAGCCCGACGACGCCGGCGTCATCCGCGTGGATGAGGAGACCGGCCGCGGCGTGGCCATCGCCACCGACGCCAACGGGCGCTTCACCAAGCTCGACCCGGCTGCCGGTGCCGCCCAGGCGCTGGCCGAGTCCTACCGAAACGTGTGCACCGTGGGCGCCCGGCCCCTGGCCGTCACCGATTGCCTCAACTTCGGCTCGCCGGAGGACCCCGACGCCATGTGGCAGCTCGTCGAGGCCATCACCGGCCTGGCCGACGCCTGCAAGGCCATGGGCGTGCCCGTCGCCGGCGGCAACGTCTCCCTGTACAACTCCCACGGGAAGGTCAAGGGGAAGATCGACTCCTCCATCAACCCCACGCCCGTCGTCGGGGTCCTCGGCGTCATGGAGGACGTGCGCCGCGCCAACCCGTCGGGCTGGTTCGAGGAGGGGCTGGCGATCGTCGCCCTGGGGGCCACGCGCGACGAGCTGGACGGCTCGGCCTGGGCGCGCGCCGTCCACGGCCACCTCGGCGGCCTGCCCCCGCGCGTGGACCTTCACGCCGAGATGGCGCTGGGCCGGGTGCTGCTCGCCCTGAGCGAGGCCGACGGGCCCGGCGGCGAGCGGCTCGTGCGCGCCGCCCACGACTGCTCCGCCGGGGGGCTCATCCAGACCCTCGTGGACGCCGTCCTGCGACACGGGGTGGGCGCCAGCATCGACCTGGTCCAGCTCCAGGGGCGCGACGGCGTCGACGACTTCACGGCCCTGCTGTCCGAGTCCGGGGCGCGGGCCGTCGTGGCCGTGCCCGAGTGTGCGGTGGCCGCCGTGGCGGCCGCGGCCGAGGCCGAGGACGTCGCCTGGGTGCGCCTGGGCACCACCGGCGGCGACATGCTGGTCGTCTCCGGCGGGGACGTGCTCTCCGACGACGGGGCCGGCCGGCCGCTCGTTCTGGACCTGGCCGAGTTGCGCGAGCGGGTGGAGGCGACCCTGCCTGGGCTGTTCGGGTGAGCGGCGCCGGGACCGTCGGGGCGGGGCCGCCGACCTGTGATCGTGACCGTGCGGGGCGGCGCAGGAGCGAATACCCCTTGTGCCGGCTATCACCTCGCGATAACGTGGTAATCATCAATTGAAGGAGGAGATTTATCCAGGAAATATCAAGGTGACGCTCAGGCTCATGGTCCAGGCCGTGGCCGATCGGAACGTTTCAGGACTTATCGCGTGCACCTGGTGACGGAGGGAGCGCCTGATGAAGATCCGAGGAACAGGCCCGATCCCGGTAGTCGTCGCTACCATCTTCTCGTTGTCCGCAATTGTCGCGCTGGCCGCTGCGGGAGGAACCATCGCGCAGGAGAACCTCACCGTGCAGGCGAGTACCGCGGCAACCAATTTTCCGCGGCAGCCTTCGTCGGGAATCGTGCTGGACGGCAAGAACCCGGTTGGCCCCACAGCCGCGATCGGCCTGCCCCACGCGGGTGCGGCGGGCGGGGCGCAGCCCTCCGACCTTGGCGGTGTCACCTATAACAGCGGTACCTACTTACTGGGCCTCCCGGCAAAGGTTGATTCGGATTTATCGATAGCGGGTGCAGCCAATGGCTGGATTTAATGGCTGGATTGTGGACGCTATGCTTCGCGTGATGGCTGTCGTCGCCCTGGTGGCGCTCAATGTGAGCGTCATCTGCTTCTACAGGCTGTGGTACATTGCGAATACGATCACGGGGAATCGCGCTGAGGAGCACGGCTTCGATCCGCAGCAGCTGCTGCCGCACTTTGTTCTGTTCTGGCTTGCTGCGCAGGCCACGCTGCTCAGCCTCCTGGCCCTCGATGTGCTGGTCATTGTCGCCTGGCGTCGGGCGCGGCGGCGTCGCCCTGCACCGACTGCACCGACTGCACCGGCTCTGCGCTGTCGGTAGCGGGGCCAGCCGTAGCAGCCGCCGTTGTCCGGCGGCTGCAGGACTCCGGAGCGGTGCGCCTTGTCCCGCATCAATGTTTTTCGTTCACTCGGCAATGGAAGGAGCTCCGATGAAGATCCGAGAATCAGGTCAGATATCGCTAGTTGTCAATGCCGCTACCTCACTGTCCGAGGGGTGCTGCGCACCTCTGTTCCGCGGGTTCATCCAGGGCGGGTGCAGCTAATGGGAGAACATCAGGATGTCGCACTGCGCAGGGTGATCGTTGCCGTTCTGGTGGTGCTCAACATGAGCGTCATCTGCTTCTACGGGCTGTGGCAGGTGGCGGACACGATCGCCGTCAACCGCGCTGAGGAGCACGGCTTCGATCCGCAGCAGCTGCTGCCCCACGGTACGTTGTTCTGGTTCGCCGCGCACGCCTCGCTGCTCAGCCTCCTGGCCCTCGATGCGCTGGTCGTCGTCGCCCGGCGCCGGGCGCGGCGGCGTCGCCGGAATCCGCTGCCTGGAGCCGTCGGCGCTCCGCTCGAGAGGAGAGGGCCGGTCGCCGGACCCGAGGGCGTAGCGCTCTGAGCGGACTGCTTGACGACCCGCTGTCAGGCGGCGGGGCGGGCCGGTGGTGCTTACTACGCTCCTTTGTCCCTTACTGTACGAGGAGAAGGAGCGTAGTAAGGGACAAAGGAGCGTAGTAAGCGCTGTTGGCGGCTTCTACGGGCTGCGCGCCGCCGTCGACCGGTGCCGCAGGGCCGCCGCTGGCCGACGACCGTCCGGGAGGCCCGCTAAACGGCGGAATGGCGCCCATCTCCGCGCCCGGCAATGAGGCGGCCGAGCGCCCGATCGCATGAGAGGTTGACGCGGCCCTTCCGGAGGTACATCCTTGCGTCGTTACACGTACCTACTCCGGAGGTGGCCTGAATGACAGCGGAGGCAACAGCAACGTTCACCGCACGTGAGTTCAACCGGGACGTGAGCGCCGCCAAGCGCGCGGCGGCCGACGGCCCGGTCATCGTCACCGACCGCGGGCGTCCCGCGTACGTGCTGCTCGAGATCGACGACTACCGGCGGCTCACCGGGCAGCCGGACGAGGAGCCGAGCGGCGAGGAGCTCGTCAAGCAGCTCAGCATGAGCGAGGAAGACTACGTCAGTTATGTCAACGCCGACTTCAGGCCCGGCTTCTTCGGCGCCAAGATTCCGGAGCTCTGATGTTCCTCCTCGACACCAATGTCATCAGCGAGCTGCGCAAGCCCGAGGGGCGGGTCGCGCCCGAGGTCGTGCAGTGGGTCTCGACACAGAGCTCGACCAGTCTCTACGTCAGCATGGTCACCCTCTACGAGCTGGAGGTCGGCGTGCGCAGGCTCGCGCGTCGTGACGACGCGGGCGGCAGGCGGCTCCGCCGCTGGATCGACGACCAGTTCCTGCAGGCCTTCGCCGACCGGCTCCTGCTGCTCGACGCCGACGTCGCGCGTCAGGCGGCCGCCCTCCAGGTTCCCTACCCCCGTCCCGAGCGCGACATGTACATCGCCGCGACCGCCCTCGTCCACGGCATGACTCTCGTGACCCGCAACGTGAACGACTTCGCTTCCACCGGCGTCGCCCTGCTCGACCCCTGGCACGCCTGAGGCGGCGCCGGGAGCATGCCGGGCAGGGCGGTGGTCCCGATCTCACCGGCCTTCTCGGAGCGTCTGTGCCTACTATGCAGTCATGTCCCCGTTGTCCTCACGGCCGCCTCGGCGGCCCGCCCGCCCGTCGTCGGCCTCAACCGGCCGCGACCGCGCGGGCTCCGAGACTCGCGTCGCCTCCGCCCGCGCAACGGGCGGGGACGCGCGGCGCCGTCGTGCCGGCCGCCTCGTGCTGACCCGGCCGTGGAAGCTCGTCCGCGCCCTCCTGATCCTCATCGCCGTCGTCGCGCTTGTCGGTGTGGGCGTGCGCGTGTGGACCGGCCACGGCATCGGCGCCACCGCGGTGCCCACCGCCTCGGACGCGACGCAGGAGCCCGCGGAGGCCGCGGAGGCTCCCGCCGCTGAGGCCGCCCCCAGCGCCGGCGTCGAGCCGACGGCGAGCCCCTCGCTGCGCGTGGACGACAAGGGCTTCACCCACAGCGACGTCGTCGGCGACGGCACCTGGACCGTCGCCGACCCCGTGCCCCCGTCCCAGCCGGGCGCCGACACGGTCTACCACTACGCGCTGCGGGTCGAGGGCGGCACCGGCGTCGACCCGGCGGCGGCCGCCACCACGGTCCAGAGCGTCCTCAACGACGACCGGGGCTGGCGCACCCTTGAGGACGTCTCCTTCGAGCAGATCAGCGACCCGGAGGCGGCGGACTTCATCCTGTCCATCGCCACGCCGCCGACGGTGGACTCGATATGCGCCCCGCTGGAGACGATCAGCATGTGGAACTGCCGCAACGGCGACAACGTCGTCCTCAACTCCGACCGCTGGACCTATGGCACGCCCACCTTCTCCGACGTCGACTCCTACCACATCTATGTGATCAACCATGAGGTCGGGCACTTCCTCGGGCACGAGCACGAGTTCTGCGCCGGCCCCGGCCTCAAGTCGCCCACCATGGCGCAGCAGAGCCGCACCCGCGAGGGCGGCTGCACGCAGAACGGCTGGCCCACCGAGGACAACCAGTCGCCCTGAGCCGCCGAGATCGGTCGAGTTCCGCGTCGAGATCGGTCGAGTTCCGCGTCGAGATCGGTCCGCTGCGCAGCCGGTTGCCGACGCCGGGTGGAGTCGCGCTCTGCGCGCCCGGCGCCGGTCACTCGGCGAACAGCACGTCGAGCTCGCGAGCCGCCGCCATGAGTCGTGTATCTCGCGTCCACACCAGGGAGCCGGCCTCCGCCAGGACCGACGCCAGCAGGTGGGCATCCACGGCCGACAGTCCTTTTCCCCACAGCCGGCGCTTCTCGACCATCCAGCGCACATCGTCGTCGGCAATGCAGGGGAGCCTGTGCAGGCCGCCGAGCGCGTCGAGGAGCTCGCGCCGGTTCGCGATCGACCCGAGCGCAAGCTCGGTGAGCACAAGATCGTGGACGGCCGCCTCGTCCTGCTCGAGGAGGCAGACCAGCGCCGCCTCTCGGGCATGAAGGTGGTCGATCCAGACATTGGTGTCGACGAGGATCACGGCTGCTTGCTCCGGTGACGCGGCGCCGCCCGGGCGCGGGCGTCCGTGCCGCCGAGGGCCGCGAGTCTGCGGGCGCTCTCGACGCGGACGAGCGTGCTCATTGCCTCGCGCACCAGGGCCGAACGCTCCTTGATGCCGGTCAGGGCGGCGGCCTTGTCAACAAGCTCGTCATCCAGTGTGACGGTTGTGCGCATAGTCTCCTCCTGCACCAATGATCGCACAGAATGATGCGTTAGACGATGCCGGGCTGTGAAAGTGAACCGATCTCGACGCGGAACTCGACCGATCTCGGCGAAGGGGGCGGGTGGTCCGCGGGGCGGGGGCTGTAGGACTCAAGGCCTCACGGTGATGCTGTGAATATGCTTAGAGTGCGGAACCGCATCCTTGCGGACCGGCTCCGGGTACGGCTCCCCCTCGCCGGGGACGTGCCGGCATCGGAGATCCCGTAACCTACGGCAATCCCCCTAGCATCTTGAGAAGGTTGATCGTGCCTCCCACACCTGCTGCCGCATCCGTCTCCGTCGGCTCGGACGCCGTCGGCTCGCCCGGCCCCGCGGGCACTCATATGTCGCGCCTCTTCGCCTGGGGAGTGCACGCCTTCACCATGTCGGGGCTGGTCTTCGCGTCCCTGGCGGTGCTCTCCATCATTCACGACGAGATCGGCTGGATGTGGGTGTGGCTCGCCATCGCCCTCGTCGTGGACGGCATCGACGGCACCTTCGCCCGCCGCGCCCGGGTCAAGGAGGTCATCCCGTGGTTCGACGGCAGCGTGGTCGACATCGTCATCGACTACCTGACCTGGACCTTCATCCCGGCGGTGTTCATGTACCTCAGGATCCCGATGGGGCCGAAGCCGGTCGCCAGCGTCCTGCTCATCGTGATCCTGGTCTCCTCGATGTTCTGCTACGCCAACGAGGGGGAGAAGTCGAGCGACAACTACTTCGTCGGCTTCCCCGCGGCCTGGAACATCGTCGCCGTCATGCTGTGGGTGCTCCACACCCCGGACTGGCTCAACGTGGCGGCGACGCTCGTCCTGACCGTCCTCACCCTCGTGCCGACCCACTACGTCCACCCGGTGCGCGTCAGGCGCTTCCGCGCGTTCAACATTGCCGCGGTGGGCGTATGGATCGCCACCACCGCCTGGCTCCTCGTCGTGCACCCCGTGCACCCGCTCTTGCCGGCGCATCAGGGGCGTCCGCTGGCGGCGGTGGTCCTGTCCGTGCTGAGCGGAGCCTGGCTCCTCGGCGTCGGAGTCCTGCGGTCCGTCCAGGGCGAGGATCCTCAGCCGTCGCAGGGCTGAGGCCTCGGCCTCCGCAGGTCTGGGCCAGGCCCCGAACGATCAGCTGCTCGCGCCACCAGCGCAGGGCCTCGAGCCCGGCGCTGCCCACGATCATCGCCACGACGACCGCGATCACCTCCGGCGGGTAGTTGCGCCCCTTGGTCCAGAAGTACGCGTAGGGGGCCAGGAAGGTGACGAGCGTGGTCAGCAGCCCGAGAAGCCGGTAGCGGATCCTGCGTCCCGCCACCATCTCGACAAGTCCCCACGTGTAGGGAATCGCGGTGAGGACGTCGATCGTCCACAGCACCCATATCCGACCATGGAAGCCCGGGACGAAGGCCACCGGGACGGCCCGCAGGGAGGAGTAGACGAACACCACGAGGTAGGCCAGCGCCACCGGGTTCCACAGCATTCGCAGGGTTCGCGAGCGCGGAACCACCTCGACGCCGCTGCGTTGCAGCGCTCCGATCGCCCGGGACGAGCAGCGCAGGGTGTCCACGCCCGCGAGCACGGTGCGCAGGTAGCGGCGCGAGTCGTCGCCGTCGTCGGTCAGGGCCAGAAGAAGCGCGAGGGGGCTCATGGCAATGACAACGGTCTCGGCTGGGGCGGGCACGGCGCTGGGTGCTGCTGGGGCGGGCACGGCGCTGGGTGCTGCTGGGGCGGGCACGGCGCTGGGTGCCGCGTCGTCGTCGACGCCGGCCGGGGCGGGCGCTGCCGGGGCGTCGTCGTCAATGGGCCCGGGCAGTGAGACGACGTGGACGAGCCCGTCGCCGATTGTGCGGGTGATGAGCGGAACCGCCTCGGCCGCCACCTCGCACAGCCACAGCCGCACCCCCTGCTCGAGGGCGTGCCCGAGAGCCTGGCCGAGTCGCCACCCGGCGCCGTCCGGCAGACGCAGTTGGGGCGCCGTCGTCGTGGAGAGGTCGGCGAGTGCGGGCAGCTCCAGCACCCGCCTGATCCCCAGGTCCCCGCACCGGGCGACCCCCGCGAGCTCGCGGACTCGTCTCGCGTCGATGCGGTGACGGCGGGCGAGCGGTTGGTCGAGCACGGAGCGCGCGGTCAGAGCGCGCGCCGTGACGACGCATGGAGAGAAGAGCACAGGCGGCAGAGTGCCAGATCAGTGGCGCTTTCGGCGAGTCGGAGTCCCCTCAGGGCCGTCGTGCCGCCGTTCTGGCGACCGGGGGCGCAGCGGGGCGCGGACTGGCCGGCGGGTGCCCGCCCGCCCCGATGCGGACGAGCCGCGAACGATGACGCATGATGGTGACGTGAACGCCACGGATCCTGACCTGCATGCCGCTGACGCCACCGATGCCGCCGACGTTGTTGACGTCGTCGTCATCGGGGCCGGGCAGGCCGGGCTGGCCACGGCGGGTGAGCTCGCGCGCCGCGGCCTGAGACCGGGGCGCGATCTTCTCGTGCTCGACGCCGAGGAGGGCCCCGGGGGCGCCTGGCGCCACCGCTGGGACTCCCTGACGATCGGCGGGGGGCGCTGGATCGCGGATCTGCCCCGGTTCCCCGCAGGGGACCTGGACGAGGCGGCTCCCAGCAACATCGTCCTGCCCCGTTACTACAGCCGCTACGAGGAGGCGCGAGGGCTTCGGGTCCTGCGCCCGGTGCGCGTGACCTCGGTGCGCTCCACGGAGGTGCCCGCACGGCTGCTGTCCACGGGGGGCGCTCACGCGGCCGGCGGCTCGGCGTCCGGCAGAAGCCCGACGCGCATGAGCCGCAGGCCGGACCCCGTGCGTCGAGACACCCTCCTGAAGGTCGAGGCGCGCACCAGGACGGGGCGACGCACCTGGTTGGCGCGCATGGTCGTCTCCGCGGCCGGCACCTGGAGCCATCCCTACATCCCGCACGTACCGGGCAAGGACGGGTTCGCTGGCGAGCAGCTTCACACCGCCACCTACCGCCGGGCCGAGGAGCTGGCCGGGCAGCGCGTCGTCGTCGTCGGCGGCGGGCTCACCGCGGTGCAGATGATCCTGGAGGTCGCCCCCTACGCCGCCTCGGTGACCTGGGCCACGCGGCGCCCGCCGAACTTCGCAGCCGGTCTTGGCGACCTGTGGGGCGCCGCGGTGGAGCGGGCGGCCGGCACGCTCGCCGCGGGGCCGCGTCCGGCCGGCGTCGTACGATCGGCGGGGGCCTCCGTCCTGACGAGGTACATCGACGGCGTCGATCGGGGACTCCTGGTCTCCAAGGGGATGATCAACCTCATCGGCGAGCACGCGGTGCGTTTCTCCCCGGCGGCCACCGGTGCCCAGCCCGACGGCCTGGACCCCACCGCGACCACGGGCGGGGGGCTGGCGGTGCCCGACTCGTGGGCTCCCTACTCCGAGCCCACCTGGGTTGAGGCCGACACCATCTTCTGGAACACGGGCTTCAGGGCGGCGCTGACGCACCTGTCGCCGTTGCGCCTGCGCGATCGGCCGGGGGAGACCCCGGACGACGACGCCGAGGACGGCCACCGCTACGAGTCGGGCATCCGCATGGAGGGGCGCACCGGCGTGGCCAAGGACCCGCGCGTGCTCCTGGTCGGGTACGGTCCCAGCGCCTCGACCCTCGGCGCGTCCCGGGCCGGCGCGGAGGCGGCGCGCAGGATCTGGCGCCGCCTGCGGTACCGGGGGTGAGGGCCTCGCGTCTGGAGCGCCCGTGTGAGACCGGACTGGATGTGCGTCCGGGTCGGCACGGCGGCACCCGTCCCGTCCGGGTTTCGGGACGCCCCGGGCGACCGACCAGAACGTGAACGTACCTTTCCCGCGTCAACGTACCTTTCTCCCACCCTACTGGGGGTGGAGTTCAGAAGGATGGGAGAAAGGTACGTTCATGTGACGAAGGTACGTTGACGTTGGGCCGGGAGCGCCCGCCGCGACGCCTCCCCGCCCCGTCGAGGCAGACGCGAGCGGCCACGAACCGATCGCGACGACATCAGAGGCTGTTTCTCGCGGCTGAGACGGACGCACGAGTCGGGCCGCACCGCCGCGGGGCGGCCCTGCCGGGGCCGCGGGTGCCGGGGCGGTGGTTGTTGCACATTCGCGCGCGCTCCGCGTCTGCAGAAACCCCGGAATCATGCGGAAGAGTGGTTTCAGCGGCGGCCAGGATCCGGCTCCCATGTGCGCAGACCCCCCTCAGTGCACACGGGAGCCCGACAACCACGCACGACGATTGACGGGAAGGCCTGCAATTCTGCCGAAAACATGTCCTCGCTCCGCACGGGCCCCGCTCTCCCATGTGCAACACCGGAGAAGGCCGCCTCGCGTCCACGCTGTTGTACGGACACGCCGCAATCTCGAGCCGGAGTACGACCGATCTCGGCGACGTGGGGCGCGCGGGCGGCCGCCGCCTGCGGCACCGGGGGTGAGGGGAGCCCCGGGGGAGCCTGGTTCCGCCGCGGCGGCGCCCGTAGCCTGGCGGCACGTATCGTTTTGAAGGAGCAGCCATGACCTCCACGACCGACGAGACCGCCTTCGCGACCGAGAACATCTTCGGCAAGGGCGAGCCCAACACCGCCTACGCCCAGTACTTCACCGGGGACAGCTTCCTCAACAACCTCGTGACCGATCCCGAGTGCGTCGTCGGCGTTCACAACGTCACCTTCGCCCCGGGCTGCCGCAACAACTGGCACATCCACCACGCCACCAGCGGCGGCGGCCAGG
>ERZ773099.3260-NODE-3260-length-10543-cov-6.682685_pt1 | contig 10543 bp, 3 predicted proteins | sample MGYA00511120_ERZ773099 | MGnify/ENA primary metagenome ERZ773099 (study PRJEB29015, sample SAMEA2738012) | human oral metagenome | biome: human oral; feature: human-associated habitat; material: dental | place: China | collected 2104 ... | reverse complement strand
AAGGATACTGAAGAGAAGAAAACAACAGTTATTGAGGAAAAAGAAGTTGTTAGTAAAGAATCTGTGATAGATAATAAAACTAACAACGAAAAAGCAACAATCAAAAAAGAAGATTCTAATCAATACAAAGGCGATTCCAATCAATCCAAAGGAGATCGAGCGAACTCATTTGTAAATAAAAACACAGAAAATCCCCAAAAAGAAGATAAACTTGTCTATATTGCCGAATTTAAAGATAAAGAATCTGGTGAAAAAGCAATTAAGCAACTATCCAATCTTAAGAATACAAAAGTTTTATATACTTATGATAGAATTTTTAACGGTAGTTCCATAGAAACAACTCCAGATAACTTGGACAAAATTAAACAAATAGAAGGTATTTCATCGGTTGAAAGGGCACAAAAAGTCCAACCAATGATGAATCATGCTAGAAAAGAAATTGGAGTTGAAGAGGCAATCGATTACCTAAAATCTATCAATGCACCATTTGGGAAAAACTTTGATGGTAGAGGTATGGTCATTTCAAATATCGATACGGGGACAGATTATAGGCATAAGGCTATGAGAATCGATGATGATGCCAAAAACTCAATGAGATTTAAAAAAGAAGACTTAAAAGGTACTGATAAAAATTTCTGGTTGAGTGATAAAATTCCTCATGCTTTCAATTATTATAATGGTGGTAAAATTACTGTAGAAAAAGCTGATGATGGAAGCGATTATTTTGATCCACATGGGATGCATATTGCTGGGATTCTTGCGGGAAATGATACTGAAAAAGATATCAAAAACTTTAACGGAATAGATGGAATTGCGCCTAATGCACAGATCTTCTCTTATAAAATGTACTCTGACGCAGGATCTGGGTTCGCAGGGGATGAAACAATGTTTCATGCTATTGAAGATTCGATCAAACACAATGTCGACGTTGTTTCGGTATCATCTGGCTTTACAGGAACAGGTCTTGTAGGTGAGAAATATTGGGAGGCTATTAGAGCATTAAGAAAAGCAGGAATCCCAATGGTTGTTGCTACAGGTAATTTTGCGACTTCTGCTTCAAGTTCTTCTTGGGATTTAGTAGCAAATAATAATCTGAAAATGACAGATACTGGAAATGTAACACGAACTGCCGCACATGAAGATGCGATAGCGGTCGCTTCTGCTAAAAATCAAACCATTGAGTTTGATAAGGTTAACATTGGAGGACAAAGTTTTAAATACAGAAATATAGGGGCTTTTTTCGATAAAAATAAAATCCTGACAAATGAAGATGGGTCAAAAACTCCAAATAAATTAAAATTTGTATATATAGGTAAAGGTCAAGATCAGGATTTGATAGGCTTGGATCTTAAGGGCAAAATTGCAGTAATGGATAGAATTTATACCAAGGATTTAAAAGATGCTTTTAAAAGAGCAACGGATAAAGGCGCACGTGCCATTATGGTTGTAAATACTGTAAATTACTACAATAGAGATAATTGGACAGACCTTCCAGCTATGGGATATGAAGCGGATGAAGGGACTAAAAGTCAAGTATTTTCAATTTCAGGAGATGATGGTGTAAAATTATGGAACATGATTAACCCTGATAAAAAAACTGAAGTCAAAAGAAATAATAAGGAAGATTTTAAAAATAACTTAGAACAATACTATCCAATTGATATGGAAAGCTATAATTCTAATAAACCAAATGTAGGTGATGAAAAAGAAATTGACTTTAAATTTGCACCTGACACCGACAAAGAACTTTATAAAGAAGATATTATAGTTCCAGCAGGGTCTACATCTTGGGGGCCAAGAACAGACTTGCTTTTAAAACCGGATGTTTCAGCACCTGGTAAAAATATTAAATCTACTCTAAATGTTATCAATGGTAAATCCACTTATGGTTATATGTCAGGAACTAGCATGGCAACTCCAATCGTAGCAGCTTCTACTGTTTTGATTAGACCTAAGTTAAAGGAAATGCTTGAAAGACCTGTCTTGAAAAATCTTAAGGGAGATGACAAAATAGACCTTACAAGTCTTACAAAAATAGCCCTACAAAATACTGCAAGACCTATGATGGATGCAACCTCTTGGAAAGAAAAGAGTCAATACTTTGCATCGCCTAGACAGCAGGGAGCGGGGCTAATTAATGTTGCCAACGCTTTGAGAAATGAAGTTGTAGCAACTTTCAAAAATACAGATTCTAAAGGTTTGGTAAATTCATATGGTTCCATTTCTCTTAAAGAAATAAAAGGTGATAAAAAATACTTTACAATCAAGCTTCACAATACCTCAAATAGACCTCTAACCTTTAAAGTTTCTGCATCAACTGTAACTACAGATGCCCTAACTGATAGGCTAAAACTCGATGAAACATATAAAGATGAAAAATCTCCGGACGGGAAGCAAATTGTTCCAGAAATTCACCCAGAAAAAGTCAAAGGAGCAAATATCACATTTGAGCATGACACTTTCACTATAGGTCCAAATTCCAGTTTTGATTTAAATGCGGTTATAAATGTTGGAGAGGCTAAAAACAAAAATAAATTTGTAGAATCATTTATTCATTTTGAGTCAGTGGAAGAAATGGAAGCTCTAAACTCCAACGGGAAGAAAATAAACTTCCAACCTTCTTTGTCGATGCCTCTAATGGGATTTGCTGGGGATTGGAACCACGAACCAATACTTGATAAATGGGCTTGGGAAGAAGGATCAAAATCAAAAGCGATGGAAGGTTATGATGATGATGGTAAACCAAAAATTCCAGGTACCTTAAATAAGGGGATTGGTGGAGAACATGGTATAGATAAATTTAATCCAGCAGGAGTTATACAAAATAGAAAAGATAAAAATACAACATCCCTAGATCAAAATCCAGAATTATTTGCTTTCAATAACGAAGGAATCAACGCACCGTCATCAAGTGGCTCTAATATTGCTAAAATTTATCCTTTAGATTCAAATGGAAATCCTCAAGATGCTCAACTTGAGAGAGGATTAACGCCTTCTCCACTTGTATTAAGAAGTGCAGAAGAAGGGGTGATTTCAATAGTAAATACAAATAAAGAAGGAGAAAATCAAATAGACTTAAAAGTCATTTCGAGAGAACACTTTATTAAAGGAATTTTAAACTCTAAAAGAAATGATGCAAAGGGCATTAAATCATCTAAACTAAAAGTTTGGGGTGACTTGAAATGGGATGGACTCATTTATAACCCTAGAGGTAGAGAAGAAAATGCCCCAGAAAGTAATGACAAAAAAGATCCTGCTACTAAGATACGAGGACAATTTGAACCGATTGCGGAAGGCCAATATTTCTATAAATTTAAATATAGATTAACCAAGGATTACCCATGGCAAGTTTCCTATATTCCTGTAAAAATTGATAATACAGCCCCTAAAATTGTTTCGATTGATTTTTCAAATCCTGAAAAAATTAAGTTAATTACAAAGGATACTTATCACAAGGTCAAAGAGCAATACAAGAATGAAACGCTATTTGCGAGAGATCAAAAAGAACATCCTGAAAAATTTGACGAGATTGCCAACGAAGTTTGGTATGCTGGGGCCGCTCTTGTTAATGAAGATGGAGAGGTTGAGAAAAATCTTGAAGTCACTTATGCAGGTGAGGGTCAAGGAAGAAATAGAAAACTTGACAAAGACGGAAATACCATTTATGAAATTAAAGGTGCAGGAGATTTAAGAGGCAAAATCATTGAAGTGATTGCATTAGACGGTTCTAGCAATTTCACAAAGATTCATAGAATTAAATTTGCTGATCATGCTGATGAAAATGGGATGATTTCCTATTATCTAGTAGATCCTGATCAAGATTCATCTAAATACCAAAAGCTTGGCGAGATTTCCGAATCTAAATTTAAAAATTTAGAAAATAGAAAAGAGGATAGTCTTAAAAAAGATACAACTGAAGTAGAACATCATCAAGAAAATGAAGAGGCTACCGAAGAAAAATCTAGCTTGACTATTCATAAAACAATTTCAACAATTAGAGACTTTGAAAGCAAAGATTTAAAGAAACTCATTAAAAAGAAATTTAGAGAAGTTGATGACTTTACAAGTGAAACTGGTAAGAGAATAGAGGAATACGATTATAAATACGATGATAAGGGAAATATCATTGCATATGACGATGGTAGTGCCTTAGAATATGAAACTGAAAAACTTGATGAAATCAAATCAAAAATTTATGGCATTCTAAACCCATCTAAAGATGGACACTTTGAAATTCTTGGAAAGATCAGTAATGTTTCTAAAAATGCCAAGGTATACTATGGAAATAACTATAAATCTATAGAAATCAAAACGACCAAGTATGATTCCCACTCAAAAACGATGACATTTGATTTATACGCTAATATTAATGATATTGTGGATGGATTAGCTTTTGCAGGAGATATGAGGTTTTTTGTCAAAGATGATGGTCAGATAAAAGCTGAAACTAAAATTAGAATGCCTGAAAAAAATAAGGAAACTAAAGCAGAATATCCGTATGCATCAAGTTATGGGAATGTAATAGAATTAGGAGAAGGAGATCTTTCAAAAAACAAACCAAACAATTTAACGGACATGGAATCTGGTAAAATCTATGCTGATTCAGAAAAACAACAATATCTATTAAAGGATAACATCATTCTAAGAAAAGGCTATGCACTAAAAGTGACTACCTATAATCCTGGAAAAACGGATATGTTAGAAGGGAATGGAGTCTATAACAAGGAAGATATAGCAAAAATCCAAAAGGCCAATCCTAATCTAAGAGTCTTATCAGAAACAACAATTTATGCTGATAGTAGAAATGTTGAAGATGGAAGAAGTACTCAATCAGTATTAATGTCGGCTTTGGACGGCTTTAACATTGTAAGGTATCAAGTGTTTACATTTAAAATGAATGATAAAGGGGAAGCAATCGATAAAGATGGAAATCTTGTGACAGATTCTTCTAAACTGGTATTATTTGGTAAGGATGGTAAAGAGTACACTGGAGAGGATAAGTCCAATGTAGAAGCTATAAAAGAAGATGGCTCTACGTTATTTATTGATGCAAAACCAGTAAATCTTTCAATGGACAAGAACTACTTTAATCCATCCAAATCTAATAAAATTTATGTACGAAATCCAGAATTTTATTTAAGAGGTAAGATTTCTGATAAGGGTGGTTTTAACTGGGAGTTGAGAGTTAATGAATCGGTTGTAGATAATTATTTAATCTACGGAGATTTACACATTGATAACACTAGAGATTTTAACATTAAGCTTAATGTTAAAGACGGTGACATCATGGACTGGGGAATGAAAGACTATAAAGCAAACGGATTTCCAGATAAGGTAACAGATATGGATGGAAATGTTTATCTTCAAACTGGCTATAGCGATTTGAATGCGAAAGCGGTTGGAGTACACTATCAATTTTTATATGATAATGTAAAACCAGAAGTAAACATTGATCCTAAGGGAAATACTAGTATCGAATATGCTAATGGAAAATCTGTAGTCTTTAACATCAATGATAAAAGAAATAATGGATTCGATGGTGAGATTCAAGAACAACATATTTATGTAAATGGAAAAGAATATACATCATTTGATGATATTAAACAAATAACAGACAAGACACTAAACATTAAGATTGTTGTAAAAGATTTCGCAAGAAATACAACCGTAAAAGAATTCATTTTAAACAAAGATACGGGAGAGGTAAGCGAACTAAAACCTCATAGGGTAACTGTGACCATTCAAAATGGAAAAGAAATGAGTTCAACGATAGTGTCGGAAGAAGATTTTATGTTACCTGTCTATAAGGGTGAATTAGAAAAAGGATACCAATTTGATGGTTGGGAAATTTCTGGTTTCGAAGGGAAAAAAGATGCCGGCTATGTTATTAATCTATCAAAAGATACCTTTATAAAACCTGTATTCAAGAAAATAGAGGAGAAAAAGGAGGAGGAAAATAAACCTACTTTTGATGTATCGAAAAAGAAAGAAAAAACACAATCTGATTCAACTAATGATGTCAACAGTATTGTTTCTGATGAAAATGATAAAAACTTTGAAATTAACAAGAACGTTTATCTAAATGAACAAGGAAACGTAACTAATAAAAATACCAACATCAATAGTAAATCAACTAGTAACAATCCTAATGAGTTGCCAAAAACCGGAACAGCAAGCGGAGCCCAGACACTATTAGCTGCCGGAATCATGTTTATAGTAGGAGCTTTTCTTGGATTGAAGAGAAAAAATAAAGATTAAGACAAAAGCTATAGAAAAAATGGTTTATGTACTGAGATTAGATAGTGAGGTGATGACATAGTTTTGTGAAAATATTGATTTATAAATATATTATTTAGATTTCTATGAAAATAGGAGATTTTAAAGAGATATATGTAAAAGCCTTGTCTCAGGACAGGCTTTTTCTAATGGAGATGGGTTCTGTTTAAAATCCATTTCTTCGGCTTATTTAAAATATAATTACAAACGGTTGTTTATATTTTGTGGTATAATGTATTGTAATAAATACTTGTTTTGATACCAATCTAGAGAATGTTTTTGTAGTTATTTATTCTAGAAATTTTTGCTTAGATTTTCTAAAAATTATAAAAAATCATGGATAGTAACGAATGAAGTCTCGTAAGCTTGGCTGAATATAAATCAAAAAGGAGAAAATTATGAATAAGAAAGAACGGGAAAAACAATTTGAAGAGGTCAATGGACGTAAGCGGTCTAAATCAAAGTCAGCTCCAAATATAAAAATCTATATTGGCATTGCACTCGCTGTTTCAGTCACTCTCATCTTGGTAAGTATTTTTTCATATTCTCTGATCGGAAAGAAAGAGTCAAATCAAGTTTCGTCTTCAGTTTCAACCACAGCGACAACGAGTCAAGCGTCTACAAGCCAAGGAAAAACGGATGAGACTGATAAGGATAAACAAGAGGAAATTCAAAAACTCAGGAATCAACTGGCTGATTTGGATACAAAAATTACTGAAGCAGAAGCACTTGTTAGCAAGCTAAAGAAAGAAACTGCTGTTCCAAAACTAGATATTGAAGCCATCAAGAACAATGATTTGTCTAGTTTAGAAGGCACTTGGCGTAGTCAATCTGGCAATGAATACATTATTAAGAATTCTGGAGAAGTAGATGCGACTTGGTTTACAAATGATCAAAAGTACGAATCTGTAGTTGGATTAAAGGTATCAAAAGGTCAAGATAGTCGTAACCCTGAGACAGCTTCTATCAGTGCGTGGGTAAAAGATTCTGTTGCTGGAGGATTTGTAGTAGTTGCTGTTCCAAGTGGAGTTGTCATGCAACCCGGTGATAATGGAAAACTGACAGATAAAAGCAATCATGACGAGGAGAGACTTTTTGCAGGACAGCAGTATGAAGCGATGTTGTTAAAACCAGAAGATGTTTATTATCGTGTAAAACCAGATACTAGTAAACTTGAGGAAGAGGAGAAGAATTTAGCTCAACTACAGGCTGATCGTGAAGCAATCAAAACTTCTCTAGAATCTAAGGAAAAGAAAAACTAGTTTAGAATCTAATTTTAGATTATCTTAGTTCAAAAACACTGTTGCAATCGGCAGAATCAAGAAGCCCATTAGGGCTTCTTTTTTGTTGTCGGTAATATTCAACCATTTAGACTGAGATACAGACCAGATAGGCAAAAGGGCTTGTTCCTGAAAAAATCCTCTGCTATAATAATTTTCGTAAGGGATGTGAGCGTCAATGTCAGACAACTCAAGTTCCTAAAAAAGAAATTGGAGACAAAAAAATGAAAAAATTATTGGGGATCGTATTTTTAGTAGCAGCAGCGACAGTATTGTATTTCGGCTATGTTGGATGGCCAAGTTTAGATGTCAACCTCTGGTCACTCATTCCGGTAGGATTGTTCCTCTATTTCACGCTAGAAAACTTTTTGAAAAAAGACTACAAGGCTAGCTTGATGTGCTTGATCATCGCCTTTATCATTGCAAATGCTATTTTTGATCTCTTGCCAATTTCAAGTGGTTTGGTGATTGGTGCAGGAGTGCTAGCTTGTGTAGGCATTGGCTATCTCTTTCCTGATAAAGATAAAAAAGAAGACAAATAGAAAAGTCTCGAGGTTTCTCGAGACTTTATTTTTATTTACCAGCGTAATATTTTTGAATCCCTTTTACGATGCCTGCCACCAGTTTATCTTGGTAGTGGCTATCTCTGATTTGTTGGCTTTCAGTGAAATTATCCATATAACCAAGTTCAAGGAGGACGGCTGGTTTTGCTGTTTCACGTAGGACGGCAAAACTTCTTTCTAACTGACCAGCATCCTTAGCCCCTGTTTCGGCTAGGAGAGAGGAGTGGATAGCAGCAGCGAGGCGCTTACTTTCACTCATACGATCAGGGTGATTGTGCCAGTATTGATTAATCTTACTTGGATAATCAGGTTCATCTTTATAGGAGTAGGTTTGAATACCGCTCGCTTTTGAGTATGTGCTACCAGCTGCATTGAAGTGAATACTGATAAAGATGTCAGAGTTGGTTTTATTAACCATACGAGAACGTTCGGTAACAAAGTCAACATCGATATCACTATCACGAGAAGTGAGGACCTTGTAGCCTAGTTCTTCTAGCTTAGTACGAAGTTTACGGTAAATCTGCATGTTGAGATCTTTCTCAGCGACATTGTAGTAGAAGGCACCAGAATCCCGACCACCATGTCCAGGATCTAGGAAGATGGTATTGCTATATTGGCCTTTTACAAATCCACCTTCAGTTGAAACTTCAGAAATCCATTGGCCGTATTTTTGGAACAGGTGTTCCTTACCGTCTATCTTGTAAGTTCCTGAAACATAATGTCCATTATCATCTAGGTAGTAGCGTGCTTTGTCAGAGTTATCGTAAATCCATTCACTCTTTGCCATGTAACCGCCAGACTTGAGGTAGTAAGCCCCAATCCACTCCTGATTTGCATAACGGCCATCCGCTTTTAGATAGAACCAGCTATTGTAGGATTTATCGAAGATCCACTCTTTCTCCGCCATGGCCCCGCTGGCTTTGAGGTAGTAGCTTTCTTTCCATTTATTGGAAAGCATGACTCCATTTTGTTCAAAAGCATACCAAGAACCATTTATTTTCTCCCATTTGTCTTGGCTATATTTCCCATATGCATTAGCGTAATACCAATTTTCATTGATTCTCACCCAAGAGTTTTCTGCCATGGCTCCGCTATCGCCTAGCAGGTAGGCACCAATGGTTGTCTGGCTGAGCATCACGCCGTTTTTATCAAAGTAGTACCAAGAACCGTTGATTTTCTCCCACTTGTCTTGCGAGATTCTGCTAGATGGTGTGACATAATACCAATTTTGGTCTAATTTAATCCAACCCTTTTCTGCCATAGCTCCACTATTTGTGAGCAGATAGCCGTCAACGGAGGTGTTGCTGAGCATGACACCATCTTTGTCAAAGTAGTACCAAACTCCTCCGATTTTTTTCCATTTTTGTTGGATGATTTTTCCAGACTCACTGACGTAGTACCATTTACCCTCAAGAGCCACCCAGCCATTTTCTACCATGCCCCCGTCTTTATTGAGAACATAGCCATCAAAGATGGTATCACTGAGTCGATTTCCCTCTTGGTCAAAATAGTACCACTTATCTTGAATTTTTTTCCATTTGAGGACAGGCTGATTGTTTTCATAGAAACGCCACTGTTTGTTTTCTTCCTGCCATCCTTCTTTTTTAGGGACTTCTTCTTTTGCCTTATCTTTTGGAAGTGTTGCAACCTCCTCTTCAGTTTTAGTTGAAAGATCTTTCTTATCTTCCTTAGAGTTGCTTTGTTCGGTGGTAGCAGGAGGATTAGCATTGCTTTCCTCTGCGTAGATAGGTGTTTGTGCCAATCCTGCCATTGACAGCATCAGAGCACTGGTAAGTAATATCTTTTTCACTTTCTATTCCTAACTTTTTCTTTTTCACTTTTTTCTTTTTCCAATTTATCAACTATCAAACTGAACTTCTTCTAGTAGATACTCGATAAAGCGTTCGCCCATCTTGGATAGGCTGGTTTTTTCATGTTGGATATAGACTAGTTCAATGGGATCGTCTATGTCCAGTGGAATGGAAACGATATTGTCTCCGTTGAGATTGCTGTTCAAAATCCCTGTCGCAATGGTATAACCATCCAAACCAATCAAGAGATTAAAGAGGGTGGCACGGTCGCTGACCACGATGGATTTCTTGTGGTATTCCTGCGAGAGAATCTCTTCAGAGAAGTAGAAGGAGTTGTGAGTCCCTTGGTCATAACTAAGGTAAGGGAAGTTCTCCAAGTCCTCTAGTTTTACCTTATCTTTCTTTGCCAGAGGGTTGGTTTTGCTGACGAAGATATGGGGCTGGGCTGTAAAGAGATGGTGGGCCAAGAGGTGGTTGTCATCCAGCATTTTCGTTAAAACATCACGGTTGTAGCTGTTTAAGAAGAGGACACCGACTTCACTACGGAAGTTCTTGACATCGTCGATAATCTCCCAAGTCCGAGTTTCACGAAGGAAAAGCTCGTATTTTTCCA
>ERZ773099.3259-NODE-3259-length-10544-cov-6.116789_pt1 | contig 10544 bp, 10 predicted proteins | sample MGYA00511120_ERZ773099 | MGnify/ENA primary metagenome ERZ773099 (study PRJEB29015, sample SAMEA2738012) | human oral metagenome | biome: human oral; feature: human-associated habitat; material: dental | place: China | collected 2104 ... | reverse complement strand
AAATTTAGAAAATAATGAATTCTTAGTTTATATTGATATTTGGTTAACACCAATTGTAGATAAAGTAAAAAATCAAACAGTAAAGAAAACATTGACTATCCCTAAATGGTTAAATGACGAGGCAGAAAAACATTCTATAAATTTTTCTAATTTATTACAAACAGCTATAAAAAAATATTTGAATATTCAATAGGAAAAAAATAAAGCTAATTTTGAGACTTTTAAGAATCAAGATTAGCTTTTCAATATGTTTAAAATTATAAATCTTTAAATAGAGTCAGCTTTAAAATACCATTGATTCTATTTTCAGCTTTTTTTATATTCTTTTCCATTAACAAAGAACTCAATTATATGATTATTATTGCCTATTGTATCTACTTCAAAATATACTCCCAAAGTATAATTAAAATTGTTTGGCTCATTAAGATCAGTCATAATTTTTAATCTTTCTCTATCTTTTTCTTTGCAATCCTTATTATTGGAAGTAGATTTTTTCATTTCAATAACTATTAGGTTATCTTCCTCTTTTCTTTTATGAAGAATAATATCAGGGAAAATTTTTCTAATTTTATCTGAATTATCATCTATTTCAAAGTTTTCATATCTTTTTAAAGTTTTTATTTTGTATTCATTTATTCTGTTATATTCACAATCAACGGAATAAGTTTTATATTTTTCTCTGTATAATTTATCTTCTAGTAATATAGTTTGCAGATGAAACATTAGTCTTGCTGATAAAGTTCTTTCATTTATATCTATTTCAATGATTTCCTTTTCTTCTTTTAAAAATTTATTTTTTGCTTTTTCAAAAATGTCCATTAATTCAAAAATTTCTTTATTCATATTAATTCACCATCTTTATAATTTTCTTTTTTTATTAATTTACCATTTTGAGAAAAATATTCAAATAATCCATCTTTTTTACCAGAATAGTTATAATTCCCTCTTTCTCTTAATTTACCATTATCATAAAAGTATTCAAAATTTTCTATTTTTTTTGGCTCACTATCTAAATATTCTTGATATACTTTTCCTTTTTCTTTTAAGTTTCCATTTTCATAAAAACTTTCAAGATTTCCTCTTATATATCCATTTTCAAAATTTCCTCTTTCTTCTAATTTCCCACTTTGATAAAATTTTTCATAGCTTCCATTTTTTTTATAATATCTATAATTTCCTCTTTCTTTTGGCTTTCCATTTTCATAAAAAGACTCAAAAATTCCTTCTCCATCAGTATTTAAATTTCTTTTTTCTTCCAACTTTCCATTCTCATAGAAACTCTCATATAAACCAAGAGGATAACCATAGTTATGATTTGCTCTTTCTTTTAGTTTTCCGTTTTCATAATAATGTTCACAAATTCCATGAAACTCAAATTCTTTTATTTTTCGATTACCTTTAAATTTTAAATTTCCATTTTCATAAAAATTTTCATATTTTGCATACATGTTTTCGTTGTCTACTATAAATTTTTCGTATAATTTTCCACTTTTATAGTACCTTTCCAATTTTCCGTTTATAATAGAGTCTTTAAAACAATTTTCAATACTAGACGAATCTGAAAAAGGACGACTATTATAATAAATATCCATAAAAAAATAAGTTTTTTCTGGTAATCTGCATGAAATTTTAGAAAAATTTCTTTTAGTATAAGAATATACATCAGAATAATTTCCATATAACCATGAAGGAAACCTAAATAAACCTTCTCCTTTCATAAGAGTAAATTTTTTATCAACAATTATAATAAAGTTAGCTTCAAAATTATCATTGATGATTTCTTGTATTATAATTTGTATTGTAAGAATTTTATCTATTTTTAATTCAATAGATTTAGGACTTCCATCTCTAAATTTAATATTAGCAATTACTTTATTTTTTTTATTAAAATATTTATAAGTTATGTTTCCATTCACTTTTTTAAAATTTCCAAATAAAATTTTTCTATATAGAATTTTATTATTTTCTGTATCACTAAAATAGAATACTATTTTAATTTTATTTATAAAGAATAGTATTCCTATTGTAAGAATTATAAAAATAAGAGTAATATTTTCTTGATTTTCCATTATAAAATTTATAATTTCATAATAAGAGAATGAATTATAAATTAAAATAACTAAAAACAAAATAAACAAGAATATAAAATAATTTTTTAACATTCTAAAAGTATTACTATAATTTTTATATACATAATTATAATTTATTTTCACATTACTTTTTTCTTTTGAATTAAGTAAAACTTTTCTACCCTCTATATTTTTAAAATAAAAATCACCATAAATTTCAGTTGATAACACTAAATAAGTAGGTACAAGAATAAAAGTAAAAATAATAAATAAAACTAAAACATATATTAACATAAGTCCCTCCATACTATTGAATAATTATATTACTTCTCCGTCAACAAAAAAATTAATTATATTATTATTGTCAGTTATATCTAATTCAAAATATATTCCTAAAGTATAATGATAATCATTTTTTCTATCAGTCAAGGCTTCTAATTTTTCTATATCTTTTATTTTGTCTGTATTTCTAGAAGTGGTCTTTTTCATTTCAATAGCTATTAAATTATTTTTTATTTTTCTTTGGTGAACTATAATATCTGGATAGATTTCTTTTTTATCTGTGTTTTTCCCAAATTTTAATCTTTTTATATCTTCTTCTTTTCTGTTATATTCACAATCTACTGAATAATTTTCATATTTTATATTTTTTCTTAATTGAAGTTCAAGATAAAAAGTTAATCTTTGTGTTAAAGTTTTTTCATTAGTATCATTTTTAATAATAGCCTTTTCTTTTTCTAAAAATTCATTTTTAGCTTTTTCAAAAATATCTATTAAGTCTTTAGTATTTTCATTCTTTATCATACCAATTCCCCCTCTTTGTAATTTTCTTTTTTTACTAATTTTCCATCTTCATCAAAGTATTCAAATAGACCATGTTTTTTATCTTCTTTATAATTTCCTCTTTCTTTTAAATTACCATTCTCATAGAAAATTTCAGATGAACCATATTTTTTGTCATTTTTATAGAAAGCTTTTTCTTCCAGTTTACCATCTTCAAAAAAGGATTCTACTAAACCATTCATTTTCATTAAAGTATCTTTTTTAGAATTTTCATAATCATAGTACCCCCTCTTTTTCAAATTACCATTTTCAAAAAAATACTCTATTAATCTTTCAGTCTTTCCTTTCTCATAATATTCTTTTCTTCTTACATTTCCACTTTTATAAAAATATTCAACTATTCCCTCTATTTCACCATCTTTATAGTGTCTCTTTTCTTTTAACTCTCCAGTATCATAGAAGGATTCAAATAATCCATTTAGTTTTCTATCCTTATAATTTTCTCTCCATATTAATTTTCCTTCTTCATAATGTCCTTTTTCTTTCAAGTCTCCATTTTTATAAAAAACTTTAAATTCTCCATGTTTTACATTATGATTATAGGTTATTTTTTCTTTCAGTTCACCAGAATCATAGAAACTTTCTTTTTCTATATCTTTGTATTCTAGTGCTTCTTTTAGAGTTCCATCCTCATTAAAAATTTTAAATAAGCCTATTCTTTCTCCATTTTGATAATAACCTTTTTCTTTTGGTTCTCCATTTGGATAAAAAGTTTCAAAAAGCCCATCTTTTTCATTATTTTCTATATTTATATTTTTCTTTAAATTATTATTAGAATAATAATCTTGGATATTCCCTTTTATAACAATACTTTCTAAAAATTTAAAATACTTCTCATTTAAATATTTAATTTTTTCTTCTTTATTACAAGGAATATTATTACGATCATCAAAAGGAGAAAAATAAGTTCTAGAAATAAGCCACCACATCTGAATAGTGCAACTGACACCTCTTCTTTTTTCAACAAAATTACTAAACAAAATTTTTTCATATTTATCTTTTTTATAATAATAGATATTTCCATATAACCAAGGAGGTAATTTAAACTTTCCATTTGCTATAATTTTATGTTCATCATAAAGTATAGTAAAACTTCCTTCAAAATTTTTGCTTATCTTTTTTATTAATATTTCAAAATTAGTATTTTCTTGGCTTACATATGGGTCATAATGATGCAATTTAATGAAAATTGGGACTCCATGTTTATATGTTATTTCTAAACTTATAGATGTAAACTCACTATCTGGAAGATAGATATACCTAATTTTTCTATTTACGGGTTTATCATTACAATATAAAATTTTTTTATCTTCAGTATCTTCATAATCATATGACACATTTTTATTATCTAATTTTTCCTTAATTCCAGTTACTGTAAAAAAGATAATAATAGCCATAACTAATAGAAAACCTAAAGAATATAAAATAAAAGAACGATTTTTTTCAAAAAAATTTTTATTTTCTATATTTAAATTATTATTTATATTTGTATCAGAGTTATTAGTTACACTTATAGGCTTTTCTTCATAAGTATTTATTTTATATTCTTTTGTATCAACTAACTCTCCATTTTTATAAGTATTCTCTAATTCTAACTTTCCATTATCATCATAAATTTTTTCATATCCATCGAGTACATCTTTATAATTAGAATTCTCAAATAAATTGGACATTATTATTTTTACATTATCAAAATCTAAATTTTTTATAGTATAAGAATTCTCCATTATAAGAATATTATTATTGTTATATAACTTTACTCCAATTTGATTATAATCAAATGAAATATATGTTTCATTTAAAAGTTGAGTATTTTTACCATAACTTTTAATTGTATATTCACTCCATTGTTTATTTTCTACAATTTCTTCTTTTAAATTTCCATTACCATCATATAATGATGTTCTATGATAAAATCTATCATTATTGGCTTCTCTTATAAGAGCCCCCTTAGAATTATAAAATTTTGCATTTAAAAACATTCCAATAGGATGTTCTTCATTTGTAATATTTATTAATACTTTTATTTTTTGATTTGAATATTCATTTTTTAAAGTATTATAAAACTCTTGAAAAGAATTAATAGAACCAAAATCTTTCCAATTCTTTTTTGCATTTATCTTATTATTTTTTCCATCATAGAAATTAGCATCATAATATCCTTTTCCATTATCCCAATCTATATTTATTTTAATATTTCCATTAGGATAACTTTTAAAAAAATCTGATGGATAAGCAAAAATATTCATACAAAAGACAAAAAATAAAGTTAAAATTAAAATAATTTTTTTCATAAACTCCCCTCCATTTATCATAACAATTTATTATAAAATCATCTGTTCTATTATAGTTGTTTTTTTTTTTTTCAAGCACTGTTTGAAAATATATTTAAAAATATATCTAAAATAAAAATTGTTTTCTTATGCTATAATTAGAATAAAGAATATTTTTGAAAGGATTAAAAATATATTATGAATGAAGTAATATTTATTATAATGATGATAGTTTTTTCACTTTTAACTTTTTTAGTTGACATAGTTTTACTTATCAGATTTATTACATTAATAAAACAAATATTCTATAAAGATTACTCACTTACAATAGAAAATCAATTATTACCAAATTATTTTCCTAAAATTAAAAATAAATATATTAGATTATTTTTTAATTATATAGTTTTCTGTATTACAATACATATAGTAGCTTTCTATTATCCAAGGCGTTTTCATAAGCTAATTTTTTCATTGGAATATTTTTGGAAGTCATTTGTATTGACATTTATAATGACATTTATTATGTTGATAGTATTTTCTATCACAAGAAAAATAAAATTTTTAAATAATAAAGCAAACAAATTTTTTTATTTTGAATTAATTCTCATTCCATTGATGTTAATATCTTCAATATACTATTTTAATATTTTTTTTGAATGGTTCGAGAGATATGGAGAAAACTATGTATAGCAAAGAAGAACTTTTAATCTTTTCATTTATAAACTCAAATTATGATATAAGCATACAGAATTTAACTTACAAAATTTTTAATTTTTCAAATAAAGAAAGTATAAATTTTTTTAAATTGAATAGAATAGAAAAAATTGAATTCTTAAAATCTTTTTTTAGTGAAAATAATATGAAAAAAATTTTAAATATTTTTGATAGAATAAATTTATACAAAATTGAAGTAGAAAAAATAATTAAAAATTGTGAAGAAAAAAATATTAAAATCTTTTATTATTCTTATGAAAATTATCCTAAAAGTTTAATGAATATAAAAGAAAGTCCTTATGTAATTTTTGTAAAAGGAAATTTACCTTCAAATGAAGAATTAGAAAAATCTTTTGCAATAGTTGGAACAAGAAAACCAAGTAAAGAAGGAATAGATTTTGCCAGAGATATTGGGCAATATCTATCTAAAAATAATATTTATAATATTAGTGGTTTAGCTTTAGGAATAGACACAGTAGGACATAATATGTCGCTACAAAAAACAGGAGCAATCTTAGGACAAGGTTTAGATTTAGAAATTTATCCAAGAGAAAATATTAAATTAGCAGAAATGATTTTAGAAAATAATGGTTTTTTATTATCAGAATTAATACCTCAAACAGAGATTTCTTTATTTTCATTGATTAAAAGAGACAGATTACAATCAGCTTTAACTTCTGGAATTATAATAGCAGAAACAGGTATAAAAGGAGGAACTGTAAATACTTTTAAATATGCAAGAGAACAGAAAAAGAAAATATTTATATCTGAGATAAATAAAGAGTTCATAGAAAAATATAGAAAAGATTTAATTGTTATAAAAAATAGTTTAGATTTTGAAAAGAAATTAAAAAATAATTTAGAGCAAAAAAATCTTTCTTTGATTTGATAAAAAAATTTATATATGGTATACTGTTTAAGCATTAAATCAAAAATTTTTAAGAAGGAGAATAAAAAATGAAAATTTCATTAAAAAAATTATTATTTGTTGTACTAACTATATTTTCTGTAATTTTTATAGGTGCTTGTGGAAAAAGTAACATTGATAAAAAAGAAGTTATAGAAAAATTTATTGCTGCATCTGAAAGTACTAAAAGTGGAGATATGCTTGTAAATATGAAAATGACTCAAAATCAAAATGGTAATAAGAGTGATATGGAAATGACAATGAATGTTTCTTTAATCTTAGAACCTATTGCAATGAAAATGGAAATGGAAATGCCAGCTCAAAATCTTAAAATGACTTCTTTTATCAAAGATAACACTATGTATATTCAAAATCCAGTGGATAATCAATGGTTTAAGCAATCTCTTACTGATGAAATAGCTAGTCAATTTAAAGGATATATGACTAACTCTGCTGTTATTTATGATGCTATGAGAAATAATATAGATAAAATTGATATTGATGAAAAAGGTGGAAATTATATAATTTCAATTTCAAAAGATTCTGAATTCTTAAAGGATGCTATGAAACAACAACTTGCAAGTACAAATACAGCTGGAGCTCAAATAGGAGATGATGTTAAGATTGAAAATATAGCTGTAAAATATATAGTTGATAAAAACACATATTTAGAATCTTCTTCAACTGTATCTTTTGATTTTGAAATGCAAGGTATGAAAATGTCTATGGAAATGGATGCAAAAATGTCTAATATAAATAATGTTACAGATATTGTTATTCCAGAAGAAGTATTAAATGCAAAAGAAATACCACATCAATAAAATTTAGAAATACAAAATAAACTGCACCAATAGTTCTTAATTAAAAAATAAAGGTGCAGTTTTTTTTATATTATTTTTTATATAAATTTTCAATTAATTTATCTACATTATAATTTTTCTTTTCAATATCTTTGTAATATTTATAAGTTGAAACTTTAAGTTCTGCACAGGCATCTTCATCAGCAACAATAATAGCTTTTTCATGTAATTGTAAAGCTGATATAGTCCACATATGATTTATCCCTTCTTCAATTCCCATATGTAAGGCTCTTGCTTTGTTATTTCCTTCTACCATTATTAAAACTTCTTTTGCATCCATAATTGTAGCTACCCCAACAGTTAAAGCAGATTGAGGAACTTTTGTAATATCATTATTAAAAAATCTTGAATTAGCAATTATAGTATCCTCTGTAAGTTGTTTTTCTCTTGTTCTTGATTTAAAAGATGAACCAGGTTCATTAAAGGCAATATGACCATCAACTCCAACTCCACCTAAAAATAAATCTATTCCTCCAGCTTCTAAAATTTTTTCCTCATATCTTTTACATTCTTCTTCATATTTTTTAGTCATACCATTTAAAATATTGATATTTTCCTTATCTATATCAATATGATTAAAGAAATTATTATACATATAATAATGATAACTTTGAGAATGTGTTTCTGGAAGTCCAACATATTCATCCATATTAAATGTAATAACATTTTTAAAGCTAATAATCCCTTCCTTATTAAATTGTATCAATCTTTTATACATTTGTAATGGTGTACTACCAGTAGGTAAACCTAATACAAATTTTTTCTCTGGACTAGGGTTAAATTCCTTAATTTTCTTTACAATATAAACAGCCCCCCAATCAGCAGCTCTTTTATTATCAGTTACAATAAATCTCATTTTAAACCTCCTCTATATAATCTTCCTTGATATGTGTTTCTTATTTTTATTTCTTTATGTATTGAATTTAAAACATCTATCTTTTTAATACTCCATAATGGAGCAATCAATGTTTCTCTATCCCCATCACCTGTCATTCTATGAATAACAATCTCAGAAGATATATTTTCTAAAATATTTACAATCTTTTTAACATATTCTTCCTTAGTATGAACTTTTAAATTTCCATTTTTATAGAGTTTTTCTAATGGAGTATTTTTAACAACATACATAAGATGAAGTTTTAATCCCCAAGTTCCACAATTTTGCGAAAAGATAGCTGTTTTTAAATAGTCATCATTTTTTTCTTTTGGTAAACCAAGTATTATATGTGTTACAAATTTTATATTCAACTTATTTAATTTTTTAGTAACTTCTTCATAAAGTTTTGTTTTATAAGCACGATTAAAATATTTAGCTACTTCATCATTTATTGTCTGTAAACCTAATTCAATCCAAAGAAAAGTCTTTTTATTTAATTCATCTAATAATTCTAAAATATCATCTTCTAAACAATCAGGTCTTGTTGCTATTGCAAGGCCTACTATATTTTTATGTGATAAAGCTTCCTCATAAAGTTTTCTTAAATAGTTGACATCTGCATAAGTATTTGTAAAATTTTGAAAATAAGCAATATATTTATTACCTTTGTATTTATTTGATACTAATTCTATCTGTTCATCTATCTGGGTATGAATAGATTTTAATTTTCCAGAGGTGAAATCCCCACTTCCATTTTCACTACAAAATATGCAACCTCCTTTTGAAAATTTTCCATCTCTATTAGGACAGGTAAAACCTCCATCAAGAGAAACTTTATATATTTTTTCATTAAATTTTTCTTTTAGAAAATCATTTAATGTATAAATTTTTCTTATCATTACTATTTCCTTTATTATAAATGAGGCTTATTAAAATTTTTTTATATACTAACTTATCCTACACAGTAAATCAAAAAAAAGCAAGTAAAATTTATTTAAAATTATTAAAATGCTTTTAATAATTAAAAAAATTTAGTATAATAGCTTTATTGAAATTAAAATATATGGAGGGATATCAAATGGCTGATGGACACAGAACACCATCTGAATTGGTGGATTTTATGATTAATGTAGGGATTGATAAGGCAACAAAACCTTTATTCAAACTTATGTTGCTTGGAATTTTTGGAGGAGCTTTTATAGCTTTAGGAGGAGCAGGAAATATTATATCAGGTTCAACTTTGGTAAAAACTGATCCAGGGCTTGCAAAATTTGTTGGAGCTTGTGTTTTTCCTGTTGGACTTATTATGGTTGTAATTTTTGGTTCAGAACTTTTTACAAGTAATTGTTTACTTTCAGTTGCTTATACTAATAAGAAAATTTCTTTTACTCAACTTATTAGAAATATTGTTACAGTTTATCTTTTTAACTATGTAGGAAGTTTTATTGTATCTTACATAACAGTAAGAGGAGGAAGCTTTAATCCTGATTCATTAGCTTACTTACAAAATATAGCTAATCATAAAATTCATGCTGATGCTTATTCTCTTTTTATAAAAGGGATATTATGTAATGTACTTGTATGTGGAGCAGTTCTTCTTAGTTATACTTCAAAAGATACTATTGGAAAATTAGTAGGAGCTTGGTTACCAATAATGTTATTTGTTCTTATTGGATATGATCACTCAATAGCCAATATGTTCTATCTAACAGCCGCAAAATTAGCTGATTCAAGTTTAGAAGTTTCTTTGATACTTTATAATTTATTCTATGTGACACTTGGAAATATACTTGGTGGAATGGCTATAGGGCTACCTTTATACTTCTGCTATTATAAAAAACAAGCTTAGTAAAAAATAAAAAACCGATAAAGAATTTATTTCTAAATCGGTTTTATTTTTTTTTAATATTCATTTGCCATCATTCTTGCATTTTCTAACATTAAACGAATTCTATTTTCTTGATTGACAGAACTTGCTCCAGGATCATAATCTACTGCAAC
>ERZ773099.3258-NODE-3258-length-10546-cov-10.564293_pt1 | contig 10546 bp, 7 predicted proteins | sample MGYA00511120_ERZ773099 | MGnify/ENA primary metagenome ERZ773099 (study PRJEB29015, sample SAMEA2738012) | human oral metagenome | biome: human oral; feature: human-associated habitat; material: dental | place: China | collected 2104 ... | reverse complement strand
GAAAGGTACGTTCACGCGACGAAGCTCCGTTGACGTTGGACCCGCCGCCCGCCCGGCCCGGCTCGCACCCCGCCGGACCCACGCATCTAGATGATTGGTTCCAGGGGCGTGGTTAGTGATCGTAGGGAGTCAGTAAGGAAGTGGTGGCCGGGTCCAAGCCGAGAGGCCGACACGCCAAGGTCCGCGAGGACATCCGTAAAAACGAGACACGGCCCGGAGGGTGAGCGCTGTGCTGGTCAGCATCGCTCGCCTGGTCCGAGCCGTCGGTGCTCTTGCGTATGCCCTCGACAGGTGGTTCAGCCGAGTCTCCTGCCAGGGGCGTCATCCGGTCGCACCCGGGTGGCTCCACTCGGACGCGCGGACGCGGCACCGGTGCGGCGCGCGGGACCGGCGCTGGCTGCGTGCCGTGGGCCGCCGCGCACGACGCTCCTCACCTGAGATCATGGGTCGCATGAGCCGAGCCACCCTAGCCAAGGACCCCCGCGAGGTCGCGGGCATGTTCGACGCGGTCGCACGCCGCTACGACCTGACGAACGACGTCATGAGCCTGTGGCAGGTGCGCGTGTGGCGCGCCGTGACGCGCGCCGCGGTCGCGGCCCGGCCCGGCGCACGGGTGCTCGACCTGGCGGCCGGCACCGGAACCTCCTCCGCGGAGTACGCCGACGACGGCGCCGACGTCGTCGCCTGCGACTTCTCCACCGGCATGGTCGCCGAGGGCCGGCGCCGCCACCCGGGCATCGCCTTCGTCGCCGGGGACGCCACCGCCCTGCCCTTCGCCGACGGCAGCTTCGACGCGGTCACCATCTCCTACGGGCTGCGCAACGTGCAGGACACCGTCGGCGCCCTCAAGGAGATGGCGCGCGTGACGCGCCCGGGCGGGCGCCTCGTCGTCGCCGAGTTCTCCACGCCCGCCCGCCGCGCCCTCCGCGGCGTCTACCGCTTCTACCTGGGCACGGCGCTGCCGGCGGCCGCGCGGCTCGTGTCGTCCGACACCGAGGCCTACGACTACCTGGCCGAGTCGATCCTGGCCTGGCCCGACCAGGAGGGGCTGGCCGCGCTCATGCAGCAGGCTGGCTGGCGGGGCGTGGGCTACAAGAACCTGTCGGGCGGCATCGTCGCCGTCCACCGCGCCACCAGGCCCTGAGATGACCGGCGCCCTGCGGGCGGGGGCCCGCGACCTCGCCGCCTGTCCGCCCCGGCTCCGCGTGGCCACCGAGGCGCTTCCGGCGGACCGGGCGGCGGACCTGCTCGCCCTGCTGCACGGCCGCCGGGACGTGGTGGCATGGGTCCGTCACGGCCGCGGCCTGGTCGGCTGGGGCCGGGTCCTGACGCTGGAGGCGGAGGGCGCCGGGCGGATCGAGGAGCTGCGGGCGGCCTGGCGCGCCGTCGTCTACGCCTCCTGGTGGACGGACCCGCTGGTGCGGCCGGGGACCGGGCCGGTGGCCCTGGGGGCCATCGCCTTCTCGGCCTCCTCCCGGGAGCGCTCGGTGCTGGTCGTGCCCGAGGTGATCGTGGGCGCCGACGCCTCCGGCGCCTGGGTCACCACCGCGTCCCTGGCGGACCAGCCGTCCCAGTCGCCCCCGGCCCCGGCACGCGTCGGGACCGGTCCGCCTCCGCGCCGGGACCGGCCGCAACCCGCATCGGGACCGGTCCGGCCGCGCGCCTCGGTCCGCCGCGGGGCCCTCGCCGACGACGCCTACCTGGCGGCGGTCGCGACCACGCAGCGGCGCATGGCGGCGGGCGAGGCCCGCAAGGTCGTGCTCGCCCGCGACGTCATGGTCACGCCGTCGGCCTTGCTGCCCGTCCCGCAGATCCTGGCGCGGCTCGCCCGCGGCTACCCCTCGTGCTGGACCTTCGCCGTCGACGGGATGGTCGGCGCGTCCCCCGAACTGCTGGTGCGCCTGGAGGGGCGGCGCCTGGCCTGCCGCGTGCTGGCGGGGACGGCCCGCCGCCGCACAGGCGACACAGGCGCCCGCGGGCCGGCAGACCCGGCTGGGCTGGCGGAGTGGCTGGAGGCCTCGGGCAAGAACAACCGCGAGCACGAGCTGGCGCGCGCCTCCGCGCTGGCGGCGCTGGAGCCCCTGTGCTCGGTGGTCGAGGCGCCGGAGCGCTTCGTGGTGACCCTGCCCAACGTGCTGCACCTGGCCAGCGACATCACCGGGGTGGTCGCCGGGGACACCGGCGCGCTGTCGCTGGTGGGGGCGCTGCACCCCACGGCCGCCGTGTGCGGGACGCCGACTCCGGCGGCGGCCCGGATCATCGAGGAGGTCGAGGGCATGGACCGCGGCCGCTACGCCGGGCCGGTCGGATGGGTCGACTGGCACGGGGAGGGCGAGTGGTGCATCGCCCTGCGCAGCGCCGCTCTTCCCGACGGCGGCCCCGGGCCGGGCGCGCCGGCGCGGGTCTTCGGCGGGGGCGGCATCATGCCGGACTCCGTGCCCGCCGACGAGCTGGCGGAGACCGAGGCGAAGATGCGCCCCATGCTGGGCGCGCTGGGCGCACCCGTGTGAGCGGGCCCGAGGGCCGGACCGGTGGTGCGCCGCCGCCCTCAGGCCCGCGGCAGCCCGTTGCGCCGGCCCGCGGCCAGAGTGCCGGTCGCGCCCCGCCCTCAGGCCCGCGGCGGTTCGGCCAGGGCCAGGGTGCGCTCGGCCGCCGAGACCCGCACCCGCTGGCCCCAGGCGGCCTCGCAGCGGTCGGTCTCGATCCCGTCGCCGAAGACGACCAGCCGCTCGCAGGACACCACGAGCCCCAGCTCCTCGCCCTCGGCCAGCAGCCCCTCGGTCATGGAGGCGCCCGTGGCGGGCGAGGGCCAGGCCTCGCGGACGAACCAGGCGAGGGCGCGCGCGGCGGGGGCGGGCAGGTCACGCCCACCCCGGTCGTGCGCCAGGGAGGCGACCCAGCCGGTGGCGCCGGTCCCGGTCGAAACGATCAGGCCGGAGGAGGACTGGGCCTCCTGGCGGCCCCGCCACTCCAGGCGGTAGCGGGCCGACTGGTGGGAGGCGTGCCCGAGGTAGACCTCGTTGAGGGCGGTGAGCTCCTGGCCGTCGTCGAGCCGGGCGCGCACCATGGTCCGCCGGGAGACGGCCGGGGCCCGGCCGCGGGCGATGAGGTCGATCAGCTCTCCGCCCGCCTCCACGTCGCAGCGCGCCAGGGGGCCGTGGTCGGCCCCGGGGCGCGGGTCGATGCCAATGACGACCTGGTCGCGCAGGTACTTGGCGGCGTTGGCGACCAGCCCGTCGGGGCCGACGACGATGACGACGTCCTCGGGCGCGAAGAGGAAGGACGGCAGGTCGCGGCGCTCGACGCTCGTGCGCGCCCACTCCTCGGGAAGCCGGGCGGCGAGGGCGGCCAGGGCCTCCTGCACCCGATCGTGGGAGCGCTGCACCTCGGCCAGGGAGCGCCCACGCGTGCGCAGGAAGAACTCGGCCTGCCCGCGCGTGGAGTGACGGTCGACCAGCTCGTCCAGCTCGGTGCGGCGGTGGACCAGGACCGCCCGGCGCCGCAGGGTCGCCGGTACTGCCGGTACTGCCGGCGCCGCCGTTGCCGTCGCCGTCATGCGCGCCCCTCCCCCGCCCCGGCTCCCGGCAGCAGTCCGGCGAGCAGGCCCTGGAGGATGTCGGGGGTGAGGTTGATCTGGCCGACCTGCGGCAGGTGCTTGGCGGCCTCCTGGAGCGCCATGGCACGCAGGACCTCGGCGCCGATCCCCGCCAGCGCGCTCAGGCGGGCGGCCTCGACCTCGTTGGCGGCCCGGCCGACACGCTCGGTCTCGGCCGCCTCGGCCTCGGAGCGGATCCGCCGGCGCTCGGCGGCGGCGCTGGTGTCCACCAGGGCCGCGGCGGCCTTCTCCTCGGCCTCGCGCCTGGCATTGGCGCCCTCCTGGGCGACGAGCTCCTCGCGGCGGCGGGCGAGGTCGAGCCTGCTGGCGAGCTCGTTGACGGAGATCTGCTGCTCGCGCTCGACGGCCAAGGCGCGGCGCTCGTACAGCGCCCGGTCCGCCTCGGCCTGGAGCTGCTCGCGCAGCGGGGTCTGCAGGGCCTTCTCGATGTCGCCCTCGGGCCGCAGCGACAGGACCCGCACGTCGCAGACCTCCACGCCCGAGCCGCTCAGGCGCTCCTGGCCAGGCAGGCCCGCGGCCAGGGCCTCCCCGACGCGCTCCAGGCCGTCGTGCAGCGCCTCGGCCATCGTGAGCCCGCCGACGACGTCGACGGTCAGGGACTGGGCGATGCCGGCGACCAGCTCGCCGATCTCCTCCTCGCCGCGGGGCGGCCCGTCCACCGAGCGGGGGTAGATGTCGAAGTCGAAGCGGGAGGCCGCCAGCCCGGGGTCGGCGATGCGGTAGGTAAGAGTCGCCTGGACGGTGACATCCTGCTGGTCGGCGGTGACCACGTGGAACAGGACGGCGCGCTCGCGGTCGACCACGCGCAGCTCGGACAGCGCCGTGGTCGCGGGGAGGAACCAGAAGGCCCGGCCGACGCCGCTGCGCACGACGCGCCCGCGCCGCAGGCGGACGACGTGCTCGGTCGGCGAGCCCTGGTAGTGGCGGATGAACGGGATGGTGCGGATGATGCCCATGGCGGCTCCTTGCTCACGTGTTTTCGTCTCTCTGACGATAATCGCATCGACCCCTTCTCGTCAATATGACGCGATAGGCTTCGAGCATGCGCCCCTCATCACAACCCGCAGAGTCCCCCGCCCCGGCCCTGCCGCCCACGGCGCTGCTGGTGCCGGTCGCCGTCGACGTCGTCGCCCTGACGATCATGGGGGGGCGGCTCAACGTCCTCCTGGTGGACCGGGCCCTGGCGCCCTTCGAGGGCCGGGCCGCCCTGCCGGGCGGCTTCCTGCTGGCCGGCGAGCAGACGATGGACGCCGCCCGGCGCGAGCTGGTCGAGGAGACGGGAATCGCCCCGCCGGGTCATCTGGAGCAGATCGCCACCTACGGCCCTCAGGGGCGCGACCCGCGCGGGCCGGTGCTGTCGGTCGCCCACCTGCTCATGGCGCCCCGCTTCGCCACGCCCCGGGCGGGCGGGGACGCCGGCGGCGTCCGCTGGTGCGAGGTCGGCGCCGGCACCTCGCGCCTGGCCTTCGACCACGGGCGGATCCTCGCCGACGGCGTGGAGCGGGCCCGCTCCAAGATCGAGTACACGCCCCTGGCCACGGCCTTCTGCCCGCCGGAGTTCACGATCTCGCAGCTGCGCGCGGTCTACGAGGCGATCTGGGGGGTGCGGCTCGACCCGCGCAACTTCCACCGCAAGGCCACCCGCACCGAGGGGTTCCTCGAGCCGACCGGGGGCGTGTCGCAGGCGGGGGCGGGGCGGCCCGCGGCCCTGTACCGGGCCGCGCCCGGCGTGGATCCCACGGCGACGGTGCTCTCCCCGCCGCTCATCCGCCCCGCCGCGCCGTGAGCGCGCGCAGCTGACCGGCGTGGACATGACGCCGATCCACATCCGCCCCGCCGCGCCGTGAGCGCGCACCACGTACGCGCCGAGATCGGTCCGTCGGACCGATCTCGGCGCGGAATGCGACCGATCTCGATGAGATCGAGAACGCCGGGACGCCTCCTCAGGAGTCCTTGCGCTCGGAGAGCGTCACCGTCACCTCGGTCTCATTGCTGTCGCGGATCACCGTCAGGGTCACCTGGTCGCCGGCGGAGTACTGCCGCACGTAACCGATGAGGGCAGGCCCCTCGGGCGTCGACTTGCCGTCGATGGCGGTGATGACATCGCCCTCCTTCAGTCCCGCCGCCTCCGCGGGCGAGCCGGACTCGACCGTGCCGACCTCGGCCCCGGCACGAGTCACCCCGTTGGCGGTGCCGCCGCCGTTGCCGATAGCCACGCCCAGGTAGGCGTGGGTCGCCGTACCGGTGGAAATGAGCTGGTCGGCCACCTTCTTAGCCAGGTTCGACGGGATCGCGAAGCCGATGCCGATCGAGCCGGACGGCTGGTCGGAGGAGGTCGCGCCCGTCGAGGCGATCGAGCTGGTGATGCCGATGACCATGCCCGTCTCGTCGAAGAGCGGGCCGCCCGAGTTGCCGGGATTGATCGCGGCATCGATCTGGACGGCGTTGGTCACCACCTGGGAGGACTTCTTGTCGCCCTGGCTCAGCCGCCCGCCCTGGTCGCCGCGCCTGTTGCCGGACGAGTCGTCATCGGAGGAGTCGCCCTCCTGGGTGGTAACGACAGGGCGGTTAAGAGCCGAGATAATGCCCGTGGTGACAGTTGAGGACAGGCCCAGCGGGTTTCCGATGGCCATGACGTCCTGCCCTGTGACGAGGTTGTTGGAGTCCCCGATCTGCGCCACCGTCAGGTCCGAGGGCGCGTTCTCCAGCGCAATGACCGCCAGGTCGGTGGCCGGGTCGGTACCGGTCAGCTTCGCCTCGTAGATGCGGCCGTCGGCCAGAGTGACCTGAATCCGGCTGGCCCCGCCGACGACGTGGTTGTTGGTCACGATGTGACCAGAGGAGTCGTAGATGACCCCGGAGCCCGCCGCCGTGTTCTGCCCCTGCTGCACGGTGATGGACACCACGGCGTTGGAGACCGCGGTCGTGACGGCCTCCCAGTCGGGGGCGGTGCCCGTGGAGGAGACGGTCTGCGTGGTGGAACCGGTGGCGATGGCCGTCGAGGCCGCGGACGGGGAGGCCGTGGAGGCGCCCTTGTCGAGGTAGTGAAGGCTCGCGGCCGTGCCGCCGCAGGCGAGCAGCGCCACCACCACGGAGGTGGCGACGACACCGCCCCAGCCCGGACCGCGGCGCCTGCCGCCGCCTTCGCCCGCAGGCGCCGTCGTCGACGGCACGGACCCGTACGAGAGCCGGCCCTCGGCGCCGAGCCCGCCCGAGGTGTCCCCGGGCAGCCCAGAGCCAGAGCCCGGGGCCGAGGAGGACCGCGCGAAGCTGTAGCCCGCCGGAACCTCAGGGGCGGAGGTGTAGGGGGAGCCGGTCCCACCCGCGCCGTACGACGAGCCGGTCGACGGCGGGGCGTAGCGGGAGTCGGATGAGCCGGCCCAGTCGGCAGAGGACGAGTCACCCGCGCCCCACTGCGTCGCCCCTGCGGCGTCCGCAGCACCGGGCCTGGAGAAGCGCGCGGTCTGCGCCGCCTCCGCACCGGGCTGAGCCTGCGGACCGCCGCCCGCCCGCGGGGGCGTGGCGCCGGACTGCTCGTCGTATGTGCTCATATAGGTCCTCCCTGGGCCGTGGCCCCTTCTTCAAACGGCTCTCACCCAACACGGCCGGTCTGGGCCACAACCGACCTTCATCTGAGACTTTCCTGTGAAATACGAGTCTATAGTGCGCGAAGCCCGGCGCCTACACCAGTGGTTGTACTCCCCATCCGCTCCTGCCGGGGCAGCGCACCCCGGGCGAGCACAACGGTTACAGGAGCCATCTCAACGGTTGGTGCCGCTCAGCCGCAACCACCTGCACACACGTGCACGACGCTGAGCCCCCGCACCGGCCCGGCCAGCACATGGCGCAATTCACTCATGGTGCGCGGCCGGCTGACCCGTGCGCCCAGGGCCCGGGCGAGCCCCGCGACGTCGGCGCCCTGGGGAGCGGTGAAGTACCTGTCGAAGACCCGCGGCGCCATGACGGCGGGGTACTCCAGGGTCGAGAAGATCGCCCCACCGGCGTCGTCGACGACGACGACCTGCAGGTCGGGCTCCGCCTCGTGCCGCCCCCGCCCCAGGCTCATGGCGTCGTGGAGGAAGGTGAGGTCGCCGACGACGGCCCGCACGCCCGCGCCGTCCTCCTGCGCCAGCGCCGCCCCCAGGGCCGTGGCCAGGGTCCCGTCGATGCCCGCCAGGCCCCGGTTGGCGATCGGCGCGGGAGCGCACCCGTTCGCAGGCGGGGCGAGCCGGTCGAGACGGCGGATCGTCATCGACGAGCCGAGCACGAGAGCCGGCGCAGGCACCCCTGCGCCCCGTGCGTTCCCCGAGCCGTAGCAGGACTGGCAGGAGGTGTAGACGGCCAGGACGGCGCCATCGGGGGTCAGCGCCTCGCCCTCCTCGGGCAGGTCCGGGAGCCGGTGCTCGGCCTCGCGCCAGGCGTCCATCCACGACGGCGGCGCCGCCTCCAGGCCCAGAGCCGCGGCGAGTGCGGGGACGTCCCAGCTCCGGGCCCCGGCGGCCTCTGGCTCAGCGGCTTCAGCGTCTTCAGTGGCCTCGACAGACGCCATAGCTTCAGAAGCTTCAGAAGCGCCGACGGCATGAACAGCTGCCGCGGTACCGGCGACGTCGGTCCATCGCGCCGTACTGGTCAGGACGTCGATGGGCGGGTCGCGGCGGGCCAGCAGCGCGGTCACGGACCGGGTGAGGCTGGGATGGCCGAGGACCACAATGCGCTCGGCCCGCCCGCTCAACTCCGCGCCCGCCGGTGCGCCCAGGAGCTCGGCGTAGTGCACGAGGGCCTGGGGACCGCCGCGCGCCCCGGAGGTGGGCTCGGCCAGGAGCGGCCAGTTCAGGTGCTCGGCGAGCGCACGGCCCAGGCGGCCGAGGTCGTCCGCAGTGTCGCCGACGACGACCAGCCCGCACGCACCGCTTTGGGAGCGCGGCGACTGCGAAGAAGCATCATCCGGCGAGGCTGCGGGGGCGGCAGCAGCGGCCGGAACAGCGGGATCGGGGACCGCAGACGCCGACTGCCCTGACAGCCCTGACGGCTCTGGCGGCGCAGGGGCGGGCCAGGGTGCGGACCGCCCCAACCGCCCCGTGGACAGGCCCGCCAACGGCGGGCGGAAGCGGACATTGACCTGCACGGGCCCGGGGTCCCGACTGAGTCGGCCGCGGGCGGCCTCGACAGCGCGACGGATCTGGCCCCCGATGGCCGGAATCGCGGCGTCGGCGCCGAGGTCGCGCGGAAGATCGGCGGGCAGGTCGACGACGGTGCGCACAGCGGCCCCGAACATGCGCGTCTGCTCAGTGGTCTGATTGGCGCCGGTGCCGACGAGCTCGTGGGGGCGGTCGGCGGTGACCAGCAGGAGGGGGATGCCAGCCGCGTCGGCTTCGAGAACGGCGGGGTGAAGGTTGGCCACGGCGGTACCGGATGTGGTGATGACGGCGGCCGGGGCGGTGCATCGGCGCCGCATACCGGCACGGCTCATGCCCAGGGCGACGAATCCGGCGCTGCGCTCATCCAGAACGACCCGGACATTGATGAGACCGGCGGCCTCGGCATCGGCCAGGACGGGCACGAAGGGGGCGCTGCGGGAGCCGAGGCTCAGGACGACGTGCCGCACGCCGGCATCGACCAGGGCCGCGAGGACCGTTTGCGCGGTCAGGAGTGCTGCCGGAGCCGATTCGTCGCCGTCGGGCGCGGCGCCCCGAGGTTCTTGGGCGGCCGCGCTCACAGCATTCACAGCGCTCACAGCGGGATCCCCGCGATGGCGCAGCCGGGGTCGCGCCGTTCGCGCTCGCGGCGGGTGCGAAGCGCATTGACGATATGGCCGAGCCGCACCTGCCAGCGGGACGTCAGGTCGTCGTCGGCGCCAACGCTCGCCAGGAGCCTGCGCGAGACGTGGACGGACCTGACGGGAAGGCTCCCGGAGATGGGCACGAAGGAGGGAGCGGCCACGTCGCGGTCCAGCAGGCGGATGGTGCCCAGCCCACAGGCGCCCGCGAGCTCGGGCAGCGCGGCCGCGAGCGAGACCCCGGCGCTCAGGCCCACCGAGGTGTCGAGCGCGGAGGAGACGACGGCGGGCAGGCCGAGGCGCTCGGCCAGGGCGAGGGCGCGACGCACACCGCCGAGCGGGGCGACCTTGAGGACGGCGACATCGACGGCGCCACTGCGGGCGACGGCCAGGGGGTCGTCCGACAGGCGGATGGACTCGTCGGCGGCGATGGGGACGTCGACGAGACGACGCAGGGCGGCGAGATCGGCGATATCGGGGCAGGGCTGCTCGGCGTACTGCAGGCCTCCCGCGGCCCTGTCCAGCAGCGGCAGGACCGCGGCGGCGGTGGTCGGGTCCCAGGCTCCATTGACATCGACACGGATCCGGCCGCGGGGTCCGAGCTCGTCGCGAACGGCTTCGAGACGCCGCAGGTCGGCCTCCAGGCCCTTGGACGCGGAGGCGTGCGAGCCCGCGACCTTCACCTTGGCGGTGTCGGCGCTGGATCGTCTCACGAGGATGCGGGCCGCGGCCGGGGAGACCTCGGGAATGGTCACGTTGACGGGGACGCTGTGTCGATTCCGGGGCAGCCCGGTCGTTCCCGCCAGGGCCCACTCGAGCCCGGAGGCGAGCCACGGGACGGAGGCGTCGAGGTCGTGGTTCCAGAAGGGGGCGACCTCCCCCCATCCGGCGCCGCCGTGCAGCAGAACGCCGTCGCGGCGCGCGATGCCGCGGAAGCGGGTGGTCATCTTGATGTCCCACACGACGGCGCGATCGATGCCGTCGAGGAGCCCGGAGGAGTCCTGGGCCCTCAGGGCGTGCAGGTCGAGCTCGCCGCGCACGCGGAGCGGCGAGTCGACGACCTCGTTCTTGCCGGGCACATCACTCAGGATAACCGGATGAGCGCCGGGCCGTGCCCGCCGTCCGGGTGCCGGTCCCGCTCGCTCTGCGGAACG
>ERZ773099.3257-NODE-3257-length-10547-cov-8.789649_pt1 | contig 10547 bp, 8 predicted proteins | sample MGYA00511120_ERZ773099 | MGnify/ENA primary metagenome ERZ773099 (study PRJEB29015, sample SAMEA2738012) | human oral metagenome | biome: human oral; feature: human-associated habitat; material: dental | place: China | collected 2104 ... | reverse complement strand
TTTTATTTACGGACAAAAGCAGTATATCCCTATACCACATTAAACAAAAATCCATGAAATCCATTTTATTTTCTCTTGTATTTATAAGCTCCGCATAGTCATAAAGCTTCATACTGTTACTGCTTGATATATTAGTAAGTATATTTATATTTTCCTTATAAATATTTATATTTTCTTCTTTTGAAAAAGTCAAAGCCTTGGCTAAATTCCCTCTTGAAAAAGAAGCAAGGCTTTTTGAAAGTTCCGAATCAATACCCAAACTCCTTAGTTTTTCTAAGATAACCTGATTGCTTATTAAACTTATATGGAGTTTTATACATCTGCTTTTTATAGTCGGTAAAAATCTGTCAAGGCTTTGTGCTATCAATATAATAACTGCATATTCAGGTGGCTCTTCCATGGTCTTAAGTAGGGCATTTTGAGCCTGCACCGTCATGCTGTCCGCCTTATCTATAATATACACCTTGTACAAAGAGCTGTAAGGCTTTATCTCCACAGTATCATTTACCTTTTCTCTTATATCTCCCACAGATATTGACTTTTGGTTTTGTGCCTCCACATATATAAGATCGGGATGATTATTCTTTAATATCTGCTTACAGGCATGACAGTCATAACAAGCCTCCACGCCGCCTTTTTGACAGTGCAAAGACATTGCAAAAGCATAGGCTATAGTCTTTGCATTTTCCGAGAATTCATCCTGTATGATGTAAGCATGAGATATGCTTCCTGCGGCTTTGATTTTCTTCAGATAATTTATTATTCTTTCCTGACACAGAGCCTCTGAATATCTATACATATACCTTCCCTATAAATTAAGATCCTTTATTATATTATTAATACACTTTGATAAGTCCTTATTATAATATCTTTTCTCTATGCCTGCCTTTTTTAGTTTTTCATCTGAAAAATCCTCTTCATCTGCCAAAAACCTCCTACAAAGCTCTTTGTAATCAGGGTTTTCTTGGCAATCCTCACGCCGCATCGCCCTTACCAGCCTAAGTTTTGAGTTAAGGTCTATGTATATCGGAACAATATTTTCTTTTCCGTAATAATCTCTAAGCTTAACATAGGCTTCCAAAGTGCCTATAGTAATGGAGTCTTTATCAAATCCTATCTGACCGTCATCTATGGTAGCATAGGTCCACTTACCCGTAACCGTATCATACACCCTTGCCTCTATAAGTTTACCGACTCTTTTATACTCTTCTATATCATCATCCGTGATAAAATAATAATCTTTTCCATCTACCTCTCCACTTCTCATAGGTCTTGTAGTATAGGGTACTATTTCTTTTAAATAAGCACAGTTTGACACAAGACCTTTATATATAGAATTTTTCCCCGAGGCGCTCTTACCCATAACATAATATAATTTTCCCATATATAATCCTTAGTTTTGGTTTGGTTAAGTATACATCTTAATAATATGACTGATAAAAGCCTGCTTTAAGGATAAATGGTTACAGTTCAGGTAGCATTCATCTTCGTCAAAAAAGCTAAAAATATTTCATTTTTATCTGTAAATTAAACGAAGATGAATTCCGGCACCAGCCTGATAGATATACATGTATAATATACACCTGAAAGCAAGCTTTCATTTGGTATATTATACATGTATGTCTAAACTACCTGAACTGTAACGCTAAGTATTTTACATATATTACCTTCTGTCTAACTCAGTATTTATATAATGACTTAACCAAACTTTGATATCATTATAACTTTAATCGTTCTATTATAGCATATACCTCGATTTTTATACACATCTTATTAGGTAAATCAAGCCGGCACTTTCTTACTTTTTGTTGTGCAAAAGTACCGAGCTTGTTGTTTTAATATTATATTTACAATAATTTTCAAAATGCTTTTTTAAGTTTCGTTAAGTATATAGGCATTTTTTATTATTTACTTCATATTATTTTTTTGATATTTTCAGTATTGTTTTGTTTATATTGTATGTGATAGTTATTTAATTATCATTTACCAAATAAATATACATAATTACTAATGACAAAGCTGCTTTTATATGTTATATTCTGTATATAGTAATTGATATTGCTCTTACTATAAATCAATAAATAATAGGAGGTACTTACTATGAAGGGTTATGCTATGTTAAAGATTGGCGAATCAGGCTGGATAGAGAAAGAGCGTCCTGTTTGCGGACCGATGGACGCTATATGTAAACCGCTTGCTATAGCTATCTGTACATCTGATGTGCATACACTTTGGGAAGGTGCTATAGGTGAGCGTCATAATATGATACTTGGACATGAGGGCTGTGCTGAAGTTGTTGAAGTAGGTTCTTTGGTTAAGGATTTCAAACCCGGTGACAGAGTATTGGTTCCTGCTATAACCCCCGATTGGAACTCTCTTGAGGCGCAGGCAGGATATTCAATGCACTCAGGCGGTATGCTTGCAGGCTGGAAGTTCTCCAATTTTAAAGACGGTGTGTTCAGTGAATTTTTCCATGTAAATGATGCTGACGGTAACTTGGCACTTTTACCCGACAATATAAATACAGTTGATGCTTGTATGCTTTCAGACATGGTTCCTACAGGATTCCACGGCGTAGAGCTTGCCGATGTTCAATTCGGAGATACCGTGCTTGTTATAGGTATAGGACCTGTAGGTCTTATGTCTGTTGCCGGGGCTAATCTTAGAGGCGCCTCAAGGATCATAGCCGTAGGTACAAGACCGAAGTGTCAAGAAGCTGCAAGAAAATACGGCGCATCCGAGTTTGTAAGCTATAAGAACGGTCCTATTGACAAACAGGTACTTGAGATGACCGGCGGCAAGGGTGTTGATAAGATTATAATCGCAGGAGGCGGTGTGGAGACATTTGCAGAAGCTGTAAAATGCCTTAAACCGGGCGGTAAGATCGGTAATGTAAACTATCTTGGCTCAGGTGAAATGATCAATATCCCTCGTGTTGAATGGGGTGTAGGCATGGGACATAAGATGATCAACGGCGGTCTTATGCCGGGCGGAAGACTTCGTATGGAGAAGCTCGGAGCATTGGTTGCTTCAGGAAGACTTGACCTATCTCCACTTTCAACTCATATTTATGAGGGCTGGGAGCATGTGGAAGAGGCACTGTTTATCATGAGAGATAAGCCTGCCGACTTGATAAAACCGGTTGTTAAGATAGAATACTAAGATGAAAGTACTTCTCATATCAGGCTTTCTCGGTGCAGGTAAGACAACCTTTATAAAAGAGCTTATAAAGCATACCGAAAAACAAGTTGCTATTCTTGAAAATGAAGTAAGCCCTCTTAATATAGATGCCGACAATCTGCAAAGCAAAGAGCTTAATATATGGGAATTAACAGAAGGTTGCATATGTTGCTCCACCGGAGGCGACTTTGCAACCTCTGTTCTTACTATAGCAAACAGTATTAACCCCGAGTATTTGATAGTTGAGCCCAGCGGAGTAGGTATGCTCAGCAATATCATCAAAAATATTAAGCAAATAGAGTACGAGCACATAGGTCTTTTAGCCCCTGTCACCATATTGGATGCAGATAATTATAGTTACTATATGTCGGACTACCCTGCCATAACACAGGATCAGCTTAAAAATGCTCATTTTGTAATAATCTCAAAAATCAATTCAAGTAATAAACCTGAACTTTCAGGTATGGAAAGTTTTATCCAAGGTATTAACAAGGAATGTGAGATAATAAATTATGATTATAAAAATGCCGATAATACCTTTTGGAATAAAATACTTAATACCAACTATGATAAAAGCTTGACAGAAAGCCGACAAGAGCCTGAAAACTTGGATACTATAGCATTTACCGGAACCAATATTGACAACGTATATAAATTATCCGCCTTGCTTGAATCAGTAATAAGAGGTAAATACGGTGAGGTCGTCAGGGCAAAAGGAAGCATTTACATAGATGATTACAGACTTTCATTTGATTTGGTATCCGGCAAGTACAGTATATTAATAACATATAAAGATGCCTTAGAGGAGGAAGCTTTATACAGCGACATAGACCGGCAGGATAAACTGGTCTTTATAGGAAGAAATATTAATAAAAAGAACTTAAAAAAAGCTTTAAGCTATAAATCAACTTATAAAAAAATGGGACTTAAAAGGACTTAAAAAACTTTTAGTCCTATTTTTTATACGCTATATGTGTTATTATACTTGTGTATCGTTTCTTAAATAATTGTCTGCATCCGGCGGTTTTCACAGCTACTTAGGTTGTTGTTGGTCAGCCTTTTGTGACCTTCACCTGCAAAAATAATCAACGAATTCAGAAAATTGTTTGTAACGGTTCAGGTAAGTTATTCATATTCATTTAGAATAGTATGATTTTTTACATTTTCAGTTATAAAACAGCTGAATTACAAGTGCCGCATCAGCTAAATATATATAAATAATATTCTGCCAAAAAGCAGACTTTAATTCATTGTATTATGTATATATCTACCTGAAAAGTTTAAATTATTTTACAAATGATAGACTTACATTAATTTCAGTTAATACAAGCAGAAAAATACAAATCTACAGTATCTTAGAACAGCATAGTCGAACCTGTATAAAAAAAGACTATGACTTTATATAATAGTAGGAGGATTTTATGTCACAAGCTAATGTTGATGAAAAAAAATATGTTGCTTATGTAGGTTCCTATTCCTACACCGGAGAAGCCAAAGGCATTACAATATATGATGTAGATATGAAAAGAGGATGCTTTATCAAAAGAGGTGAGGTTGAGGTTGACAACTCTTCTTATCTTGCCCTGTCCCACAACAAAAGAATCCTTTACTCTATAGCTGATGAAGGTATTGTATCCTTCAATATAGCACAAGACGGCTCTATCAGCCGACTTAACTCTGCAAAGATAAAGGGCATGAGGGGATGTCACCTGTATATATCCAAACAAGATAAGTATATATTCGTCTCCGGTTACCATGATGCAAAGCTTACCATGCTTTCTCTAAAATCAGACGGGGCTGTAGGCAGTATATTTGACGGGGTGTACCACAGAGGTATAGGCTCAGTAGTTGAAAGGAACTTCACACCTCACATAAGTCACTCAATTCTAACTCCTGAAGAGAAGTTTGTTTTGGCTTGTGACCTTGGCATAGACCAAATAAAAGTATATTTGCTTGATAAAAAAGAAAGAAAACTGGTGCTTACCGACAGCATCAGATGTGAACTTAATTCAGCACCCATCAGTTGTACTTTCTCTGAAGACGGACGTTTTTTATACGTGCTTTATGAGCAAAAAAATGCAATAGATGTGTTTAGTTATATTTATAACGAGGGTTCCAAGGCTCCTGCTTTTGAAAAAATACAAACTATTACCTGCAACTATAATAATAATTCTTCCGCACTTATAGCCGCTACCTGTATGTCTTTTTCACATGACCACAGATATCTTTTTTCCGGCAATGCCGGCGATAATACCGTGTCAATGTTTAGTGTAAATAAAGAAAGCGGTCTTTTGGAAAACAAACTGTACCTGCCTATAAGCGGAGAATATCCTAAGGATATAGCCGTATTTCCTGATGATAGGCATATGGCTTCAATAAACCACGAAAGCGGTACTATTACTTTCTTTAAAGTTGATTATGAAAAAAATCTTATAATTATGAGTGCCAATGAAGTTAAAGTAAATCAGCCTAATTGCTGTATAATAACGGAGGTGTAAGATGGGTTCGATATATGGAGATATATTTAGAATAAGTACTTTTGGAGAATCACACGGAAAAGCAATAGGTGTGATAATAGACGGCTGTCCCTCAGGTATCAGTCTGTCAGAGGAAGACATACAAGTATATCTTGATAGAAGAAAGCCCGGTCAAAATCCATTTACAACCCCCAGAAAAGAAGCTGATTTGTGTAAGATACTCTCCGGTGTTTTTGAAGGTCAGACAACCGGTACTCCTATTATGGTTATGGTTGAGAATACCTCACAGATTTCAAAAGACTACGATAATTTAGCTGATATATACAGACCCGGTCATGCCGATTATACCTTTGAACAAAAGTATGGTATCAGAGATTACAGAGGTGGTGGCAGAAGCTCCGGCAGGGAGACTATAGCAAGAGTTATAGCCGGTGCTGTTGCAATGAAGGCTCTTAAGGAATTAGGGGTAAATGTATCCGCATTTACACAAAGTATAGGACCTGTACATGTAAGACAATTTGACATTGAACAATGCGCTCTTAATCCGCTTTATATGCCCGATTATGAGGCTGCATTAATCGCTCAGGATTATGTGAGTAAGCTGATGGAAGAAAAGGACTCTGCCGGAGGAGTTATATCCTGTATAGTAAGAGGGCTTCCTGCCGGAATAGGTGAGCCTGTATTTGATAAGCTTGATGCCGTACTTGCCAAAGCTATGCTCAGTATAGGGGCTGTCAAAGGAGTGGAGTTTGGTGCCGGCTTTGCAGCCACCTCTATGAAAGGCAGCGAGTCCAATGATGTTTTCTTTGTTAAGGAAGACGAAAAGGGCAACAAGAAGATTTCAAAAAGAAGCAACAATGCCGGCGGTGTACTTGGGGGTATTTCGGACGGCTCAAACCTTATTATGAATGTAGCTGTAAAACCGACCTCTTCCATATCAAGTAAGCAATTTAGCGTTAATAGGGAACTTGAGGAAGTAGAACTTGAAATTGGAGGTAGACATGATCCTCTTATAGTTCCGAGAGCCGTGGTGGTGGTTGAGGCTATGGCAGCTATAAGTATATTTGATTTGATGCTTAAGAATATGAGTACCAAATTTTCAAATGTGAAAAAGGTTTACAGTTAAGTACTCAAACTTCCTACACTCAACATTGGGGCAGTACATTAAAAAATCAATGCTTCAGCTAACAAAATGCTGATTGACCGAGCTCAAAGAGCTCGGTCAATCAGCATTTATGCCCTCTCATACATAAGCGTATACTCTTTTAATCTCTTGGAAATCGCCTCACTCATATCCTCTTTTGCACGCCAAGTCCAATTTCCGCCTATAGTAGAAGGGGTATTCATCCTTGCTTTAGTTCCAAGTTCCAGTAAATCCTGTGCCTGAACTATAGTCAGCATAGCCTGAGATTGCATAAGCACAGCTATCATATCCCAACTGACATTCTGCTCATCCCTTATGTGCATATACTTCTTTGCAAACTCGATATCCTCTTTTGACGCAGTCTCAAACCAACCCTTTATAGTATCATTATCATGGCTTCCGGTGTAAGCTACACTGTTGTATATAATATTATGTGGAAGATACTCTCTTGAATTCGGATCTCTGCTGTCAAATCCCATCTCAATAACCTTCATACCCGGAAAACCGCTCTCCTTAAGCAGCTTCTTTACCGAGTCTGTTAAAAATCCCAAATCCTCAACGATAATTCTTTGCTTTCCTATCACCCCATTTACCTTATCAAAAAGCTTCATACCGGGACCCGGTTTCCAAACACCCTTTGTGGCATCCTTAGAACCGTAAGCAATAGCATAATAAGAGGCAAAACCTCTAAAATGATCTATCCTAAGTACATCATATATCTTGCACAGGTACGAAATCTTTTTGAGCCAGTATGAAAAACCGTCTTTTTCCATATATTCCCAATCAAACAAAGGATTGCCCCAAAGTTGACCGACCTTTGAAAAACCGTCAGGCGGGCAACCCGATACTTCTTTAGGCATTCTTTCATCATCCAGCTGAAACTGCTTGGGATCGGACCATACATCCACACTGTCTAATGATACATATATAGGCAGATCTCCTATAATTGATATGCCCTTGGCATTGGCGTAAGACTTTAATTGTTCCCATTGCTTAAAAAACAGGTATTGAATTATCTTCCAGAACTCAAGTTCGTCTTTATGTTCCGCCTTAAAAGTATCGATTTCATTTGCATATGCATATCTATAAGCTTCTTCCCACTCCCACCAGCTCTTTCCCTGATGGTAATCCTTAAGACTCATAAACAAAGCATAAGAATTGATCCAGTCTTTATTAGCCGCAAGAAATGCATTATAAGAGGCGTCCTTGGTATTAAAATTGGCTGCCGCCTTTTTAAGCACGGGATATCTTAATCTATACAGGGCTCCGTAATTAACGGCATCCTCTTCTGTCTCATAATCTATATCAACATAATCGCAAGTCTCTAAAAGTCCCATCTTGCAAAGTATATCCAAATCAATAAAATAAGGATTGCCTGCAAAGGTGGAGTAACTTTGATATGGCGAATCTCCGTAACTGGTAGGACAGATAGGCAGAATCTGCCAATATGATTGCAGACTCTCATGTAAAAAATCTACAAACTTATAGGCACTTGCACCTATAGTTCCTATACCTTGTTTACCGGGTAATGAAGATATATGCATTAAAATTCCGTTTTTTCTCAAGTCTAATCCCTTTCTCAGAATACAGCTTCTTCGTATTCTGCCATGCTCTCTCCTTTTATAAACTTATAAGAGCTTTCTATATGTCTGGCTTTTTTTCCCTCAAAAAGCTCTTCCAATAATTCAAAACTTAACCTTGCTATATCATTATCCGGCTGCTTTATAGTACTCAACCTTGGATTAAGATATCTTCCAAGTTCTATACCGTCAAAACCTATAACAGATATATCTTCCGGTACAGACATTTTACTTTCTACAATTGCCCTTATTGCCCCTACAGCTATAACATCAGCCATTGCAAAAACAGCACTTAACTTAAGATTCTTTTGTAAAAGCTCCTTCATTGCCTTATATCCGCCATCTATACTGAAACCGGTAACCTGATACAGCTTTTCTTTATCAAAGCTTATGTTATTCTTTTCAAAGGCATCACCTGCCCCCAAAAGTCTTGACTTGGAAGGATCGCTGTGTTCATAGTCACCTCCAAGCACAGCTATATCTTTATGCCCCAGCTTTATAAGTTCACAGACGGCTGCCATAGCTGCCACCCTGTCATTAATGCACACACTTGCAAGTTGTTCAAACTTAAGTTCCTTAGCGGAATTTGTAGCAATTACACTTGGGCAATCCAGATATTTAAAACTTTTTTGGAAATTTTCTATATGGCTGCCCAAGAATATAAATCCCTTAGGTTGCTTGTCTTTTAAAATCTGTAAGGCTGTATCCACCTCATTATCTTTTTCATCTATATAATAAATCAGACAAAGATATTCATTTTTTGAAATTATATCCTGTAAACTTTCAAGTATTGAAGAAAACAGCATATTTCTACTGCCTTTAACAATTACGGCTATAGAGCTAAGCCCCTGCTTTTTAAGTTGTTTGGCATTGCTGTTGACCACAAAATGATTTTTTTCAACAACTGCCATAATAGCATTATATGCTTTTTGAGATACATTAGGGCTGTTATTCAGTACTCTTGAGACTGTACCAATAGAATACCCCGATTCTCTTGATATATCTTTTATAGTCATATAAAACCCCCAAGCCTAGCCTTTTACAGCTCCTGCAGCTACTCCCTTTATAATATACTTTTGACAGGATAAGTAGAAAACTATAACCGGTATAACCGCCATAACCAAGGCTGCCATTATAGCTCCCATATCTACTCTTCCGTAACTTCCTCTCATATACTGTATAGCCATTGATATAGTTTTATACTTTTTAACATCAAGTACCAGATAAGGAAGTAAGAAGTCGTTCCATATCCACATGGTTTCAAGTATTCCTACCGATATATAGGTAGGTTTCATAATAGGCAATACCACTAAAAAGAAAGTTTGCAAAGGAGTACAGCCGTCTATCATAGCCGCCTCTTCTATCTCTACCGGTATGGACTTGACAAAACCGCAAAACATAAACACCGCAAGTCCCGCACCGAAGCCGAGATATACCACTATAAGCCCTAAAGGACTGTCAAGTCTCATACGGTTAGCAATCAATGACAAAGTAAACATTACCATTTGGAAAGGTACTACCATAGAAAATACGCACAGAAAATACATCACCTTACTGAATTTTGACTTAACTCTGGTAATATACCAGGCACACATAGAGGTGCATACAAGTATAACCGCAACTGAAGCCACCGTAATAAATACCGTCCAACCCACAGCCTTAATAAATTCATACTTATTAATAGCCTCCATAAAGTTTTTAAAACCGCTGTAGGTTTCTTCATTAGGCATACTGAAAGGCTGGTCATTAATATAAACTTTCTTCTTAAATGCGTTAATAAGTATTACAACTATCGGAAATACATACAATAAACAAATAATAGAAAAAAATCCCGTACCCATGGCACTTATTATATTTTTATTTTTTTTGCTTTTCATTACTGTTGTACCTCCCTGCTTCTTGTTACCTGTAACTGTATAATTCCTATAATTACCACTATAATAAAGAAAATAACCGCCTTAGCCTGCCCTACGCCTTCCCAACCGGTTCTTCCGTAGAAAGTATTAAATATATTAAGCGCAAGCATTTCCGACATTTTTGAAGGTTCACCTGCGGTAAGTGAGAGGTTTTGGTCAAAAAGTTTGAATCCGTTTGTAACTGAAAGGAAGGTACATATAGTTATAGAAGGCATCATCATAGGTATGGTTATACTGAAAAGTCTGCGTA
>ERZ773099.3254-NODE-3254-length-10556-cov-2.343015_pt1 | contig 10556 bp, 10 predicted proteins | sample MGYA00511120_ERZ773099 | MGnify/ENA primary metagenome ERZ773099 (study PRJEB29015, sample SAMEA2738012) | human oral metagenome | biome: human oral; feature: human-associated habitat; material: dental | place: China | collected 2104 ... | reverse complement strand
CGGTCGGTTCGTCCGCCATGATAATCTCCGGATCGTTGACGAGCGCGCGCGCGATCGCGACGCGCTGCTGCTGACCGCCGGAAAGCTCCTTCGGCTTATGCTTCGAGCGCTTCGCGAGGCCAACCTGTTCGAGCGCTTCGAGGGCGCGGTCGCGCGCTCTCGATTTATTTTTCGAGTACAGCAGCGGCAGCATGACGTTTTCCAACGCCGAAATCCGCGGCAGCAGGTTGAAACTCTGGAAAACGAAACCGATTTTACGGTTACGGATTTCCGCGAGGCGGTTATCGCTGATTTCGGAAACTTCCGTTCCGTCGAGAAGATAGCTCCCCGACGTCGGTCGATCCAAACAGCCCAGAATATTCATCAACGTCGACTTTCCCGATCCGGAAGGACCCATGATCGCGGCGAATTCGCCGTAGTTGATATCAATCGAAATATCGTGAAGCGCCCGTACCTCAACGTCCCCCAACGCATAATATTTGCAGAGGTGTTCGGTATGAATTACGTTTTGGTCTTTTCGTTCTGTCATTCAAATCTCTTTTCTTCCTGTCGGGCCCCAACCACCGGGACCCGTATCCATAATCGCTGATCGCGCCGGAAACCGCGCGGCGCGCCTGATTCAGTTCGCCGGCGAATCCGCCGGAGCTTCCGCCTCCGCGCCTGGCTCGGCCGTCATCGGGGCTTCCGCTTCCGCGCCCGGGCCGGCCGACATCTGACCTTCCGCCCCCGCAGCCATATCCTCCGGAGCCATATTTTCCGGAGCCATATTTTCCGGAACGGCGTCCTGCGGCATGACCGCGCCGTTCATCTCCGCCGGAGCTCCGCCTCCGGGGATCATATCCCCGCTCGCGACAAATCCAGCGCTCATCGGTATCTCCGGCGCGCCTTGATCCGAGGCAAAACCGGGGAGCGGCCATCCGAACAGGCTCGGGACAGCCGGCCCGCCGAATCCGGGGATCAGCCCGCTGATATAATCGCGGCGAACGATCGTCCCTTCGGAAATACCGCCGCTCTGCGAAGAGATCTCGGTTTCTTTTCCGTTCGAATATCCGACGGTAACGACAACGTCGGTGAACAAGCCGTCGGCGTCCTGAACCGCGACAACCGACTCGCCATTCATATTCATTCCAACCGCAGTAGCCGGGACGGTCAGCACGTCGTTATATTCTTCCGTAATAATTTTCAAGTCAGCGACCATCCCGGGCTTCAGCTCCGGACTGACGCCGTCAAGCTTGACCGTTACGGAATACTTAACCACATTATTCGTAACCGTTCCAACGGTCGAAAAATTCGAAATCGTTCCGGTAAACGTTTCAAAAGGTACCGCGTCAAACGTCAGTTCGACTTTTTGCCCGAGTTGAATCGCGTTGATTTTGTTCTCATGCACATCGACGTCGACGTAATAACTCGAAAGATCGTCCATCCGGATCGCCAGCGTTTCGTCGACGATCCCGGCGGCGTTCGCCTGAATAACGTCAAGCGGGGCCGCCTTGACCTCGGTAATAACCCCTGTAATCGGGGCGATAATCTGCGCGGTTTTCATCGTCGCCGCGGCTGCGTTGATCTCCGCTTCGAGCGATCGGATCTGGTCCGCGGTCGGACCGTTCATGATTTTCTCATAATCACGGACCGCGTCTTCGTATTCAGCCTCGCGGAGCTTAAGCGTCGCCTCGGCTTTTTTCAGTTCGAGCGGGTCGGCTTCGCCGTTGTACCAGTTGTACTTCGCTTCGGCGCTCGCGACCCCCGACTTCGCCCCATCGACCATCGACGCCGCCATCTGCCGATCGAAATCGTCAACCGGCCGGTCTTTCAGCTCCTCGAAGGAAGCGAGCGCTTCCTGATACTGAGTCTGAGCGTTGAGGTAATCCTGATAATAAGTATTGAGCTCAGTCGTATTCTTCCGGGCCAGCCTGAGCGCATGAATCGCGTCCTGCGCAGTGTCGATTGCTTTTTTAGCCGTGATCATCTTGTTATACGCGGTCGCCAACGCCAGGTCGGTCGTGATCAGGTTATCAAGTTCTTTCTCTTTCTTTTCTTTCGTAACCGCCGCTTCGTTGATCGTCGAACTGATCGTGCCTTCGTCGAGTTCGGCTAAAACCTGGCCCTTCTCGACTTTGTCGCCGAGAGCGACGTCAACCGACCCGACCGTTCCCGCCGCTTTCCAGTACAGCGAAACGCTCTGTTTCGAGCGCAGCGTCCCGGTCAGATCATCGATCGCCTCCGATAAATCACCACGCTCAACGACCGCCGTCTGAACCGGCGCGTTCGCGATCGCTTCCCGCGCGGCCTGATATTCGCGAAGCATCGCGCTGTACGTCGTCCAGATCAGAACAACCAACGCCGCCAGGATCAGCAGCAAAATAAGGATAACGATCATCGACCGCTTCGATTTCTTTTTCGGATTTCCTTGAATTGAATTTGCCATCATGTTTAATGCGTTTCCTTTATCCAGATTTTACGGTTCGCTCAATCCAGCGGGAAGAACGTCCGGAACAACCAGCCGATCTCCGCTTTGAATCGAGGTCCCCAATAACTCAACCCGCCCGGCCATGAATTCGCCTGTCTCGACGTCGATCCGGCGCGGCTCATCGTTAACTAACTTTTCTACGTACGTTCCTTTTTCGTCGGTCCGAAGCGCTTCGATCGGAATCGACAGCACGCCTTCCCGGTTATTCAGGTGGATCAGCGCCGCCCCGGTCATCGACGGGTAAACGTTCCCAACCGACTCGCCGCCGGCCGGCTTCGCGATCCGAATCAGGACGGAATACGTCGGGACGCTGTCCGCCGCCGCTTTCGCCGTCGCGTCGATCGCGGCGATCGACCCAGTCAGGCTGACGCCCGGATTCGCGTCCAGAACAATATCAGTTTCCATCCCAACCTTCAGCTTATCCAGATCAAATTCAGAAGCGTTAATCCGAAAGTAAAGCGTATTCAAATCGTCAATCTTCGCCAGAATATCGTTCGCCTGAACGTAGGTTCCCGCTTCACAGTTCATTTCGGAGATCGTCCCGCTGATCGCCGCCGTCGGCGACCGGCGGTCCGCAACCGTCGTCGCTTTATCCGCTTCTTTCAACTTCGCGGTCAGCTCATTTGAGTTATACGACAGGTCGCCAAAATCTTCATACGCACGAACCGCCGCGTCGTAAGCCGCCTGCGCCGTTAAGACGGCGGCGCGCGCCTGCGCCTTTGCGGCTTCGCCGACGCCGTCGCGGTAATAGACGTAAACGTTATTCGCCTGGAAAAAAGCGTTCATCGCTTTTTGAAGCGCGTCTTTCTTTTGATAACGTTCCGGGTCCGTTTCAGCGCGGAGCTTAACACCCTCAAAATCAGCCTGCGCGATTTCGTACGCGTCGCGCGCGGCGATCATCGCCTTTTCAGCGCTCTTCAGGTCCGAAGCGCTCGCGACCGGATAATTCAGCCCTTCCAGGAACTTTTTCGCGTCCGCCAGCGCTTTTTCCTTGTCGATCATCTCCTGATAGGCCTTGACCTTGGCGGCGGCGCTGATCAGCATCCTGTCAATCGCTGTATCGGCGGTGATCTTCGTCGCCTCCGCCTCAAAAACCGTCGGAGAAAGCGAGTCGTTTTCCAGCCGCGCCAGGATATCGCCCCGTTCAACCGCGTCCCCGGACGCCGCGCCGCAGCTTTCAATTACGCCGTTGACCTTCCATTTCACCGTTTCCGATTTCGCCGACTCGACGTACCCGACGAGACTGAGCGACTGCGGAAAGTCGGTTATCTCCGCTTCAACCGTCCGATACGGACCGTGCCCCGCCGGCAGCGCAAACGACTGATCCGCGCTGCTGCAGCCGCTCATCGCCAGCACGCCGAAAAATCCCAACAGGAAAATCGTCCGTAAGCTCTTTTTTTTCATTCGTTTCCCGTTCATCCATTGCTTCATACGTTTCATAATCGCTTTTTGTTTCCTCTTGGACGGATCCGCCCGTACGTTCCGTCCGAATTCCTCTTTATCTACGCAGCTCTGCCAGAATCGTTGCAGCCGACAGTCAATCAGCCTATAAATTCGGCTTTTTTTATCGCACCCGTATATATTTGCCACTATTATACGTTATTTCGCGTTTCCGACTCAGGGCCCGTTTAGAAAATTATTCTAAAGAATCTGTTAAAATCGAGAAAACCGGTTTGGCGAAACCGGGGATTAAGATGGTAAGATTAGCTTAACCTTTCGTCGAGCGACTTCAGATGGAGCCAGGAAAATGAAGCTTTTTTCATTTAAAAAAATCGATCGGCCGGAACTGAAAGAATCGGTCGGGGACTACACGCTGATCCTGATCGGTTCGTTTATCCAGGCGCTGGGCATGGTTTACTTTCTGATCCCGGCACGGCTGATCAGCGGCGGGATTTCCGGCCTGGCGCAGGTTATTAATCATTACACGGCGCTCCCGATTGGGACGATGACGCTGATCGGGAATATCCCGCTGTTTATTCTGGGCTGGCGTTATTTAGGCGGACGGAAATTTGCGCTGCGAACCGTTTTCGCGGTCGCCTTGTTTTCGCTGTTTACCGATCTCCTGACGGAGACGATCGGCCCGGTCGCCCTGACGCATGACCTGCTCCTGAATTCGCTCTTCGGCGCGTCGATTCTCGGGGTCGGCTTCGGGCTCGTTTATCGCGGATCGGGAACCAGCGGCGGAACCGATATTGTCGGACGGATCCTGAACCAGCGCCTGGGCGTTCCGCTTACGCAGTCCTACCTCGTCGTCGACTCGATTTCCGTGATCCTCGGCGGGATCGCGTTTGGCTGGGATTTAGCGCTGTATGGAATGATTGCGATTTACGTCTCCGGCGAGGCAGCCGAAATGATCACGGTCGGATCGGCGGTCTTCCGCTCGGTCATCGTTATCAGCGAAGAAGCGGACGCAATCGCGGAAACGGTGATGACGCGGATGGGGCACGGCGTAACGTTTTTAGACGGAACCGGGGCTTATTCCGGTCAGAAAAAAAAGGTCGTTTACGTTGTAATCGCCCGATCCGAAGTCAACCTGCTCAAGCGGATCATTCATAAAGCCGATCCAAACGCGTTTATGGTCGTCGGTCACGCGGCCGAAGTCCTGGGGGAAGGGTTCCAGCCTTATAAAACGCTGCCGGAATAAACGGCGCGTTTTTTTATATGCATACGCGCCGCCGCGCGATCGGAAAGTTCGTTTTCATACTTTTCTGGAGGGATTTTATGAAATTCAATCGTGATGGTCAATCGTTTATTTATTTCGATTATGATTTAGGCGGAAAATTAGCCGAAGCAACGTTTCCAAAGGACGAGAATGGCGTCTGGGTCCTGGATCATACGTTTGTCGATCCGTCGCTGCGCGGGAAAGGCGTCGGAGAAAAGCTGATGGAGGCTGTCGTCGCCGCGGCGCGGGACGAAGGCGCAAAAATCAAACCAACCTGTCCCTTCGCGGCCGCCTGGTTCGAGAAGAACCGGGAGAAGGTCGGGGACATAATCGCTTAACCTCAGCCCCGTATTATCAGGAAGCGTCGCCCCTTTTACAAGTGAAAATGGTCCCCGAATGACCGGCGTGGTCTTAATAACGCACTGCGTCGTCCGGAGACCGTTTTTCTTGCGCTTTTTCTTACGATCCGGCTCTGCTCCTGATCCAGATCTGACCATCGTTCCCCCCAAGGTCCAGCGGCAGCCGCCCGTCCGAAGCTTCCCGGATTTCGCCAGTCAGCGCTTCGATAAAACGGCCGGACGCCGCGACTTCGACGCGCGCCGGCTGATCGTCGTTGTTGACAGCGATAATCGCCGTCCCGGTCCCGCCGGCGCGCGAAAAAGCGTACTGCCGGTTCGTCAGCAGCAGCTCCGTATACGCCCCGTCCCGCAGGGCCGGCGTACTGCGCCTGATACTTCCCAGCGCCTGGATCAGCGCCATGGAGCCGCTCGCCTTCGCCGCGGCCGACGCTTCCGAAAGGTCCAGCGCGGGACGCAGGCTTTCGTCGGAAAACCGTTCCTTCCGCCCTTCGATCCCGAACTCCGATCCGTAATAAATTGAAGGAATTCCGGGAAGAGAATATAAGAGAAGATGGACCGGTTTAAAATTTTTCTTATCGGCGAGCCTCGTATAAATCCGCTCGACGTCATGATTATCGACAAAGTTATATAGACGATACGCCGTTTCGCCAAGCCGCTGGATCAGCGATCGGACCGTATGCGCGATCTCAAAATAGTTGCGGTCGTTATGACCGGAATATAGCGCTTTATACAGCTGATAGTTGGTCACGGAATGCAGCATGGTTCCATTAACCCATTCGCCGTAATTCCCATGGATGACCTCGCCCATCAGCCAGAAGTCCGGCTTCAGTGCGTCGGACAGCCGCCGAAGCTCGCGCATGAAGCCAAAATCGAGCACGTCGGCAGCGTCCAGCCGAATCCCGTCAACGTCGAACGCTTCGATCCAGAACCGGACCACGTCCAGCAGGTAAGACCGGACCTGCGGATTCTGATGATTCAGCTTGGGAAGGGCATCGAAACCGCCCCAGTTATCATAGGAAAGCCCGTCTCCATATCCGTTATTCCCGTTGAAATCGACGCCTCCGTACCAGTCCCGGTAAGGCGAATTCTCTCGGTTCGCCAGGAGATCGCGGAAGGCGAAGAATTCGCGGCCGGTATGATTGAAGACGCCGTCGAAGACGACGCGGACCCCCTGCGAATGGCATTCCGCAACAAACGCTTTCAGGTCTTCGTTCGTCCCCAGCCGCGAATCCAGCTTCCGATAATCGGTCGTCTCGTATCCATGTCCGACCGATTCAAAAAGCGGCCCGATATACAGCGCGCTGCAACCCAGCGCGCGCAGGTGCGCAATCCATGGGACCAGCGTAATCAGCCGGTCTCCCGGAGCCGAACCGCCGTTCCGAGCCGGCGCGCCGGCCAGCCCCAACGGATAAATATGGTAAAAAATCGCTTCGTCATACCATGTCGTCATTCGTGTCACCTTTCAATCCTGCTCAAAAAAATAGAATGTTCAAACAGCAGGCATTTCTTTTGAAATACCCTCTGTCCAGATTTGCTTTAGTTAAAGAAGGTCCGGCTTTACGAAAAAATACCGTGCATGAACAATTTAACCAGCGCTTCCGCATCGGTATTTTCCAACGCGCCTTTTCCCCGGATCCATAAGCCGATCTGCGCGTTGACCAGCGCCAGAAAGTACCGGCCGCAGGCGCGCTCCCTCCCGCGCAAATTGCCATGCGCCTCAGAAATATCAAGGAAGGTTTTTTCGATCTCGTCGTATTGGAACTGACGATACGGTTCGGAAAGACGCGCCGCGTCGGACGTCGGCGGGGCGAAGGTCAACGCCAGCGACATCTGATAAAACGTCGAACGCTGCTTTGCGAAATCGAAGTACGCGCGCGCGATCGCCCGTAAAACGGGAAACACGTCCTCAAAATAATTCGCCTGGTTCGGTCGATATACGCGCGCTTCGGTAAGCCTTTGGTTCAGGAGTTCATAATTCGTCTTCAGCAGCTCGTTAAACAGGCCTTCTTTGCTGCCGAAAAAATAGTAGAGCGTCGGCCTGGTAATCCCGGCGAGATCGACGATCTCGCTGATCCCGACCGACGCATACCCCTTCGCAGAAAAGAGCTCCAGCGCGCAATTCAGAATCGTTTCGCGACTGTTCGTATTTTTCATATCGCGATTATATACCGAACGGTACGTAAAAGCTGGCAAACCCAGCCAAAACCATGATAAGAATCTGGATTTTCCCTCAAAATCGCGCTGATTTCCCCGCCGCTCCGCGCTTCGGGGACGAAAAACTGCGGTATGATAATAGTCATGGAACCGGAAATCTACGAAATCGGCGACAGCGTAACCTTAAAGAAAGCGCACCCTTGCGGATCGGCGGACTGGGTCGTCGTCCGCTTAGGCGCGGATATCGGGCTGGAATGCCGCGGATGCGGGAGGCGCGTCCTGCTGACGCGCCGCGAGCTCGGACGGCGGACGAAAAAGCTCGTCCGGAAATCCGACCAGCCGCAATCCGCCGACGCAGCGGGAGATCGTTAGCCGAATGCCGATTCTTGACCCGTTCAGTCTTGAACTATTCAGCCGCAATCCCGACCAGACGCGCCGGTTTGGGATGCGCTTCGGCGCGCTGATCGAGGCGGGGGACGTCGTCTGCTTTCATGGCGGCCTCGGCGCGGGAAAAACGACGTTGATTCAGGGAATCGCGCAGGGATGGGGGAGCCTCGACCCGGTCAGCAGTCCGACTTTCGTCCTGATCAACGAATACCGCCGCGCGGACGGGAACCTTCTCTTTCATATGGACGCTTATCGGATCGGGAGCGTTTACGAAGCGGAGGATTTAGATCTCGAACGCCTCTGGACGGGCGGCGCGCTGCTGGTAGAATGGTCCGAGCGAATCGAAGCCGTTCTCCCTCCCGACCGGCTCCTGATCGACATGAAAACCATTTCCGAAGAAACGCGGCGGATCACGTTCGTACCTTCCGGCGAAAAATATCGAAAAACGGTCGACCTTTTCCGGAAACGATCGTTCGGAGTTTAGCGAAATGATTTTAGCGATAGATACCTCGACGGCGCTGATCAGCGTCGCGCTTTACGACGGGACGACGATCCTTGGCGAATCCACCTGGAAAAGCCCGAACCGTCATTCCACCGTCCTCGCCCCCGCCGTCGCCAACCTCGTCCGACAAACCGGCGTCCAGATCAGCGATTTATCCGCGCTGGCGGTCGCGCTGGGACCCGGCTCGTTTACGAGCCTGCGGATCGGGCTGGCGTTCGCGAAGGGAATCAACGCCGCGCTGAATATCCCGATCGTCGGCGTCCCGACGCTCTCCTACTTCGCCGCGGCGCAGCAAACGTCGCGCGCGACGATCTGCGCCGTGCTGACCGCCGGACGGGAAAAATATGCGACACAGTTTTTCGAAAACAAGGCGAACGGATGCGCCGCGATTTCGGAAATCGACGTGCATACGATCGAGTCCTTATCGGCGGTCATTGTCGCGCCGACGGTGATTACCGGCGAAGTCACGGGCGAAATGCGAACTGCGCTCCGGCGCAGCCAGAACCGCAATATCCGATTTTCTTCGCCGGGCTTCGAGCTCCGGCGCGCCGGATTCTTAGCGGTTCAGGCATGGAAATTGTTCAGGAAGGGCGCGTATGAAAGCGGCGACGGCCTGACGCCGATCTACCTGCATACGAACGGGCCCGCCGCCCACGTTAGCGCATGAACTATACGATCGAAAAAATGACCGAGGACGACGTTCTCGCGGTCAGGGAAATCGATTTACGTTCTGCGGCGCTGCCATGGCCGCTCTCATCGTATGAGTATGAGGTCAAGCATAATCTCGCCGGACGCGCTACCGTCGCCAGGTCGCAGGACGGCCTGATCCTCGGGTTCCTGATGGCCTGGCTGATCGTCGACGAGTTTCATGTCGCCAATATTGCCGTTGACATACCGTTCCGCCGGCAGGGAATCGGATACGCGCTGATTCGGCAGGGGCTGATCGCCGCGAATCGCGACAACGCCAGACAATCATTCTTAGAAGTCCGGATCAGCAACCGCCCGGCGATCGGACTGTACGAAAAAATCGGCTATGAAGCCGTTTCAATCCGGAAAGGCTATTATCGAGATAATAACGAAGACGCGCTGAACATGAATCTATTTCCAGCGCAGTATCAGGCTTTTATCGAAAGGGAGACCCAGAAGACATGAGCCATCGGGAACAGCAAATCGCCGCTATCATCGAAGAAATCCGCGCCTGCCAGCGCTGCGTTTTAGCCAGGACGCGCGAGCTCTCCGTTCCTGGAGAAGGCAATCTCCACAGCGAGATTCTTTTTATCGGAGAAGGCCCGGGAGCGAACGAGAACCGGACCGGGCGTCCGTTCGTCGGCGCGGCGGGGAAATTCCTCGACGAACTGATCCATGCGGCCGGGCTCGAACGGAAGGACGTTTATATTACCAACGTCGTCAAATGCCGCCCGCCAGGGAACCGCGATCCGCTCCCGGAAGAATTGTTCCAATGCGGCGAGTACCTCCGGCGCCAGCTGGAAATCATCGATCCGCTCGTCGTGATCACGCTGGGGCGGGTCTCCATGGCAAATTATTTCCCTTTCAAAAAAATTTCCGCGATCCACGGCAAAGCGCATTGGATCGACGGGCGCATGGTCATCCCGATGTTCCACCCTGCCGCCGCGCTGCATCAGCCCGCGCTGAAGGATTTTATTCTCGAAGACTTCCGAAAGCTTCCGGGTATCCTCGAAGAGGCGCGAAGAAGGAAATTCGGGGAAGAAGAGGAAGAAGACATTCCGGAACCGCCGTGGTTCGCCGAAGAAGCCGCCTTTCCGGATCCGCCCCCATTCGCCGCGAATGCGTCGGATTCAGCCGGGAACCAGAGCGAAGGCGAGCCGCCTGAACCGAGCCAGCTGTCGCTCTTCTGAGCGGGGCTTGCGTCCGGACCTTCCAAAGGGCGGAGTCAGTTCCCCCATCGCGCGGTTTCCGGTCCTGCCTGCGCCGCTGGCCGGGTTCGGACGGGCCGAGGCTCGTTTTCCGGATTTTTTCCGATCGGACCGCCTCGATCTGACCCAA
>ERZ773099.3253-NODE-3253-length-10558-cov-11.155003_pt1 | contig 10558 bp, 7 predicted proteins | sample MGYA00511120_ERZ773099 | MGnify/ENA primary metagenome ERZ773099 (study PRJEB29015, sample SAMEA2738012) | human oral metagenome | biome: human oral; feature: human-associated habitat; material: dental | place: China | collected 2104 ... | reverse complement strand
CGAACAGGTCGATACAGACCTCCATGCCCGACTTCGAGAGGATGTCCGAGGCGTAGATGCCCGCGGGACCGGCTCCAATGACGGCGACATTGAGAGGACGTGCGTTCACTGCTCTTTCGTTTCTGTCAGCGGTGGGATCGAGGTGGAGCGGGCCGAGGCCGAACGGCGCCGACAGCCGCCCGCGCCAGTCTAGGCGGCGCGGGCGCCGAGTCCTCATGGCGTCGGACACACGGCCCCGTCGTCGGGCCCGGCCGGCGCGGCCCCGACGACGACGTCCCAGCACCCGCGTGCCGTGCTCCCGCCGCGCTTTACTCGCAGCCGAGGCCCGGCGTACGCTGCACCCCGCACAATCTGCCCCACGCCCCCGCGGAACCCCCTTAGGAAGTATCGTGAAACGACGCAGTCTCCTCTCGCTTCTGCCGCTCGCCGGCGCCATCCCCCTGCTGGCCGCCTGCGGCTCCGGGCCGAAGGAGCAGGAGGCCGACGGCGCAGCAGCCGGCTCCTCGCCGACCGCCGCGCCCACGCCCGACGACACGACGACGCCACCGACCGAGTTCGGCCCCATCGACACCGGGTCGCGGTTCCAGGCGGCCAGCGTCGGCGCGATCTGCCTGGGCGGCCTCATGGGCTACGGGGCGACGGTCGGCGCGCACGCCGCGTACTACAACCCGTTCACGAAGGAGGCCCGGGTCCTCGTCGCCGACCAGAGCACCGGGGAGTACTCCACCGTCGCGGCCACGAACGACCAGACCCCCACCGAGCTCGCGACCTCGAGCACGGCGACCTACTCCTTCACGTCGGCTCCCATGGTGGTCGACGACGAGCACGGCTACGCCGTTGTCGGGCTGCGCAAGAAGGGCGGGGACTCCAAGAACGCCGAGAACCGCATCGACGTGGTCAAGGTCAGGCTCAGCGACGGGGGGATCGTCGCCTCACAGCTGCTGTGGGACGACCTCGACCCCCAGAAGGTGGGCGATACCGACGCAGTCGGCTCCAACGCCGGCACAGTCGCCCTCTCCCTGTCCGAGGACTCCTCCCTGCTTCTCGTCAACTGGCTGACCAAGCGCTGGACCTCGGTGTCGGTCGAGGACCTGTCCACGGTCTACACCGCCCCTGACGACCTCGGCTCCCTGCAGAGGGAGAATCTCCTGGGCGACTACCTGCGCTCCGGCGGCACGAACGGGTACACCCTGACGTCGTTGAAGGACGGGTCCAAGCACGAGTTCGACTCCCGGCACCAGCCGGCTGCCGTCTTCGGCGGCTTCGCCTACGTCGCGGAGAAAGGCGAGTCCGTCCTGGACATGAAGCCCAAGGCGCTCAATGTGGTGGACCTGGCGACCGGGGCCTCCACCGCGGTGGACTCGATGCTCGAGGTCACCGACAAGGCGGCCCTGATGTACACCTCCTACAGCAGCGGCTACCTGGTGACGTGCGGGAACTCGGAGTTCGATATCCGCAAGCCCGGCGAGACCACTGCCGTCCTGCACCAGACAAAGGACTCCGGCACAAGGCTCCCCACAGCAGCAGCAGTCTTCGGTGACATCATCTACGCCTTCCTCGACGACTTTGAGAATATCTCGCTCCTTGAGCTCGCCACGGGCAAGGAGATCTCGAAGACCTCTTTCGCCGTCTCCGACGCGCAGTTCAAGAACTTCAGGGTCCACCACTTCGGGGCGATGATCTCCCCCGAGTATGCGCCCGCCACCGCCTGGTAGAAGCGACCGAGCGACCGTCTAGACCGCGTGGTGCTCGCTGGGACCGCACCGGCTCCTCAGCGAGAGCCGGGAGCGCGCTCGGGCACCTCCGTCGTCGGCCTCCCCGACGTGCGGCTGAGGCGGACGGAGGGCAGCGCTCCCCATCGCCGGCCCGGCGCACCCTGGCAAGACTGGATCCAGTCGCACCCCACCGCCCAGGGAGTCCTATGCGTCGCCGCACCCTCCTTCTCGCCGCCGCCGCAGGCGTCGCAGTCACCACTCTGCCCGTGCTCGCCACCTGCTCGAAGAGCTGGTTCGGAAAGTCCGCTCCGAAGCCGCCCGGTCCCGATGCAGTCCCCTCCGCCTTCGCCGCCCAGCCCACATGGCCGGCCGCCAGGACCACCGCCGAGTCCCTTACTGCCGCGCGCGACCGCTACCTGTGCGGCTGCGCCACGGTGAGCGAGGCGCGCAGGATCTTCACCGAGGGCCAGTGCCCCGTCGTCGTCGACGTCTCCGGACCCACCACCCGCGCCGTGCTCCTGGACAAGAACGGCGCCTGGACCACCAGGAAGGTCGAGCCGGAGGACCCCACCGACGCGCCCGACAGCAAGAGGAAGGAGGACGATGCGAAGACCGCCCTGACCACGGTCATGATCGGCCCCGCCCTCCTCGATGAGGAGCACGCCTACCTCGTTCTCGGCACCGTCGACGTGTCCTCGATGGACCCGAGCGACAGGAGGCTCTCCAGCAGCACCTCCCGCGAGACGACCTGCCCCGTCGTCATGCTCAAGATCCGCCTGTCCGACGGCGCCGTCGCCGCCTCCACGACCCTGAGCGAGCAGTTCCCCGCGGAGAACGTCGGGAGCATCTACCTGTCCTTCTCCGCCGACCGCAACGCCCTCCTCCTCACGGGCGCCGCCCTCTGGCTCGGGGACAGCGTCGACGCCGACTACATCGGGCTGCGCCTGAGCGCCGAGGACCTGTCCGTCCAGCTCGACGCACACGCCGTCCTCGACAGCGCGCACGGCACCGCCATGACCCCTTACGGCCAGGCGATCAGCGCCAAGGGCGAGGGCGCACCACGCGAGACGATCGTGTTCCTGGCCGACGGCGCGCAGGAGTCCGTCGTCGCCAACACACCGATCATGGTCAGGGACGGCTGGTACTACTACGGGGAGGGCGACCCCCAGATCGATGTCCTCCGCTGCTGCGCCCGGGAGCTGGCCTCCGGCCGGACCGTCGAGCTGGACAACGGCGGAGCGGACGAGGTGGCCGGGAGCTCCTGGCCCAGAATCACCTCGGACCAGCAGGAGATCATCGGTCTCGCGCGAGATGCCCGGGGCGCGAGCGCCCTCACCGTCCGTCCTCCCGGTGCCTCCGTTCCCGCCCTGAGGTGGAGGGTGACGGCGATGAGGGCGGCCGTCCTCGGCGACGTCCTGTACACCACCGACGCCACCAGCAGCACTCATCGCCTCACGCTCACCTCGGTGAGCACGGGCGAGACGATCGCCGAGACGGATGAGACGATCGCCGACACGGAGGACAAGGGCTCATCCGGGCCGTTCCTGGACGTGGTCACCCCCTGGGGCCTGGTCACCCGTGACGGCTTCTACTCCGCCACCGCCTGGCTCGACCCCGCCCCGGCCCCGGCCGACTCCTCGCCGCCGGAGCCGCCGTCGACGACGGAGCCGGCCGAGCCGAGCCCGTCGGCCACCGGCTCCTGACACGCCCGCACCGCCCGGACCCTCTTGCCCACAAGGACTCGCTCATGCACCGCCGCGCCTTCCTGACCTCCGCAGCCGCCGGAGCCCTGTCCGCCCTGACAGCGTGCTCCGGCTCCACCGCCGTCACGCCGTCCATCGCCCCCGTGACGACGCCCTCCCGCACGCCCGCGCCGTCTCCGCCGAGCGCGACGGCGGTTCCGTCGTCCTTCGCCCTGCAGCCACGGTGGCCGGTCTTCGGCACGTCCGACTCCGTCACCGCTCTCCGCACGCACTACCTGTGCGGCAGCACCGTCGTGGACGGGGAGGACGGGGCGAGGTGGACCATCTCGACCGGCCACTGGCCCGTCGTCGTCGACCTGGAGGATCCGGAGAACCCGACCACCTGGACGCTCCTGCCCGACGGCGACGACGCGTGGACGACCAGGACCGTCCAGGCCGCGGACTCCTCGGCTGCCCCGGCGGCCTCAGCAGCCCCCAGCGTCCTGGCCTCCCCGAGATACAACCTGACAGCAGGACCGGCCCTCCTCGACGACGGCTACGCCTACCTCACCGTCGGCACCGCCGCCGAGGAGAGCCGCTGCCCCGTGGACCTCGTCAAGGTCGACCTGAGCGACGGCACGGTCGCCGCCTCCACCAGGCTGAGCAGCGCCTTCACCACCCACAAGATCAAGCACGACCTGTCTCTGGCCTTCACCGAGGACCGCAGTGCCCTCCTCATCGCCGGCGACGGCCCCATCAGCAGCTCGACCGACCCGGACGCCAAGAGCATCGGGCTGCGGCTGTCCGCGGCCGACCTGTCCGTCCAGCTCGATGCGGCCACCGTGCTCGCCGAGCCCCGCAGCGTGAGAATGTGCGGCGAGGCGCTGACCGCCACCTACGAGGACGACGAGGTCATTGTCTACCTGGCCGACGGGACGACTGAGTCGCTGGCGGAGATGAAGGCCGTCGCCGTCCGTGACGGCTGGCTCTACTACTACGACGCGACCCGCTACCCCGGCTCGGCGACCATCAAGTCCTCCGGCGCCGCCCGTGCCCGTCGGCTGAGCACGGGCGAGACCGTGACGGTCAGCGAGACCGGTAAGGGTACGTTCGCGTCCCTCGACGATCACGAGCAGACCGACGACCGGCTCTCCACCGACCAGCACGAGGTGATCCTCTGGGGCGGGACCGACCGCTCCACGTTCTCCGTGCGACGGCCCGGCGAGGCCGAGCCGCTCCTGTCCTGGGAGGCGGCGGAGCGGGCTGTTCCGGATGCCGCCTGCGTCTTCGGCGACGTCCTCTACACCTTCGGGAGCGAGTCGCTCCAGCTCATCTCCCTGACCTCCGGCAACAGCCTGAGCGAGGTCCCGGGGACCGCGTGGAACTGGGGTGGATCGGTGGCCGTCACCGCCTGGGGGCTGGCCGTCAGCGGTGTCTTCTACCCCGCCACCGAGTGGTTCAGCCCCTGAAACCCGCCACGGACCCGCTCACCCGCGCGGGGCGGGCAGGGCTCCCCATCGCCGGCCCGGTGCCCCGGGGCAAGACTGAGACCAGCCGTACCCGCCCACCGCCAGGAGCCCCATGCGCCGTCGCACCTTCCTCACCGCCGCAGCCGCCGGCGCGGTCGCCACCGCGCCGTCGTCGTTGACCGCCTGCTCGCAGGCCCGCTCCAAGAGGCACCCGGCTCCGACGCCGCCGCCGTCCCCCGACGCCGTCCCCTCGGCCTTCGCCGACCGGCCGACATGGCCGACCGCCGAGAACTACACGAGGCTCACCGCCGCCCGCGACCGCTACCTGTGCGGCGGCGCCGTGATCGACGAGGCGCGCAGGATCTTCACCGAGGGGTGGTGCCCCGTCGTCGTCGACGTCTCCACCCTCACCACCCGCGCGGTGCTCCTGGACAAGGACGGCGCCTGGATCACCAAGGAGGTCGAGATGGTGTTCCGCTACGACGAGGGCGACGATCCGAAGACCGCCCTGACCACGATCGTGATCGGCCCCGCCCTCCTCGATGAGGAGCACGCCTACCTCGTCGTCGGCGCCATCACCCTGTCCGAACCGGACCCGAACGGCGTCGTGCACTACGGTCCCCCGACGGGGCGACCTGCCCGGTCGCCATGTTCAAGATCCGCCTGTCCGACGGCGCCATCGCGGCCTCCACGACCGTCAGCGACCAGCTCCCCGCGGAGAGCATCGAGGACATGCACCTGTCCTTCTCCACCGACGCCGCCTCCCTCCTCCTGGCCGCCAGCACCGGCGACGCCTCCGCCGGGACGGACCATGTCGGGCTGCGTCTGAGCGCAGAGGACCTGTCCATCCAGCTCGACGTGCGCTCGGTCCTGGAGGGCAAGCGCGCCGACTCCACCTCCTGCGGGCAGGCGGTCGGCGTCACGTACGCGAACACACCGGGCCATCTGATCGTGTTCCTGGCCGACGGCTCGCAGGAGCCCGCCGACGACACCGACACGATCATGGTCAGGGACGGCTGGTACTACTACAAGGAGCAGGATGAGACCTCCTCACGCGGTTACGCGCGCGACCTGAGCTCCGGGCAGACCGTCGAGCTGAGCCCCGGATGGGAGAAGGACATCACCCTGGGCTCCTGGCCCTCCATCGCATCGGACCAGCAGGAGATCATCGCTCTTGACCGGACCGGCAGTCACACGGGCACCCTGACCGTCCGGAACCCCGGCGCCCCCTCCATCATCGCGCTGGGTCAGAACCGGGTCGAGGGCGCGGGCATCCTCGGCGACGTCCTCTACACCTCCTACGACCCGGACGGCTCCGACAGCACGAGCACCGACCACCTCGTCCTGACCTCGGTGAGCACGGGCGAGACGATCGCCGAGAGGGACGAGGAGATGGGACTGTCGGGCAGGGCCGTGGTGACCCCCTGGGGCCTGGCCGACTACGACAGCTTCTACGCCGCCACCGAGTGGCTCGACTCCGTTCCCACCCCGGCCTCATCGAACTCATCGCCCTCGTCACCGGTGACGCCGACGGCGCCCCGGCCGACGCCGACGACCGGCACCGGCCCCTCATGACCAGAACCAGGCGGTTCCCCTCCGCGCCCCGTGCCCATTACACAGTCCCCAAGGAGTCCTCTCATGCGCCGTCGCACCTTCCTGACCGCCACGGCCATCGGAACGACGGTCATCGCACTGCCACTGCTGACGACGTACACCCGTTCCAAGGGGCCCGTGCCCACGCCGTCCTTCGCTCCGATGCAGGCACCCTCCCGCACGCCCATGCCGGACCCGCCGAACGCGGCCGCCGTGCCGTCATCCTTCTCATCAGCATCCCTCTGGCCGGACCTCGGCACGCCCAGCTCCATCACCGCCCTCCGCGAGCACTATCTGTGCGGCGGCATCGTCCTGGATCACGCGGACGAGGCCAGGAGAACCGTCCCGGACGGCCGCCGTCCCCGTCGTCGCCGACGACGGCGCGGGCGCCTGCCGGACGCGCGGGCCACGAGACCGGTCAGTGCGGCCAGAGCGGCCAGAGCGGTGATCACCCGGGCCCGTGAGGTATCCGCCCTGTCCCGCGCCCGGCAGCAGGTCGTCGACTACCTGGATGGCCTTGATGAGGACACGGACCACGCCGACTGGCAGATCGACGTCGTACCCGACATCGGCGGGCTCGCCGCTGTCAAGACCACCCGTCAGGCCGCCGACGACGCCAAGGCACCCCAGGACCGGGCCGCCGCTGCGTCACGCCGGGCAGCCGCCGCGCTGCGCGCCGAAGTACTGACCGTTGCCGGCACCGCCGCTATTTACGGGTATCTCCCCCACCCGTGTCTCTCGGCTCCTCCACGCCTGAGCCCGCCATTGTCGGCCCGCCCACTCGCAGCCGGCCGATAGCCTGGTAGAAGCGCCCGTCATGGACGGCGCCGTGCTCGTTGAGGTCGCGCAGGCTCGTCAGCGAGGGCTGGAGGGCTTCGCATGCCGGATGCGCTGCACAGCGCCGGCGGCGGGGAGGAGAATGGATCCGTCCAGCCCCAGGTCCCGCCCACGAGCACAGGAGCAGACACCATGCGCCGTCGCACCCTTCTCATCGCGGCAGCCGCCGGCGCAGCAGCCGCGGCTCCGCCCGCGCTGACCGCCTGCTCGCCGAGCCGGTTCACCAAGAAGCCCAGTCACCCGGCCCCGACGCCGCCGCCCGCTGCCGACGCCCTCCCCTCCGCCTTCGACGACAAGGCCGTGTGGCCGGGCGTCTGGACCAGGAAGACCCTCACCGCCGCCCGCGACCGCTACCTGTGCGGCGCCACCGTGGCGCACGAGGCGGAGAAGGCCTTCACGCGGGGCTGGTGCCCTGTCGTCGTCGACGTCTCCGGACCCACCACCCGCGCGGTGCTCCTGGGCGAGGACGGCGCCTGGACCACCCAGGAGGTCGAGCCGGTCGCCCACCGCGACGAGAACGACCGGACGGCCGCTGCGAGCACGATCGCGCTCGGCCCCGCCCTTATCGACGCCGAGCACGCCTATCTCGTCGTCGGCGCCTTCCCCCCCGTCCTCAACGGACCCTGCCGGCAGCGTGGGCACCGAGGTCATCCAGGCGGGAACAACCTGCCCGGTGACCGCGCTCAAGGTCCGGCTGGCCGACGGCGCCGTCGCGGCCTCGGCGACCGTCAGCGAGCGGTTCCTCGCCAGAAGTGTCGCACGCATCCACCTGTCCTTCTCCGCCGACCGCGACGCCCTTCTCATGGCGGGCAACAATCTGGCCGGCAACGACAGCGCCGACGCCGATTACATCGGGCTGCGCCTGAGCGCCGAGGACCTGTCCGTCCAGCTCGACGCGCACTCCGTCCTCGACAGCAGGCCCCCCGCCAACGTCTTCTCCCACGGCCAGGCGATCAGCACGGGAAGAACGACTATGTTCCTGGCCGACGGCGCGCAGGAGGACGACCGCAACCACCCGGTCCTGGTGAGGGACGGCTGGTACTACTACAAGGAGACCCTGAGCCCCGTCGGCTCCGGCTCCATCATCACCCGCGGCTGTGCGCGGAACCTGGCCTCCGGCGAGACCGTCGTGCTGGACGACGGCGCAATCGAGGACGTGAGGCTGCTCGGCTGGCCCTCCGTCGCCTCGGGCCAGCAGGAGATCATCAGGCTTCTGGAGCGCGAGAGCATGGATCCTTTCACCGTCCGCCGTCCCGGCGCCCCCTCCCCCGTCCTGACATGGACGAAGGAGGAACGGACGCTGCCGCAGGGGGCGGGCGTCCTCGGCGACGTCCTCTACACCACTTACTACCTCGACGACTCCACCCGATCGGGATCGCACCGCCTCGAGCTCACCTCACTGGGCACGGGCGAGACGATCGCCGAGACGGATGAGAGAACGGGCATGTCGGGCGTGAACGTCGTCACCCCCTGGGGGCTCGCCGTCGATCACAGTTTCTTCGCCGCCACCTCCTGGCTCGGCTCCTGAGCGCCCCCCTCTTTTTCGTCAAGATCTGTGAAAAGGGCTCAGGCGGCCCGGTCCACGAGCAGCCGCGCGAACTGCTCCATGCCCTCGCGCACGAGCGCCACGCGCTGGGCCGCATCGGCCAGGGCCGCCTCCCGCTCGGCCCCGCCCGACCCCGCGGCGTCCAGGCGCTCGCGCGTCCCGGCCAGCACGGCGTCCTCCAGGCCCGCGAGCGCACCCACCGCCTCACGGGCCCAGGTCATGGCCATCTCCCGCGTGCGGGCCAGCACCGGGTGCAGGCGCAGCCGGGCGACGATGTCGGCCAGCACGGCGTCGTCGGCAAGGTTCCCGGTCGACAGCCGCGAGAGGATCGCCTGCCCGGCGGCGTCGAGCTCGCCCGCGGCCAGGGCCTTGCGCAGCAGGAGCACCGGCATGGTGTCCACGCCCTCGCGCAGGTCCGTTCCCGGGGTCTTGCCGGTGGTCTCGGAGTCGCCGGCGAGGTCGATGACGTCGTCGGCCAGCTGGAAGGCGACGCCGATCTTCTCGCCGAACTCCTCCACGATGCGCTCGGTGGCGGCGCCGGCGCCGGTCAGCATGGCGCCGTAGCGGGCGGATACGGCGATCAGGGAGCCGGTCTTATCCGCCAGCACCTGGATGTAATGATCGACCGGGTCGGTCCCGGCCGGTCGGGGCAGGGTCTCGTGGAGCTGGCCCATGCACAGGCGCTCGAAGGTCTTGGCGTGAGCGAGCACCGCCTGCGGGCCGAGCGCCGCGACGAGCTGGGAGGCGCGCGCCACCAGCACATCCCCGGTCAGGATCGCCGCGGAGTTGCCCCACACCGTCTGGGCGCTGGGGGCGCCGCGGCGCAGAGGCGCCTCGTCCATGACGTCGTCGTGGTAGAGCGTGGCGATGTGCGTCAGCTCCACGGCCACGCCGGCATCGCGCACCTGCTCCCCCGTGGCCAGGGCGGTGTCCCCGAGCTGAGCGGTCAGGAGCGTCAGCACCGGCCGCAGCCGCTTCCCCCCGGCCTCGGCCAGGTGGGAGGTGGGCGGGTTGATGGTCTCATCAGCATTGCTGACGACCTCGAGCAGACGCGCCTCGACGGCGTCGAGGGCCGGGATGATCCGCCCCTCGAGCTGCGGGGCGTTCAAAGGCAGCGATCCGATCACGGCAAGAGCATAGCGGCGCGGCCCAGCAGCGTGAGAACGGCCTGCGGCAGCACGCCGAGCGCGACCGTGATGAAGACCGCCACGGTGATGGCGGCGCCCGACGGTCCCATCGACCCCACCACCACGACCCGATCATCCTGGGGGTCGCGGAAGAACATGAGAACGACCAGGCGCATGTAGAAGAAGGCGGTGATGGCCGAGGAGACCACCGCGGCGATCACCAGCCACAGGGCCCCGCCGCCGACTCCGGCGATGAACAGCTCGAACTTGGCGATGAATCCCGCCGTCAGCGGCACGCCCGCGAAGGACAGCAGGAACACCGTCATGGCGCCGGCCAGCCAGGGACTGCGCCGCCCCAGGCCCGCGAAGGACTCCAGGTCGGTGGCCTCGGCACCCGCCGCACCGGCATGGCCCGCGCGCACCAGCGTGACCACGCCGAAGGCGCCCACGGTGGCCGCGCCGTAGGCGAGCGCGTAGAGCAGCAGGGCGCTGATGGCCAGCCCGTTGAAGGCGATGATGCCGATGAGCATGTACCCGGCGTGCGCGATCGCCGAGTAGGCGAGCATGCGCTTGACGTCGCTCTGGACGA
>ERZ773099.3252-NODE-3252-length-10562-cov-17.627582_pt1 | contig 10562 bp, 5 predicted proteins | sample MGYA00511120_ERZ773099 | MGnify/ENA primary metagenome ERZ773099 (study PRJEB29015, sample SAMEA2738012) | human oral metagenome | biome: human oral; feature: human-associated habitat; material: dental | place: China | collected 2104 ... | reverse complement strand
AAGGGCCCCGCAGGGCCGGTGGCGATCCAGCCCCTGGAAACGTTGCAACCACGCGCCTCCCAGGAGCAGGGGTCAGGGAGCACCCCGCACCGCTAGGTGCATTAAGACGCGGAGGTGAAGATCACCTCCTCCCAGCCCGGGTCAGGGAGCACCCCGCACCGCTAGGTGCATTAAGACGTCGTACAGGCATCAAGGATGCCCCTGAAGTTAGTGTCAGGGAGCACCCCGCACCGCTAGGTGCATTAAGACACCAGGCCAACAGGCGCGAAAGCAGCGAACACGAAGAGTCAGGGAGCACCCCGCACCGCTAGGTGCATTAAGACGCGCCAGCGGCCATGAGCAGCCCACGGTAGTGGGTGTCAGGGACAACTCCGCACCGTTATAGTGTGAATAGAACAAACTCTAATTGTTAGAGGATAGGGCATCCCTATTGGTGCCGCTGGTGTGCTGCTGTTCTGCCCGTGGGAGTCAGGGGCTGTCGGCCGGGTCGCTGTTACCGATGAGGGGAGGAAGATCCTCGTGGAGAACAAACGGAGCGCGCCGTTGTGTTCTCATGAGGGTGAAGTCGAGGGCGGTGCTGCTCCGGGTTCCTGATCAGGCGCGCCCACGCACCTCTACCTCTGGCCCCGTAGAAACACGTCCGGGGCGAGGCCAAGAAGAACACAGGTAACACCCCGGCAGCCACACTCAAGAGAACCAGGATCACCTCCGGGGCCGTACATACAAGGGAGACACCATCCCCTACCGGCCTCGACCCGCCCCAGACGAACAACCCACAACCAGACCTTGTTCTATTCGTGCTGCAGTATTTGGGAAAACTTATCGCATCCGCGTGAGGTCGAGTTGACCAGGCTTCCCGAAGCTCCTCCCGATTGCCTTCGGTAAAATGTTCCTGTATACTGGCCTCAGTGGCCGAGTCGCGTACGTGAGTGCTGCCTCGTTAAGGTGGTTTTTGTCGTCATCGACCCGCATGGTATCCTTCATTGCGTATGGATAGGAAGGAGGGGTCACCATGGCAAGCCAGGGATCGCATGTTACCGCACTTGTGCGCACCCACGCCTCGGGTGACGAAGAGGCTTTCTATGCCGTAGCCCTCCAGGCGGCGGCACGCGAGGCCCGCCAAGGTCACCATCATCTTGCGGCCGATATTAAAAAGGCGGTCGAGTCCTCGAGAGAGAGCCGACGGACTCAGCTCGCCAAAGTGACAAGGCTGCCTCGTTCCCAGAATGACGTCACCGACCTCATAGAGGTCTCTTATCCTCAGGTGTCCCTGCGCGACCTCGTCATCGCCCCCGATCTTGCCGCGCAGGTCGTGCAGGTTATCCAGGAGCAGAGGCAACGAGCAGTGCTGGCCGAGCACGGATTTACTCCCATGCACCGACTGCTACTCGAAGGTCCTCCCGGTACCGGCAAGACCATGACGGCATCTGTGATCTCCTCCGAGCTTTCCCTGCCTATGTGCACAGTTCGTCTTGACGGACTCCTCAGCAAATTCATGGGGGAGACGGCATCGAAACTGCGGACGATCTTTGAGACCGTCGCTTCCCAGCGCGCGGTCTACCTTTTTGATGAGTTCGACGCGCTTGGCGGAGATAGGGGAGGTAATGACGTCGGAGAGGCTCGGCGTATTCTCAATACCTTCCTCATGTTCCTGGAAGACGCTGGTTCCGATTCTATCGTCATTGCAGCCACCAACCATCGTTCCATTTTGGACCGAGCGTTGTTCAGGCGGTTCGATGCGGTTCTCACCTACTCCTTGCCGGACGCTCAGCAGGCACAGTCGGTCATTCGTAAGCGTCTAGGTTCCCTGGTGAAGGGAATAAGGCTGGGTGGGCTGGCATCGTTCACCGAGGGGCTTAGCCATGCCGACCTTGTCAAGGCGGCGGAGTCCGCTGCCAAGAGCGCACTCATGCGCGGAGATACTGCTGTGACCCGCAAGGACATTGAAACAGCTCTTTCGGCACGTCGATTGGCGAGCCTAAGGTAAGGTGAGCAGTATGCTGAGGCACGACAACCTTGAACATCTTTACGTACAGAACCGTGTTGATCGAAAGGGCTTTGCCAGACACGGAGGAGGAACTCAAAGCGTCAGACCAGTGTGCCGGTACCCGCATGGCAATCGTCTTCTAGGAGAAGCAAAAACAGTCTTTGCGGCCGCAGATACCGTCCGCAGTCAGGCATGCTTGGATGAGTCTCTACGCGCTAATGGCGTAATCCTGGTCCTTGAAGGTTGGGGTGCTGGTTTCAACCTCCGACTTAATTCTTTAACAAGAACGGCAAGAGGTAGGCATGCCCTGAGGGTGCCTCAGTGGCTTCTTCTGTCTGCCCGTCCCGCGACAGACGAGCATCCAGAGACCGCCACCATCTGGGTGGCTGATAAGTTTCGGTCAAGGTTTCTCAAGCTCTTTGAAGACTATCTCAATAAAGAGCGAGCGAAAACAGGTAAACCGTGCAACAATGCCCTTGTCGCTAATATTTCACGAATCCGAGATGCTTTTTTGAAGGATCTGTGGACCTCCGGGGGTGACCCTGAACGTGACAAGTCCACTTGGTGGGAGCTCTGGCTCGACATCGGAAGAGGGAAGCCAGATCTTCTTGACAAGGTTTTGAAAGCCTATCGTCTGGAGAGGCTCGATAGGCAAACGCAGATCGGTACCTCTCGTATTACCTATGTCCGTGCCACGTGGAAGCAGCTCGAATCGCTATTGGTTACGGATCTGCCGCTCACCGAGATCCGCAAGCCGTCGTTTATGCTTGACACTATTGAGGATCTCAGTGACGACGAAAAAATGGAGTACGTTCTCGATCTAGCGAGCCGAGTGCGCCCAGCCCTTGCGGATGCGCCTGTAGTCTGCCACCTTGACACCGGTATATTTCGCGAGCATCGGCTCCTTTCCGGTTCGGTGGCGAGCTCTGATCTATACAGTCTTGGAAATTTCTCTGACGGGATCGATCGTGCAGGCCATGGTACGTCTATGGCTGGTATTGCGCTCTACGGCGACCACTTGGATGCACTCCTGACAGGAACCCAACAGGTAGATCTACGACATCGTTTGGAATCGGTGCGAATTCTGGACGGGAGAAAACGGTCGACTTCTCAGCCGAGCACTCCTCGAGATAACGCAAGCACTACCATCCAGGCAGTATCTTTGCCGGAGACTGTGATGCTACGACAACGTGTGTACTGCATGCCGGTCAGCGCTGAGTCTGATGCGGATCCGGGTCAGCCGACACTGTGGTCGGCCGCCATAGATGCCCTTGCTGCGGGCACAGATGTCGTCGTCGATGACGACACAGTAAGTCTTATCTCAGAACCAGATGCTGACGCCTCCCGTCTTATTGTCATTTCTGCTGCGAACGTCGGTAACTACGTGGATGACTATCTAGCCAACTCGGACATTTCGTGTATCGAAGACCCTGGTCAGTCTTGGAACGCCTTGACAGTTGGCGCCTATACTGATATGGATTGGTCGCCAGCTGATCCTACATACCGAGGCTACCGACCTCTTGCTGTCCGCGGTGACCTCTCCCCGCATAGCCGTACCTCCATGCTCTTTGGGACCAGCTCCTGGCCGATAAAGCCGGAGATCTGCATGGAGGGAGGTAACGCCCTCACTGACGGCAAGGGTCTAATCGAGGACAGTCACCCTCTTCTGTCCCTGCGCTCAACAGGCATTAATAGTGATGTCGCGCTTACCTCTGCCAATGCAACGAGCGCTGCGACTGCCCAGGCAGCTCGTCTTGCTGCTCTCGTCATGGACCGATACCCCTCATACTGGCCCGAGACAGTTCGAGGTCTTCTTGTTCACGAGGCTCGGTGGACCAAGATGATGCAGGATCGAATTGATGATTGCGGCCGAAAGAAGCGGAAAGTGGTGCAACTGCTCCGCCGGTACGGCTGGGGCGTTCCCACTGAAGATTCTGTACTCCACTCTTCCTCTGATGCGGTCACCATGATAGTTCAGGACGAGTTCAACCCTTTCGATGAGGACTGGACGATGCGAGAGCTTCGCTTGCATGCCCTTCCCTGGCCACGAGAGGTGCTTCAAGGTCTCGGGGCAAATGATGTGTGCCTGCGTATCACGCTCTCCTACTTCATCGAACCCTCTGCCACGCGGCGCGGCTGGAAGGGAAGGTACACCTACCGATCTCACGGGTTGCGTTTTGATCTTCAAGGGCCTACCGAGAATTCAGAAGAGTTTCTTGCAAGAATTAATCGACAAGCACAAAACGATAAGGACAGATCGGATCTTGTGAGGCCGCATTACTCGCGGCGCTGGCTCCTTGGTGAGGAGGCGCGGAACTGTGGCTCCCTCCATCAGGACCAGTGGACAGGCGCGGGAGCTGAGCTTGCTACCTGTGACCACGTGGCGGTCTATCCCGTTGGAGGATGGTGGAAAAACAATCGTCGTCAGGACAGACGGGACCTGCCCGTGAGGTATGCACTCCTGATCTCCCTGAGGACTCGTGCACAGGATGTGGACCTGTACACCCCGATCGCGACGCAGCTTGAGATCCCCGTGTCTGCAGTCCAGATCGAAATTTGAAGTACAATGAGGGTACGCCGTTGCAAATGAGGGCCTCGGGCCAGCTGCACCGGCGCCCAGGTAGACCGGTATGAATTCACGAACCGGTCCACCCGGACCTCCGGAGACTATGCACAGCCCTGGTGGGGTCGGGCGTCCGATTCTGTCGCAATCTGAGGATCAGAGCCGACCCCACCCCGTTCTCACCTTTGTGCACCCAATGTCCACGCAGGTCAGGTGCCTAGGTCCCGACACGGCAGAGAGTGCCCATCGTTCTGATCCTCGAATTGCGACACGCACACGGAAACGGGTTAGCAGGCAGGCGGCAAACTATCCAGAAAATTGGATAAAACTATTCGGGTGCGTGTCGAGAGGACCGACAGACGCCTCCACCACCTGGATCCACGCCAGAAGACACCGCGGACACCCTTTCCGGGTATCGGCATCAGGCACTGCCCGGGCCTGCGGGCACCGCGGTCACCCGGTTTCCCACAACCAGCCTGTTCGACGCCCAGGTCAGGGACCGACCACCAGGGGGCCTCCTGCTCCCGTAATCAGTTTCATTCCACTCGCGCTATACTGATCAGCGAGTCCACGAACAGGTCGATATCCTCTGTAGGTCTGTCCGTCAGGCCGTGGGCGCGAGAGGCGGGTCGGCGCGCAGGCCGGGACGGGAACCCGCGTGACCCTGCTGTGACCGGCAGGCCGGGACGGGTTGGCCCTTACGCGCCTCAGGCGACCCGGCCCGGGCGGGGTCTGTCGTCATGCGCTGCCAGTCGGGAGCTGTGGTGCTCGCGTGCTGTATCGGTCGGGCTACTACCGAGCTACCAGTCGGGCTACTGCCGGGCTACTCGGCCGGACCCACGACTGCGGCCGTGAGGTCGCGCAGGAGCCGGGCGTAGGTGTCGCGCACCCGGGCGGGGTCCTCGGAGTCCAGCCAGTCGGCGAGCAGCTCGGTAATGCCCGCGGCGGCGAAGCGGGCGCGCAGCCGGGTCTGCGCCTCATGAGGTCCGGGCAGCCGGGCGAGGATCCGCTCCGCCAGCACGTCAACGGACGCATGGTGCGTGATCGCCGGGGCGGCGCCCGTGTTGCGCAGGGCGCGCACGAGGTTGCGGTCGCCCCAGATGCGGTCGAGGAACCGGCCGAGCGAGACCTGGAGGTCGGCGTCGGGGGCGTCGGCGTCAAGGGCGAGGGCCGCCTGCTGGTGCTCCCGCAGCCGTTCGGCGACGGCCCGGCCGACGAGGTCGTCCAGGGAGGCGTAGTGCTGGTAGAAGGTGGGCCTAGTCACATTGGCCCGTCTGCACACCTCGGTAATGGTGATGCGCCCGGCCGGGTTGGTGCGCAGCAGGTCGATGACGGCACTGGTCAGGGCCCGTCTGGATTGCGCGACGCGCTCGGTCGTGTCCACTGCCACAGACTGGCACGTTGATTTACGTTCGTCAAGTACTTTACATTTGTAAACATGTTGTCGAGACAGATGGTCAAGGAGTCAGGACGAGGCACGCACGGGAGCGCGGGTACGCCCCCGGACCGTCACCCTGGGCGCGTCGTGGGGCTGGTGGCCGCCGGGGCGCTGGTCTCGGCGCTGGCCCAGTCGTTGTTCGTGCCCGTGCTGCCCACGCTCCCGGCGCAGCTGGGCACCAGTGCCAGCACGACGCAGTGGCTCGTCACCTCCACCGTGCTCGCCGGGGCCGTCGCCGTGCCGCTGTTCGGCCGGCTGGGGGACCTGTACGGCAAGCGGCGCATGCTGCTCGTGAGCCTGGCGACCATGGTGGTCGGCTCCCTCGTTACCGCGATGAGCAGCAGCATCGGCTGGCTCGTCGTCGGCCGGACCGTCCAGGGGCTGGCCGCGGGTACGGTGCCCCTGGGGATCTCGCTCGTCGCCGCCGTCGTCCCGGCCGAGCGGCAGGCCTCGGGAGTCGCGCTCATCAGCGGCATGCTCGGCGTCGGCGGGGCGCTGGGCCTGCCCATGGCCGGCGTCATCTGCCAGTACGTGGACTACCACGTGCTGTTCTGGATCACCTTCGCGGTGGCCCTGACGGCCTTCCTCGGCATCCTGGCCGGGGTCCGGGAGGCGCTGGCCCAGGCGTCCGGGCACCTGGACGTGCGCGGCGCGGTCCTGCTCTCCCTGACGCTCCTGGCCCTGCTCGTCCCGCTGTCGGAGGCCGGCGTGTGGGGGTGGGGCAGCCCGCTCACGCTGGGGCTCCTGGTGCTGGCGGTCGTGCTGGGGGCCGCGTTCGGGTGGGCGCAGCTACGCACCGATGAGCCGCTGGTGGACGTCACGACCCTGGTGCGCCGCCCGATCCTGCTGGCCGACCTGGCCTCCGTGCTCATCGGCTTCTCCATGTTCGGCTCGATCCTGGGCACGTCCTCCTACGTGCAGGCCTCTGCCGCCACGGGCTACGGGTTCGGGGGCTCGGTGGCCCTCGCCGGGCTGACCCTGCTCCCCGCCGGCCTGGCCATGCTGGTCTGCGCCCCCGTCGCGGCGCGGATGATCGCCCGTATCGGTGCCGGAGGCACGCTCGCCGTGGGCTTGCTGGTCACCGCCCTCGGCTGGGGGATGCGCATTGTGCTCACCTCAACGCTCGCCTGGGTCACGACGGGCACGACCGTGGTGGGCGCCGGCGTCGGCCTGTGCTTCGCCGCCCTGCCGGCCGTGATCAACGCGAACGCGCCGCGCGAGCAGAACGCGGCGGCCAACGGCCTCAACGCCCTGGCCCGCTCCCTGGGGATCTCGGTGGTGACGGCGCTGTGCGGCTCGATCCTGGCCACGCTGGTGACCACGGTGGGCTCCGCGACCCTGCCCGCGCTCGCCGCCTACCGGTGGATCTTCGCGATCTGCGGCGGGGGCGCCCTGGTGGCCGCCGTCATGGCGCTCGGCATCAGGGGCGCCAGGAGGGCGGTCTAGGGCCTCGACGCGGGCCCGCAGGGTCGCGGCGTGGCGGCCGGAGCCGGGGGGCGGTTGCCGGAGGGTCGCGGCGTGGCGGCCGGGGAGTCGCGGGGCCGCCGGGCGCGTAATGCCCGATGTCTCCCCGGCCCCCGCCCTACTGGTCCTGGACCAGGACCGAGACCGTGCGCGCCGGCACGCTCACCGTCCCGGTGGACCGGTCGAAGCCGGTGCGGCGCACGACGTCGTCAGCCCCCTCTGCCTGGACGGGGGACAGGTGGAGGTCCCGGCCCACCAGCTCGCCCAGGGGCCAGGTGAGCGTGTGGCCGGAGGCGTTGAAGACCACCAGCACGGCGTCGAGCCCCGGGTCCACGTCCCGCCCGACGGTGTCGTCAATGAGCATGGCGATGGCCCCCGGCGGCGCCCCGAAGCCCGCGCCCGGGAAGCGCAGCTTGTCCCGGATGAGGGCCGCGTCACCCAGGGCGAACAAGGGCGTGGAGGAGCGCAGTCGCAGCAGGTCCAGGGCCTGGGCGCGGGCCGCCGCGATCTGCTCGGACGTGGGCCGCAGCCAGGCGTCCGCCAGCAGCGGCCCCTGGATGGGCCAGGCGCCCTCGTTGCGCGACGCCGGCGGCAGCCCCCGGCCGAACCCGTTGGACTGCCCCGAGAAGTCGATGGCGTTGAACCAGTCCCCGGAGTTGAAGGAGTCCCGGTCCAGGGACTTGCTGCGCAGCAGCTCGGTGCCCGCGCACCAGAAGGCCGGCGACTGCCCCAGCGTCACCGTGGCCAGGCACACGGTGTTCATCCGCACCCGGTCCGCCACCGGCATCCCCCGCGGCAGCTTGTAGGCCAGCAGGTCGTAGAGGGTCTCGTTGTCGTGGGCGTCCACGTAGTTGACGTTCTCCTGCGGGGCGGAGGCGTAGGCGGCCGGGGAGCCGTTGTGGAGGAGGTCCGCGCCCCGTCGCACCGAGCCGTCCGAGAGCGTCATGACGTAGTCCCTCAGGTTGCCCGCCAGCCCCAGCCTCACCAGGTCGGTGCGGTGGCCCAGGTCCGCGGCCTGATCGTTCCAGCCGCGCGGGTCGAGCCCGTTGGACTGGGTCAGCAGGCCCGTGCCGAAGCCCTGGTAGGTGCGGTGGTCGGGGTCGAAGGGGCTCCCGCCGTGGACGGCGTCGCGCAGGCGGTCGTTGAACGTGCCGATCCCGGTGCCGTCCAGCTGGCCCTGGGTGGCCTGGGTGAACAGGGCGTTGTTGGCCACCTCCCCGAAGTTCCAGCCCTCCCCGTACAGGTACAGCCCGGTCCCGTCCACGCCGTCGGCCTGTGGGGTGAGACGGTCCAGGGCGGCGCGCAGGCGCTCCATGGTGGCGCGCGGGTGGTGTCCCATGAGGTCGAAGCGGAACCCGTCCACCCGGTACCACCGGGCCCAGCGCACCACCGAGTCGATCATGAGGCGCTCGCACATGGCGTTCTCGGTGGCCGTGTTGGCGCAGCAGGCCGAGCTCGTCACCGTTCCCACGGCGTCGAGGCGGTGGTAGTAGCCGGGCACCACCTTGTCCAGGACGCTGTGGGGATCCTGCCCGCAGGCCGCCGTGTGGTTGTAGACCTGGTCGAGGACCACCTGGTAGCCCAGGGCGTGCAGGGCCCCGACCATCTGGCGGAACTCGACGATGCGCGCCCCGCCGTCCTGGTGGCCCTCGGTGGCGTAGGAGCCCTCGGGGGCGCCCCAGTGAAGTGGGTCGTAGCCCCAGTTGTAGGCGTCGCGGTCGGCGACCTCCGCGACGGCCGCCTGCTGGTCGGCCGAGTCCGGTCCGGCCCCCCGGGGGATCCGCGGGACGCGCTGGACGGCCCGGCTCTCGGGGATGGAGGCGATGTCGAAGGTGGGCAGCAGGTGGATGGTGTTCATGCCGGCGCGCGCCAGGTCGGCCAGGTGGCGCACCCCGGCCGAGTCCCCCACGGTGAAGGCCCGGTAGGTGCCGCGCAGGCCGGGCGGGACGGTGGTGTCCGCGGCGGAGAAGTCCCGCACGTGCAACTCGTAGATGTTGCGGGCCGAGTCGTTGCGCACCCGCGGGGCGACGGCGGCGGCCCACTGCTCGGGGGCCAGGCGCGCATCGGCCAGGTCGACGGCGACCGACCGGGTGGAGTCGGTCGTCAGCGCCGTCGAGTAGGGGTCGGTGACGACATTGGTCTCCACCCGGCGGGTGGAGGGCACGTAGACCTCCACCTCCCACAGGTACTGGCTGCCGGCCGTGATGCGCCCGTCCGCGTTGGGCGCGCTCCAGCGGCCGTCGTCGCCGCGCACGGCCGGGGTGCGGGCGGGCGGACCGGGAACCTCGGGCGCGCACCCCAGCGGGTCGCCGGTCCGCCAGGTCAGGAGGGTGACGGCCCTGGCGGTGGGGGCCCACAGGGAGAAGGAGGGGCGCCCGCCGTGGAAGACGACGCCCAGCTCGGCGGTGGCGGCGGCCCCGGCGTAGAGGTGATCCAGGAGGATGGCGGTCTGCACGCCGGTGAAGGCGTCCAGGCGCCCCCCGTGGCCCCTGGCGTCGGCGCCCGTGTACTGGACCACCGCGATCTGACCGGTCAGGGCCGCGGCGACGGCGTCGTCGTCGAGGAGCGGGGCGCCCTCCGCGTCGGTGGGGCTCAGGGCGATGTAGCCCTCCAGATTGGGGTGGGCCGCCAGGACGTCGCGGGGCAGATTGCCGACGACGCGGAGCGGCGTGATCGCGGGGGCGGGCAGGGAGTCGGCGCCGCGCACGCGCCCGTGGACGACCGCCGCCCCGCCGTCGGGCGCGGTGACCAGGCGCAGGGCCAGGCCGGAGCCGGGGACGGGCTCGCCGGAGTCGGTGACGACGGCGTCGCGGTTCATCCCCATGGGCAGCAGGGACAGCGGCCAGGCCAGGAGGTCGGGGGTTACCCAGTAGGCGCGCTGCTCCTCGCTGCCGGTCACGGGCGGGAGGGCGGCGGCGTCGAGCGTGAAGGTGATCGTGTAGGTGAAGGTCATGGCGCTGGTGCGCATTCTACCGACGGCGACGCCCGCGCGCCCGCCCGGCCCGCGGGATGCGGGCCGGTGGTCTCGGCCACGGGCTCGGCCCGTCCGGCCTCGTGGGATGCGGGGCCGGACGGACGGGACCGGGCGCCGTGGGGCCGGTGGGGCCGGG
>ERZ773099.3250-NODE-3250-length-10567-cov-6.325723_pt1 | contig 10567 bp, 7 predicted proteins | sample MGYA00511120_ERZ773099 | MGnify/ENA primary metagenome ERZ773099 (study PRJEB29015, sample SAMEA2738012) | human oral metagenome | biome: human oral; feature: human-associated habitat; material: dental | place: China | collected 2104 ... | reverse complement strand
GAGGCCCGCGCCGGCAGGCCCCTGCGCCCCACCGAGGTGCTCTCGCTGGCGGCCAGGTCCTGAACGACGTCGGAGGATCGGATGGTCCTCCGACTCCGGCTACAGGTCCCGTGCAGGAGCGTCATCCGTCGTCTCTAGACGAGCGCCCAGCCGCGGGCGCGGGCGCGCTGCTCCCAGAAGCCCCGGTAGGGCCCCTCCGCCTCCACAAGGTCCTCGTGCCGCCCGTGCTGGGCGACGTGCCCGGCGCCATCGAGAACGATCACCTGGTCGGCTGCAGCGATCGTCTCGAGCTTGTGGGCGATGACGATGAGTGTCGAGGTGCGCCTGAGCTCCTCCATGGCGGCCACGACGTTGGCCTCGTTCTCCGCGTCCAGGGCGCTGGTGGCCTCGTCGAGCAGAACGATCGGTGCGCGTTTGAGCAGCGCCCGGGCGATGGAGACGCGCTGGCGCTCACCCCCGGACAGGGCGCGCCCACCCTCCCCCACACGGGTGTTCCAGCCGTGGGGCAGCCGTTCGACGATCTCAGTGACGCCGGCGAGATCGGCGGCCCAGCGAACCTGCTCGTCGTCGGCCGCCAGGTTGCCGATGCGGATGTTGGCAGCCAGGGTGTCATCGAAGAGATAGACGTCCTGGAACACCATGGAGAGCTGCTCCATGAGCTGGACGGTCGGCATGCTGCGCACGTCGGTGCCGCCCACCCGCACCGTTCCCGAGTCGACGTCCCAGAAACGGGCCAGGAGCCGCGCGATGGTCGTCTTACCGCTGCCGGAGGGCCCCACGATCGCGCACATGCTGCGCGCCGGAACGTCCAGCGACACCCCGTCCAGCACGGGCTCGTCGGCCCGGTAGCCGAAGACGACGTCGTCGAGTCCGACGGCGCCGGGGACGGGCAGGTCGGTACGGCTCTCGGGCTCGGCCATGAGCTCGGCATCCATGACGGCATCAAGATGGTTCATCATCTGACGACGCTCCTCCATGCCCATGACGTTGGCACCGATCTCATCAATCATGGTGGTGAAGCGCAGGCACATGCCGATAAGGGCCACGGTCACGAGCGGTTCCATGGTGCCGCCGACGGCGCGCGAGGCCGTCAGGGTGATCATGGCGACGATGATGACCTGGCTGAGGGCGCCATTGACGATGTTGCCCGCGGTCTCCCACCACAGGGCACGCCCAGAGGCACGAGCACCGTCGTCGAAGGCCGCGGTGAGGCGGCTGTAGCCGGTGGCGGCCCGGCAGGAGCGCAAGGCGCCCTGGCAGCGAGCGATCTCGACCACCCGGGTGGCGAGCTCGCGCTCGGCGGGCTCGGAGATCGACTTGCCGTGGTCCAGCAGACGGCGCGCGGCGCGGACAAACCCGGCGAGCAGCGGCGCGGCGACCGTCAGCAGAAGGCCCAGTCGCCAGTCCCATGCCCACGAACCCGCCCAGACGACGACGCAGGCCGCGGTCGTGGAGGTGAGCCGGTACATGAAGTGTGCGGCAGACTCCCCCAGAGACACCATCTCCTGACTGACGGCCCGAGACAGGGTGCCGGCGGAGTCGGAGGTGAACCAGCGCAACGGGAGGCGAGCGATCTGGTCGCCGACCGCGTGGTGGACGTCGTGCATGAAGCCGAGCGCCCCGGACATGCCCTTGCGCTGTCCCTGGAACTCCAGCGCGGCCGCCCCGATACCGAGGACGACCAGTACGAGGAGCCAGCTCCCGAAGGACAGGCCCCAGCGGGGCGCACCGGAGCCCAGAGCCACCGTCGCGGGCAGGAGCACCAGAAGCGCCAGCCCTACCATGATCCCATTGGCCGCCGCCAGGATGAGGCAGCTGCGCGTCTGCCGCCAGGAGGACTCGACCATGAGCCGGCGGAAGCGGGCCAGCAGCGAGCGCGTGCCGAGAGGGGAACCCGTACCAGCCGTCCGGGGCACGGTGACGTCATCCACCTCGTCCTCAGCACGAACCGAGTCGGCGCTGAGAGCCGACGAGCCCGTGGCGATTTTCTCGGCGGCTTTCTCTGCGGCTTTCTCGATGGCCGCCGGGGCCTCGACGCCGTCGAGCTCACCGGTCTGCCGCAGGAGGGCGCGGTAGTGGGGCTCATCCAGCAGATCGTTGTGGCTGCCGCAGGCCACGATGCGGCCACGGTCCATCACGGCGATACGGTGGGCACCGCGCACTGCGGTCGGACGGTGGGCGATGACCAGGACGGTTCGCTCCTTGACCAGGGCGCTGAGAGCCTCCTGGATCTCCGCCTCGGACTCGGGGTCGGCCATGGCGGTGGCCTCGTCGAGCAGGATGACGGGGGTGTTCAGCAGGATGGCGCGGGCGATGGCGATGCGCTGCTCCTGACCGCCGGACAGGCCCGTGCCCTGTCCCAGAACCGTGTCGTAGCCGTCCGGCAGGGCCATGATCTCCTCATCGATGCGGGCGACCCGGGCGGCGGCGCGCACCTGCTCCAGATCGGCGTCGGGGTGCCCGAGCGAGATGTTCTCCCTCACGGTGGTGCCGAGGAGCTGAGCGTCCTGGAGGACGAAGGAGACGGTGGAGTACAGGGTGTCCTCGTCCATGTCACGCAGGTCCACTCCGCCGATGCGCACGGCTCCCGCGTCGGGGTCGGCGAAGCGGGCGATAAGGGTGGCCAGCGTCGACTTGCCCGAGCCGGAGGGGCCCAGCAGGGCCGTGACGGTTCCCGGCTCCAGCGTCAGGGAGGCGTCGTCGACGGCGAGGGTGTCCCCGTAGGAGAAGGAGACGTGCTCGATCTCGACCCGCGCCGACCGGGGCCGCTCCGGGGAGTCCGATACGGGCAGCACGGGGGTGTCGAGGATTTCGCACAGACGCAGCGCCGCCGCTCCGGCCAGCTGGTAGGACCAGGAGATCGACGCGACGGTGGTGAGAGCACCGGGAAGGACCAGGGCGATGAGGGTGGTGGTCAGGACCCGGGGCAGGGTGACCATACCGGCTTGCATGAGCAGCGCCCCTCCGCCGAGGTTGACCAGGAGCAGCACCGGGATCGACACCCAGGTGAAGGACAGGCAGGCGATGGTCACCAGGGGCATCGCCCAGGCCCGGTAGAAGGAGGAGAACTCGTCGGCCGCGGCGAGGTAGGCCGAGTGAGCACGGCCGACGCGGCCGAAGGCCTTGACCACACCGATACCAGAGACGAACTCGACCATGCTGGAGGAGACCGCAGCCAGCTTGCGATCCATCTCGACGGTCTTCTCATTCATGCCCCGCAGGGACAGGGAGTAGGTCAGCACGTAGAGGATGGGTGTGGACAGCGCCAGCAGAGCCAGGCGCCAGTCGATCCAGAAGGCGCAGATGAGCAGCGCCAAGGGAGTGACGATGGCGTTGAGGCGCTCGACGGGGCCGTGGGCGATGACCGTGTGCACGGTGGTCGTGTCGTCCTGGACGGCCTTGCGGATGCGGCCGGAGGTGGAGTCGGTGAACCATGCCAGTGGGGCGTGGGAGATGCGCTCGACGATGTCGCGGCGCAGCCGGTCCCGCAAGGAGAGATCGGCCAAGTGGGTGATGAGCAGCGCCGTGAAGTACAGGAGCAGCCGCGCGGAGTAGGCGCTCACGAGCACCATGACGGCACCGTGCACGCGCTGCGAGTCGGGGCTCGCACCTGCCCGGTAGGCGTCCAGGAGAATGTCACCGAGCTGGACCAGCGCGATGTAGGGCGCAACCGCGAGAACCGCGGAGAGCAGGACGAGGACCTGTCCCACCCGGAGCCTGACACGTATGGGGGCACCCAGGCGGGCGATGGCCGCCTGCCCCTGGCGGGAGCGCTCGGCATTGCTTCCCGTCCCGGTCTGCGTGGTCGCTTCCGGGCCGCCGGAGTCGGCGAGACGGGCCTTGGCGTCGCGCTCGACCGAAGGGACCGGCTCGGCGAGCGGCGGCTGGGACGTTGCGGGCTGAGATGTCGACGGCGGAGCCGACGGCGTTGTCTGCTTGCTCATCAGGAGCCTCCATCCAATGCCGAATCTAATACTGAAAAGCTTTCATTCCTGACTAAGGCGCACCTTACTCTCTCTGCTGAACCACGAGCAACCATTCAGGGAACGCATTACGGTTGGGCCATGACACGACTGGGCAAGCCCACGGGCCCACGGCCCGGGTTCACGCGCGACGACGTGGTTGAGACTGCGCTCGAGCTGGGTGTTGCCGACTTCACCCTGACGGCGGTGGCGAAGCGCCTGGGCGTGGCGGTCTCCGGGCTGTACCGGACGATCTCCTCGCGCGAGGACCTCCTGGCCGCGTGTCTGGAGCGGATCGCCGCGCAGGCCGACGTCCCCCGTTCCGAGGACAACTGGCCTGACGCGGTACGAGCTCATGTCGAGTCCGTCTGGAGGATGCTTGAGGACCACCCCGGCCTGGCCAGCGTCATCATGGGAGTGCCGTGGGCGCACCAGCTGTTCACAGCTCCTGTGGCGCAGGCGTGCCAGAACCTGGTCACCGGGGGGCTGAGCCCAGAGGACGCCGGCGTCGTCCTCGATTTCGTGGGCGACACCGTCATCTCCACGCACGCACAGATCGAGATCATGCGCTCCCCGGTCAATCGGGCCGGATTCCCGGACCCGGTCAAGGATCCACCGGAGCCGGGCCCGGACGGCCGAGGGCCGGGACCTGAGAACTCCACAGGCCTGGAGGAAGCGAGCCGTGCGGCCGCCACCCGCGCACAGAGGCTGCCCGCGGCACTGTTCCCGAATGAGAGCTGGCTGGACAGGGGAGGGTTGGACCGCAAGATCGAGATCATCATCCGCGGCGTTGCCGCCGGCCTCACCACAGGCAACACAGGCAACAACGAGAAGCCGCCGGGGCGTCAACGTGTGACAGCCGGCGACTGAGTGGGCGACAGTGGGCGGCTCAGTGTGGACGACTCAGTGGACGACGCTGAGGTCCAGCGGCATCCCTGAGTCCGGGGCGAAGTCTATAGGACTGGGCGCCACCCCGGCGCGCACGGCCGCCGACCCCAGGGACGCGATCTGGGCGCCGTTGTCGGTGCAGAAGCGCAGCGGCGGCAGGCGCAGGGTGATGCCGGCGGCCTCGCAGCGCTCGGCAGCCAGGGACCGCAGGCGGGAGTTGGCGCAGTAGCCGCCCCCGACGACGAGCGTGTCACAGCCGACATCCAGGCAGGCCTGGACCGCCTTGGCCGTCAGGGAGTCGTTGACGGCCTCGGAGAAGGCGGCGCACACGTCGGCGCCGGGCACCGGCCGACCGGCGTCCTCCAGGGACTCGACGTAACGGGCCACGGCCGTCTTGAGCCCGGAGAAGGAGAAGTCGTAACGGTGGCGATCCTTGTCCTTGCCGGCGGCCAGGCCGCGGGGGAATCGTATGGCCGTGCGGTCACCCTCCTGGGAGAGGCGGTCCACGTGCGGGCCACCAGGGTAGGGCAGCCCCAGAAGCCTGCCGACCTTGTCGAAGGCCTCCCCCGCAGCGTCGTCGAGAGTGCCACCGAGCTCGACGACGTCGGTGGCGATGTCGCGGATGCTCAGGAGGTTGGAGTGGCCGCCGGAGACGATGAGGCCGATGAGCTGCTCCGGCAGGGGCCCGTCAACCAGCTCGTCGACCGCCAGGTGCCCGATGACGTGGTTGACGCCATAGATCGGCCGGTTCAGGCTCGCGGCCAGGGCCTTGGCGGCGGAGATGCCGACGGTCAGAGAACCGATGAGCCCAGGGCCGGCGCACACGGCGACGGCGTCCACCTCGCTCAGGTCGACCTCGGCCCTCTCCAGCGCGGCGTCAAGGGTGGGCAGGAAGGACTCCAGGTGGGCGCGTGAGGCGATCTCGGGGATGATGCCCCCGAAGCGCGCGTACTGGTCCATGGAGGTGGCGGTGACGTCGGCGAGAAGCTCGCGGCCACGTACGAGGGCCACACCGGTCTCGTCGCAGGTGGACTCGATACCGAGGATGAGGGGATCGCTCACAGGTCCACAGCCTATCCCCTACCGACGAGGGCCGGGCTCAGGCGCCGGTCTCGCCCGCTCCCAGCGAGTACCGGCGGCATCGGCTACCATCCCGTCTCACGTGAGGATCGGCTGATCATCACCCACCCACGTGGAGAGGAGCGCCATGACCGAGTCGGCGAGCCCGGACCTGGTGGTGGACGATGACGGCCTGGCCCGGCCGGCCTGGGCCGCCGCCGACCCGTTGCTGCGCGAGTACTACGACATCGAGTGGGGCATGCCGGTGCGAGACGAGCGGGGAGTCTTCGAGCGGCTGAGTCTGGAGGCCTTCCAGTCGGGACTGTCATGGGCGACGATCCTGCGCAAGCGGCCGGCCTTCCGTGACGCCTTCTCCGGTTTCGACCCGGAGGTGGTGGCCGGCTTCGGGAACGAGGACGTGGACCGGCTGCTGGACGACGCCCGGATCGTGCGCAACCGGGCCAAGGTCCTGGCCACCATCACCAACGCCCGTGCGACGCTGCGCCTTCGGGAGGCGAGCGACATCGACGGCGGCCTGGCGGGCCTGGTGTGGTCCTACCGGCCGGACGAGACTCCGCGACCCTACCGGCTCACGGACGTCCCCACGCAGTCACCGCAGTCGGCGGCCCTGTCACGCGAGCTCAAGCGCCGCGGCTTCCGGTTTGTCGGTCCGACGACGATGCACGCCCTCATGGAGGCGATCGGGATCATCGACACCCACCTGGTCGGTTCCCACCGCCGCGGCACCTCCGGGGTCTGGAGCTAGGGATCCCCGGCGCTCCGACGCCAGTGCGCGAGCCCGACTTCGCCTGGCTCACGGTGGGGATCGGTACCCCTACCTCGTACCCGCATGCACCCCTACGCTCCTGCTATGAACAGACTCAGGCAGTACGCCCTTCCCCGTCTGCATGGCCACTCGAGGAACGACCTCCACACGTGGAACCGGACGCCGGCAACCAAGCACCTCATTGCCGCCGCAACCGTGGCCCTGGCAGTCCTCCCACTCTCAGCGTGCTCCGACGGCGGAGGCAGCATCATCCGCTCCTGGCTCCTGAAGCAGGACGGTGTTGAGAAGGTCAAGACCTCCTGTGAGACGTATGCAGAGACCGGATGCCATGCCATCGCTACGACGACGCTCTCCGATGACACGGAGCCGAACGAGGCCTGCACCTTTCTGAACCGGGTAGCCACCGAGCTTCCCCGCCACGACAAGCTCAAGGAGAGCATGGCATATATTCAGCTCACCTGGAAGCACCACGGCACTGTCCTTGTTTTCGAAAAACTTCTCATCAATCTCAGCGAAGAGACGGATCCTTATAGTGCAGAGAGCCAGAAACAATCCCGGGAAGCATCCTGCAACACCATGGAAACAGCAGCCGAGCACTCGGGCGGGACCGCTGAGAAAATCACCGAGGATTACAAATCCCTCATCATCGATCGCGGCACCCAGAACTCAGTCCCCTCTGACATCTCCACTCGCCCCATACCGGCCAAGGACGGCACATACCTCAGCGCAGAGGATCATTTCACGATGGGGACCTGGTCCATCCGCACCAGCACGAGCAGGGAGGAAACAACGGAGAGGCTGCCCACCTCGTTGATCTCAGACATCGTCAACCTCCCCATGTCCGAGCTGAAGGACCCCAGGATCGTCATCTCCGCGAACACCCTCATCTCCGACGAGAAAGAGGGGTTTCGGGTCCTTGTCGGAGGCCTTGGCCCCTACAACCCTGATGGTCCCGGCCGGGACATCACGGATTCCCTCTTATCAACGATCAAGAAGCATCCCAATGCCACCAGCGTCAGTCTTTGCACTGCGTATCCCAAGAACAATGCCCAGTACTGCAAGGAGTACGCCCTGAAGAACGGAGAGTTCGTCGAGGCCTCCAGCTAGAGATCACGCAGAGGCACGTGCATGCGGATGACGCCGGAACCTGTCAACACAGGGGGCCGTCGTGGAACTCGCTGTCAGCGGCGCAGCTTCACGCCCGCTTCGATAGGCTGACATTGTGGCTCACGTAGATTCCGTCCCAGGAGGTTCCATGACCGTTCAGCTCCTATCGTCGGACGGCTCCGCCGAGGAGCCGGTCCCCCTGGCCCGAGTCGAGGCACTTCTGTGCGATATGGACGGCACGCTGGTGGACTCCTCGGCGGTCGTGGAGTCGATGTGGAGCTCCTTCGCCCGCGATCATGGCATGAGTGAGCGCTTCGACGAGATCATGGCCTACTCCCCCGGCCGTACCGGCATCGACACGGTCCGCCGGTTCCTGCCGGAGCTGGCGACTGAGGAGCAGGACGCCATCCACGAGAGCTTCGCCCGCGACGAGATCGTGCGCACGGCGGGGAGGATGGCTGAGATCCCCGGCGCCGCGGCCCTGGTGACAGCCCTGATTGATGCCTGTGTTCCGTTGGCCCTGGTCACCTCCGCCCCTATGGATCTCATGCGGGTGCGCATGGAGGAGGCCGGGGTACCCATTCCCCCTGCGGTTGTCTCCGCCGACGACGTCGAGCGCGGCAAGCCCGACCCCGATGCCTACCTCAAGGCCGCCGAGCTCCTGGGGGTACCGATCGCCTCCTGCCTGGTTCTGGAGGACGCAGCCTCCGGCTACACCGCGGCCCGGCGGGCCGGCGCCCAGGTCCTCCTCGTGGGCGACGGCGTCCCAGAGGCCGCCCCGGACACTCCAAGGATCGCGGACTTCACCGGGATCACCTTCACCATCCACTAGCGCCGAGCCGGGCATTTTTCGCGTAGCCCTACAGAAATACTGTTGGGGACCGCGAAAAATGTCCTCTTCGCGGTTGAGTGCTGGGCGGCGTGATTCCGGAGCACACCGGTTTCCACAAACGGGTACTAGCACCGTCGATCCACAGCGCACCCGGTGCCAGCCCTCGTGTCCTGCGCGCAGCCGTCACTCTGGTAGACATGACAACCAGCATTGCCCCCACCATCCCATCGAACCGTGCTCCGTCGTTACTTCTGTCCTCCGACGTCGTTGCAGCGGGGGCCTCCCGCTTGTGCGCTGCTCCGGGGCTGACCCGGATCGGTCCCGGAGCCTATACCCCGCAGCGGGAGTGGACGGAGGCGAAGCCCGATCTGAGGCACCTGACCCTCATCCGGGCCGCGCTGGCCAAGACTCACGGGGATATCATCCTGCTGGGTCCGTCGGCGGCCGTGTGGCTCGGGCTCCCACTGGTGGGCCGCATCCCACGACGCGTACAGTGCCTTGGGAGTCGCACGGACCGGTCGAGCACCGCTCTTCTGCAACGTCGAGAGAGAGCCGGGCTCAGCCCATTGGATACGGTCAGAGGAGTCCTGATCTCCAACGCCTCCGACACGGTTGTCGATCTGGCCCGGTGGGGCGGGCTCACCCAGGGGGTCTGCGCCATGGACGCCGCCCTGGCCGCCCGCCTGTGCACCCACGCCGAGCTGGCCGACGCCGTCGACCAGCTCCCCACCGGAGCCCGCGGCATCCGCAGCGCCCGCACCGCCATCCACCTCGCCGACGGGGCGGCCGAGTCCCCCGGCGAGTCCCTCTCCCGAGTCCGCATGTGGCAGGCCACCCTGCCCCGCCCCGACCTCCAGCACGAGGTCCACACCAGCGGCGAGCTCTACCGCCTCGACTTCCTCTGGCCCCGCACCATGGTCGACGGCGAGTTCGACGGCCAGGTCAAGTACACCAGGAACGGCTTCGGCAAGGACGCCGAGCGCACCGTCTGGGACGAGCGTCAGCGCGAGCTCACCCTCATCCGCGCCGGCTACGACGTCGCCCGCTGGACCTGGAAGGACGCCTGGCCCGATGACGCCCCCGCCATGTGCCGCGAGCTCGCCCGCCACGGCATCCACCCCACCGGAGTGCGGTGGTAGAACCAGACACCGCTCGAACACCACCGAGCGGAGCATCTTTCAAGCGCAGCGGCTCGGGCAGGAGGCGGCCGGGGACATTCTGCGCGGCCAGGTGCGATCGGCTCCGGCCGGGGACATTCGACGCCGTCGGGGACAGAAATCCTGCACCCGTACGCGCGGAACGTCCCCGGCCGCAAGAAATTGTCCCCAGCCGCGCGGAAAGTCCCCGCTGGCAGCGGCTTGCCGGGGTCCACAGGTCGCCTCGCGCATGCCCCCTCCACAGGGTCGACGACGTCGACCGCAGTCTTCCATCGAACACCCCCACTCTGGTGGGCATGAGTACCACCGCACCCGAACGCACCGACTCCGCCCACGCGCCCAGCACGGCCCCGTCGCTGCCGTTGCTTCTCACCTCAGATCCGGTCATGGCCGGAGCGTCCCGCCTGTTCACCGGTCCAGGGCTCACCCGCATCGCCCCGGGAACCTATGTGCCCGCGCAGGAATGGAAGGAGGCCAGGCCTGATCTGAGGCACCTGACTCTCATCCGGGCAGCGCTGGCCAAGACCCGCGGTGACATCGTCCTGCTCGGCGTATCAGCGGCCGTGTGGCTCGGGCTCCCACTGGTGGGCCGCGTGCCGATGCGGGTTCAGTGCCTCCGACTCAGCGAGGCCCGCTCACACACGGCACTGCTGCAACGTCACCGCCGCCCCGGCCTGGGTGGCCTCCTGGACGACACTGGCACCCACACCTCGTCCGTGGCCGACACGGTTGTCGATCTGGCCCGGTGGGGCGGGCTCACCCAGGGGGTCTGCGC
>ERZ773099.3248-NODE-3248-length-10572-cov-4.496054_pt1 | contig 10572 bp, 8 predicted proteins | sample MGYA00511120_ERZ773099 | MGnify/ENA primary metagenome ERZ773099 (study PRJEB29015, sample SAMEA2738012) | human oral metagenome | biome: human oral; feature: human-associated habitat; material: dental | place: China | collected 2104 ... | reverse complement strand
TATAGTGTGTATGGATCCAACACATTATATTTGCTCCGTGTGGAGCTTTTTTTTTTACAATTTAATAATAATATGATATAATTAAAACAAAGTCATAAACTAATATTATGTCTTTTAATTGTATTGTATAGTTGTATTTAAGGAGAGTTATTAAATTGAAAATTTTACATTTAATTAGTCAGTATCCATCAAAGACTGGGAGTGGTATATATTTAACAGAAGTATATAAAAATTTTAAGTCTATGAATTATATTCAAAAAGTTGTTTGTGCAATGAATTCAGATGATGTTATTGATGTAAATTTTAATGATGTTGAAATAATAAAATTTAAAAGTGACGAATTACCTTTTCCAGTAGTTGGTATGAGTGATGTAATGCCATATGAGTCTTTTCTATTCTCTGATTTAGTGGGAGAAAAATTAGAGAAATATATTGAAGTTTTTAAAAATAAAATAATAAAAATTGTTGAGGAATTTAATCCGGATATTATTTTTACAAATCATTTATACATAATGACATCTATTGTAGCAAGTCTTAATTTGAACTGTAAAATTTTTGCTTTTTGTCATGGAACAGATTTAAGACAACTTTATAAAAATGATATTCATAAAGACTTTATAATAGCTAATATTCCAAAACTTGATGGTATTTTTGCCTTATCGGAAAAACAAAAGTATGAAATAGAAAAAGTCTTTAATTTTAATAAAGATAAAGTTTATGTTATTGGTGGTGGATATGATACTGATTTCTACTATGATGATAAAGAAAAAATATATGATAGAAATTCTAAAATAAAGCTAATATATGCAGGAAAATTTAGTAGAGCTAAGGGTATTATATATCTACTTAAAGCTTTTGAAAAAATAAAAGATAAATATAATGTAGAATTAATTTTAGCAGGAAACGGAACAGGAGAAGAATGTAAAGAAATAATTGAGTTTTCAAAAAAATTATCTGATAAAGTTAAATTATATGGTTATATGAGTAAGAAAGAAATATCTGATTTGTTTAGATCATGTGATATTTTTATAATGCCGTCTTTTTATGAGGGACTTTCACTTGTTACTATAGAAGCAATAGCCTGTGGATTAAAAGTTGTTATGAATGAACTTGAAAATTTCATAGATTTTGTTGGAGATGATATAGTAAAATCAAGAAATATTGAGTTTGTTAAAATGCCAAAATTATATGATACTGATAAAATAGAAAAAAATGATGTAGAAGACTATATTGAAAGACTTAGTATTAGCTTAGAAAATCAGATAAATAATTTATATAATAATAATTTTGAAAGAGATTTTACAATAAAAATTACCAAATTTAGTTGGGGAAATATAACTAATAACATAAAAAACATTGTTATATAGAAAAAACTTATTAATAAACTGAATTGATAAGAAAAAACTATTTTACATATTTTAGAATGTATGGTATTATATCATTGATTAAAATTTAGGAGGTAAATTAATGAAAAAATTATCAAAAATGTTACTTTTATCATTAGTAACAGCAACAACTTTAGTTGGTTGTGGAGCAAAGAGTGACAACAAACCTGCTGATAAACAAACTGAAAAGAAATCATCTGATGTTGTGAAAGGTGCAACACTTTTAGAAGAACAAAAGAAAGGTGCAACTATAATAGATGTTAGACCTGCTGCACAATACGGCGAAGGACATATTAAAGATGCTTTAAATATTCCTGAAGATGTAATTGATAAAGAAATTGAAGCTAAAGTTCCTAAAAAAGATGCAAGAGTTATTCTTTATTGTAACACTGGAAACAAGAGTGGTAAAGCATTAGAAAAATTAAAAAAATTGGGATATACTAATGCATCTCATGCAGAAGGTGTTAAACAATATAAATATGATCTTGTAAAATAAGACAATAAGACAATTTTAAAGGCGATGATTATTCATCGCTTTTTTGTTGAAAAATAAAAAATAATTTAATGAATTAAGTTAAGATGAAGTGTTAGATATATTTATTTTAATAAAAAAATTTTTGAAAAAATATGTATGTACTTTAATTATTTAAAATAAACTATATATGAAATATATACTAAACTCATAAAATTTACGATAAATTATAGAAAATTACTTTCAAATATGGTACAATATAAGTCGAGGTGAAATTATGGCAAAACAAATTTCTGTTGTAATTGTTGCAGCTGGTTCCTCAAATAGGATGGGATTAAGGACAAATAAAATATTTTTAGATTTATGTGGACAATCTGTTATTGAGAGAACTATTAATGCTTTTGTTGATATACCTGAAATTTTTGAGATTATTTTAGTAACAAAAAAGGAATTTTTTGATGATTTTAAGGATATATTAAATAATATTTCATTAAATATTAGATTAGTAGAAGGAGGCTCTTCAAGGGAGGAGTCTACTTTTAATGGACTTTTAAAAGTATCCAAAGATTCAAATTATGTTATTTGCCATGATGGAGCTAGACCACTTGTAAGTAAAAAAACCATTTTAAATGTTATAAATGAGTTAGAAAGCTATAAAGCTGTAATAACTGGAGTTAAATCTAAAGACACTATTAAAGTTCTTTCTTCTGATTATGAAGTTATTTCAACTCCAGATAGAAGTTCATTATATAATATACAAACTCCACAGGCTTTTGATAAAAAAGTTCTTTTGGATGGATATAAAAAATTTTTTGAAGAAAATGGTTTTGCTACTGATGATTCTTCTATTGTTGAAAAATTAAATGTAAGAATAAAGCTTGTTGAAGGTGAATATTCAAATATAAAAATTACAACTATTGAAGATATTTATTATGCAAGAGTATTGTTAGAAAGAGGCATTTAATATGAGAATTGGACTTGGTTTTGATGTTCATGAGTTAGTTGTTGAAAGAGATTTAATAATCGGCGGGGTAAAAATAGATCATTCTAAAGGTCTTTTAGGACACAGTGATGCTGATGTTTTAGTTCATGCAATAAATGATGCTATAATAGGAGCATTATGTCTTGGAGATATAGGAAAGCTATTTCCTGATAATGACCCTAAATATAAGGATATAAGCTCATTAATAATGACTAAAGAAGTTGTTAAGCTTATGAAAGAAAAGGGATATAAAATTGGGAATGTGGATAGTGTTATATGTGCTCAAAAACCTAAACTCTCAGGTTATATTTTAGAAATGAGAAAAAATATAGCAAAAGTTTTAGAAACTGATATTGAAAATATAAGTATAAAAGCAACTACAACTGAACATCTTGGTTTTGAAGGTAGAGAAGAAGGAATATCTTCTCATGCAGTTGTTTTACTTGAAAAAAATTAAGGAGGAAAAGATGAAAAAAGTTTTATTTACGTCTGAATCTGTGACTGAAGGGCATCCGGATAAAATTTGTGATCAAGTTTCTGATGCTATTTTAGATGAAATTTTAAAAGTTGATCCGGTTGCAAGAGTTGCATGTGAAACTTTAACAACAACTGGAATTGTAATGGTTGTTGGTGAAATTACAACTTCTCAATATGTTGATATACAAAGTATTGTAAGAAATGTTCTAAAGGATATAGGATATACAAGGGCAAAATTTGGTTTTGATGCATCAACTTGCTCTGTTATAACAAGCATAAATGAACAGTCAAGAGATATTGCATTGGGGGTTGACTCTGCTTTAGAATATAAAAAAGGAAATGAAGATAAATATAATTCTGTTGGAGCAGGAGATCAAGGTATGATGTTTGGATATGCCTGCACGGAAACAGATGAATTTATGCCATTACCAATTACATTAGCTCATAAATTGACAAAAAGATTAGCTTATGTTAGAAAAAATGATATTCTATCATATTTAAGACCTGATGGTAAGAGTCAAGTTACAGTTGAATACATTGATGGTATTCCTTCAAGAATTGAAGCTATTGTAGTTTCTACACAACATAGTCCTTCTGTTAAGACTGAACAAATTGAAAATGACGTTAAAGAATTTGTAATAAATGAAGTTATTCCTGAAGAATTGATTGATGAAAACACTAAAGTATATGTTAATCCGACAGGAAGATTTGAAATTGGGGGACCAATGGGAGATTCAGGTTTAACTGGAAGAAAAATAATCGTAGATACTTATGGTGGATTTGGAAGACATGGTGGAGGAGCTTTTTCTGGAAAAGATCCTACTAAAGTAGATAGATCTGGAGCTTATATGGCAAGATACATTGCTAAAAATATTGTTGCTAGTGGAATTTGTGAAAAATTAGAAATAGGAATTTCTTATGCTATTGGGGTAGCAAAGCCTCTTTCTATATATGTTGATACTTTTGGAACTGGAAAAATTTCAGATGATAAAATAATTGAAATAATAAATAAAGTATTTGATTTAAGACCTGCTGCAATTATTGATATTTTAGATTTAAGAAGACCAATATATCGTCAAATTGCCGCTTATGGACATTTTGGAAGAAATGATTTAGATTTACCTTGGGAAAAATTAGATAAGGTGGACGAAATCAAAGAGTTAATATAGATTAATGTAAATTTTTAGGAGATGTTATTATGGGAAAATGTTATGATTTTAATGAATATGTAGACAGAAAAAATTCACATGCTGAAAAATGGAATAATATGGTTTCTGCAGGTGCACCAAAGAATGATCATTCAATTTTGTCTATGTCTATTGCAGATATGGAATTTAAGTGTTGTGATGAAATATTAGAAGCACTAAAAGAGCCAATATCAAATGGAGTAATAGGATATGATTGTCCTTGTGAAAAGTTCTTTACATCATTTATAAAGTGGCAAAAAGAAAAAAATAATTGGGATATAAAGAAAGAATGGATAGTTCCTGTTCCCGGTGTAGTACCCGGAATTGCTAATACAATTTTACACAATACAAAAGAGGGAGATTCTGTTATTATAAATACTCCTGTATATCCTCCTTTCTTTAATGCTATAACTTTAAATAACAGAGTTGTTGTTGAAAATCCATTAATTGAATTAGAAGACAAATATGTAATAGATTTTGATGATTTTGAAAAGAAAATTATAGAAAATAATGTAAAATTAAGTGTATTGTGTAGTCCACATAATCCGGTTGGTAGAGTTTGGACTAAGGAAGAATTAGAAGAATATGGAAGAATTTGTAGAAAACACAATGTATTGATGATTGCAGATGAAATTCATGGTGATTTAATTCTTAAGGATTATAAACATACACCAATTGCATCAATCAACGATGATTTTTTATATAATACTGTTACTTTAACTGCTCCTAGTAAAACTTTTAATATTGCCGGTTTAGCTCAATCTGTTGCCATAATTCCAAATGAAGATTTAAGAAATAGATTTATAAACGGATTAGTAGGATATGGGATTTTCCACATGGCAAGTTTTGCAGCTGTTGGATTTGTAGCAGCTTATACTTATGGTAAAGAATGGTTTGAAGAATGTATGAGTTATATTGAAGAGAATATTGATTTTGCAATTGATTTTATAAATAGAGAAATTCCAAAAGTTAAAGTAAAAAGACCACAAGCCAGTTTCTTATTATGGTTAGATCTTAGAGCATTTGATATTGATCATGATGAGTTACATCAAAAACTTATTAATGAAGGAAAATTATTACTAAATTCAGGAATAACATATGGAGAAAATGCAAAATTATTCTTCAGAATGAATATCGCTTGTAATAGAGAAATGCTTACTGATGGATTAAACAGATTAAAGAAAGTTGTAGATAGTTTATAAATTTTAAGACTGCGAGAGCAGTCTTTTTTTATAAATATTTTACATTGTAAATATTTTCAATCTATGGTAAAATATTTCTGTGATTGGAGGTGTTTTTTTGAAACTTGAAATTTTTCAATTTTTAGAAAAATCAATTGTGCATATGGACAATAATATGGAGTTTATTTCCAGTTCATCTGATGCATTAAAAAAATTTTTTAATGATATTTTTTTGAATTGTGATTTTTTTATAAATACAAATGCTAGAATAAAAAGTGAAGATAGTATAAGAGAAAAATTATTAAGAAATAATTATTATTATAGATATCCTAATCATAAATTAGCAATAGAAAATCTTCCAGACTTAATTGGGATAAGAGTTGAATGTAGATTTATTGATGATGAAAAGAAAATTTTTGATGAAATTTCAAAAAATTTTACCGTTGAGTTAGATAATGGATTTTATAGAAGTGAACTAAATTCAAATATAGAATTAAAACTAAGTGAAAAACAACCTACATTTCAAAAAAATGGTTTTGAGATATACAAAGTTGATGGAAGATATGTTGTTGAAGGTGGATATTTTGTAAATTTTGAATTACAAATAAAATCTTTAGTAAATATATTTTGGGGAGAAATAGATCATAGTGTATTGTATAAAAACTATAATTATATGATAACTGAAGATTTTATTCGTTCTATAATGTTTTCAATTAAAGCTAATTTAACGATGATAGATAATCAACTACAAAGTGTGTATAATCATTTAAAGAATGTGGAAGATAAAAGTAATTATGATTCATCAAAAATTCAGTTAAAAACAATTGTTTCTAAGATGTTGCATGATTTGTATTCTGTTAAAATTAAAGAAAGTACAGGTTTTGTAGTTGATTTTAAAGATTGTGCTAATATTATTGTAGATTATATTTTTTCTAAAAACAAATTTCATAATTCTATGCGCTATGAAGATTATTTTGTTAAATTATTAAATAGACTTAGCGGGGCAAATAACAGAACTATTACTATTGGAGAAACGTTCGAAATTTGTGATACAATTGAATTTAAAAATGATTTATGTAAGAAATTTGGAACAGGTCTTTTAGAATTGGTAAATAAGGATTTTAAATGGAATTTGATTTTTTCAGTTATTCAAGATATAGAAGAAAATGATTTTTGTGAAGAATTTGTACTATTTTCAGAATTTATCGTATATGCTGTTGTTAAAAGGGTAAAACGTGCAGTTGATGAATTAGATATTTCAAATGATGATAAGTCAAAATTAAAATGGGATATTTCTTATGTTGTGATGGAATTTATTTGTAATTCATATTCTCCAAATTTAATTACTTTCAAGAGTATGAAAGAAATAGAGAATAAGATTAGAAATTTCTTAAAAGATGTTGAGAGACCAGAGGAAATATTGGCTTTGAATTATGAAGATTTATATAATTCTTTAGAAAATAATTTTGTTAAAAAAGAAGTGGATGAATTTGAATAATGATAGGAATAGATATTTGTAGTATTACCAGATTTTCAAAAATGAAAAATTTGGAAAAATTTATAAAAAGATATTTTACAAGTGAAGAAATTGATTATATTTCATCTACTGGGAAAAGGGATGAGACAATAGCTGGTATTTTTTGCTTAAAAGAAGCATTTGTTAAGGCAATAGGTACAGGATTTGGAAATATTTCACCTATTGATGTGGAAGTTATACATAATTTTTCCGGTAAACCTGATTTAATAATTCATAATGAAATATTTAAAATAATAGAACAAATTTCTTGCTCTGTTTCCCATGATTCTGAATATGCAATTGCAGTAGTGGATGTTAAATTTTTAAGTATAGAATTAGATACTAAAAACATTTTAGCTTATAAAAATCTTATGTCAAATAGAAAAGTTGATGGACATAAGGGTGATTTTGGTAAAGTTGGAATAATTGGTGGTAGTCTAGGAATGTGTGGAAGTGTTGATTTGTGTGCTAAAGCTTCACTTCGAACCGGTAGTGGACTTGTATATAATATTTGTCCTAATTCTATTTCTAATATTCTACAAATAAAAGCTGTTGAAAATATAGTTTTATCTATTCCTGATGACAATAGAGGCTGTTTTATTCTTAAATATGTAGACGAAATAATTGAAAAAATAAAAAATTTAGATGCCATAGCTATTGGATGTGGATTAGGAAGAAATGAAGAAAATAGAAAAATTTTAGAAATGATTATAAAAAATTTTCAAAAGCCTATAGTTATTGATGCAGATGCTATTTTTTTCCTGAAAGATATTAAATCAGATATTTTGAATAGAGATAATATTATTATAACTCCTCATGAAGTTGAATTTTCCAGGATGTCATTATATGATTTAGAAGATATTAAGAAAAATAGATTAGGGATTGTAAATAAGTTTTTTGAAAAAAATTATAAATTTACTATTGTTTTAAAGGGAAAAAATACCATAGTTAAGTCGAATAAAGAATTATGCATAAATAACACTGGAAACTGTGGAATGGCTACTGCAGGAAGTGGAGACTGTTTAACAGGTATTATATTATCTTTACTTGGACAAGGATTAAGTGTTTTTAATTCTGCAAAACTTGGTGTTTTTATACATGGATTAGCAGGGGATTTTGCTAAAGAAGAAATTGGTGAAGATTCTATAATAGCTTCAGATATAATTAAATTTTTACCAAAAGCAATTAAATATATTAGGAAGTGATATTATGTATGAAAATCAGTCATTGATTTTTGTTGATTTAGATAATTTAAAAAACAATTTTTTGAAAATAAAAGAAAAATGCAATGGTGCAAAAGTTGGAATAGTTTTAAAGGCAAATGCATATGGACTTGGAGCTTGTACTGTCGCTGAATTTTTACAAAAACAAGGTGCAGATTATTTTTGTGTAGCAAACTTTTCAGAAGCTATGGAACTAAGAAAAAAGAAAATTAAATTACCTATTTTAATTTTAGGTTATGTTCCAAATGCTTTATTTGAAAAACTAATAAAGAATAATGTAGAATTAACTGTATACAATATCGGAATGATACGAGAATTAAATGAAATTTCAGAAAAGTGTAGAAAAAAATGTAAAATTCATATTAAAATAGATACTGGTATGAATAGACTTGGATTTCTAATTGATGATAAGTTAAAAGATTATTTAAAAGAGATTTATTCTATGAAACATATTGTTGTTAAAGGAATGTACTCTCATTTATGTGTTTCAGATATTGATGATTTTTCATTTACCAAATTACAGGTAGAAAAATTTGAGAAAGTTAAAAGATTATTAGAAGAAGAAAATCTTAAAATACCTATGTTACATATAGCAAATGATGGTGGCTCTTTGCTTCATGATTATTATTATGATATGGTTAGAGTTGGAATTGGAATATATGGACATTATCCATCAAAATATGTAAAAGAAAATTCTAAAACAAAAATGGATACAGTTGTAAGTTTTGTAAGTACTATTAGTAATGTAAAATATATCCACAAAGGAGATACAGTTGGATATGGAAGAACTTTCTGTGCAGATAAGACTATTAAAGTTGCAACAATTTCTGTAGGTTATGCAGATGGATATCCTTATGAACTAAGTAATAAGGGTTACGTAATGATAAATAATAAAAAGGCTAAAATTTTAGGAAAAGTATGTATGGATCAAACAATGATAGATGTTTCTGAAATTGAAGATGTAAAAATTGGAGATACAGTTTTACTTTATGGTGAATATAAAAATATGAAACTTGATATCTTTGAAATTGCAGAAATGGCAAACACAAATGTCTATGATATAATCTGTAGAATAAATATGAGAATTCCAAGAGTTTATCTTGAGGGAGATAAAGTTGTAAGGGTAGTTGATTATCTATCAACAGAAAAAAATTATTATGAATTATAAAAGCTCAGTGCATTTTTTGCACTGAGCTTTTAACTATATTTTAACTATTTAATTATTCTTATAAAATAGTTAAAAATATATATTACATAAAGTCTAGAGGAGTTTTTTCACAAGATATTGATAAAACTATTCCCATTGCAATTAAGTTTACCATTTGAAAAGTTCCACCATAACTTAAAAAGGGAAGAGGAATACCGGTAATAGGCATTAGACCAATAGTCATTCCAATATTTTCGAATATATGAGCAAGAAACATAGCAAAAATTCCTATAATCAGCATTTGATTAAATTTATTAGGAGTTTTCTTAGAAAGTTTTACAAATCTGTATAACATAATTGTATACAAGCTAATTAAAATTGTACCTCCTACAAAACCCATTTCTTCAACAAAAACAGGAAAAATATAATCCGTTTGTTTTTCAGGAATAAAGTTAAATTGATTCTGAGGACCTTTAAAAAGTCCTCTCCCTATAAATTTTCCAGAACCTACAGCTATTTTTCCTTGTACTGCTTGATATCCAGTATTTGTTATATCTCTTTCGGGATGTAAAAAATTTAAAATCCTATTTTTTTGATATGGAGACAAGCTAAAATAAAAAACAGGTAAACTTGCTATGGCAGTAATTAGTGTATAAACTACTAATCTCAAACTAATTCCTGCAACGAATAGCATAGAACCAATTACTAATATAAATACAAAAGCTGTTCCAAAGTCAGGTTGCATTAGAACTAATCCTACAGGAATAAACGCAAAAATTAAAACTTTAATTAAAGTTTTTGGCTCATTTATTTTAGAACTATTTTTTTCAATAACTGTTGCTAAACAAATAATCATTCCAAGCTTTACAAATTCTGAAGGTTGGAAAGAAATTGGACCTAATTTTATCCAGCTTCTTGCACCAACAGAATCACCTGTACCAATAATTAGAACTAAAATTAAAAGTGCTATTGAAATTATATAAATTGGTAAATAAAGTCTTT
>ERZ773099.3245-NODE-3245-length-10577-cov-21.353070_pt1 | contig 10577 bp, 7 predicted proteins | sample MGYA00511120_ERZ773099 | MGnify/ENA primary metagenome ERZ773099 (study PRJEB29015, sample SAMEA2738012) | human oral metagenome | biome: human oral; feature: human-associated habitat; material: dental | place: China | collected 2104 ... | reverse complement strand
AGAGAAGAATAAGGATCCTGAAATATTATTTGCATACTGTTTTGCATTGATTTAATCTGATTTAACTTCCTGTCAGTGATATCTTCTCCCTTATAATATATCTTGCCGGCATTAGGCTCATACATCCTTATAAGGGTTTTTCCCAGTGTGGACTTACCGCAGCCGGACTCTCCTACCAAACCGAAGGTTTCACCCTTATATATCTCAAGATCAATATCATCCACCGCTCTGATATACTTCTTTTTTCCTCCTAAAAAAGAACTGACCGGAAAATACTTCTTCAAACCCTTTGCAGATATCAATACATTATTTTCCATATTTTTGCCTCCTGAAAGCATAGGGTAGTGTCAAAAACTACCTTTTTTATTATTCTAAAATCCTTTAAAACCTTGATTTTTTAGATTTTTTCAAATATCTTCTTTTATAATAAGCTATTTACTTTCCTTAAACTCTAATTTAATACCGATATTCCTATAAAGTCATCACTTTTTCATCCAGTAAAAAATCCTCCACTCCAATATACAAAATACCATCATCATCATATCTTGGTACAATATTATTTCTGACTATAACAATTTTTCTAAATGAATCTCCCGTTCTTCTCAAGGATTCTGTTTCTTGTATTTGCTTTTCTTTCGTATCAACATTGAGTGCTGATTGAATATAATACCTATTGCTACCTCTATTTATAACAAAATCAACTTCTAAATTCTTTTTTATAGTTTTTTTATTCTCATCCTTATAGTTATATTCTACAACACCAACATCTACATTTAATCCTCTCATTCTCAACTCATTATATATTACATTTTCCATAATATGAGACTGCTCATTCTGTCTGAAATTTAATCTTGCATTTCTAAGACCAATATCTGAAAAATAGTATTTGTATGGGGATGAAATATATTTTCTTCCTTTCACATCATATCTTCTGGCTTTTTCAATTAAAAAAGCATCTATAAAGTAATCCAAATAATTACTTACTGTAAACTGGGATATCTTTATATTTTTTTCTGACATAAAAGTATTAGCCAGCTTTGTCGGATTAGATAAAGAACCGATGGATGAAGATATAATATCTAACAAATCCTCCATTATAGATCTACTTTTAAGGATTTTATTACGCTCTACCACATCTTTAATATAGGTACTTGTAAAAATATTCTTCAAATACTCGCTCTTTTTTTCATGGCTGCTAAGCTGCACAGACATCGGCATTCCACCATATAGACAGTACTCATCAAAAGCCTTTCCCTTATCTCCTTCATAACATGAATAAAATTCTGAAAATGAAAACGGGTATACTTTTATTTCATCACCACGATCTCTAAACTGTGTCAATACGTCTGAAGAAAGCATTCTGGAATTACTGCCTGTAATATAAACATCTACATTTGGAATTTTCATAAGCCCCAATACTAAATCTACAAAGGTTATCTTCGAGCAGCTTCCTTCCAAATATGGATTAGGAATTTCTTCTACAAATTGAATTTCATCAATGAAAATATAATACTTAAGTCCTTTATTTTGAATTTTATCTCTTAAAAAATTATCCAACTCTATTGGATTCCTGTATTTTATATTCTGCAAACTATCAAGTGCAATCATTATTATCTGATTTTCACTTACTCCATCGGAAAGTAAATGCTTTTTATATAACTCAAATAAAAGATATGATTTACCACATCTCCTAATACCTGTAATAATCTTTACTCTTCCATTGTTCTTTTTATCTATGAGTTGATTTAAATATCTTGGTCTTTGTACTTCCATGACACACCTTTATTTAGTAATATATTGTAAATACGTATTTTTATTAAATTTATTTATACTATTCTAGCATTTTGAATCTAAGTTTTCAAGAAATACTTTTAAAATAAATGCGTATTTACTACTTTTATTAAACTTGTATTTTAGTTTATAATTTTAAGCTTTATAAACTAAACTCCTACATGAGTACAATTATAGCTATTACCAATGCCCCCTTTTATCTAAAAAACGGAAGATGAATTTATTCACCTTCCGTTTACTGCAATATTTATCTTACAAATAGGGAGTTGTTATAAATTATCATCTATCATAGAATCTATTATTTCTTTTCTTTTTCCCCAAAATTTAAGTACCGTATCCAAATAATCATTCACACAATTACCATCTATTTGCTTTTTTCTTGCATATTGCCCACAGTCTGTAATAAAACCATATGGTAAATAGCATGTTGTATTTCCCCACATTTTTCTAATTTTGTATTTCATAAAACATATCATATATTTACTTTCACAAATTCTAAGGTAGTGTCCTTTTTTATTATTCCAAAGTCCTTTAAAACCTTGATTTTTAGAGAATGCCCTTGTTCTTAAGAAATGTTTTAAACACTTCTTTATACACAAATTTATCACCCTAAGTGTCCACACTATCTTAATAATCTGAAAAAAGTTTCCAAGAAAGACCTTGATGAAAACTATGGCAAAAATGAATATAAACTTTACTATATCTACGGAGAAGCATGGTCAAGTTCTTCTTCATTCAGAAAACACATGGAAGTATGTGTTTTACTAAAAGCTTTTAAGGGCGGTCTTTTGCTGCTACATATATCCATTCTAAACTCACAGCGCTCTGCAAACGGACAACCCTTTGGCGGATCTATAAGTGATGGCGGAAAGCCCTCTATGGACTTAAGCCTTTCACCCTCATCCATATCTATGCTCGGTATAGCCTGTAAAAGAGCCATAGTATAGGGGTGTTTTGGCTTATAGAATATTTCTTCTATACTTCCCGTTTCCATAACCAAACCGCCGTACATTATTACAACCCTGTCACAGGTTTCAGCCACAACTCCCAGATCATGAGTAATAAGTATTACAGAAGTACCGACATCCTTTGACATGGTTTTTATCAAATCGAGTATCTGTGCCTGTATGGTAACATCCAAGGCAGTTGTAGGCTCATCTGCAATAAGCAGCTTAGGGTTACAGGAAAGTGCCATGGCTATAAGCACTCTTTGTCTCATACCCCCTGAAAATTCATGCGGATACCTTTTTGAACTTTCTTTAGGAGAGGGAATACCTACTCTCTCAAGCATCTCAAGTGCTTTTTCCTTGGCTTCTTTTTTTGAAAGGGCACTGTTTCTTACTATAACCTCTTCAAGCTGCTTACCGACTCTTATAACCGGATTAAGAGCAGTCATGGGATCTTGAAAAATCATGGTAATATCCTTACCCCTGATTTTTTGATACTCCCTTTCGCTTAAGTTATTTAAGTTTTTATCTCCCAGACTAAGAACATCCGCACTTAATAAAGCATTATCCGGAAGTATGCCGATAACAGCCTTCATAGCAACTGACTTGCCGCTTCCCGACTCACCTACTATACCTACGATCTCGCCTTCATTTACCTCTATATCTACTCCTCGTACCGCATGAACCTTTCTTTCTCTGCTCTTAAATACTACTGCTAAGTTTTTTACTTTTAATACTTTATCAGACATCTTTTTCTCCTGACATTACGGCAGGTTCGGCAAACACACGAAGTACCTCACCAAGTTTATTAAACGAAAATACCGTCAATATTATAAGTATTCCCGGTATAACAGCCATATAAGGAGCTTTTTGTAAAAATTTCTGAGCATTTTGAAGGAGGCTTCCCCAACTTGACATAGGTGCGGCTATACCTCTGCCAAGGAAACTTAAAGCACTTTCTACCATTATAGAAGAGGCTATGGCTGCTGTCGATGCAGTAATCATAGTCGGAAGTACCGCAGGCAATATATGTGAATACATGACCTTCCACGGGCTTATCCCTATAAATGCAGCATACTTTACATAATCCCTCTCTTTTATCGAAAGCACCTCGGAGCGTACAAGCCTTGCTATTTCCATCCAGCTAAGCAGTCCTATTACAAGTATCAGCGATACGAAGCCTCGTCCAAACACCATTCCCACTACCATAACCATTATAATCCAGGGAATTGCCGAAAGCACATCTACAGCCCTCATAAGTATAGAGTCAACTATGCCGCCAAAGTAGCCTGATATCATTCCGATAAGTATGCCTATAAAAATGGAGGTAAACATAGCTAAAACCCCTACTGCAAGGGAAACTCTTCCACCATACAAAACCCTTATAAAGTAGTCCCTGCCTATATCGTCTGTCCCGAACCAGTGCATGGCAGAAGGAGGCTTAAGACTTCCTGTAACATCTATGGCGTTTGGGTCTATATTTATAAATATAACAAATATACTTATAAGCACAATTATAAGTACATACACTAATGCAAACAGTGCCTGTTTATTGCTTTTTAATTCAAAAACCAGATTGTCAAGTCTTCTGTTTCTTTGTTTTAACTTCATTAAAAATCCTCTTTTGCACTTTATAATCAGTTTTTACCAAGCTTTATCCTCGGATCAACTATGCAATACAATATATCCGATAAAAGATTGCCTATTATTACAAGACTTCCTGACAGCACAAGCACAGCCATAACTATAGGATAATCCATGGCTTCCACCGCCTTAACAAAATAAAGCCCTATTCCGGGCCATGAAAATACTGTCTCCGTAATTACCGCACCGGTTACCAATAGCGGCAGTGCCATACCAAGCTTGGTAACCAACGGCAGCAATACATTTTTAGAAACATGCTTAAAAAGTATCTCGCTCTTTCCTGCACCGAAAGCCTTTTGTACCAACACATAGTCTTCCTTAAGCTGACTTATGGCAGATGCCCTTACATACCTCGTAAGGTCGGGTAAAAATGCTATAATCAAAACTATGTAGGGCATAAAAAAGTGTCTCAAATAGTCTGTCAAAGAATCTTCTTTTCCTATCGTATGCATACCTAAAAGCGGAAAAATCTTAAACTTATAGCCTAAAAAATATATCATTATCATTCCAATCCAAAAAGTAGGAACAGCAAGACCTATTGAGCAAAATCCGTCTATAAGTTTATCCTGCCATTTATTTCTATTATTAGCCGCAATAAGTCCGAGAATTATTGCCAGAATATAGGCAGTAAGATAAGAGGGCAAAACAAGTTTTGCCGTTGCCGGAATACGGATTTTTAAATCATATTTTATACTTGTATGAGACAGGAGAGAGTTACCGAACTCTCCCCTGCAAATATTTTTTAACCACCTTATATACTGTATGTGCATAGGATCATTTAATCCGTATTCTTCCCTTATTGCTTCCCTCTCCTGATTGGTCATCTTGCTGTTGGTCATGGAATCAACCACATCATAAGGAGCTATGTGCATTAATGAAAAACATATAAGTGTGATTAAAAACAGTAATGGTACTGCCTGAGCAATACGTTTAATTATATACTTTAACATCTTCTACCTTACTTGAATTTAAGCTTTGCCAAATCTCCGAATGTATATATAGGAACAAGCTTAGCCTCGTCAGTATCTACATTGGACTTTGTGATCAAAGTTCTTAAGTTGGTACCCAGCGGATAATATATAGCCTCTTCAGATACAAGTCTTTGTACCTTTTTATATATTTCCTGACGCTTTGTATCATCTAAAGTAGCATTACCCTCTGCAAAAAGATTATCGATCTCCTCACTGTGATAATTCATTCTGTTATCCTTTTTAGATGAGAAAAGCATAGCGAAGGTGTCAGGGTCACTTCCCATAACATAACCGCCTATAAACATATCATACTCTGTGCTTTCAAGGTCATTGGTAGCCTTAATATAGCCTGCATCATTGGTTCCTGCAAGCTCCACTTCTATACCTACAGCCTTAAGCTCTGACTGTATTGCAAGAGCCATCTTTTCAAGTATCGGAGAGTTGCTTATATAGCAAAGCTTTAACTTGGTGGCTCCGCCTGCAACAAGCTCCTTAGCCTTATCTACATTCTGATCCCACTTTTCAACATCATCTGTGTAATACTTGTTGTCATATGGAAGGAAGGAATAACCAAGTTCATAGAAACTTTTATCGGTGTATGCTGCAAGCATTATCTCATCTCTGTTAAGCGCCTGTAAGATACCCTCACGATACTTCTTATCCTTCATAGAATCACAAGCAACATTAAGTCTTATATAAGGCACCCTTCCCTCACTGTAGTTATGAATTGTAAAAGCTTCATTATCCTTATAAGGATCAAGCATATCAGGTGATGCTACATAGGCATCCGCCTCTCCACCCTGCATAGATAAGGTTGCGGTATCTGACTTTTCTATAATTCTGTAAATAAGATTTTCTATATACGGTTTACCCTTTACATAGTCGGGATTTGCCTTGAACTTAAGATACTCTCCGGTCTTATACTCTTCAAGTACATAAGGACCTGCACCGACTACCTTTTCTTCAAGCAGATTTATCTCTGTAGAATCCTTACCTTCAAATATGTGCTTGGGTATTATACTAACCTCATCAGAAAGCATTTCCATAGCACTTGCACTTACTGAAGGAAGTTTAAAAAGTACTGTTGTATCATCTACTTTTTCAAGCTCTATAGGCTTATCATCAACAAAAAGATTCTGAGTTGTTGCATTTATCTTATCATAGGTAAATACTATATCGTCCGCTGTAAGAGCCTCGCCGTCACTCCATTTAAGCCCCTCTTTAAGCTTCATGGTATAGCTGAGACCGTCTTCTGAAGGCTCCATACTTTCAGCCAAAATATAATCAATAGTTCCGTCTCCGTATATATGATAAGCCGGCGCATATGCCGCATGGCAGGTCATCAGACTGTATCTGTCATCTGCGGTAAGCGGATTAAGTGTATTACCCAAATCTCCGTCTATTATGTAGGTAAATGTATCACTTGTTTGCGCCTGTGGCTGTTCGCCACCCTCACTGCCTTGAACCTCTGAACTTGCCGCCTGTGAATTACTTCCGCTTTCACAGGAACATGTGTTACCGCCTGAACATGCCGCCACTAAAGCTGATACGGCAAATACCGACATAAATGTTAATAGCCTTTTCTTCATCCTTATTCCTCCTATTAATTCTATTACTATAATTTTTCTTTTCCCTCACAGCTTAACTGTCAGGATTAAAAAGTATTATTAGTATACAAAAATATTCACACAGGCTTATTATATACATATTTACCTAAAATTGCAAGTTATCCTACGGTTTTTACAGCATTTTCCCTTATATTTTCAATTTTTGCCATAAGAGTTCTCACCGTCTTTGCATCAAAAAGCTTGGTAACACTTACAGGTTTATCAAAAGGAGGCTTTTGTAAGTCAGTAACATCTTCCATATAGCCGTTTTGTTCTATATGGTTTATAACCTTATTGACGAAGGCTATCTGTCTTTGGTTTAAGGACTCGTTATTAATAAACTCAGAAAAAGCTTCCATAGCCGCTTCATGCTCAAGTTTTGCTATCTTTCTTACAAGCAAGCCAAAAGGTGTATCTTTGTACTCTCTTTTATAGTCCTCACTGCTGCCAAGCTCCTTGGTAAGTACCCTTTCAAGCTCCTCATAGTCTCCCTTTGAAAGTGCTATATTGTGTGTAAGCTTGTATATGGGCAGGGCATCTTTATTATCTTCCACATAACGATTGACCTTCTTCTTGTAATCTTCAAAATTATAGGCAGCTCCAAGTGTTGCACCTTCTTTTTCTTCAATAACCACATCCTTGAGATTGGTAATAATGCTGCTTTTTGCATCGTTATCAACAACAAACTTTATCAAATCCCTAAGACTTCTTCGACTATGCTCAAAGCTAAGAATATCTTTTTCCTCCCAATACTTATCCGTATTGATTTTTTTAATCTCTTCCAGTTTATCCTTAACTTGAGGTATGCTGATACGCCCTTCAAGTGCAAGCGCAGTTTCACAAAGTACATTTTTAATACTGCCGAACTCTGTCTTTGAATTTATATCCGCAAGTATCAAACCATACATAAAATTATCAAAACGCTTTGCATACTCATCCCCATCCTTTAATACTATAAGAGGCGCTATATGTGTACTAAGTTCCAATTTATCTCCATCACTTATACAGGTAAATGCATTTGTCTTGTTATACTTTTCCACATATTTAAGCCTTAATTTAACGGATACTAAATTTTTATCAAGTTGTGCTATACTTCTACAACACTCCTCTATAAGAGCAACTCTCCACTCCTGATACTTATCCTCAACATAGGTGCTTTTTTGCATGGCTGTTATAAGCTCTATTTTTTTATTAAATATATTTTCAGAAAGGGACTTTGTTTCTTTACCCTCGTATCCGTTTGCGTGTACTTTAAAATATTCAAAATTACCGCAATAGTCAAATATCAAAAACCTGCGTTTTCCGCTATACTCACCATCAATCTTATCGGTAAACAGGATATTTGGAGCAAGTCTTGTACCTCTTCCTATCATTTGCCAAAACTTGGTTTTAGACCTTACCTTCTTAAAAAATACCAAATTCACACATTCCGGTACATCAATACCGGTGTCCATCATGTCAACCGATACCGCAATCCTTGGATCTTTATCAGGATTTTTGAAATCATCTATAATAGTTTGAGCATGTGAATCATCACATATGACCCTTTGGGCAAAACCTCCGTTATAATAAGGATAGAGCTTATTAAAACGCTCTACTATAAACTCGGCATGTTTTTTATTTTGGGCAAATACAATCGTCTTGCCGAGTTTATCCCCACCTGCAACCTTAATACCTCTTTCCATCAAGTCTTGTAAAACTTCATCAACTGTATCCGCATTAAACACAAACTTATTAAGTTTCTCAGAAGGTATAAAATCCGGAACATAATCATCTTCCGCAAAATCATCCTCGAACCTTTCTTTGTCTTCTTGAGATAACTGTGCATAAGTTATACCCTCTTCCATAAATTTAGTCTTAACCTCATAGGTGTAATAGGGTACAAGTACATTGTCCTTTTCAACTGCCGTCTCATAATCATAGGCATAGGTAGGCACTCCATGCTCCATCTCAAAAAAGTCATAGGTATTTCTGTCTACATCGGTCTTTGGGGTAGCGGTAAGTCCCACCGTCAAAGCATCAAAATATTCAAATATCGCCCTGTACTTATTAAATATACTCCTATGACTCTCATCTATAATAATCAAATCAAAATGTGCAGGTGTAAATAAACTTACTCCCTCCCTCGTCTTGCAATTATCTATTGCATTTAACATAGTAGGATATGTGGAAAATACTATTCTTGCATTACGCTCGTCTTTATTTGAACAAAGATTACATAAAGACATATGCGGAAGATAATTTTTAAAATCATCCTTTGCCTGCTTAACCAATGCAGTCCTGTCTGCAAGGAATAAAATATTGGTAACATAACCGCCACGACTTAACACATCTGCAAGGCTGGATGCCGTTCTGGTCTTTCCGGTACCGGTAGCCATTACAAGCAGACTACTTCTAAATCCCTGTTCAATATGGTCGCAAACTGCCCTGATAGCTTCCTTTTGATAGTATCTGTCTGTAATCTTATCATTGATAACGATTTTATCTAATTTTTTTCTTTCTTCACGCCTATTAATAAGCTTTTGTAAATCATCCTTACTGAAAAATCCGCTTACTCTTCTTTGAGGACCAGTTTTATCATCCCAAAAATAAGTTTCAAATCCGTTACTTGTAAACATTATAGGTCTTCTGCCAAACTTCTTTTCAAGACAGTCCGCATAAAGTACAGCCTGCTTTCTTCCCACATTGGGGTCTTTACTGCTTCTCTTGGCTTCAATAAGGGCTAGAGGAAGACCGTCTTTTCCAAAAAGCACATAATCCGCATAGCCTTTTTGCCCTACTACTCCTGCCATATCTTCTACAGGATACTCCTGCCACACATCAGTTTCAGCACCTTCTATAGTCCAACCAAGGTCTTTTAAGTCTATGTCTATATATCGCTTTCTTGTAGTAAATTCTGTAATATCCTCAGGTTCAAATGTTCTCTCAACCTTGTTTTGTTCCTTAGTTTTCGTATAGGTAGCAGACAGTTCTTCTATTTGTTTACGAAGTTTTTCTATTTCGGTATCTTTTTCACCAAGTAAACTTTCCTGCTCTTTTATCTTTTTCGTATCTATAATAACTTTTTCCTTAGGAATAAGTTTTTCATCAAAATGTCTCTCTTCATAAGCAGAGCCGTAACAATAATCTATCCACTGTATAAATTCAAAAAGTATTTCCAGTGTCAGTAAGGCTTCTCCCGCACTTATAAATTTTTCCGAATGTACGGCATTATTTCCCACTTTTATAAGTGTAGGCAGTTTCGCCCAAGTGTTAGAATCAAGAGCAAATCTGAAGCTCGGCTCATGTATAAGTGATTGAAGATTGTCTTTATATGGCATTCGTATGGAAAAGTCTGCCGAGTATACCCACTTGACACCCAGTTCCAAGGCTTTTCTGCTTCCCACTGCACACATCGCAGGTGCGGTAGCAAAAACCTTTTCAGCTTCTATCGCAGCCGCCGCAAATAAGGCATATTCTTTTTTATCTTTCAGAAAACCGAAATTCGACATAATGTTTACTCCTATATATGCTTAATCTAATAAACAAGTAAATCTTAAAATAATCTTTAATAAAAAGTACTTATTATCATTATACATTATTTATCAATTGTCTCAAGAGATTATATAAAAATACTA
>ERZ773099.3244-NODE-3244-length-10581-cov-7.170340_pt1 | contig 10581 bp, 11 predicted proteins | sample MGYA00511120_ERZ773099 | MGnify/ENA primary metagenome ERZ773099 (study PRJEB29015, sample SAMEA2738012) | human oral metagenome | biome: human oral; feature: human-associated habitat; material: dental | place: China | collected 2104 ... | reverse complement strand
CAACAAAATTTAAAATTATAACTTCTCCACCATAACTTTCAACAATTTTAGTTTCTGGTAAATCTTCTTTTTTATAGTCTCCACCTTTAACATGAATAGATGGTTTTAAACAAGCTATTAATTCTTCTGGTGTATCCTCATCAAAAATAACAGTGTAGTTAACTGCTTTTAATCCATCAAGAACAAAGGCTCTATCATTTTCAGAATTTATAGGTCTAGTTTCTCCCTTTAATTTTTTAACTGACTTATCAGAATTTACTCCAACAATAAGAATATCTCCTTGTCTTTTAGCTTCATTCAAATAAGTTACATGTCCTGTATGAAGTATATCAAAACAGCCATTGGTAAACACAACTTTTTTACCACTTTTTTTTGCTTCCTCTACAAGCTCAGTAGCTAATTTTCTACTTATATTCATAAAAACCTACCTTTCCTTCTTCTTTTAATGTTCTAACAAAATCACAAATAATTTCAGCTGTCATTCCCCAAATAGGCTCATTCTCATACATATAAATATAAACATATCTACTTGGAATTTTCCAATCCTTTCCATATCTTTCTGGGAAATTATATTTTTTTATATTAAATTTTGCTGTGTTAGAAATTTCAACTTCTCCCTTAATAGCTTTATTCTTTATAAAAAACTCAATAGGAACAACTAATAATTTTTCAACTTCATCTTTACTATATTTTATTTCATCTAAACTTTTTATATTTAATTTACAAAGATAACATTCAATAATAACTCCTGTGGCAGCAACTAAAATTCCAAATTTACTTATATTTGTAATAGCTTTTCTTTTTATTTGTAATTCTTCAAGAGTTTCTCTTATTGCTGTTTCTCTAAAATTTTTATCTTTCTTATCTTTTTTTCCACCAGGAAAAGAAATTTCTCCAGCCTGCCTTATATTTTTTGCTCTTTTTTCAAGTATAAAATAATCCTTTCCATCAATATTTGTAATACAAATCATTATTGCACTTTCAAAATATCTATCTCTTAATAAAATTCTATTTTTATTCATCATCTCACCAAATAAAAAAATTCTCTAATATTTATAATAGCACAAATATAAAATAAAAAATAGTATTTTCTATTAAACTTGACAGTAAAATTTATAAATAATATAATTTATTAGCAATCTAATATTTAACAAAAATTTTAGTTAATAAAAAATAAAAAGGAGTTTTTATGTTATTTTATGAAGATTTAGTTAGAAAAATTGAAGAAGAGAAAATAGAAAATATTAAAAAGATTGAAAAGTTTGGATTGAATAGAGCTAAAAGTTTAGGAGGCTATGGTATTGCAATTCCACTTATCCTTATAAGCTTATTTGAAGTATATTCATATACTATTTATCATAAATGGTATCTTTTACTTATTGGAATAATTTTTCTTGGTATAGGATTAAAGCAATTAAAAACAGTTTTAACATATTCTTATGTTGTAGATACTGAAACAAAAAATTTAAAATTTGGAAAATTAAATTTACAATTTGATAATGTACAAACTGGGGTTTTAAAAGAAATGAAATTAGGTAAAAGAGTTACTCCTGTTATTGATATGATTACCAATGATAAAAAACAAATTTTGATTCCTCTTTTTATGGCTAAACAAGAGAGATTTGTGCATTTAATAAAAGAAATTTTAGCTGAAAGATTTTCTATAAAAAAATAAGTGAAAGATATGAATAGAAAAATTATAAAAGCAGATAAATTAATAGGAGAAGTTACTCCTCCACCATCAAAAAGTATATTACATAGATATATTATTGCCAGTTCTCTGGCAAAAGGTATATCTAAAATAGAAAATATTTCTTATTCTGATGATATAATAGCAACCATTGAGGCTATGAAAAAATTAGGTGCTAAGATAGAAAAAAATAATAATTATCTTTTAATTGATGGAAGTAAAACTTTTGATAAAGAATACTTAAATAATAATAGTGAAATTGATTGTAATGAATCAGGCTCAACACTTAGATTTTTATTTCCTCTATCAATAGTGAAAGAAAATAAGATTTTATTTAAGGGTAAAGGCAAACTGTTCAAAAGACCTTTAAGTCCTTATTTTGAAAATTTTGATAAATATCAAATAAATTATTCATATGTAAATGAAAATGAAATTTTATTAGATGGACAATTAAAAAGTGGAGAATATGAAATTGATGGAAATATCAGTTCACAATTTATAACTGGTTTACTTTTTTCATTACCTTTATTAAGTGGAAATTCTAAAATTATCATAAGAGGCAAATTGGAATCATCAAGCTATATAGATATAACATTAGATTGTTTAAATAAATTTGGAATAAAGATTATAAATAATTCATATAAAGAATTTATAATCAAAGGTAATCAAACTTATAAGTCAGGGAATTACCAAGTTGAAGCAGATTATTCACAAGGAGCTTTCTTCTTAGTTGCAAATTCTATTGGCTCAAATATTAAAATAAATGGATTAAATAGCAATTCATTACAAGGGGATAAAAAAATTATTGATTTTATTTCTAAAATTGATAATTGGAATAAAGATGAAAAATTAATATTAGATGGCTCTGAAACACCCGATATAATACCTATTTTATCTTTAAAAGCTTGTATTTCAAAAAAAGAAATTGAAATTGTAAATATAGCAAGACTGAGAATTAAAGAAAGTGATAGACTTAAAGCAACTGCCCAAGAATTACCAAAATTATGCTTTGATTTAATAGAAAAAGAGGAGAGTATTTTAATTAATTCAAGAAAAAATTTTAATAAAATTTCTAATAGTACTCCTGTATCTTTGTCATCACATTCAGATCATAGAATTGCTATGATGTTAGCTATTGCTTCAACTTGTTATGAGGGAGAAATTATTTTAGATGATTTAGATTGTGTCAAAAAATCATATCCAAATTTTTGGGAAATTTTCTTATCATTAGGAGGAAAAATTTATGAATACTTGGGGTAATAAAATAAAATTATCTATTTTTGGTGAATCTCATGGAGAGGCAATAGGAATAGTTATAGATGGTTTAGAAGCTGGAATAAAATTAAATTTAGAGAATATAAATAAATTTATTGAAAGAAGAAAAGCTGGAAAATCTTCTTTTACTACTTCAAGAAAAGAAAAAGATGAATATAAAATTTTAAGTGGCTATAAAGATGGCTACACAACTGGTACTCCTCTTTGTGTAATATTTGAAAATACAAATACTATTTCAAAAGACTATGAAAATTTAAAAGATTTATTAAGACCTAACCATGCAGATTATCCAGCAAGGATAAAATTTAAAGGCTTTAATGATATTAGAGGTGGAGGACATTTCTCTGGAAGAATAACTTTACCTTTAACTTTTGCCGGTGCTATTGCAATAGATATTCTAGAAGAAAAGGGAATTAAAATATTCTCACATATAAAAAAAATTTTGGATATAAAAGATAAAAGTTTTTTAGATTTTAAAGAAATAGATTTTGATAAATTTAAAAATTTAAAGGAAAGTTCTTTACCTTTTATAGAAAATAATTTAGAAAATAAAACAAAGGAATTATTAGAAAAAATAAAATTATCTGAAAATTCAGTTGGTGGTGAAATAGAATGTGCTTGTTTTAATCTACCTGTTGGATTAGGCAGCCCTTTCTTTGATAGTTTGGAAAGTAAAATTTCTCATTTAGCTTTTTCTGTTCCTGCTATAAAAGGAATCTCTTTTGGGATAGGTTTTAACTTTGCAAATATCTTAGGCTCAGAAGCTAATGATTTATATTATTTAGATAATAATCAAATTAAAACTAAAACTAATAATAATGGTGGAATTTTAGGAGGACTTTCAACTGGAATGCCACTTGTATTTTCTGTTGTAGTAAAACCTACTTCATCTATAAGTTTAGAACAAAAAACTGTAAATATAAAAGAAATGAAAGAAGATATTTTAAAAATAAATGGTAGACACGATGCTTGTATAGTCCCAAGAGTATTGCCAGTTATTGAAGCTGTTATGGCACTAGCAATACTTGATGAGATTATTTAGGCATATATTTAAATTCATTTATTAAGAAAATAATTGCAACAGTAAAAGCTACTAAATCTGTAAGAGGTGTTGCATAAATTACTCCCTCAACACCAAAAAATCTTGGTAATGTTAGAAGTAATGGGAATAAAACTATTAACTGTTTTGTCAAAGATACAATAGCTCCTTTTATAGCTTTTCCTATTGAAGGAAAGAAAGTTGCTATTGATATTTGTATTGAATTTAAAGAAATAAAAGCTAAGAATATTCTCATATACTTTGTTGCAAATTCAAAATATAATTTATCTCCCTCTCCAAATAAAGATATAATTTGTTTAGGAAAAACTTGAAATATTATAAATAAAATAGTTGCTATACTAAATGTAACCTTTAAAAGTAATCTCATTGTTTCTCTAACTCTATGGTAATTTTTAGCTCCATAGTTAAAGCCAAATATTGGCTGTGCTCCTTGAACAAGCCCTAAAACTATTGCAATAAAAATAACATTTATCTTCATAACAATTCCAAAAACTGCTATTGGTATATCACTTCCATATATAGAATTTTTTCCATATATTTTTAATAAGTTATTAGTTGTAACTAAAACTATCATATTAGAAAATTGATAAATAAAAGAAGCAAAACCAAGTGAAATAATTCTTTTTAAATAATGTAATTGTGGTATAAAATCATTTAAAGAAAATTTTACTGACTTAAATCTTGGAAAATACATAAGCAACAATGAGGCTGAAATAATTTGACTTATAACAGTTGCCCAAGCAGCTCCTGCTATTCCCCAATTATATACAAACATAAATAAAGGGTCTAAAATTGTATTTAAAATTGCCCCTATAACTATTGCAATCATAGAATATTTTGCATTTCCATCAGCTCTTACCAGAGGATTAACTCCAATTGAAAATAATAAAAATGGTATTCCATAAGATGTTATCCCTGTATATTCCATAGAATATTCTAAAATTTTATCTGTTGCCCCAAAAGATATCATCAAAGGCTCTAAAAATATTCTAACTGATATACAAAGTATAATTCCTATTATGATTAATGTACTTGCAGCTGTACCAGCAGTATGTTTTGATTTTTCTGGATAACCTTTCCCTAATTCTAAATTAAAATTTGAAGCTCCTCCTATCCCCAGAGTAAGCCCTATTGCTAAACACATAGTTATAATTGGAAAAGCAATATTTGTTGCAGCATTTCCTAAATATCCTATCCCTTGCCCTATAAATATTTGGTCAACAACATTATATAGTGCATTAACTAAGTTAGCAATAATTGCCGGTATAGCTAATGACTTTAATAATTTTCTTACTGGCTTATAGCCCAAAGGATTGAATTCTTTTATTTCTTCTTGCATTTTTATCTCCTATAATTAATATAGTTTATATTTTAACAATAAATTTATTATTTTGTCAATAATTGACAATACTAAAAAGGCTATTATTTTATTAAAAGATAGAAAGTTTTACATTGATATGGAAAATATGCCAGCAGACTCAACCTTTAATTGAAAAATCAAATATAAATCAAAATGAAAAAGGTTATTCAGCATCTGGAACAAGAAATGTTTCTGCTTGTATAGGTAATAAAGTTTGTCCTAAGGCTCAATATAACACAACTAATTTTGCCAAAAGAATTGAAAAAGCAAGAATGCATGACTTTGGAATAATTGGAACTTGTCTGACTGAATATTGGATAGATGTGTAGCCTGTGGTGCTTGTGTAAAAAAATGTAAAAAAGTTTCAGTTGAAGCTTTAAAAATGGAAAATAATAAGATTGTTAGAGATGCTAATAAATGTATAGGTTGTGGAGAATGTGTTATAAATTATCCTATGTCTGCTTGGACAAGAAGTCCTAAAAATAGTTCGTTACTGAGTAGGTTTCTTAACGATAAAAAATTAACATTCGCTGCAAATTCGCTAAACTTGTTTCACTCAAACACAGCGAGATTTGCTAGGCTCACTTGCTTTAATTTTTTATCTAAAACCTACATTCGTAACTCACTTATTTTTTTTCTTTTATGTTAAGGCAATAGTCTATTTTTTCTTGGGAAAATTATACAAGTTATTAAAAATATTAATGTTCCTCCTACAAAATCAATAAAGTGATGTTGATATACAAATAAAATTGAAATTGCAAGTAAAAATCCCCATAGACATAAAAATGACTTTAAAAATTTTGACTTTATTTCTCTATAATAAACTCCAGCTGAAAGAAAAGCAAAACTTACATGTAATGATGGACATTGATTAAAACTACTATCCAATAATCCTAATATATGAAAAAGTATTTTAAAAATAGGATTAGCTATTTCTGGCTTTGGAAAGTAAAATTTCATTGGAAATATAACAAATATAGTAGTAGAAACTACTGTTAAAAAAATTGCTCTTTTCATAAGAAGTTTTAAATTATTTTCATTCTTTTCCAAAAATATAGTTGCTAAAAAGTACGGTGCTGATGTCATATAAGGCAACATAAAAATAGGTAAAAAAGGGATATTTCTTTCCCATTCCATAAAATATGAAGGAACATTATCAACTGTGTATGTATAAAATTCAGCTCCTTTATAGAAAATTACAAAAAATATTGATATAAATATTGTATATTTAATTTTTAATTTCAACAATTTATCCACTTTAAAATTTTCTCCTCCCATAATTAATTTAATTAATTTTAACATAAAATAATTAAAAAATGGTTAAAATTTGTTATAATATTGTGAGGAGTGATAAAGTGGAGTATACAATTACAAAAAAGAAAATCAAAAATTTTATAATAAGAATATACCCTGATTTAAGGATTGCAGTATCTGTACCTTTACATGCAAGTAATAAAGATGTAGAAAACTTTATTCAAAGTAAAAAAGAATGGATAGAAATAACCTTAAATAAAATAAAAATAGCTAAGGAAAATAGAAATAATTTAAAAGAAAATGCTATAAAAATTTTAGGAAAAAATATAGAGAAAAAAATTATTGAATCAGATTTAGAAAGAATAAGATTAACTGATACAAGTATTTATGTTTATTCAAAAAATATTGATAATGCTGAAATAGAGAAAAAATTATTTGAGTGGAAATTTGAAAAGTTAAAAGTCATTTTAGAGGAATATTTAGAAAAATATACAAAATTATTAAATAAAAATATTAATTATTATCAAATTAAAAAACTTTCTTCTGCTTGGGGAATATATCATAAAAAAGAGAACTATATCAGTTTTAATTTTGATTTAATTGAAAAAAATATTGACTGTATTGAATATGTTGTCCTACATGAATTATGTCATATATTCTATATGAATCATCAAAAAGATTTTTGGACTTTGGTTGAAAAATATATGCCAGATTATAAAATAAGAAGAAAAAATTTAAAAAATTTTATTTAAAAAGACAAATGATATTTTGACATATCATCTATTTTTTATGTAAATAATTTTAAATTTGACAGACAAAGTAAGTGATGTTATAATTAAAAAGAAGTAAATTTTGCAAAGCAAAATAAATTTAGGAGGGATAAAATGTTATCTAAAAAATTATTAATTGGGGCTCTTGTAGCTACTATGTCTGTATCTTCTTTTTCACATTTTCAAATGATTTATACTGCTGATTCTAATATTTCTGGAAAAACTTCTGTACCATTTGAATTGATTTTCACACATCCATCAGATGGGGTTGAAGCTCACAGTATGGATATAGGAAAAGATGAAAAAGGAACTATAAATCCTGTTGTAGAATTTTTCTCTGTTCATAATGGAGAAAAAACTGATTTAAAAGCAAATTTAAAAGCATCAAAATTTGGACCTGCTTCTAAACAAGTTACTTCTTATAAATTTAATTTAGACAAAAATTCTGGATTAAAAGGTGGAGGAGATTGGGGATTAGTTTTTGTTCCTGCTCCATATTATGAACCATCAGAAGAAGTTTATATTCAACAAATTACTAAGGTATTAGTTAACAAAGATGATTTAGCTACTGATTGGAGTAAAAGATTAGCTGATGGATATCCTGAAATAATTCCTTTATCAAACCCAATTACTTGGAAAGGTGAAATTTTTAGAGGACAAGTTGTTGATAAAGCTGGAAAACCAGTTGCTAATGCAGAAATTGAAATAGAATATCTAAATGCTAATATTAAAAATTCTAAATTTATAGGAGAATTACAAAAAGAAAAAACTGCAACTGTTATTTATGCTGATGAAAATGGATATTTCTCTTTTATTCCAGTACATAAAGGATATTGGGGATTTGCAGCACTAGGTGCAGGTGGAAAAATGAAACATAATGGAAAAGAACTATCTCAAGATGCAGTTCTTTGGATAGAAGCTAAATAGGTACATTATAAAAAACTGTTACAAAATGCTTAATAGCAAATTGTAACAGTTTTTTCATTTTATATATCTATATCCACTTTAATATTAATAGTATAACCTGGACATTCTTTTTTAACATCATTTAAAATCTTATTATAAATTTCTTCTCTATTTTTTATAGAATAATCAATAATAATATCAAATCTAATAGATTTATTTTTCTCTTCCAAATAGAAACCATGAAATTCTAAAACTCCATCATTAGACATAACTATTTTATATATTTTATAACGAAGTTTAGCAATACCCTCATTTTTTGTATTCATTGAATATATTGTAATCCCTGATAAATAAACATTATGTTTTTCTAAAACTATGTTAGTTATCTTTCTTTCAAGAGGGTCAATATCCTCAGCAGTCATTGAGTCAGGTATTTCAATATGAACAGAACCTACATATTTATCAGGACCATAGTTATGTAACATCAAATCATAAGCTCCATATACATTTTCAATTTTACAAATAGTTTTCTTTATTTTATTTATAGTTTTTTTATCCACTCTTTTTCCTAAAATTTCATTTACAGCATCCATAAATATTTCTATACCAGATTTTATAATAAAAATTGAAATAAGAACTCCAACATAGGCTTCTATATTAATATCTGTAAAAATATATAAAATTGCTGATACTAAAACAGAAGATGAAAGTATAGCATCAAATGTTGCATCTGAACCAGATGCAACAAGTGAGGGAGAATTAAATTTTTCTCCAGTATTTTTAACATACTTTCCTAATAAAAGTTTTAGTATAATTGAAACTACTAATATTATAAAAGTAATATTAGAATAATCAACTTTTACTGGATTAAAAATTTTTCTAATAGATTCTATTAAAGAAGTTACACCAGCATAAAAAATTATTCCTGCAACTATCATAGCACTTAGATACTCAATTCTACCGTGTCCCAAAGGGTGTTTTTTATCTGGCTCTGAATCTGCCAATTTAGTTGCAATAATTGTAACAATAGATGAAAGTGCATCACTTAAATTATTTACTGCATCTAATATAATAGCAATTGAATTAGAAATTAAACCAATTATAACTTTAAAAATAACTAATAATAAATTTATAAAAATTCCTATTATACTTGTTTTTATGATAACATTTTCTCTCTTTTCTTCTTTAGTTTTCTTCATTTTTCTCCATTAATTCCATAGCTTCTGCTTTTATGGTTTCCAATAGTTCCATTCCATTAGAATGACTTTCTTTGTTGTTTGGATATATGCCTTTCTCTTCTAATTGAATCATAAGTTCCTTTATTGCCTTTTCAGGATTTCTAAAATACTGACTTGCTCTCACTCTTATAAATTCCCAACCACAACGCTCTAAAACTTCTTGTTCTGCTAAGTTGGCAATAATTTCTTCCTGTGAATGATGTAAAGTCTTTCCATCACATTCAATAGCAATCTTTTTATCTTCATAGATAACAACTATATCTATATCATAAGAACCTACTTTCCATTGTTGTTTCACAGTATAATTCTTTTCTAATAAACGTTTTACAACTTCATTTTCAAAATCAGAAATTATTGTATTTTCATCAATAGTTTTTTCAAAGGCATTTTCTTTTATAGAATCCATATATTCAAACAGTTCTTTTCTTAAATCTCCTTCTTTTAGGCTATTTCTTTCTATTGAATGAACTATCCATAATTGATCTTTAGCACGGCTGATTGCAACATTATATCTTTTTCTAGTTGCTCCTTCCACTCCTTCTCCTACCAATCTAAGTTGCTTATTGTCTTCACTACTATCAACCAAACTGATGAACATTATATCTCTTTCATCACCTTGAAAACTAGCAGAATTTCCACATAAAATCTTATGATTTTCTATTTCAACTGCTGGGATTCTTTTAACAATTAAATTTTGAATCAATTCTGCTTGTTCATCTCCTAACAATGAAATAACTCCAAAGCTACTATTTCTATACTCTTTCATAGCCAAACAAGCTTCTATCAAACTAACAATACTTTCAGCTTCAACTCTATTAATTTTATTTTTTTCATCTCTTTTTCCAGCTACTTTGCATTCAACAATAGCAGGTTTTATAATAGATGAGTTTGAATCTCTTAATGGCAGTATTTGATTATCATAAGAAGTTCTATTACTATATCCAATAATTTCAGGAACAGATCTAAAGTGCTCTCTCAAACTTATAGGTTGAAATGTAGTTGAAACAATAGAATATAGTGAAGCTCTT
>ERZ773099.3242-NODE-3242-length-10590-cov-4.369625_pt1 | contig 10590 bp, 11 predicted proteins | sample MGYA00511120_ERZ773099 | MGnify/ENA primary metagenome ERZ773099 (study PRJEB29015, sample SAMEA2738012) | human oral metagenome | biome: human oral; feature: human-associated habitat; material: dental | place: China | collected 2104 ... | reverse complement strand
GTATTTAATTTATCTTCTAATTTTTCATTTAAACTTTTAATATCTTCATTAATTTCAAATTTTCGACAATTCTCCTCTTCAATAATTTTAGAAATATTATCAAATAATTTATTATATATAATAACCATTTTATTGATCTCTTCCATATATAAATCAAGACAATCATCAATTACAGTATCATATTTATCACTACTTTGATTATAATAATTTAATTTTTGTTCAAAAAAATTCCTCATCTCTTCATATTTATCTTCTTTAATTTTTTCAAACTTTTTCTTAATTCTTAAATCACTAATTTTATCATTTGTTTTTTTCATAAATTACCTCTAATTTATAACTTTATATGATGATAACATATCAAAATAAATAATGCAAAACATTAATTAAATTTTAAATGAATAATCTTTGTTCTTCCTAATTTATCTGCAAAATACATATATAACTTAGTTAGGAACTTCAATTTTTTACATTCTCTTAAAGCATTTATAAAAAATCCATCAACCCCCATAAGTTCAGTTTCAGTAATCTTAGCAAAATTCATTGAATTATCAATACTAAAATACATTTGCGCATTCACATTTCCAGTTTTTTTAACATATTTATTAGCCATTTTCAATCCTTTAGAATTTGTAACATCAAAAATTAATTCACCATTTGGAATCAATTCTTTCATTTTCTTAATCATTTCTAAAATTTTAAATGTTTTAAAATATTGATAAACTCCTGCCACTACAATTAATGTTGGCAATTTAATATCAATTTCTTTAATCCAATCAAGTTTAAACATATCACCAGATATTAATTTTTCATTTTTTCCATTTCCTAAAATCTTTTTTCTTATTTCTATAACATTTGGCAAATCAACTTGATAAAAAACAGCACTTTCATTATTTATACGATAATATGCCGTCTCTAAACCAGCTCCCAAAAATACAATATTTACATTAAAATGCTTTTGTATAAATTTTTCTATCTTCTGATCAATTACATATTGTCTACAAACACTTGCCATATAAAAATATTCACTACTATTATTACTTATTCTATTATTCGGTATATATTTTTCAATAGACAACGCTTTCTCATCATAAAAAAAATTCGAAAACTTTTTACTTGCATATATTCTTGCAATAAGTGGAATATATAAAGTATCTTCAACTCCATCAAGTATATTTGACATTATAAATTCCCCCTTTTATCAATATTACATAATTCATATTTCTTCAATTTTTAATTTTATTTTCCATATAAATCAAGATTTAAACTTCTTATTTATTTTTTTAGGAAGCTCTTTATACATACCATTTAAAAGTTCAAAAACAAATGCCCTATCTTCAAATCTATCAAATACATACATCAAGGTTTTTGAACCTTCATATGGATAACGCAATTCAGAATCAGCAAGTAATCTATCCGATGTTGGCGTTTTCTTTAACAATAATTCATTACCACAAATGTCCCCTATCAATTTATCATTAAGATATACAAGATATCCTCCCATCATAGATTTTATGACAATATTGCCTGCTATTGAAAAAATATCATGAACATAATCATTAAATTCATTCATTATAATAATTTCCTTCAAATTTAAATATTTCTTTTCATTTTTATATACAAATTTCTAACCCATCATAAGCTATATGGTATCCCTTCAAATTAGCTTCTTCTTCCATTATATTATGAATATTATTTCCTTCGTGTGAAATATGAGTAGCATAAATCAATGTTCGATAATCTATAATATTTTTTTCTTTCATTTTATCTATAATTTGTATTACCTGATCTGCATTTAAATGACCTCCATTATTAATCCCTTTTCCATAAGTTTGATCTAATATCACTAAATTTAATTTTATTTGTTCTAATATTTTCCAGGCTTCTTCAGATATCTCTAATAAATCAGTCCCATACAAAATTCTTTTATTTTTATATTCAATTATATAAATTAATGCTTCAATTCTACTATCATGCTTTGAATCTATTGCTGTTATTCCATAATTATTGTAAGATATATTTTCTCCATGTTTTAAAATATGTAAATTATAATTCATATCATTTTTATATTTTTCTTCAAATATATCAATTGCTATTTCATTTTCCTTTATCCAATGATTCATATCTTGTGCAGTTCCCATCGAACAAAATATATCTAAATGTTCTAAATTTTTTGTTCCATATTCACTCCATCTTGTTACAAAATGACCTCCATCAAAATGATCAGAATGAGAATGTGTCTGTAATAAATATTTTATTTTAGATAAGTTTACATTATATAAACTTGCACTACTACATAAATCTGGGCTTAAATCAATTAACATTTCATCATTAATTATTGCACAACTTCTCTTTCTAAAATTTTTTCCTCCTTTTTTTCTTGCTAATTTACAAACTTTACAATTACAAAACACCAAAGGCATACTTGTTGCTGCAGCTGTACCTAAAATTTTTATTTTCATCCAATTAATTCCTCCTTTTTAATTTTTAACGAATTTTTCTAATATTATTTATATTTTGTCAATTTTATTATACATTAATTTGTATATCTTAATTTTATTTAAATATTAAAATTTTATCTTTTTTATCTAAATTATTGTATACCATCCAATATTTTAATATCATCTATCAATTTCTTCCATCAATTCCTTAACATATTTGTCAGAATCCTTAGATATCCTCTCACAATGACCATACCCCTCATCTATTTTTAATTTAGCATTTGGATATTTAACAGGAATAACTTTTTTAGCTTGTTTCAAATCATCATCTTTCTCACCATAAGAAAAAACACATTTTTCTTGCAATTCTTTTGACATATTTGGCAAGTTAACAAAAGAACAATCTTTAACAATATTTTTTACACTTTCTGTATCCATTGAAGCAAATTGATCAACCATTGCAACAGCTGCCTCAATTCCATAAATTGCACCCATTTTTTTAATCGCTATTTCTTTATTAAAAATAGCAACATTTCTAATTCTAAGCATTATTAATTTTAAAAGACAGCCTTTTATTCTAGCATGTTCATAAAAACTAGACCCTTCAAAAAACAAATGTCCAAAATCAATATCATTATATTTTAATAAATCAAATAGCACTACCCCACCAAGTGAAGCTCCATAAGCAAATTCAACCTTTTTTATATTTTCTTTTTTTAAATAATTATAAAGACTCTCCGCTTCATCCTTAGAACTAATATATGTTTTTTTGCTCTCTTCACCATGTGCTGATAAATCAGGAATTATATAACGATATTCATCACCAATTCTACTAGTTATATGTTTAATCATCGCCTCTGAAGAAGCAAGCATCGGATGTAAAAAAATCATAACCTTTTCGTTATTAATATTAAAATCATGAATTTTCATAAAATCCTCCTTCAAATACCTTATTTATCTTCTAATTTCTTTACAGTAGAAATATTACATTTTGACAACATACCTTCTTATATTGTTTTGGATTGCTCATTAATTTCACTAATAGTAGTTCTTTCCTCAGTTGCACTAACCACAAAATTTATCACAGAGTTTCTTACATTACTCTTTAAATTTTTTCTAGTTAAATCTTCACTTAAAAGCTCAATTCTTTCTACAATATTTGATTTTCTTTCAACAATACTACTTAATAATAACTCCGCTTCTTGATTATTTTTACATTTACCATAAGCATAGTCCATAAACAATTTTCTATACTGCTCATCTGGAAACTGTGCCAATCTACTCGCTCTATATTTTAACCCCTCAAGCTGCTCTACAGAAACTTCTCCATCCATCATTTTTTTAAATAATGTCGAATAAATAGTCTCACTCTCACCATACTGTTTATTAAAATTTGTACTAAACAACATATTATTTTGAAGATCCCTATTAATATATCTAAATGATTGTTCCTTATCAATTCCTCTCAAAGCACCATTTTCATCAATCACAAAATTAGAAGCATGAGCATCATAATTACACAAAGCATAATCAACTAAATATTCATTTAAAATTTGCTCAATCATCTCAGGCAATAATTCACCAACATCGTTTTCAAAATAATTTATAAATCTTGCCGTAGCCAGTCTATCAACATTAATCTTTTCTTGAATTGCACCAAATCTACCATTAATATTAATTACATTACATTTAATCGCAACTTCTGGATTAATAACTTTTTGAACACTATATGCAGCTTCCTGTATATAAGCTCTATAATCTCTCTTTTCGCCACTTTTAGTAACTGCAGGCTTAAAATAATACTCTTTACCACTTTTTAAATCATTTATATGATACATTTCTCCAGTATTACCTATTTTTACTCTTTGCACATCATATTCATCGGATAAATTAATTTCATCATCTTTCTTATCCATTTCTACATCAAGAATTCTATTTATATATTTAAATTTTTGACAAAGATAATCATTACAAGCTTTTTTAAATTCCAAAACTTTAGAATATGCATGTATAAATTCCGAAGAATGGCTATCCATTGTTCTAATTTTATTAATACTACTTGCATATTCATTTACCATATTGCATAAATCATCCAAAGTCAAATCCGATTCTATATCAGAATAATCAAGTTCTCCCACTCTTATTTTTTTACACTTTAATTGATTAAACCTCTTTAAAACAATTTTCTCATTAACAATATTTTCCCCTTGCAATTTTGCAACATTAAACAATTCTGCCAAATTAATTTCTTCAATTTCTTTCACTTGAAATGGTAAAAACAAAACTTCCGGTTCTTCATCAATCCCCGTACTCATTGGTAAAATTTTTTCAAAATCCACCCAAGGAACATTTTGAGAATCAATCATTAAAAGTAAACCAGATTCATTTGGCATAGTTTCAATACTTCTAGCAAAGCCAAATGCAGTCCATACACTTTCACTCGTTGATATAAATGAAGTATTAATAATACCATCACTCATTCCTCTAAAAACTTTTTTATTTAAAGGCTTTCTTCCATTTAAAAGGTAATTCTTCATTATAGCAGAATATATATTTAATATTCTATTAATACTTTTTCTTAAAACTTTAGAATCCTGTATTATCTGCTTATGAATATATTTTCCCCTAATCTCGCGTTTTGTTACATTTCTATTAAGCAATACATTCATAAGAGCATAACTATTTCCCTTATATTCATAAACCGAATCATATTCTTCTTTACTCCAAATTAACTCACTATTAACCATTTCTTCTCCAAATCACTACATTATCACAACCTTTATAAGACTATTTCAATCCCCTTTTGTTTCAAATTTTCTATACATTCCTCTAAATACTCATCATGTTCCTTATAAATAGGGCTGTTAATATTTGTTTCCTCAAGATTATAATAATTCTCCGCTTGCTTTCCTCTATAATTTTTATCCATCCATTCTCTAGAAACCTTATAACCTCTTCTCTCCATTTCATCCATAATCAATAAATGATAACGAAATAAGTTATATGGTGAGTACAAAAATACATAATCCACTGTTTTATGTTTCTTTTTCCATCCATTACCTCTCAGTGCGCAGCATTCTCGATGTTGACCAAGCAACTGATTTCTAGGTAATAAATGAATAATTTTTTCATGCCATAATCTCATAACCTTCTCCTACTTACATTAACTTTTCATAAATTAATCCATTTTGTAAATTCTTAATACATATAATAATTATTTATCCACGCATTAATATTTCGTATAATCTTCAGGTGCTTCTTCATCAAAATGTTTCTTTTTACCATAATTAGCAGTTTCGCTAATGTGTGCAAAAATATTGTCATTATACTTTCTATATCCACTATGTCCAGTGCAAACTGCCAAAATCTTTTTATCCTGTACAAATTTCTTTAATTTTTGCAATGATTTTTTATTCAACTCAGGATTCTGTGTAAAAAAATCCCAAAATGGATAACCTCCATCTTTATTAATAGCTAAGCAATCACCAGTTACTAATATAGAATCATCAATTAAATAACACATATGGCCAAGTGTATGTCCAGGAATATGTATAGCCTCAATTTTGATATCACCAATATTTACAGCTTCACCATCACCTAGTAATTTATAATCATTTTTCAAACTAACACCAACTTTTAATTTCAAAAATCCAAGTTTTTTCATTCTATACATTTTACTTGTTAAATATTGTTCTTCTTCATTTCCAATATAAACTTGAGCATTTGGAAATATAGGATTCCCTTTTTTATCCATTCCACCAGCATGATCCACATCAACATGTGTCATAAAAACATTTTTAACATCATTTGGATTAATTCTAATTTTTTCAAATTCCAAATTAACATTTTTAAAATTTCTATGACCGGAATCAAAAGCAATAGTATTCCCAGACTTTGTATAAAACCATATATTAACATCATCTTCTCTAACACAAGAAATCCCATTATCAAAAATACCAGTATTAGATGGATTAACCGCCTTTGTTCCTTTCATAACATATTTTTTAAAATACCTATCAAACAAATAAATAATTCCCATAATTTAGTCCTTAAATTAATTTTGTAATAATTAAAACTAACTCAATAATAGACAGAATCACTGTACCACCTAAAATTTTCTAATCATATCCTCTATCACTTATAACCATATACACCCTTATTATAACACCTCTTTTTAGCATTTTACAGATTAATCTTTAAATTATAAAAATATCTTTTTTTTATCCCTAAATAAATAAAAAACATACAATAATGGAGTAAGCAAAATGCCTACTCCATTTATATTCTCTCCTATTCCCAAATTGTATGCTGTGCATAAACTTCAATTAAATTCCATTTACTATTATCTCTAAAATCAAACTTCATAGAATAACTCTTCCAAAGCATATATGGGGCTGTTTGCATTTTAATAAAAAAATGTCCATTTCCATAACTTTCTCTATATGTAATTGGGGAAATATTAAAAACCTTTTGCAATCCATCTCTTTCAAAATCAGTATATCCTAATTTAGAAATATCCCTATTACAAATCTTCACATTTTCTAAAATATCCGCTTCTGTTTTAATAGAAATATATGTAATAATGCAATCTTTTAATTTTGATTTATTTTGATATCTAGGTGTTAAATTAACATATCCATAAGATTTTCCATTTTTAACAATTTCAAATTTTTCACCATAATCAAAATAACTTTTTCTTTTATTTACAATAACATCATCCGCATTCTTTCCAACAAAAGTAAATCCTTTAGAAATCAATTCATTAGCAGATGTATCACCAACAAAGATACTACAATTATCTATTTGCACAACCGGAACTCTTTCTGGCAATCCAGTAACCATCATTACTGATACGCAAGTAAATACAGACATTAACAACATTCCTTTAACAGCATTAGAAGCAGCTGATAAATCACCATCTAAATTCTTAGCTTTAAACTTTGGAATTATCGCTCCCAAAAGCCATTTACCTAAAATAATAACTAACCCTACAACAGCCAATGAAAAAATTTCTACATTTAACCAAAATAATATTTTATTATTCATAGAATATTTACCATAAAAAACAAAATAACAAATTATATTTGATATTATCATACCAACTATATAAGCATTAATATCATTTAAAACTGATTTATCAGTAAAATCCTTATAATAATCAGTTCCCCTGCCTTTAAGCGCATGTCCAAGTTTATAAACCCAATTAGGAACCTCTCTATTATCCTTTACCGCTAATAAAATCTGAATATAAAAATACACTGTAAATATTAATTCAGCAATCATTACAATAAAGAATATTAATCCACAAATAAAGAAAAACATAAATTCCTCCAAAATAAAATAATTTTATTTCTTAATAAATAATGTTACGCATTCAACATGGATCATTTCTATATTAGAACAAAGTCGATTTTTATCGGTAAATGTATTTCTAATATATTTTTATAACTTACATTAATAATCAACTCCGTCTATTAGTAGCATATTAATTTTCTAATTTTTTTATTACATTATATTCCATTGATTTAATATTGATTTTTTAACATTCATATTTCCATATCCTATACCAATTTTTCTATCTTTTTTCTTTTCTCCATGACAATCGGTTCCACCAGATAATAACAATTTATTTTCTTTACAATAGTCTTCCAATTTTTTTATTTGTTCTTCCGTATATGATGAGTGATAAACTTCTACACCATCTATTATTTTTTTATTCTTTAATAAATTTAAAAAAACAATTGGATTATCCAAATTATATCTATACAAGTGTGCTAAAAAGAGTATGCCTCCTGCTTCTTTTACTTTTTTTGCGACAATATCTGCAGTTGGATAGTGAATGCTAAAATCAACAAATACAGGAAAGTTTTTATTAGTTACACATGAATTATAAAATGTATCAATGTTATTCCATTCTTCTTCATTGAAAAATTTCTTATTTTCAACATGTTTTTTTATCTCCGGATAGATAACATCTATTGGCCACCCATCTGATATATTATAATTTATATCATCTATTATGATATTGTTTTTCTTACAACTTTTAATCATATAATTAAATTCTTTATTTAAATCAGGCTTTTTATTTTCATAATTTTTAATAACCCAAGGTTCAAGTTTTTTTATATCAAAATCATATGCTAATAAATCAAATGTTACTCCATCATATACAGTACTAAATTCTATTCCAGAAATTATTTTTCCATTAAATATTTTTTTAATTTCATCGTTTTCTAAATCTTTATAAGCTTTTAATGTATCATGATCTGTAATTGATAATACTTCAATTTTAGCTTTTTCAGCCTCTTCTAATAGCTTTTTAACATCCCATGTTCCATCCGAATAATTTGTATGTGTATGTAAATCAATCATTATCTTTCTCCCTTTTCTTCTTTAGTTTGTGTAAAACTATTTATTTGTTCTAATACTTGATTTTTAGTCAACATTGTAGTATCTATTTTCTTTTTTTGAACATCTATTAAGCTAATTTTTCCAACTAAATTTTCAAACATTTTTTCCAATATTTCTCTTTGTTTATTGATAGTTTCTTCTTCTGTCCAAATTCCCTCCAAAACGTGATTTCTAGTTTTATTTCTTTCGCATATTATTTTATATTCTGCTGTTAGCAAAATAAATATATCACATTCTATCAAATTATTATCTTTTAAATTTTATAACATCTGGCAATTTAAGAATGCCTATTTTCTAAGCTTTTCAGATTTAGTACTGACACACACTCCACATGACTTGTATAACAAAAATTATCCACTGGCACTATCCTTTTCACCATATATTTATTTTCTAATTTTGCTAAATCCCTAACCAATGTAGCCGGATTACAACTAATATAAACAATTTTATCTAACTTCAGCTTATTTAAATTTGTAATTGTTACATCATCCAAACCCTTACGTGGAGGATCCACAAAAACAATATTAGGAACAACTCCATCTTCTTTTAATAATTTATCAAAAGCATACTCAACATCACCCACAATAAAATCAATATTATCAATATTATTTAAAATTGAATTCTGCTTTGCATTATCAATTGCCGCTTCAACAATTTCAATACCATAAACTTTTGAAACATGTTCAGATGCAAAAATACCAATTGTACCAATTCCACAATACAAATCACAAATAATATCTTCTTTATTCAAATCAGCCATTTCAATACTTAAATTATACATCACTTCAGTTTGAACTGGATTTACTTGATAAAAAGAATTTGGCGAAATAACAAATTTATATTTTCCTAATAAATCCTCAACAATCCCATCACCATAAATTATATGATTTTCACTTGATAACACTACATTAGTATTCTTATTATTAACATTTATAATAACAGTTCGAATTTCAGGAAATTTTTCAATCAAATCATCAATATCAAAATAAATATTATTATCAGTTTGAATCAAAACAACCATAACTTCATTAGTGTTTTTAGCAAAACGAATCATAATATTTCTTAAAATTCCTTTTTGAAACTTTTCATCATAAATACTACCCTGATAATTTTTCATAATGTATCTAGCTATTTGCTGTGAAATTTTAGATTGAATAAAGCATTCTTCAAAAGGAATTACTCTATGTGTCCTAGCAGAATAAATACCAAAATTTTTATTACCTACATCATCAATACAAACTGGGTAAATTGCTTTATTTCTATAATATCTTGAATTATTCATTCCAATTGTATCTTCAACAATAATCCTGTTTTTTAAACTTTTATTTACTAAATTTTGAACTTTATTCTTTTTAACTCTCAATGTTTCATTATAATCAATATGTCTCAATGTACAACCACCACAAGAATTATACGTTTTACAATCAGGCTCAACTCTGTATGAAGATTTGTCAATTAAATTTATAATTTTAGCAAAAGCATGTGTTTTTAGTATTTTTAAAATCAAAATCTCACATTTCTCGCCCTTCATTGCATTTTGAACAAAAACAGTAAAACCATCTATTTTAGCAATCCCTTCACCATCAATTCCATAATCAATAATATCAACTATATATTTTTCATTTTTATTAATAAGATTTTTCTTCATCTTTTTTCTCAATTTCTTTTTCAATATCATCAACTTTATCTTTAACTTCAGTCAATCTATTATCACTAATTTGATCCATAAAACCATTTAAAT
>ERZ773099.3237-NODE-3237-length-10593-cov-4.254507_pt1 | contig 10593 bp, 9 predicted proteins | sample MGYA00511120_ERZ773099 | MGnify/ENA primary metagenome ERZ773099 (study PRJEB29015, sample SAMEA2738012) | human oral metagenome | biome: human oral; feature: human-associated habitat; material: dental | place: China | collected 2104 ... | reverse complement strand
ATTACTACAATTATATTTATTTTAATCTTTGATTTTGTTATAATTAAATTTGATAGTAAAATTAGAAAAAATTATAAATATATCAAAAATAATTAGGAGTTATTAAATGGGTAATTCATACAATGCATTAGAATATAATAAATTAATAAGCTTCATATGGTCAGTTGCTGATGATTGTCTTCGTGATGTATATGTTAGGGGGAAATATCGTGATGTTATTGTTCCTATGACAATTATACGTCGTTTTGATGCTATTATAGAGCCACATAAGAGTAAAATTTTAGAATATAAAAAAATGGCAGAAGATAATAAATTAGATATTGAAGAAACATTAAATACAATGGTTGAATTACCATTCTATAACACTTCAAATTTTAATCTGAAAGATTTAAGACATGAAACAAATCGTCAAAACCTGAAAAAGAATTTCGAAGAATACCTTAATGGATTTTCAGATAATATTAAAGAGATACTTGAGAAATTTGATTTTAGTAGCCAACTTAGAAAAATGACTAATGCTGGAATTTTAGGTTCTGTTATTGAAAAATTCACTTCAAAGGAAATGAATCTTAGTCCCTATGATGAAGTGAACAGTAAAGGTGAGATTATTCATAGTGGTCTTGATAACCATGCAATGGGAACTTTATTCGAAGAAATAATTAGAAAATTTAATGAAGAAAATAATGAAGAAGCAGGAGAACACTTTACTCCTCGAGATGCTGTAGAATTAGTAGCAGACTTAGCAATAGTTCCAGTATTAGATAAAATCAAGAATGGAACATATTCTATTTATGATGGAGCATGTGGAACATTAGGTATGGCAACTGTTGCTGAAGAAAAATTACAAAAACATGCAGAAGAAAATAATAAACAATTATCAATTCATATATTTGGGCAAGAATCAACTGAGGAAACTTATGCTATAGCTAAAGCGGATTTACTAATTAAAGGTGGTAATACTTCTAATGGAGAAGTATACTACGGTTCAACACTATCAAATGATGGTGCACGTGGGAAACACTTTGATTTTATGCTGTCGAATCCACCATACGGAAAAACTTGGAAAAATGATTTAAGTATTCTTGGAGCAGGAATTGATAAAGATCCAAAGAAAAATGTTACAGATAGTAGATTTGTAAGAAGTTATAAAGAACAAGATGACTATAGAATGATTCCTGATGTAAGTGACGGACAATTATTGTTTTTATTAAATAATATTTCAAAAATGAAAAATACCCCATTAGGTTCTCGTATAGTGGAAGTTCATAATGGTTCTGCATTATTCACAGGTGATGCAGGAGGAGGAGCTAGTAATGCTAGACGCTACATGATAGAAGAAGATTTAATAGAAGCTATTATCCAATTACCAGAAAATATGTTTTACAATACTGGAATTACAACCCATATTTGGGTATTATCAAATAGAAAAGAAGAGAGAAGAAAAGGTAAAATTCAATTAATTGATGCTAGTAAAATCAAAACCCTACTGAGAAGAAATCTGGGTTCTAAAAATTGCGAGTTTTCAGAAGAAGATAGAAAAGTTATTTTAGATTTGTTCCAAAAGTTTGAGGGAAATGAAATTTCTAAAATATTTAATAATGAAGATTTTGGATATTTTAAAATTACAGTGGAACGACCATTAAGACTAGCAGTATTATGTAATAATGATAATATTCTACAAGTTGAAAAAGAACTTAAAAAAATAGGTTTTTATACTGGTGAAATAACAAAAGAGAGATTAGGAGAAAGTTTTATAAAAAATACTGCTGGAGCGATTAAAGAATTAGAAAAGAAAGAAAATATTCAAAGTTATTTAAAAGTTCTAAAAGAACTAAAAAATGAAGAAGTTTATCTTGATTATGCTAAATTTGAAAAAGAGTTTGATAAAAAATTAAAAAAACTAGGAATAAAAAGCACTACTTTTAAAAAGTTAGTTTCAACTGGTTTATTAGAGAATATCATAGTAAAAGATGATAAAGCAGTAATTCAAAAAGATAAACAAGGTAATATTGTTGTTGATACAGAGTTAAGAGATACAGAGATTATTCCTTTAACATATCCAGGAGGAATAGAGGAATTTATTCAGAAAGAAGTCTTACCATATCATGAGGATGCTTTTGTAGACGAAAGTAAAACGCAAATTGGTTATGAAATAAACTTTACCAAATATTTTTATAAACCAAAACAGTTAGAAAGTGTTGAAACTATTGTAGCAAGAATTCGAGAATTAGAGGCAGTGTCAAAAGGAATGATGAAAGAAATTCTGGAGGGGCTTTATGAATAAATATGAAAATTATAAAGAAGTGAATTTGCCATGGATAAAAAAAATACCAAGCCATTGGAATATAGAAAAAATTAATGCACTCTTTAGTGAAAGAAAAGAGAAAAATCTTGGCTCTCATGAAAAATTTATTTTATCAGTAATGAAAGATAAAGGAGTGATTCCATATACTGAAAAAGGAAATGTAGGGAATAAAGCTTCGGAAAAAATTGAAAACTATAAATTAGTATACCCAAATGATATAGTATTAAATTGTATGAATATGATGATAGGTTCATTAGGTAAATCAGAATATAAAGGTGTTTTAAGTCAAGTATATTACGTTTTAAAACTAATTAATAGTAAATGCGATATTGATTATTTAAGTTATAGTTTTAAAAATAAGATATTTTATGAAAGTTTAAGAGTTTTGGGGAAAGGGATTCTTGATCATAGATTACGTGTACCAATGGAAACATTAAAATATGAGTTATTGCCAATTCCAAATTATTCTGAACAGCGACAGATAGTAAAATATCTAGATTGGAAAATAGGAGAAATAGATAAGCTTATACAAATTGAAAAGAATAAAATAGAAGAGTTGGAGATGTATAAGTTAAAAGAATTTAATAATATCTATAAAAATTTAGTTAATTATAAAAAAATCCCTTTAAAAAGAGTTGGTAAGATATATTCTGGTAAAGAAATTGAAGATGAGACTAAGGAAGGCATACCAGTATACGGTTCAGGAAAAAATATATTTAAATATACAACAAAAGAATTATTAAATGGTGAATATATTATTTTTGGAAGAAAAGGAACTATAGGGAAACCATATAAACTTAGTGGAAAATTCTGGATAGTGGATACAGCGTATGCAATAAAAAATAATGATTTAGTTTTATTGGATTATTTATATTACTTATTACGCATTTTTAATTGGGAAGATTTTTTAACTAATACTGTAAAACCAAGTATTGTAGCAAATCAAATTTTGCAAGTTAAAATGAGAATACCGTCTATAGAAATTCAAGAAAAAATTGTTAAGAATATTTATTCATTAGAAGAAAAACTTGAAAATACGATAAAATTATCTAATAAGAAAATTTCATTACTAATTGAATTGAAAAATGCCCTAATCTCAGAAGTAGCAACTGGTCAGATAGATGTTAGAAATGTAAAAATTCCTGAAAGAAAATAAGAAGTAAAAAAGAAAAGGAGGTGGAATTATGGGGATAAAAGATACTCATATGGAAGAACAATTAGAAAAAGAAATTATTAAATATCTAGTTGATAAAAATGGATATGAATATATAACACCAATAGAAATGAAGAGTAGTTATAATCGTGAGTTTGCGATTGATGAAGATAGACTACTGCGATTTATAAAAGATAGTCAACCTCAAGAATTTGAGATTCTCGGTCTTGATACTGAGAATGGTCGCTTGAAATTTTATAATAAACTTAATAATGATATTAGACGTGATGGCATTGTATCTATTTTAAAAAATGGGATTAAATGTTATCCTTCACAGGGGACTATTCTTTTCTATCATGCTTTAGATCCAAAAAGAATAAGTTCTTATGAAGAATTTGATAAGAATATTTTTTCAGTAACTAATCAATTAACATATTCAAATCAAAACAGAGCGTTAGAACTTGATTTAGCAATTTTTATTAATGGACTACCAATATTCACAATGGAACTAAAGAGCAGAGGTTCTAGCACGGGGTGGACATATAAAGATGCAGAAGAACAATACAAAAATGATAGAGATTCAAGAGACCCATTATTTAGTTTTAAAAAGTGCTTAGCACACTTTGCTGTCGATGAGAATTTTATTACATTCACAACAAAACTTGATGGGAAGAGTACTCGATTCATGCCATTTAATAAAGGTACATTAGCAGGAGGATCAGGTAATCCTGTAAATTCAAACGGTACAATGACAGATTACTTGTGGAAAGAATTTTTACAGCCTAAGATATTAACTTCTATAATTAGAGATTTCGCTTATGTTTCTGTCGATAAGGTGAAAAGAAGTGAAACACAGATTTTTCCTAGATATCATCAATTCAGAGCGGTAACTAAGCTAGTAAAAGACGTAGAAGAAAATGGTGTTGGCAAACGCTATTTAATTCAACATAGTGCAGGTAGTGGGAAAAGTAATTCAATAACATGGTTAAGTTATCGTTTAGTAGAGTTAAACTACAATAATAAAAAAGCTTTTGATTCTGTTATTGTTGTTACAGATAGATTAAATTTAGATAAACAAATAACTGATAATATTAGGAAGTTTATTGATGAAAAAAGTATAGTGGGGCATGCTAGTTCATCAACAAACTTAAAAGATCTTTTATTAGATGGTAAAAAAATAATAATCACGACTGTACAAAAATTTCCATACCTAATAGAAAAAATTGGTTCTGATCTGAAAGGGAAAAACTTCGCAATTATTATAGATGAGGCTCATTCTTCTCAAAGTGGACGTGCAGCAGCATCACTTAACATGGCTGTATCAGGAAAAATGAGTGATGAAGAAATAAGCATAGAAGACCAATTAAATATAATTATTGAAGCAAGAAAAATGCCAGAAAATGCGAGTTTCTTTGCTTTTACAGCTACACCAAAAGCAAAAACATTACAAATGTTTGGTGAAGTATTTGATTTGTATTCTATGAAACAAGCAATAGAAGAAGGATTTATTCTTGATGTTTTAAAAAATTATACTAATTTTGAAAATTACTATAAAATCTATAAAACAGTGAAAGATAATCCAGAATTTGATAGAAAAAAATCACAACGTAAAATTAGAACTTATGTAGAAAGTCAAGAATTTCCAATTAGATCTAAAGCAGAGGTTATGGTAAATCATTTTATTGATAATACTTCTAAAAAAATAAATGGTAAAGCTAAAGCTATGATAATTACACAAAGTATCCTTCGAGCAGTTGAGTATTATCATATTGTTTCAGAACTTTTAGAAAATAGTAAAACTGGTTGGAAAGCTGTTGTAGCATTTTCTGGTGAAAAAGAATATAAAGGGAAGATAGTTACAGAAGCTAGTTTAAATGGATTTTCATCTAAAGAGACTACTGAAAGATTCAAAGAAGATGAATATAAAATTTTAATAGTTGCTGATAAGTATCAAACTGGTTATGATGAACCGCTATTACATACTATGTATGTGGATAAAGTATTAAACGATGTTAAAGCAGTACAAACATTATCACGTCTTAATCGTAGTACTAAATTTAAAATAGATACATGTGTATTAGATTTCGCTAACTCTCCTGATCATATTTTAGAGGCATTTCAACCTTACTATAATGAAACTAAATTAGAATCTTTTACAGATCCTAATAAGATACATGATTTATTAAGTGCCTTAGATGGAATGTATGTATATGAAGAAGATGAAGTCGATAAAGTAGTTGAAATATTCTTAAAAAATAAAAATAGAGATCAATTAGATGCTATTTTAGATAGCGTAGTAGAACGATATAAAACTCTAACTGAAGAGGAACAAGTTGAGTTTAAAAGTGGAGTAAAATCTTTTATAAGAACTTATAATTTCTTAGCATCGATACTGCCAATAGGTCAAATTGATTGGGAGAGAAAAGTAATCTTTTTTGAACAGTTAGTACATAGACTACCTACACCTAAAGAGGATGATTTCACAAAAGGTTTATTAGATACTATAGATTTAGAAAGTTATAGATTAGAGAAAAAGAATACTATTGATATTATTTTAGAAGACGAAAACGGGAAACTTAATGGAGATAATATTGGGGCGGGAAGAAAGAATAAACTTGAGTTAGATTATCTTGAAAATATTATTGTCACATTTAATGATATTTTTGGTAATATTTCATGGAATGATAAAGATAATGTAATTCGACAAATTAAATCATTGCCAGAAATAGTAATGCGTGATAATAAATTTAGAAACGCATTAGAAAATTCTGATATGGAGAATATCAAAATAGAATATAATAATGCATTGAAAAATGTATTCAAGAGTATCATGAATGATAATATAGAACTATTTAAACAATGGATAAGTAATGCCAACTTTAAAAAATGGTTAAATGAAGAAGTATTCAATGAAATAATCAAACAAAAGATGGATGAAGACTATAAAAAATTAAGAGAATCTGAAGTGGTTTATCAAAAAGTAGCAGAGGAAAATATTAATAAAAATTACGGTAAATAAGTTTAATTCTAAAAAAGGAGTTAAATATGAAATATGTTGATAGAATTATAGAAAATGATGAAGAAAATATATTACAACCTGAACAATTATCTAATTTAATATTGCAAAGAGAATTAATTGAAGCTAAAAAATTACTTTTAATTTTTAATGAATATCCAAATGAAGAAAAACATGAATTAGGTATGGCAATATTTCCTTATGTTTCATTGGTTTGTATGGGTTATGAAGAAATTAATGGTATAGATGATGAAGATTTGAAAAATATTATAAAAAATATGAGGACATCTTTGAAATTATTTAGTGATCAAAAAATAACTAAAGTGACAAAAATTATTAATGAACTTAGAACGAAATATTTAGAATTTGTTAATGGTGATTTAGTTAATACATTTGATTTAGGTGTTTATTTTATCAATGGAAACCCATATTTAAATACATACCAAGTGCAACTTTATTTTTCGTTAGAGTATGCCAGTAAAAAAAATTTAGAATATCATTTTGGAAAAGAGTTAATGTTAATATCAAAAAATATAACAATTTTTATTATGGAAAAATCACGGACTTTTGATTATTCAGATGATATTTGCAAATATTATTATCACAACTATAAAATAAAAAATTTCGAACTAGATAGTATTGATTTCAAAAGTGAAGAATTGACAAAGAATAATAAGATTAATAATTCTCAAATCATAATGCTGTTTATGATTTATTGTCAATTAAATTTTTTACGTAATGTCCTTCCAATATTTCTAAATACTGATGCTTCTTTATTTTATAGAATTAAGTATATTATATATTTAAATGTTAGAAAAGTTCTTTTACAATTTGTTGATATCTATGATAATATTTCAAATCATAGAATTGTTATTGACATAATAAATGCAAACAGAATTTGTAATGAATTGAGAAATAATATATTCCATTATAATGTTAAATTAGAAAAGATGAAACTTAAAAAATTATTTGAAAGTAAATGCAAAATTTCGCTAAAATCTATAATTGATGTTTTTTCTAATGAATTAGATACTTTAGTTGATAGTGATTTATATGAATTTGAAGGTTACATAAAAGAAGTAATAAATATTATTTCAGTTAAAAATAATGCAAGATAGTAATCAGAAAAATTATTAACAGCATTAAAGGCATCTAGTTTATTAATAAGTGGATGTTCATCAATGAAAGAAGAAAAGAAAGAGAATCCAGTGACTAATGAGACTGATAAAAATAAAGTAAACTCATCTAGTAGAAATGGAGAATATACTTTTAAAGATGGCAAAGTTTCTATGGAGGATATTGATATTAAAATCACTAAATACAAAGTTATCCCTGTAGGAGAGGAAGGAAATGAATATGGTGAAAATCCTGTTATTGCCTTCTGGTATGATACAACTAATAAGAGTGGAAAAGATATAATTAGCCCCATGAGTGCATGGTTTGCAGCTTTTCCAGAAGGACCAATTCAAGATAACGATAAAAATAAAGTTAATAAACTTAAAGTAGCAGGTCATCCAGATAAAACGTTATTAAATGATCAACCAGCAACTATTAAAAAAGATGGAACACTTGCGGGCGCGGTAGCTTATGAACTTACAGATTTGACTACACCAGTAAAATTCACAGCTTATAAAGGAGTAGGTGGAATTGAATTAGGTAGTCAAGAATTTGCAGTAAAATAGAATATATCTAAATCCCTTTGAAGATAAATGACTTCAAAGGGATTATTTGATGATTGAAGAATTAATTATCTAATTTATCGATAGTTTTGCTTAATTTTTTGTCTATAGCAGTTAGTACTTTTCCTAATTCTATAAAGATAATATTCAATGTTATTAATGCAAGAATTGTTTTTATGCTAATATTTACCTTAGTGATTAAAATGGCGCTTAAAATTGATATAAGGAATATCGTAGTAGAAATAGGAGCAGGTATTCGAACTTTTTTATCGATTTTAAATAACAACCTATATAGTTTAGTTATAATAAATTATATAATAACGGATGTTATCATTAGCATTAATATCTCTATAGTAGAAATATTGTTTAGTATTAGTATTGGTAAATAAAAGATATTGAAAAATAATAGTGATAGTAAAATTTTTAAAAAAACTTCTCTAAATTTTTGAATATTCATAAGAAACCTCTCTTTTTATATTAATATTGATTCCGATTATAAGTGTTTAATTTAATATAAAGAACTCATAACTTAATTGTAATTGTTGTGAATCTTAAAATCAATATGCTGTTGACGTACGACGTCAAAAAGTAGTTTAAAAAATGATGCATCCTTTGATTATTTATATAATTTACTCTAAAACTATGTTAGAATATTGTTGAAATAACTTTGATCTTAAATTAGGGAGATGACAATATGCAAAAGGTTAAAATAGAAAAGAATACTGTTCAGGAAACTTTAATTGTTCCGCTATATGGGAGAAAGATGTGTTCTGAAAAATTTCCTGAATTGTATACAGATATATTTGCTAAAGAGTTATGTGAAAGAATAGATTATGATTTCACGGAATTAGAAAAAAAGAATAATTCCTTTTTTTATGAATTTGGTTCTCTTGAAGCGGCTATGAGGTAGTTGGATATTATGTGGGAGATAAAAGAGTACTTGAAAAATACCCTGAAGCAACAATTGTAAGTCTTGGCTATGGCTTAGATGAGACAGGAAAAGCTTGTGATAATAGGACTTGCCATATTGTAAATATAGATTTTCCTGATATTATAGAAATCCGTAAACAGCTTATAGCTGAACAAGATAGAGAAAAAAATATTGCGTGTGATTTAAAGGATTATTCGTGGATGGACAAGATTGATGCTTCTAAAGGTGTTATTTTGTTCGCTGCTGGAGTATTTCATTATTTCAAAATGGATGAAGTAAAAGAGTTAGTTTTAGAACTTGCTAAAAGATACACAGGTGGTTGTTTAGTATTTGATAGTGTAGGGAAACTAGGGTTAAAACTTATGATGTCAAAGACATTAAAAAATATAGGGATAGATAATGTAGATAGCTTTTTCTATATAAATAATCCAGAAAAAGATCTGAATTGGTCGGAAAAAATAAAGGTGACTTCTAAAGGATATATGTTAGGATATTACGATATGAAAAGTCCTAATATACATTTTGCACATCGTCTCCTAGGAAAGATATGTGATAATGTAATGAAGATGTCTATAAACAAAATAGATTTCGAATAAGTGTTAGCCAAATAAGTGTATTTTATGGATTATTATCTAATACAATATCTTTCTTTATTCATTAATAACCATATATAATTATAATACTATTAGAAATACTTGGAGGTAGGATGTGAGTATAGTATTAGTAAGAACAACAGAATCTGATATGAAAGAAATATGGAAAATGCAGATAGAAGCATTTAAGAGTCTATTAGAAAAATATAATGATTATGATATGAGTCCAGCAACTGAAAGTTATGAAAATTTATTGAATAAATTTAAACAACCATGGACAAAGTACTTCTTTATAGTAAGAAATGGAGAAAAGATTGGGGCAGTAAGAGTTATTGATAAAGAAAACGGAAGTAGAAAAAGAATTTCTCCTATATGGATTATGCCGTTACATAGAAACCAAGGCTTAGCTCAGTTAGCTATAAAAGAATTGGAAAGATTATATGGCTCTAGTCATTGGGAATTAGATACTATTCTACAAGAACAGTGTAATATCTATTTATATGAAAAACTAGGGTATAAAAGAATAGATAAGATAGAACATATTAAAGAAGGAATAGATATCGTATTCTTTCAAAAAGATTAGTAGAATTATATAAGGTAAATACTATTTTCCTTTTCAACTTTTCTATTTCACGATATAATATAACTATCAACACAAACAAATAATTCATTTAACCATGGAGGTCAATTATGAATAAAATAATAGAAACAATGATGCAACACCGTACAAGAAGAAGTTTTGTAAAAGGGAAAGAACTTCCAAAAGAGCATTTAGAACAAATCATAGCTTGTTCTAAACAAGGATCAAGTTGGATGAATGGACAACACTACAGTATCATCGTAGCGACAGGAGAAACAAAGCAAAAGATTGCTGATTTAATTAAAGATAAAGCACCAGGTAATGCGGCTCATATCG
>ERZ773099.3235-NODE-3235-length-10598-cov-4.959784_pt1 | contig 10598 bp, 14 predicted proteins | sample MGYA00511120_ERZ773099 | MGnify/ENA primary metagenome ERZ773099 (study PRJEB29015, sample SAMEA2738012) | human oral metagenome | biome: human oral; feature: human-associated habitat; material: dental | place: China | collected 2104 ... | reverse complement strand
TGTCAAGAAACATGGACTCTAAGTTTGCTTGGATACCGCCCAGTAGAAGCTCCTTAAAGAATTCTTCTATCTTGTCGAATATTCCAAACATCTAAGCTCTCCTTTTCTTCTTAATTGAGTACACCCGCAAGTAGTGGAATGAGCTTAAGTCCGATAAGAACGATACCTCCTCCAGCCATAAGCTGCTTAATACCTTGGCTCTTAGCACCGGGATTGTCATTACCATATCCTTCCATCAGGTTGATAACGCCCCATGCTCCAAGTCCTGCACCTACTGCCATAACCAAAATCTTTAATACATTAACTGCCTGTGTAAAAAATGCCATAAGTTATTCCTCCTCGTTTTCTTCTTTCTTTTCAATCTTGTTATATGACTTCACTACAAAGTTTTTGTAAGTCTTTCCCTCTTTTTCACGCTTCTTAAAGTAACCAAAGATGTGGATTAAATCACCTTTTTCAAAGTCCTTTGCTTTCTCAGCTTTTTCTCCATAGGCTGCACAGTTGATGTACTCCTTTCCCTTTCCGTACTTTTTTACAAGCGTGAAGTTTGCAACTTCTACTTTCTCTCCTTCATTTTCAAAACTTGAGAAAGTAGGCTCTGCCAATAAGTTGGCGTTGATGTTAATCATTTCTTGTTTCATCTTTTTAAATTTCTCCTTTTCATTTCAATAAAAAAAGCGACCAGAAGTATTACTTTTCCAATCGCTGATACTCTTTCTATTTAGTTTTTTCTTAGTGGGACTTCTGATCCTTATCATCTTGCCTCCTGATTTTGAATAAAAAAACAGCAAATCTTTTTAAGACTTACTGCATTCTTGTAATAACCGTTTCTCTATTTAATTTTGCTTTTCCTTTTCGCTTCATGTAACTTTCTATATCAAACAAATTCTTCTTATCATAGTCCTCAAGTAATCTATAGTTCTTATGCTTTGTAATATCGAATTTGTCTGATAGAAATGGTCTGACACCACGAAGCTGAAAAATACATTTGCTACCGTCCATTACGGTAATCTCATCTTGGCTCATAAGCTCCTTACCTGTCTTTTGGTAATTAAGTCCAAAGCTCTTTTGATTACTCCTTGTTTCCGATGTGTTATATAAATCTATCGTTTCTTTTCCCAGTGTTTCAGACAATTCTTTTAGCGTAGTTTTCTCCTTGCCACCAAGAAACAAGGTACTATCACAGTTACCTACGATTGTATCAGCGTTATCCTTATAGATTGCCTTTAGCTGAGATTGGGCTTGAAGTATGATACTTGCTGAAATCTCTCTTGAACGAATTGTTGCAATTAACTTCTCAAACTTAGGTATCAAGCCGAATAGCGATAGGTAAGCCTCTGGTGTTACCACCTCGGGCTTTTCCCCCGCTCCACACCGTGCGTGATAGTTTCCCATCACACGGCGTTCCACCGACTAAATCTTACTTTTTAGTGCCTATATAGTCATTGAATTGTATCATTTCTAGCTCCCTGTGTTCACGAAGCTTATTGATTTTCTCTTGCATTTCATTGGTCAATGGTAGGTTTTTAAGTATCTTACTTACTTTATTGCTATTTTCTGCTCCTACCAAATCCGATACTTCTTTTGAGAGAATAATTAAATTCCTGTAAGTATCGTTTCTTTCTCCTTTGCAAGGCTTGATGTGTTCACAGACCATATCCACAATGGTCAAAGCATTATGCGTAACAGCACATTTGCCTTTTTGTGCTATATACCTTGAAAGAGCATTATCTGCCATCTCTAATGTAGGATAGAGATGAGCATTTTCCATCATATACTTCATAACTTCAAAGCTGATACAGTTTTCAGCGTCTGAGTATTTCCTCACATATTTGTTGACTTCACGTCTTTTATATTTTGGATATTCATAAGATACATATCCGACAGGAACAATCATACGACCATTTATCCATCTACATTGTTTGGACTTTCCGTACTTATCCAAGATGTATTTGCTTGTAATTTCACCTTGTTTCTCTATGGGAAAGCATCGTTTGTTATGATTCATTCCGTTGCTTTTCCCTGTAACCTTAAAGGCTATTTCCGCAAAATCAGCTGATACAAGCGTTGCCATACAGTAATAATTGTGCATTCCCATTACCATAGCATTGTAAAGACTTATATTTTTATCTAATTCACTTTGTTTGCTTGGGTTCTTAATATCTTTCCAAACAGAACCCAGTTTACTGATAACCTTTGCTTTACTCTTATCTGCCATATGGGAACGAATAATCCATTTATTCCCTTTTGGTACTACCTTGAATTTTATTCCAAGAAAAGTCGTGTAGTTCTTTCTAAGGTTGGTAATTCCTGATTTTTCATCACTTGTCTTCAAGTGAAGATTTTCAGCTAACCATAACTTTGTCGCACACATTACCTTAACTGCTGTCACATAATCTCTACAGAATATTTTAAAATCATCCGCATATCTTACGATATACATTTCTTTCAAGTCGGTTTTTGCTCTGAGCTTGTTCCATTTCTGTGTTCGGTCTATTGTGAGTATATTTCCCTCGTTATCAACCTTTGTAAACTCGTAGCCTGTACTTCCCTCTTTGATTTTGAACATTTCCCACTGATTAGCAACCCACCAGTCCAGTTCATTCAGTACCACATTAGCTAGTAGCGGAGATAGAATGCCACCTTGAGGTGTGCCTGTTTCTGGTGTGATGACTATATCTTTGAACAGAATATCTGCTTTTAACATTTGCTTGATTATCATAATCAGCTTTCTGTCCTGTACTCCCAATCCCCATAACTGACGGATAAGTTTTGAGTGGTCAATATTATCAAAGAAGCCTGTGATGTCCACATCTACAACAAAGTGCAGATTTTGTATTTGTGCCATTTTATAGCACTGTGCTATTGCGTTCTGTGTAGACCTATACGGTCTGAAACCATTGTTTCTTTCGTGAAACTTAGCTTCACAGATTGGCTCTAACACCTGTAAGACACACTGTTGTATCAGTCTGTCCCAAATACTCGGAATTCCAAGAGGTCTTGTCTTTCCATTATCTTTCGGGATTTCTACTCGTCTGACTTTCTTTGGTTGATAATAGTTCAACTTGTTTCTGATGGTTTTTATGACCATTTCGATAGGTAATTTCTGTATTTCTACAATCGTTTTACCATCTGTACCAGGAGTTTTACTCCCGTTATTCTTGCAGATATTTCGATATGCAAGTATGATGTTTTGGTCAGAGACAATCATTGGCATAAGCCTATCAAATCTCTTCCCTTTTAGGCTATCTTCATAAAGCTGATATCCTATTTCTTTAGCATCATACCTTTCTGCATTTCGTTCTGCTTTATTTACAATTCGTTTTGCCATAGTAACCAACTCCTTATCGGAGAATGATTTTTTCTTAGTCGCACCACGACAGCTATGAAAATCTCCTTTTGGTGATTACTATATAGACATGAAAGAAAATTTAGTATCGGCTTGTGGCTATCCCTCCACCGCTTATTATCACGGCTTCAACGGTACTGTGCCACTACTCTCACAACCACAAGTGCACTTATTGTAGAAAAGGTTCTTTCAGCCTTTTCATTTTCGATACAACTACGGTACTTTGTCGCTGTTACAGTCAGCTCCCGTATTGGTTGCTTTCCACGTTCCACATAACTTAGGATTGTTACCACTTAGGTCATTCCTTTAGCCCTGCAAGTATTATCTTCAAGACTTTTCTCAAGATACCTGTGTCCTGTAAACACAGAGGGTATTTCATACTAACAACTTTTACTTTACCCCACTTGCGTACCCATTAGTACACTGGCATTTCTACCAGCCATTCGTTTAGAGCTGTACATTCGGAATTTTGTCAGACCACTTATTTGGTCATTCTAACCATATGATAACCCCGCCCGCACTGTTGCACACAACACCTACCTCTAGGTATCTTTCCTAGTATTTCTACTTTAGGGTGTGCTTCGCACGACTTCCCCGAGCTTATAACCTTAGTCGTCTGTATCCGACCAACGCTATTCGGAGTATTAGCGAATCCCCTTCAGGGCGTTACCCCATCATTTGAGATTTCAGTTATGCAGTTCTCTAAAACCACACTATTAAATTATTTGTGACTTTAGGCTACGATTTTGTCGGTTATTCCTACCGCTTTGGGCGTAGAACGTGTCACACTATTTGCAAACTCATCCAAAAGGCAGCGCACATGAACGGGGAGCCTTCCGCCGTACACATCGTCGGCTTTGTCGCAAAGAAGATTAAAAAGCTGGGTGTAAAGAATACTTACAACAAAGTTAAAGGTGTCATCTGTATCGCTTATAATAACAAAGAGTGCGGTTTTTCGATCCCCTATGGTATCAAGCTCCATTTCGTCCTTTTCAAGGAGCTCTCTAAGCTCTCTGATGTCAAATGGGGCAAGACGGGCGCCGCAGGAAATTAAGATTGAGGATCTTGTTTTCCCTGCGGAAAGCAGAAACTTCTTATACTGCCTTACCGCAAAATGCTCCGGGTCTTTTTCCTCCAATCTCTGAAACATAAGGTCAACAGGGCTTTGAAACTCCGGATCATCCTCTCTTGCTTCCGATGCGTTTATCATTTCAAGAAGCGTGGTGAAATTCTTTTCTTCCTCCGGCGCTTCATAGAAGATATATCCGATCAGGGCAGAGTAGAAAAGGCGTTCTGATTTCGTCCAGAAGTCCTCAGCGGCTTTTTCACCGTCGCCTTTGGTGTTCATGATGATTGTGTTTACCAGCTTCAAAATGTCCTTTTCACTGCGAAGATATGCAAAGGGATTGTACCGCATGGATTTTTTGAAATTGATGGTATTAAGTACCTTGATTTTATATCCGCCTCGCTTAAGGAGCTGTCCGCAGGAAAGAAGCAGTTCGCCTTTCGGGTCGGTAACAACATAGGAGCTGTGCATTTGCATAAGGGACGGCTTGACGAAAAATCTCGTCTTTCCGCTTCCTGAGCCTCCGACCACAAGAATGTTTTTGTTTCTTGCATACTTCGGATTTTTCGGACGGCTGTTCATGGTAATGCACTCCGTTTTTGTGAGAGGAATGTTATTTCTAAAGACGGGATCCGTATATGGTTTTATGTCTTTTTTATTTCCAAAACGGGCGGAGCCGTACTCTGTACCTTTCCTGTATTTTTTTGCATTTTTTCCTTTCACATAAATGGCAAGGCGAACGATTGCCGCTGCTATAATTCCGATAAAAAGATCGGATAAGTGAAAGCTGATAAGGGGAGAAGAAAAGGCTTCTGTAAGTCCTTCAGGAAAATGGAGAAGCTTTATTCCCATATCTATTCCGTATGATAGACGAAAGCCTTGTGCTATCTTGTCAAAGAGATAGACAAAGAACAGATAAGGCAGATGCAGTAAAATTTGTTTCTTTGTTTCTTCCGTCATCTCTCAATCCCCCTGTCCTTATGTTTTACGATATCTCGTCCTTTGTTGATTGCCTTCGCCTGCTCCTTAAAGGCGGAAAGCACTTTTCTTATAGAGGGCAGCTTTTCCCTTGACAATTTCTTTTGTGAAAACTCGGTAAATGCCGCCTTTAGAACATCCGCATCCCGACCCTTAAAAAATACAAGGTGCCGGGGCGGCGAAGTGCTGCTGTCTTTTTTCAGTGCAAAGTCGATTCCGTATTTCTTTGCCGTCGCTTCAAAGGCTTTGATGTTTTTATCCGTGATTTCGATATTGGAAATACCTGTATTTTGCTTCATAAGCTGTTCCAGACTTTGTTTCCCGTGGGGAAGCTGCTGTTTTGAAGATTGTTTTTTAATTTCGGCAAGAAAAATCTTTATTGCCTTTTGCAACAACCTTGCTGTAATTTTTCCACCCTTAATATACAGGGCAATTACTTTTTCGTTTATTTCATCCTGCAACTGTCATCCTCCTTTCCTGTTCTCTGAAATTTTTTTATTCCTTAACTCTTACCCGAAGCCCGTTTATATTTCCCCGTATTCCTTTCAGGTACCATTCATCGTTTTTGTCTATATCTATCTCGGTGGGCTTCCACTTTCCATAGGCAAAGACTTCAAACTGATCTCCGGGATAAAGACCTCCTAAGTAGTCTTTCAAGTCAAAACGGATCTCATAAAGGTCGCGGTATTCGTCAAAGATAAGGGCTCCCTGTTTCATAGTGATTTCTCCTTTAGAAGTCGTTTCTTCCGTACATATCGTGATTTACAAGTGAGGTGTAATAGTTTCCTATTGTGGACGGAGCGTTAAAAAGCGCCGCCTTTAGCATCCTATGCTTCCTTTAACAGAAGCGAAAGAACACCGCTTTTACGATTTCCTATTTAGTTTTGATCCTCACAACATGCTTTGTGCTATCTGTGGTAGAATGTTCCTATCTGCAAGAGTTTTACAGCACATCAAGGCTCTTTCCTCAAAAGTAGTAAATTGGTAGTAAATTCAACCCGTTCTCTTGCAAATATCCTTGTATTTCAAGGGGTTTGAGGGTTAGTTATTAAAGTTTAAAGCAAAAGTTAAAAAGAATTTGCCAGCTCTTGCAATGCTTTTTCAAGTGTGCTTTTTACACTTCCTCGTTTTCTTTCATTTAGGGAAGCGACCAATACTATCCTGCGCCCGGGCACCTTTAATATATATGTCGTATAACAAAAAGCCTGTGGTCTTGGAAGTTCGATTTTCAACTCTCCTCTTTTAATGCGTATCTCTTCATCTTTCCAGTATAAGACAAGATGATCATCATATAGATCAAATCTCCCCTCTTCGTCCTTCGCACCCCATATCCTTAGGGAAATAAATGTCGGTACAAGCATTGCGACCGGAATGAGTCCAAATATGAGTAAAAGAGCAAGATTTGTATGATTTCTGAAATACTCAGGTCCACCGTAAGGGCCCTGATTAATCCCCGATACTATAATAAATAGATAGTAAGCCAAAAGACCAAGCGCTACTGCTGCGATTAGCATTACATATAGCAGCCATGGAGAGTACTTATTATATCTAAATTTAATTCTTTTCTTCATTTGAGTCTTTTCCCTCACACATGATGAATGCTTATAACTGAAAACTATATCAAGCTAAAACTACGCTTATTGCACAAACTATCAGCGCTAATGCCATGACAATGTTTACCGCCTTTTGATGGTTGGTAAATAGGTTTCTTAGCTTTGCTCCGGTAAGAAGCCAAATCATATTACACACGGGTCCCGTGAACGGCAAGAAGCATCCTACAAGAAACAGGTTCACGAATGAATCACTGTAAGGTGCAACATATGTACCCAGAGCCGTGAAGCAAAACAATATGACCTTGGCGTTGGTCAGCTGGACTATTAGTCCTGTTTTGATGCTGTAGTTTACCTGCTTACTTGTTTCCGGAGACACTGTGCTTCTAAGTATGTGTATTGCAAGCCAAATTATATAGGCTGCTCCGATATATGCAAAATAGCTAATGTATTTTCCGAGAACCTCGCCAACAAAGTAAATCAAAAAAACGGCTATCATCGCATCGATGAAAAAACCGATGAAAATCCCCCACCATTGTCTCAGCGCAACCTTTTTCCCCGCGTTAAGACTAGCTGATAGACTGCAGAGATTTGCAGGTCCCGGCGTTATTCCGTTTATATAGCAGTAAAATAGAAATGATGGTATCAGTGCTACCGGCATTTGCGTTCTCCTTTTGTATGTTTATGTACACTAGTTTAAGGCTTTTCCGTCAAGTGCGGATTCAACCAACTCGTCTTCTTCATTATAAACCAGCTTAAGAGAAAAGAAATCATCTCTTTCATCTAAAAGTCTCAAGAAAATCTTATCTCCCTCCCAAAGTTCAAGCTCCATAAGCTTTGACTTAGGCACCCACTCCAGCACTCCCTCATCGCATAACTTAGGTTCTCCAACTACATTACGAGCAGTGAAAAGATGCATATATTCTACAATCTCCTGTCCTTTTTTGCCGTAAACAAAGGTAATAATTCCCCTGAAGCTATACTCATTTAGCTTATAGCCTGTTTCCTCGTAAACCTCGCGAAGCAGACATTCCTCAGGGCTTTCTGCAAGCTCAAAATGTCCTCCGACTCCTATCCACTTGTCCTTATTTACATCGTTTTCCTTAAGTACTCTATGCATCATCAGATACTTACCGTCTCGCTCTATGTAGCACAAAGTGCTCATCTTTGATCTTACTCCATCAAAATTAGCTGTCATCTTATCACCTACATCAAAGTAAAAAAGGCCGAATTGGCCCTTACTAGTTAAAAATATTTAGTCCGACGACGCTTGCAATCATCATAATCACGCCGGCAAGTGCAACACCCAGCGTTACCGACAGCACCGTCTTCTTAAAATCTATATCGAGGATGCTCGCTGCAAGCGTTCCCGTCCAAGCTCCTGTTCCCGGAATAGGAATACCCACAAACAACAAAAGCGCGATAAAAACTCCTCTATCGCTCTTCTGCGTGAGCTTGTGTCCGGCCTTCTCTCCTTTGTTGAGAAAGAATCGGCACGGTTTCCATATAAAAGGTCTTTTGCATCCCCATGTTAGAATCTTTCTGGCAAATAAATAGATGAACGGAACAGGTATCATGTTACCTATCATGCATATGAGCAGAGACTCTATGACCGGCAAATCACGCGCCTGAGAAAATGGTACCGCCACTCTAAGCTCAGCCATGGGAAGCATAGACATAAAAAACAAATAAACGTAGTTTTTTAGCATCTTCACTCTCACCGATTTAAATAATACTTAAGAGTATTTTACTTGAATCAGTCGATATTAGCAAGACAATAAAAATTCGTCCTTCATTTCGCAAGCGAGCTTGATTCCACGAGACTCAAGTATCTTCTGAAGTCCTGCAAGAGTTTGAGCAAGGTCTTCTTTATTTGCATTTTCTCCCATATGACCGATTCTGATAACCTTGCCCTTGAGCACATCAAAACAACCGCTTATCAAAATGCCAAACTCATCTCTGAGTCCGCTCAAAATCTCATCCTCAGGAATTCCCTCGGGAATTTCAATTACAGTTACATTGTTAGAAAATCCGCTCTCAAGATAGAGCTTGAGTCCAGCCTTTTCCACTGCATTTCTTGTGGCCCTTGCAAGCTGCTTATGTCTATTCTGAAAATCTGCATCCTCAAGATAATTATCTATCGCAATCCTTAGTCCCATGATGTCGCTTGCCGGCATCGTGTATGGGAACCACTGATTTTCGTAGTAATCCTTGATGAGAAGAAGGTTTGCATAGAAAGCTTTGATAGGAGTTTTCCGGTTTTGCATTGTCTCAAAAGCCCTGTCACTAACCCAAACCATAGTTAATCCCGGAGGAGCCGAAAGTGCCTTTTGCGAACCTCCGCATAGTATATCTATCTTAGAATTATTTACATCCAGCGGCTCGCCAAACATTCCTGCTACCGAGTCGCAGACCGTCAAAATTCCAAACTCATCAAAGAGCTTACTGATGCTTTCGACATCGTTCATAACTCCGCTTGGCGTGTCGCAGTGAACCACGGTCGCATACTTAAAGTCGCTATCCTTTAACAGAAAATCTCTAAGCTCATCTACATTAACGGGATTTCTATAATCACTGCTGAAGAGTACCGGCTCTCCGCCGTACATGCTAACAAAATCAGCAAATCCCTTGCCGAAGATCCCATTATCGATTACCAAAACTCTATCGCCCTCTTCAGTTAAAGAAGCACATGCAGCCTCGAGTCCGAGGATGCCTTCTCCACCTAGGATGAAAGCTTTGGTGTCTGTGTGCATTGCCTTTGATAGAAGCTCACAGGTCTCCCTGTAGAAATCAAAGAACTTAGGATCTATATCCGGGTTTGTAAACTCCTTGCTTCTCTCTAATCTTACATTTTCTCTGACCTGCGTTGGTCCTGCCGTCATTATCTTGTACATTCTATGCTACCGGGTACCTTCCTTGTTGCCAGCTTCAAAACAGGCGCTACTATAAGTGCTACAACTATTGCAAATCCAACCTGTGTTATATTACCCGGCATTGATCCGAATGGAGCAATCCAGTTTCCGGTCAAAAGAACCTCTGCGAAGTAGTAGCCGACCAGCTTGATAGCCAGCGCTAGAACCAGTGAAACCAAATTATTTACAAATGTATTTTTGATTGGTTTCTTCTCCGCGAAGTATCCAACCGTATATCCCATTAAGCCAACTATTACGAAGGTAAATGGTGCCCATGCACCCCATCCGCTCATTATATCAAAGAGTCCCATTCCGCAAGCACCTGCTAATGCTCCTGTTCTTCTGCCAAAGAGCATTGCTCCAATGAATAGAGGCACGTTGCCAAGGTGAATCAGTCCGCCGCTTCCTGCAAGCGGAAGTCTAATGTTAATCAGCCATGTTGCAACATAAACCAAGGCTATGAATAGCGCTGTAATTACGAGCTCTTGTGTTGTAATTTTTTTTCTATTTTCCATCTGTATAACTCCTATTTATCATACTAAAACAATATTACAATATTATTCTATCACCAATCTAGATTTATTAAATATGCAATAATTTATTTTTTATAATATACAGTTTGTAGATAAATTGCATTTTAGCCCTACTGTACTTGTTAAAATGTATTATCTATATATAAACAGTTTTGGTGAATGGTATCAGTTTTATCCAAATCATGACCACCCGTAAAACGGGTGGTTTGT
>ERZ773099.3233-NODE-3233-length-10605-cov-2.238483_pt1 | contig 10605 bp, 6 predicted proteins | sample MGYA00511120_ERZ773099 | MGnify/ENA primary metagenome ERZ773099 (study PRJEB29015, sample SAMEA2738012) | human oral metagenome | biome: human oral; feature: human-associated habitat; material: dental | place: China | collected 2104 ... | reverse complement strand
TTTGCGAGCGCATTGGGGTGGCCAAGAGCAACAGCCTTGTCGATGTGGCGATGTTGGAACATTGCGTGCGGGAGGATCTGAATGAGCGTGCCGACCGGGTTATGGCGGTGCTGGAGCCGCTTAAAGTAGTTATTACGAATTATCCGGAAGGCGCCACGGAATATCTCGCGGCGGAGAATCATCCGACGCGCGGCGGTCGTCGGTATGTGCCGTTCGCCCGGGAAATCTATATCGAGCGTGAGGATTTTGCCGAGGATCCGCCGAAAAAGTTTTTCCGCCTAAAGCCGGGAGGCGAGGTTCGCTTAAAGCACGCTTATATCATTCGCTGCGACGAGATCATAAAAGACAGCGCGGGAAATGTTACCGAGCTTCGCTGCACCTATGACCCGGAGTCAAAGCAGGGCGGCGCGACCGCCGGGCGGAAAATCAAGGGGACGCTCCATTGGGTAGCCGAGGCGACGGCGCTCAAGGCCGAGGTGCGTCTTTACGATTACCTCTTGAAAACGGATGAGAGCGGTAACGTGCCGGAGGATTTCCTGGCGGCGCTTAATCCTGATTCGCTTCGAGTCATCTCGGATGCGCGGATCGAGCCGAGCGTGAGATGGGTCGCGGCGGGGACGCATTTTCAATTCCTGCGCAAGGGGTATTTCTGTGTCGATAAGGATACGACGCCGGAGCGTTTAGTTTTTAACGAGGTCACAGGTTTGCGTGACACTTGGGCCAAAGTACAGAAGGGATAAGTCATGGCGAAGATACCGAAAAACCTGTCGGATAAGGATATGCTTAAGGATTATAAAGAAGCGCCAACACTGGAAGCAAACTTTTTACGGGCGGACGAGGAGCACGCGGAAAAGAAGCGCCGCGCGAAAGAGAAGGCCGAGCGCGAAATGGGGGCGCTCTCCCTATCGCCGGAAACGCTGGATTCGCTGGAAAAAATGTTACTGGAGCTAAAGTTGGAACTCTATCGCGAGGTGATCGTCGATTACCGGCTGACCCTTCGCCGCGAGGGGAAAAATATCGTACTGGCTCCGGTGACGAAAGAAAAATAAAGTATCGCTGGGGAGATAAACTTATTTATTGGAGGAGTATGGGATGGATAAATACGCGCCGCACGCCATCGAAAAAAAGTGGCAGAAAAAATGGGCGGAAGAAAATTTTTACCGGACGGAAATGGAGCCCGGGAAGAAAAAGTATTATGTTCTGGAAATGTTCCCGTACCCTTCGGGTAATCTTCACATGGGACACGTCCGCAATTATTCGATCGGCGACGTGATGGCGCGTTACAAGCGGATGGCGGGGTATAACGTTATTCATCCGATGGGCTTCGACGCTTTTGGAATGCCGGCGGAGAACGCGGCTATAAAACATGGGGTGCGTCCGGCAGACTGGACGTATGATAATATCGAAAACATGAAGCGCCAGCAGCGAGAGATGGGGCTTTCTTACGACTGGGCGCGGGAGGTGGAAACCTGTCGTCCCGATTATTACCGCTGGACGCAGTGGCTTTTTGAGCTGTTTTATAAGCGCGGACTGGCGTATAAAAAAGAGGCTTCCGTCAATTGGTGCGATACTTGCGGCACGGTGCTGGCGAACGAGCAGGTTATCGACGGCAAGTGCTGGCGGTGTGATTCTGACGTCCACAAAAAGAATCTTTCCCAGTGGTTTTTTAAGATCACCGCATACGCGGACGAGCTGCTGCGCGATCTATCGCTCCTTTCCGGCTGGCCGGAGCGCGTCAAAACCATGCAGGAGAATTGGATCGGGCGCAGCGAAGGCTTGGAATTTACGTTGGACGTTCCCGCGCTGGGGGAAAAGATTCCGGTCTATACGACGCGCCCCGATACGGCGTTTGGCATAACCTTCCTGGCATTGGCGGCGGAGCATCCTCTGCTGGAAAAGATCTGCCGGGATAACCCGAAGGCGGCGGAGATCAGGGCGTTCTGCCAGCGGATTCACAACCAGTCCGACCTTGAGCGTACTTCGGGCGAGTCGGAGAAAGAGGGTATTTTTACCGGCGTGTATTGCGTCAATCCCTTTAACGGCAAAGAGGTCCAGATTTGGGTGACGAATTACGTTTTGGCGGAGTACGGCACCGGCGCGGTCATGGGCGTGCCCTCGGGCGATCAGCGCGATTGGCTGTTCGCGACGAAGTACGGCATCGATAAAATTCTGACCCTGCAGCCAAAGGGGCAGGAATTAAAGCTGGAAGAAATGACGGCCGCTTATGTGGAAAAAGACGGCGTACTGGTCAACTCGGGAAAATTCACCGGCATGGAAATGCATGACGCGGTGAAGGCGATCATCGACGAAGCGGAGGCGCAAGGCTTTGGAAAACGGCAGATCAATTATCGCCTGCGCGATTGGCTCATTTCCCGCCAGCGGTACTGGGGCGCGCCGATTCCTGTCATCCATTGCCCAAAATGCGGCGTGGTGCTGGTGCCGGAAGAAGAATTGCCCGTGAAGCTGCCGGAGAACGTCCGGTTTGAACAAGGGGCGGTTTCGCCGCTCGCGCAGTGTGAAGAATTTATCCATTGCACCTGCCCCGAGTGCGGCGGCCCGGCCAAGCGGGAAACCGACACGATGGACACGTTTATCTGCTCGTCGTGGTACTATATGCGCTATACGGACGCGCATAATGATAAAGAGCCGTTCGCTAAGGAGAAGGTCAATTACTGGGCGCCTGTCGATCAATATATCGGCGGGATTGAACACGCGATCCTGCATCTCCTTTATTCCCGGTTCGTCACGAAGGTTCTGCGGGACGCCGGAGCGGTGAATTTCGACGAGCCGTTCACGAATCTTTTGACGCAGGGCATGGTCATAAAAGACGGCGCGAAGATGAGTAAGTCGAAAGGGAATGTCGTTTCCCCCGAGGAGATCATCGCCCGCTACGGCGCGGATACGGCGCGTCTTTTTATCCTTTTTGCCGCGCCTCCCGAACGGGATCTGGAATGGAGCGATCAGGGGGTAGAGGGAGCGTACCGGTTCCTCAATCGAGTATGGCGGCTCATTCTCTCCTTTTCAGAAAAGATCAAGGCGGCGTCCGGCGCTTACGATACCGCCGCGCTTACTCCGGAGGAAAAGGAATTGCGCCGCGTCCTTCACGTCACCATTGCGAAAGTAACGGAGGACGTCAAAGAGCGGTTTACGTTCAATACGGCGCTCAGTTCGATCATGGAGCTGGTTAACGCTTTTTATGGTTTTCAGGACGCGGCTGACGTCAATCCTCATCTGGTACGGGAAACCGCTTTAGATCTGGTGAAGCTCCTCGCGCCCTTTGCCCCGCATATCACGGAGGAGCTGTGGCAGCGGTTGGGCGGAGAAAAGAGCGTGCATATTCAACCGTGGCCGGCGTATGAGGAAGCCGCGATGCGGCAGGATGAGGTTGAAATCGTACTGCAAATCAACGGTAAGGTGCGCGACAAGATCGTTGTTGCCGCTGAGCTCGACGCAGCAGGCATGGAACAGGCGGCGCTGGCGCAGCCCCGAGTGAAACAATATACGGAAGGGAAAACGATCGTCAAAGTGATCGCGATACCGGGGAAACTGGTGAATATCGTAGTTCGCTGAAGAGGCGCAGACGGGCCGCCGACGTTTGATACGCGATTGACGGCGGAGCAAGGCAATGCCTTGGCGCGTCGTATTTCAGTGTGTTAAGGGCGGAAGGAAGGTTGGTCATGCGGACGTCGTACAAGGCGACGGCAATCTTAGCGGTTTGCGCCTTGGGCGCCGGGTTGGCGGCGTGGTGGCAAAGCAGCGGCGGAGGATTTGCCGCCGGGCTTTTGACGCATGGCTTTCTGGCGGCGACGATCGGGGGCTTGGCCGATTGGTTTGCGGTGACGGCGATCTTTCGCCGCCCGCTGGGGATCGGCTGGCGCACCGATATTCTGCGCCGCAATCGCCAGCGAATTATGCGGGAGCTGGTAGATTTTGCCGCTTCCGATCTCTTGAGCCGAGAAAATATCATGGCTACTTTGGCGCGGGAAAATCTTGCCCGGATGCTGATCGATTATTTGACAAAACGGGGCGGTAGCGAGCGGCTGGGGGAACTGGCTGAGGCGTTTCTTCGAGAAATCGTGCAGAGCGTCGATATGGCTGAAATCGTAAGAACGCTGACCGCACCGGCGCGTGAGCTTTTATCGGCGACGGATATTACGCCTCTTGTGCGGCAAGGCGTGGCGGCTCTGCGCGCGCCGGAAAACCGGGAGCGGCTGTTAAAAACGCTGGCTCCGGCGTTTCGGCAGGGAATTGATGAACCGGCCGTACAGGATATTTTACTGAACCATATCATCGCGATGCGGCAGGCTTATGAAAGCGTTTCGGTGGGGCGATCGGCGCTTTTTCACTTATTAGGACTTTCCGATGAGCGGTTACTTGCCATCGCAAACGAGAAAGCGGCGACTTGGCTGGCTGAACTGGAACGAGGGGAAGGTGAAGCGTGGGAAGCTCTCAACGCATGGCTGGATCGTGTCCTGGAGGAGGGAAAAACGAATCCGGCGCTTTTAACGTGGGCAGAGAAATGGAAAAAGCAGCAGCTATCGAAGGTAGACCTTAGCGCAGCCGCGCAGACTAAGTGGGAGAATATCCGGGAGGCGAAGCTGAGCGAGTGGCTGGCGGCGGCGCGGCAAAAGCTCGCCGATTATACGGCGCGGTTGGCGGAGAACGAAGACTGGCAGAAAGCGCTGGACGATCGGTTACGGCGTTTCCTGGAAAAGACGCTGGACCGGCACCATGATCAGATTCCACGGCTGATTGAGACGTATCTGCAGCGGCTGAGCGATGACGAACTGGTGCGCCTGGCGGAAGAGAAAGTCGCCGATGATTTGCAGATGATTCGGATCAACGGTTCCGTTGTGGGGGCGGCGACGGGAATAGCGCTCTATGTCTTGACGTATCTTTTCGAAAGGGCGGGGAGCTGACGATGGGAAACGCGTGGAACCGAGCTGACAAAACGCTTTTCGCCACCCTGCTGATTTTTGCCGCGGTGCTGGTCCTGCGTCGCGCCTATCCTGACAGCTTGGCAGCGCAGGGTCTCCTTTTTACCGCCGAGGCCGCGTTGGTGGGCGGCGTGGCCGACTGGTTCGCAGTCACAGCGCTTTTTCGCCGCCCGCTTGGCTTTCCGTACCATACGGCAATTCTTCCCCAGCGGCGGAAGGAATTCAGCGAAGCGGTTGGGCGGCTCATCGAGCGGGAATTTTTTTCCCGACGGCAGCTTTTTTCTTTGCTTCATTCGTATGACTGGAAGGGATGGCTACGGGAAGAACTGACCGAGGAGCCGATCCGGGCTGAGGTGCGAGCGTGGCTTAACTCCTTGGCTGGCGAGCTGGCTGCGGGATTTGACTGCCGCCGAGGCGCTGATTTTTTGGCGGCGCGCTTGGGAAAAGCGCTTGGTCGGCTTTCTTTGGATGACGTTATCGAGTATCTTAACCGCTGGCTGCGTACCGGAGATCATGACAGACGCCTTTTGGAATCCGTAGCCGCATACCTGCGGGAAAAAACAGCGGATCCTGCAGCGCGGGAAGCGGTCAAAGCGCTTTTGGAGAATATCCGGCAGGAGAAAGTTGAAGAAGCCGGAGTTCTGGGAGCTTTTTTTGCCTCAATGTCGCAGGCGATGGGCATTGTCGATATTGATGAAATTGCGGCGCTCATTCAGGAGGAAACGGTAAATCTTCTGGAACAGGTGGGGGAAAAGAATTCAGAAATACAGGCGCGGCTGCTGACGATTCTGTATCGGCAATTAGAGGATTGCAGGACGGATCCGGGCATACGGGAAACTTATGAAGTTTTACGGGAACGGCTGATTGGACAGTTGCCGCTCGCGCAAGCAATAAAGGAAGGGCTTTGGCAGATAAAAAATATTCTCGTGGGGGAACCTTCGCCGCAAGGAGCGGCGCTTCAAGAGGCGGTCAGTTCACTTGTTGAAACGGAGCTGTCGAGATGTATGGCGATTTTTACGGAAACTCCTGAGGTCGAAGGTAAACTCGACGGTCTTGTTTACGATATTGTGGCGCGCAGTACCTTGCAGGCCAAAACGTTGAGCGCTCGAGTCGTCCGCGACGTCATGGCGAGATTGACGGACGATCAGCTTAACCGGATCGTGTACGGCAAAATCGAACCGGATATGATATGGATACGCCTGAATGGTTCAATCATGGGGGCCTTACTGGGCGGGGCGATATTTTTGCTCTTGACGGCGGTGCGGTAGGAGCGTTCTCTAATTTATATAGCCGCAAAGAATAAATAATGGCAGGAGAGAAAACAGGTCGATATGAGAAACGGAAACGAAACGCCGTTAACTTTGGAAGAAGCAGAGAAGCGGCGGAAAGCGGCGATCAGGGAAAAACAAAAAGTGGAGCGGGCAATCCGGCGTAAAGCGCTGTGGCTTTCGATTAAGACTCGGGAGATTTTTGCCGAAGCCCAGGAGGAGAAGTCGGTTACCGCTCCGGCCATCGTTTCTTTTGATCTGGAACGAGCCGGGTTCGCGGAAGACGACATCATTGAGATCGGCGCTGTCCGCATGGAGGCGGGAGCGGAGACCTTTCAGAAATTTCATGCGCTGGTGCGGCCGCGAACGAAGATGAATCGCTATGTGGAAAAGCTGACTGGAATCACCGGAGCCGAGCTGGCGGGAGAAAAACCGCTGCCTGAGGTGTTGCCGGATTTTCTGCGCTTCGTGGGAAACGCGGTCATGGTCGGACACGCGATCGGCGATAATGATATCGTGCAGATCAATTTAGCACTTCGGCGCTATAAGCTGCCGGGAAGACGGTCTTTTCTCCCACGGTTCATCGATACGGAGCATGTGGCGCACCGGCTTTTCGATCACCTCCAACCGCCGGTGGAAAAGTTTGGGTTGTCGTTTCTTCTGGCGCGGTACGGGCTGGAAATGCCCGCCAAACACCGCGCTGTCGAAGACGCAATCGCTTCCTATGTTCTGCTGTCGCGCCTTCTGACGGATGAAACGCTGGTGGGTAATGATGCTGCGTCCGACGCTTGGGGGACGCGGCAGGATATGCTTTTGGCCGCGCTGAAGGAGGAGTGTCGGCTACGGGAAATTACGGAGGGCGACGAAGCGCCGCCGTGAGGTTTGGCGATAGACATGGGAGTGGCGAAAGCGGGGTGAGAGGGCGATGATGGCCGATGTAGTAATAAATATTCCGGTAAAAAGCGTTTTTCGGGCCTTTACCTATCGCGTCCCGGAGAAGTTTTCTTATATTGGCGTCGGCTGGCGGGTACTGGTTCCCTTCGGAGGTCGACAGGTGGAAGGCTTTGTCCTCTCGTTGTCCGAAGAAACCGCGCTGAAAGCGGAGAAGATTAAGGATATTGACGCGCCGGTCGATGATGAAGCGTGGTTTACGCCGGAGATGACGGCTGTCGCCCGTTGGCTGGCCGAGTTCTATCTTTGTTCGCTGGCGGAAATCATGCGTCTTTTTATGCCGGGGAAAAGCGGCGTGCGTATAGCGCCTGTTTATCGGGCGGCGGCGTCGGCAGATAAACAGGCGATCGCTAAGGTGGAGCGCTATCAGGCGGTTTATCGCTATCTGGCAGCGAGCCAAACGGCAACTTTATCTGAGCTTCGGCGGGCACTGCCGGAAATTACTGAGCTCTCGGATACGCTGACGCAAATGCTTCGTCGTCGATTCGTCGCGAAAGAATATCTCGTCCAGAACCGTTCTTTCGCGGTGTACGAGGATATTCTCTGCCTGCGCGGAGACGAAAAAGAAATCGATCCGGCGCAATTTCAGCGGCGTCCGGCGCAGCGGCGACTTTTAGAAACCCTCAAAGAAGCGTCGGAGATTCCCTTTTCCAAACTAAAACAGCGTGGTTTTTCCCGTGTTGTCATACAGGGGCTGATTGCGAGCGGCGCAGCGGAAAAAAAACGCGTTCGCCGTTTGCGGGACAGTTATCGCCTGGCGGAAAAAACGACGGATGATAGGCCCGCGCTTACGGCGGCGCAGGCGGCGGCGCTGGAAAAAATACGCCCGGCGCTGATGGCGGGGCAGGCGCGGGAGTTTCTGCTTCATGGCGTGACGGGCAGCGGCAAGACCCGGGTTTATATGGAAGCGGCGGCTATCGTCCGCCGCCAGGAGCGTCAGGTGATCGTGCTGGTTCCCGAAATCGCTTTGACGGGACAGTTAGTGACCGCGTTTCAAGCGGTGTTCGCGGACGACATCATCGTCATCCACAGCCGCCTGTCCGTTGCCGAGCGTAACGACGCTTTTCTTCGCATTCGCCGCCGGGAAGCGGGGGTGATTATCGGCGCCCGCTCGGCGCTCTTTACTCCGGCGGCAGATATTGGTCTCATCATTATGGACGAAGAACAGGACGCTTCCTATAAACAGGACGAAGCGCCGCGTTATCAGGCGCGCGTTGTTGCCAGTGCGATGGCGCGGATCCATGGCGCGGCTCTTCTCCTGGGGAGCGCTACGCCTTCCTTGGAATCCTTTTATTTTGCCCGACAGGGAAAACTTATGCTGCTGTCTTTGCCAAAGCGTGTGGGAGGACGACCGCTTCCCAAAGTGGAATGCGTCGATATGCGCCGCGAGCTAAAGCAGGGTAATCGTCGGGTAATCTCGCGGGCGCTGGAGCAGTGCATCCGCGACACAATTTCTCGCGGCCAGCAGATGATTCTCATGCTGAACCGGCGCGGTTATTCGACATTTATCATGTGCCGTGCCTGCGGGCATGTCATGGTTTGCCGCTTTTGCGGCCTGCCGCTCGTCTACCATCGCGACGGACGGCTGGCCTGCCATCACTGTGATACGCAGGAAGCGGTTCCCAGCTCCTGCCCATCCTGCGATAGTACCTATATTAAATTCTTCGGTTCGGGGACGGAAAAGTTGGAACAGGAACTGCGTGAACTGGTGCCTATGGCTCGCGTTGCTCGTTTCGACCGGGACACAACGCGGAAAAAATTCGCTCATGCAGAAATTTTGCAAGCCTTCCGGCAGAAGAAATACGATATTTTACTGGGCACGCAGATGGTGGCGAAAGGACACGATATTCCCAATGTTACCGCGGTCGGTATTTTAAGCGCTGACGCCGTGCTGAATATGCCGGATTTTCGCGCCGCGGAACGCTGCTTCATGCTGATCACGCAGACGGCGGGGCGCGCCGGACGGGGGGACGTCCCGGGGCGGGTCGTTGTGCAGTGCTATAACCCCGGGCATTACGCGGTAGAGTGCGCTTTGCGGCAGGATTATGCGGGCTTTTATGAGCGGGAGATCAGAGCGCGGCGCGAGCTTTTCTTTCCGCCGTTTTGCCGCCTGATCAAGCTGACGTTTCGGCATGAACGGGAAGCGCGGGCGCGAGAAGGCGCGGAGCGGATAAAAGAAAAATTTATCGCCGCTTTCGGCGGACAGGAAAATCAGCAGCTTTTGGGCCCCGCGCCCGATGTGGTGGCAAAATTTAAGGGAAGCTATCGTTTTTGCCTGTTAATAAAAACCGGCGATTTACGCGCCGTTCAGGATTTTTTGCGCCGCGAGGGCTTGGCGCGTAGGGCGGACGTCATGATCGATATCGATCCGCTTGCCATGTGAGAGGTTGCCTTTTCGCTGTTTTTGTAATATAGTAATATCATTATAGCGATGATGGAGAGAGTAAGCCCCGGTGATTTCGCACAGGGAGTCCGGCCACGACTGCGAGCCGGATCGAAAGGCGGGGACGAAATTCACTTCGGAGCTCGGCGGTGAATGAAGTAGCCGTTGCGTTGGCGGCGTTAACGTATCGAGTATTTATAAGGGTGGTACCGCGAAATAGCTTTCGCCCCTTGCAGGGGTGGAAGCTGTATTTTTTTGCCGGAAGATTTCTCGTCGTCGCGCGGGGAAAAGTATTCGGCGCCAGGAGGACGCGTATGGAAGAGAAAATTAATCGACTCAAACAGGAAGCGGCGGAGCTCATTCGCCAACAGGTAAAGAATCTTTCCGAGCTCAACGATATTCGGGTGAAGTATCTCGGGAAGAAAGGTGAGATCACCGGATTTTTGCGGGGGCTGGGACAGCTCAGCCAGGAGGATCGGCCGCGTCTTGGGCAGATCGTCAATGAAGCCCGCCGTCAGATCGAGGCGCTGATCGCGGAAAAGAACGCGGAGCTTAAAGAGCACGAGATGGCTGAGCGCCTGGCGAATGAGACGCTTGACGTTACCTTGCCGGGCCGTCACACGTGGCGGGGGCGGCTTCATCCCTTGACGTTGACGTTGAACCGCATAAAAGATATCTTTTTGGCGATGGGCTTTACCGTGGAGGAAGGGCCGGAAATTGAGCGGGATTACTTTAATTTTGAGGCGCTGAACCTTCCTAAGGATCATCCGGCGCGAGATATGCAGGATTCCTTTTATATTACCGAAGAGATACTCATGCGTACTCAGACGTCGCCCGTACAGGCACGCACCATGCAGGCGCATGAGCCGAACACGCCCATTCGCATGATCGCGCCGGGGCGGGTCTACCGCCGCGACGATTACGACGCGACGCATTCGCCGATGTTCACGCAGGTAGAGGGACTGGTCATAGACGAGGGGATTCGTTTTTCGGATTTGAAAGGGACGTTGGAACTCTTTTTACGCAAAATTTTTCAGGAAAATGTGGGCGTTCGCTTTCGTCCCAG
>ERZ773099.3232-NODE-3232-length-10606-cov-27.918396_pt1 | contig 10606 bp, 2 predicted proteins | sample MGYA00511120_ERZ773099 | MGnify/ENA primary metagenome ERZ773099 (study PRJEB29015, sample SAMEA2738012) | human oral metagenome | biome: human oral; feature: human-associated habitat; material: dental | place: China | collected 2104 ... | reverse complement strand
GGCTCGACCCCGTAATCGGCCAGGTGCTGCCGCCAGGCGGCCGCCTGCCCGTCGGCGAGCCACGCGCGGTGGGCCAGGGAGACGACGGCGTGCGGTTCGAATTCGACGACGGCGTCGTCGGCCCCGATGAGCGCCCCGTCCTCCGTGGGGCGGAAGGTCAGGGGCCCGCCCTCAGGCGGGGTGGCCGTCCAGATCAGGCGGGTGACCAGCCGTCCCACCAGGGGATGACCGACCAGCAGCTCCCTCCACTCGCGGGCCGACCAGGTGCGGCAGGCGCACATGGCCTCGTACAGCCGTTCGGACTGGAGGGTCAGAACCTCCTTGGCCTCCTTGCGCGCCGCGCTCAGGCGCTTCTTGGCGGCCCTGACGACCTCGGCATCCTCACCGGAGCGAGCGGGCGGCAGCGACTTGCGGGTCCTCCCGGCCCCATCACTCACCTCGATCTTGAAATCGGACGTCAATCGGCCGGTGAACTCACGATCCCCGTAGGACAGGTGCAGCAGGCCGTCGCCGTCGAAACCCGCGGTCGGAACGGTGCGATCCGCCAGCTCCTCATCGCTCCACCCCCGCTCAGAAGCGATCTCCCGCGCCAGGGCGGCCGCCGTGGCCTGGACGCCCGCCATCTTGTGACGCCGCGCAACGCCCAGCAGCACCTGCAGCGCCCGATCCCGCCCATTGGCGCACAAAGCCCGCACCAGAGCATCGAACTGAGCCCGACGACCCGGATTGTCGCGCATATAGGCGCGCACCAACCCCGCCAACTCACCGTCGTCCATACCCACCGCGAAGGCCAACAAACCCTTATCCGCCATCGCCGAACCCACATAGGTGCGCTGGTGCTCGGCATAGGCGGCGGCGACGTGCTCCTCCAGCGTGATGGCCGCCTGAGTCTCCGCCCACTCCAGGGAGTCCGCCATCTTCTTATCCGCCCGGCACTGCGCCAGCCACCGCTGGGCGCCGTCGTAGGCCTGCCTGCCGGTGGTCTGCGCATGTGCCCGGCTCTCCTCCGGGTCGGGGTGGCGGGCGTCCCGCTCAGCCCAGGCGCGCACCACATGGCCGGCCAGGGCGGCGGCGTCGGACGGCTCCAGCAGGGACAGGTACAGGGCGATGATCCCCCTCCCATTGGGATCCTTCAGCCTGTCGGCCAGCACCACCCACCACCGGACAATGTCCGGATCCACCTCGGTCCCGGCGCCGGCGCCATCACTCCAGTGCACCGGCGGCAGGGAACCGAAATCGAACCAGGCCGCCAGCGAGGCCGGCGTCTTGGACTTCAGGCCCCGGGCGGCCTCGGCCCCCAGAGCCCCCGGCGAGAGGAACTCGCTCAGGTCCCCGCCGCACTCGCCCAACGCCGCCAACAGAGCGGCGCGAACCTCCTCCCGCCTCTCCTTGCGCACCGCCGCCGCCAGCACCGGCACCGACGCCTCCCGCCCCAGGGAGCCGACCCAGGCCGCCGCCGAGGCCCGCGCCTCCGCTCTGCGCTCCCCCAGGGCCTGCTCGGCCAGCTCGCGCACCCGCGGATGCGAGCGCAGCACCGCCTGCGCCAGGGGACGGTTCACCTTCGAGTCGCCCACCGCGATATCGGCCACCACCGCCGACAGCCCAGCCGGAACGCGCGGCATGGCCCCCAGGATCTCCAAGGCCCGCACCACCGAATCCGGCCTCCCCAGCGCCTCGCGCAGCAGCCCCGGGCGCTCGGCGAACCACGCCCACGACACCTCGACGTCGGTCTCCTGGAAGACGTAGGTGCGGAAACTCTCGATGAGACTGTCGCGGTCGCAGCCTGTGCGCGCCATGAGCTCCTCGACGGCGCGCGGGTCGGTGTCCGGATCCATGTAGCGGTTCAGCGTCATCCCGTACCACCAGTACGCGGCGGTACCCTCATCCTCCGCGCAGTGGAGTCGTAGCGCGTGCGCGAAGGTCAGGCTCGGAGCCTGGTCGGCGATCCAGTGGACGCTGAAACGGCGCAGGAATTCGGGGCACCTGCGGCTCTTGCCGTCGGCCACGGCCACCAGGGCGTCGAGATCCGCGTCGGTGGTCCGGCGCGCCCTGTCGACCCAATCGCGGATCAAGAGGCTCTGCCGGGCATCGGCGTCGGTGCGCCCGGCGAGCCGGTTCAGGGCGGCGCGCAGCTCGGCCTTGACGGGGGCGGCGTCCGGCCCGATCTCGATCGGGGTGAAGGGCGGCACCTCGACGGGCGCCTCCTCATCCCCCTCCCCCACCAGGGCGTCGCGCCGGGCCCGGATCCGGGCGATGAGATCGACCAGTCTCCGATTCGCCCTGGCCGCTTCGGAGAGGACCTCGTCCCCGCCCTCGGCGGACACGAACTCCACCAGCTCGACGGCGCGCGAGGCCGGAGCCCCGGCCAGCACCGGGACCACCGCCGCGTCCCTCGCCGCCGGATCCATCCCTCTGAGCAGCGCGACCGCCCCCCGGCGCAGCTCCCTGGAGGCGTCCACGGCCAGGGCGGCCAGCAGGTGGACACCGGCGACCGCCCAGGAGGGGTCGGTCTTCATGCGCGTCAGCACATGACGCCGCTCATGTATGGCGAGGCCGTCCATCAGGGAGGCGGGCAGCGCGTCCGCGTGGGCGGCGAGGTAGTCGATCATGCCGGGCAGGACCGCCGGCAGGGGGCAGCAGCGCACGTGCTGGTAGCAGTAGCGCCTGGGGTCTTCGGCGTCGGAGAAGGCGGTCAGGAAGACGACGGCGGGCAGGCCCGGCCCGCCCGTGCCGCCCTCGGAGAGGAGCCCGACGACGCGATCGACGTTCCAACCCGGCCTGGCCTCGACGATCTCGGCGATCTCGGCGACCTTGGCGATCTCGGCGGTCTGCGCACTGCGGTACCAGACGCCGGGGATGCACAGCACATCGGCGAGCAGCACGTCCAGCCAGGCGGGCACGGCCCCCGGGGTGATGAGCCTGGGGGAGGCCGCGGTGCGGTGCACGGCGTCCAGGAGCCGGCCCAGGCGCGCCCACTGGGGCGCGCTCGGCGCGCCGCTGCGGTACAGGGGACTGCGCAGCTCCAGGATCGGCCAGCTCTCGCGGCCGGCGGCGTTCCGGACGATCCCGAGCCGCCTCAGCCGCGACATCCAGGCATCGTCCACCCAGGAACCCGGGCAGGCGGGTCTCAGGCACTCATCCGGCCCCTCCCCGAAGGAGGCGACCTCACTGAGCACCTGCGGGTGGGCGCCGTCGACGACGTAGTCGACCGCGCGATCGTGCAGGGCCCCGTCCACCGCCCGGAGCGGCAGCAGCGCCCGGTCGACCAGATCTCGGACTGAGGTGTTGGTCATGGAGTCTCCTCGTGCGGTTATCGTCGCCGATCCCCGTCGCCTCACCGGCGGGATCGGATGTTCGCAGGATAACGGCGCACTGCGACACGAATCCGGCGCGCCCGCCCGGCCAGCGCCCTGATCCGCTGCTTCGCCCCCGCCGCTCACGGAGGCGCTGCGGATCGGCGTCTGTCCGGCGGCCCCGGGCGCCCCGCTCACTCCGCTGCGTTTGCTACAGTTTGATGTAGCAAACGCAGCGAGGTGAGTTCATGAGTACGGCAGAGGCGCTCCAAACGCTTCAAACTGCGACCGTCTCACAGCACGGTCTCATCACAACCGCGCAGGCGGCCCGGATCGGTATCAGTCGCACCGCGCTCGCCCGCCTCGTGGACGGTGAAGCGCTCGCGCGCATTCGTCACGGGGTGTACGCCCTGCCCTCATCCGACGGCGATCCCGATCAGGATCTTCGCGCAGCATGGCTGAGCACCGACCCCCGGCGCTTCGCCGATGAGCGGGCCCGCGCCGTCGACACCCCCGTCGTTTCGCACGCCTCGGCGTCCGCCCTGCACCGCATGGGGGACCTCGTCCCCATCCGGCACTCCTTCACCGCTCCGCAGCGCAAGCAGACGCGGCAGACCGACATCCGCTACCACCGCGCGGCGCTCGACCCCGCCGAGATCACCCTGGTCAACGACATGCCCGTCACCACCGTCCCCCGAACGCTCGCGGATCTGGCCGCCGCCTACGCCGATGACGACCATCTCGCCTCCATGGTGCGCGATGCCCTCAGCACTTCCAGCACCACTCTCGAGGCGATCGCGACGGCGCTCGATGCACACGCGGCGAAACGGGGCCTCGCCTCGGGCATGGACCTGGTCAATCAATACCTGACATCGGCGGGAGTTCCGCGCACGGCCGTCGATGTTGCCCGGTTCGCGGCGCCCGCTCTCGTCGTCCCGCTCCTCCAGGATCGCGAGGCGATGTCCCGACTGGCCCGGGCTCTCTCCTCCGGCCTCAACGCCGTTGACGCTCAATACCGGAACCGACCCGCTGAGCGGATTTCCGCCATCACGCCCGCTTGAGCCTTCTTGCCGGGGGTCCCGGAGCGAGGTCGGCCCGCTTCTTCGTCAAGACGCGCATTTCACCCTCGAGAATGACGGTTGGAGCTGCACTTTCGAGTGCGAAGTGCACGTCTCGGCGCCGGGCGGCGCCCAGAGGGGCGGGCGGACCGGCGCCGCGGTCCGCGAGATCGTCGGGTAACCGCTGAGTACGTCACTTGACCCGCGAGCACGTCGCTCTAGCAGACGTGCTCGCGGGTCAAGTGACGTGCTCGCGGCCGGGCGGCGTTCCCGCGAGCGCATCCGGCCGTCGGGGTGCTCGTCACGGTCGCCGTCCAACCGGCGACCGCCCCTCGGCGAGGGGCCACTGGCGGCGCAGTTGTCCACATCTGCCACAAAGACGCGGATCGCGCCGAAGTGCCGAAAGAGAATCGTTGATATTCCGGGCTTTTATCCGCGACCGATCCCGCTTCGAGGCGCCTTTGTGGCAGATCTGGACACGGCTCCGCCCAAACCCGTCTCAGGAGCCCCACGCGCCCCACCCGTGCGATGAGTGAGACCAGCCCGCCGGGGAGGGGTCCCGCGGTAGCCGCCACCGCGCCAGTGGGCCCGCCCGGCGACCAACCGTGGTTCGAAATCCTAATCCAATACATCGAATCGTACGTCATTTCTGCCGGTTTCCGTGGCGTTTCCGCCGGTTTCGCGGAAGGGGCGGTCGGCCCCGCCTCTTCCGCCGGGGGTCACCACAGCTTGACCCGCTCCCACCAGTCGGGTGCGTAGGGGCCCAGGGCCGCCACCGCCCGGTAGTCGGCGTAGCACTCGGCCAGCAGCACCGGTGGCACCTCGGCCAGCGGCACGGCCCGGCGGCCCTCGCCGCGCCGCAGCTCCAGAACGCCGGTGGCGCAGGGGACCCTCTGCTCCGGCATGAGGGCGCCGGAGAAGGTGAGCACCGCCGTCAGGTCCGCCTCGGCGAAGGGCCGGACGTACTCGGTGAACCAGTTCTCGTCCCTCATCGGCCCGCGCCGGTAGCCGCGGCCGATGGCCGCCGCCCGAAACTCGAAGACGTCGGTCATGTGCCCCTCGAAGTCGTCCAGCCGCCTCTGGTCCGGTTCGAAGGAGGGGGCGGTGGCGTCCAACTGGTCGAACAGGGGCTCGATCTCGTAGTCGGCCAGGTGCTGCCGCCAGGCGGCCGCGGCCTCGGGGCCCAGCAGCGTGCCGTGGGCGATGGTCACCCGCGCCTCGTCGTCGAGCTCGACGACGGCGTCGTCGAGGCCGATGAGAGCGCCGCCGGCCTCGGGGCGCAGACTCACCGGCCCGCCCTCCGGCGGAATCGCCGTCCAGATCAGGCGCTGAGCGAGGACGGACATGAGCGGGTGGGCGAGCAGATGCTCGCGCCACTGGCCGGCCCGCCGGCTCCGCTGGAGGCACATGGCCTCGCGCAGCCGCTCGGTCTGGGCGGCCAGGACGGTCTTGGCCTCCTTGCGGGCCGCGCTCAGCCGCTTCTTGGCGGCCTTGACGACCTCGGCGTCCTCACCGGCGCGGGGCGCGGGCAGGCCAGCCCGACTCCTGCAATCGGGGCCGGTGACGCGGATCTTCAAGTCCGGTGTCAACCGGCCGGTGAACTCGCGCTCCCCATAGGACAGGCGCAGCAGACCGTCGTCGTCGAAGCCCGCCGTCGGGACGGTGCGGTCCGCCAGCTCCTCATCGCTCCACCCCCGCTCGGAGGCGATCTCCCGCACCAGGGCGGCGGCCGTGGCCTGGATGCCCGCCATCTTGTGGCGCTGGGCGACGCCCAGCAGCACCTGCAGCGCCCGATCCCGCCCATTGGCGCGCAGCGCGCGGAGAAGGGCCTCGATCTGGGCGCGACGCAGCGGATTGTCCCGCATATAGGCGCGTACCAGCTCGGCCAGCTCGCCGTCGTCCATGCACACCGCGAAGGCCACCAGACCCTTATCCGCCATGGCCGAACCCAGGTACTCGCCCTGGAATTTCGCGTAGGCGGCGGCGATGCGGGCCTTGAGTGTGACGGCGGCCTCCTTCTGCGCGATCTCCAGGTAGCGCGCCTGCCGCTCATCGGTCTGGCAGCGCGCCAGCCACTGCTGGGCGTTGTCGTAGCGCTGCTTGCCGACGGCCTCGGCGAGTCTGCGGCTCTCCTCCGGGTCGGGGTGGCGCGTGTCCCGGGCGATCCAGGCCCGCACGAGGAAGGCTCCCAGCGCCCGGGCGTCCCCGGCGTCCAGCAGGGAGGTGTACAGGCCGATCAGGCCCCGGCCGTCGGGGTTCCTCAGACGATCGGCCAGCACCACCCACCAGCGAATGATCTGCTCGGGCACCGGCTCGCCGTCGACCCAGCGCACCGGCGGCACGTCCCGCCACTCCAGCCACTGCGGGCCCGCCGAGGCGTTCTGCGCGAGTCCCGCCCGCGCCTCCTCGAGGAGGACCCCGGGCGCCAGGAGGGCGGACGTGTCGCCCCCGCAGGCGCCCACGGCCTCCAGGAGGGCGGCGCGCACCAGCGGCGACTCCTCCGTCTCCAGGGCCCGGCGCAGCACCGGCAGGGAGCGCTCGGGGTCCAGCGACCCCAACCACGAGGCGGCCGAACGGCGGATGCCCTCATCGGGGTCCCGCAGGAGCGGCTCGGCCAGGAGCAGCGCCCCGTCCGAGTCGGCCAGCAGGGCCTGCGCCCGGCTGCGGGCGCGCACCGAGGAGCCGACGGCGAGGGCGGCGACGGCGGGCATGAGCTCGACGGGCAGGCGGGGGAAGTAGGCGAGGACGTTCAGGGCGCGCGGCGCCGTGGCGGTCTTGGCGAGTTTGCCCGCGACCAGGTCCGGGTGCTGGGACGCCCACGGCCACAGCACGCGCGGATCGGTCAGATCCCAGAAGAATTCGGTCATGCGCGCGCTGACCGGCGCGCCCACCCGGGCCAGGAGCTCCTCGACCGCGCGCGGGTCGGTGCACGGGTCGTAGCGGCAGAAGACGGCGGAGTTCAGGTTCGGCGAGGAGCGCTGGGACTCCAGCCGCACCAGGTGCGCCATGGACAGGCCGGTCAGCCAGCTCTCGATCCAGGTGATCCCGTACTTCCTCACGACCCTGGGCAATCCCGTGGCCCGTCCGTCGGCGACGGCGATGAAGTGCTCGACGTCGGCCCGCGTGGCCCCCGCCCGGCGGGCGACCTCCTCGCGGGGGATCGTGCCGTGCGGATCCCACTGGTCGTCGACGACGCGGTTGAGGATCCGCCACAGCTCGCCCTCGACCTCCTCGGCGGAGCGGTCGTCCAGGGGGCTGATCCCGGGCAGGGTCGGCGGCTCCCGGTCCGCCTCCCGCATCGCCCACCGGGTGAAGGCGAGGCGGGCCCGCGTCTGCTCGACGGGCGCGGCGAGCGCCGGGTTGTCCCGCACGGCCTCGTCGAGCACCCCGCAGTCCCCGGGGTCGGCCGCCACGTGGTCGATGAGGGCCGCGGCCCGTTTGAGCCCGGCCCGGCTCCTGGCGGCCCGCCCCGCCAGGACCTCCCTCAGCCGCTCGCGCCGCTCGTCGGCGGGGATGCGCCCCAGCAGGCCGATCGCCTCGCGGCGGACGTCCTCGAACTCGTGGAGGGCCTGGGGGACGAGCAGGTGGGCCAGGGGCGCCGGCGATACGGGGCGCGCCGAGACCAGGCGCACCAGCCGGACGCGGTCGTACTTGTCGAGGCGCCGCAGGATCGTGGCGGGGATCCGCCGCCCGTTCTCCTCCAGGTACTCCGGCAGGCCGGGGAGGTCGTCGCCCCGGTCCGCCACTCTTTGGTCGATGTGAGCGGTGAGGATCCACGCCCTGAGCATCATCTCGGGGATGCGCTCCTCCCCGACGCCCTCGGCCCGCAGCAGGCGGGCCAGTCGCCCGGGCGTCCACCCGGGTCGTCCTCGGGCGATCCGCGGTGCGTCGTCGTCGGCGCAGGTCTTGAGCACGTCCACGATGAGGGCGCGCAGCCGGTCGGGCATGTACGACCGCCCGGCGGGAGGGTGCGCGCGGGAGTACTCGGTGCTCCTGATGGCGCGCAGCATCCCGCCCAGGCGCACCCACTGGGGCGCGCTCAGCGCCCCGTCGCGGTACAGGGGATCGCGCAGCCCGCGGATGACGGCGCCGCGATCCCGGGGCGGGACGGCCATCTGCTCGGGCCAGCGGACCCCCGCCCCGCTCAGGAGCTGCGCATCCTCGTCCCCGATAGAGCCGTAGAGTTCCTCCCCGAGAAGGCCGAACAGGCGGTCCGTCTCCTCGCAGGCATCGATCCGCTCGACCACCTCGGGGTCCTCCCCGGTCAGGACGTAATCGACGGCGCGGACGTGCAGCTGCGGGTCAACGGCGCGCAGCGGCAGCAGGGCCCGGGACAGCACCCGGCGGTCGCGGGACGCGGGTTCATCCGGGCTCGCGGGCGGGGCATCGGTCATAGCGGCGGTCCTCCTCGGCTCGGCGGGCGGCGGCGCCGGCGGGCGGTCGCGGAACCGGCGTCGTGCTGCAAGGGTATCGGCGGGCGCCGACACGAATGCGGGCCCGCCGCGCAAGGGGATGCGCCCGCCGGCGGGGCCCTCAGGCGGCCAGCGCCCGCACCCGGTCCACCACCGCGCAGGCGCGCAGCACCGCGGCGGGCCCGGGCCGGGCGATCACCTCCTCCAGGGCGGCGGCCAGGGTCGTCAGCTGCATCTGGTCGACGGCGCGGGCGCGGGTGGTCAGCACGTGCGCCGTCATGCCCTCGGGGGCCGGCGCCCCCGAGGCCGCCAGGTCAGCGAGGGCCTCGCGGGCATCGGCGCACAGGGCCTCGATGGGTCCCAGCTCGCGGCCGGGCGCCACGGCCACCGCCCGGGCGCGCAGGCCCTCCAGGCGCTCGGAGAGCCGGCGGAAGAAGCGGTAGGAGTCCGCCTGCACCGAGGACAGGGAGGGGGCGAACAGCTTCAGCGCGCCGTCGGAGTACACGAAGACGCCGGTGGGGCGCCCCGCCTCGACGGTGAGGGCGACGACGGGCAGGTTGCGCGCCAGGAGGGAGGCCACGAACCGCGGCTCCGCCCCGGCCGGGTCCAGTCGCAGCAGGTGCGTCCGGCCGTCGGCATCGCGCACCGGCCATACGTACTCCTGGTGGACCTCGTCCAGGTCCATGCGCCCCAGGCCGTCTCCGGCCACCGGGATCAGGCGCACGCGCGGCGCCGGGGCCTCGAAGCCCGCGGCCCCGGGGCCGCTCTGGAGGGCGTCGAGCTCAGCGGCCAGGCCGGGCAGGTCGACGCCGTCGAAACCGCCCTGGCAGACCGCCGTCGTACGGCTCGAGGGCGCCAGGGTCCCGTCGGCGCGCCGGGCGGCGCCCTTCAGGCGCAGCGGGGCGGACAGCAGCGCCCCGATGGAGGCGTTCCACAGAAGGACGGCGCCCTCGGAGCACTGGAAGCCGGGGTCGGCCCCGGCGGCCCGGCCCGTGGTCACCGACTCCAGCCGGTGGTGATCGGCGTCCCAGAAGCGGGCCGTCACGCCCCGCGAGCCCGACGGCGTGCGCCACCACACGGCGGACAGCGGCACGAGCAGGCCGGGCTCGGTCTGCCGGGTCCCGGCCCGCCCCAGCAGCACCGGGTCGGGGGCGCCCGGCGCGGCCAGGACGGCGCGGGCCAGGGACCAGGCGGCGGCCAGCGAGCCCAGGGCGCGCGCCTCGTCGACCGCGTCCTCGCGGCGCGCCACCGCGCCCAGCGTCCCGGCGGCGGAGGCGAGCAGCCGGGAGGGGCGCGGCATCTCCTCCAGGCGGGCCGCCTGGGCCAGCCGCTCCAACTCGCGGGCGCTGCGGGCCCCGGCGCGGGAGATCCCGGCGCTCACAACGCCCTCGATGGTCCCGGCCGCCGCGTCGAGGACGTCGCGCCGCCCGTCGCTCAGGCGGGTGCTGCCCTGCGGCCAGGGCCAGTCCCGGCCCCGGGCGGCGAAGATCCGCACGACGGCCTGCAGGCACCAGGCGGCGCGCGCGACCCGGGAGTGGCGGCCGGAGACGACCATGCCCCGCGGCCCCAGGCCCGCGACGATGACGATCTCGGGGGCGCCCGGCCAGGTCACGGCCAGGCGCCCGGACGCGCCGCCCAGCTCCAGGCCCTCGGCCAGGTCGCCGGTCCCGATTCCGGCCAGGGCGGCGGCGACGCGGCGGGCGGCGGGCGCCCCCAGGGCCTTCTCCACGGCCGCGGGCTCCCAGGCCAGGACCTCGGCCAGGAGGGCGTCGGTGGACTCGTCCGCCGGGGTCTCGCCCGCGGCCTCGCCTTCGCCCTCGGCCTGCGGGCCGCCGTCCGGGCC
>ERZ773099.3226-NODE-3226-length-10616-cov-25.567465_pt1 | contig 10616 bp, 10 predicted proteins | sample MGYA00511120_ERZ773099 | MGnify/ENA primary metagenome ERZ773099 (study PRJEB29015, sample SAMEA2738012) | human oral metagenome | biome: human oral; feature: human-associated habitat; material: dental | place: China | collected 2104 ... | reverse complement strand
ATTCACAAGCAAAACGTCTTGGAGCTAAAGCAGCTGACGGACAAACTGTAACTGGAGGATCTATCCTTTACCGTCAACGCGGTACTCACATCTACCCAGGTGTTAACGTTGGCCGCGGTGGAGACGATACATTGTTCGCGAAAGTTGAAGGCGTAGTACGCTTTGAACGCAAAGGTCGCGATAAGAAACAAGTATCAGTTTACCCAATTGCGAAATAATTCATTATTGATAAAAATCCCTGTCACAAGATTGGGATTTTTATTTTTGGAAAAAATTTGAAATCGTTTCCTTTTGCGAAATCATTTTAAAAGAAATTGTTGCTACATGCAATGTTTTTTTTGTATAATAGAGTTGTTATAAGGATATTCTAAGGAGGGCAATATGGGATTTTTGGGTTTAGCTATTTCAGCTTTGTTAAATAATACGTTGATTCAATTAAAAGATGAATTGGTGGACTTTGGTGTAGATAATTGGGAAAAATTTGAAACTGGATTTAATAAAAGTTTTACCTCCTATTTTGAGGGTTCATTTAAAAGAGTGAAGAATGTTCCGTTTGTGTTAAGCGGTACAAATAATATCGATTTGCTTTCTATTTTCCAGCCCACTTATTTAAAATCAGAAATAAGTCATGTGAGATGTTATACTGCTGATTTAGATAACATTTTAGAAAAATCTAATAATGCTTGGATTTATGGATATGGTGGCATTGGTAAATCAACCATGATGAAGTACTTTTTTCTTAAAGAGATTGAAAAAGCTACGAGTAATAATAATCAAAGAATCCCCATTTATATTGAATTGAGGAAATATAATTTTGATTCGAATAAAAGAAGGGAATTTTTAAATTTTATATATGAAGAAGCTAAAGTATTAGGGTTTGATTTAGAGTTTAAGTATTTTGAATATATGGCAAAAAAAGGGCGTTTTATTTTTCTTTTGGATGCTTTTGATGAAATAGCTTCAAATAATATGGAACAAGCGGCGACAGAGATAGAAGAATTAGCCACTAAATATTCTAATAATCCAATCCTTGTGACTAGCCGAAAATTACCTTTTAATCATATAAATAATGCCTCTTTATTTCATCCCTACCAAACGAATGGCCTAAGTAAAGAGGAAGCAATAGCATTAATAAAGCGCATCAGTAAATTGCCTATAGCAGAGCTAAAAGAAGAGGTGTTTGAACGATTTATCAATAGTTTGGAAGTACAGTTATATGATGAATATCAATCATTTGCAGAAAATCCAATATTGCTTTTTTTGATGCTACAAATGTTTGAAAGAAATGCAAGTTTTCCGACTGAAAAAGCTACATTTATCAAAGATTCTTACCGACTGCTCTATAAAGAACATGATCATTCAAAATTAGTTGCTCTAACTAGAGAGTTTAAAACCGACTTACCTGAGTCTACGATGATGCGGGTGATTTCTTATCTCTGTTTTCTCACTTATTTTGAAAATAATGGAAAGAAATCAGAGTTTACAAAAAGTGAGATTATTTTTTTGTTAGATAGGGTATTAAAAGAAGAAGGCAAATCTTCGACAAGGGCAGAAGATTTGCTTGCTGATTTGATAACTTGTCTATGTATCATACATAAAGAGGGACAATCTTACTATTTTATTCATAATATTTTCCAAGAATTTTACGCTGCCAACTATTTATATGATTTGGATAATGAAGTTCAAGAGCAATTTTTTAAAGATAATTTTCTTGCTGAAGATATGAATCATCGTTTGATTGAAACTACTTTAGAATATTATGCTGAATTGGATAAAGAATTTAATAAGAAAAAGTTAAACTACAATATCTTCCTGCCAGTTTTAGAAGAATTAAAATCTAGAAATAAAAGAAGAGACTTTATTGAATTGGATACTATTTCATACAGAGTGAAACTATCTCCTAAAGGTGAGGGGGACATTATTTTCTATGATCTGGGTTCTTATGTTTTAGATTATTTTATGGATTATACTAAAATAGATTATTTGTCAGTGCAAGATAAAAATCTGCCTTTGCCTGTGAAATTACCTAAAATTAAAGTCATAGAGACACCTTTTATATATTACGAAACTTATAGTAATTTAACGGATGGAGAGTATATTCAACTGCGTGTTAAAATTTATAATGAACTCCAAAACGTAAAATTAAAAAGTGAAGCAATGGAACTTATGGAAAGGTATTGGATAGAATGGATTGAATACTCTATTGACTATAGTACGATTTGTAAAAACGCTGCATGGTATGAATTCTTCAAAAATAGTAGCGCATATGAGCGCTTAAAGGCTATTGACGACTGGGTAACCAAGACAAAGTCCAAAAAAGAAGCGGACAAAAGAAAAATTCCAATTTTGAATTTTAAAAAATAAATCGGTATATCTGCTGATTTATTTAGTTTTGAAATCGTTTCCTTGACATTTTCTCTTCTTAGTGTTTTAATATACCCTATAGGGGTATAAAGGAGAAAAATATGTTTCATTTTTTTACAAAGATAGATAGCATTTCAACGGATGAGTTGGAGAAGCGATTGAAGTCCAATATCCAACTAATTGATGTACGGACACCATCCGAATTTCGTAGAGGGCATATCAATGAGGCCCAGAATGTTCCTTTGAGCCAAATTGGTCAATTTACTCCAGCTAAAAAGGAGACGATTTACGTCATCTGCCATTCAGGTATACGGAGCAAGATGGCAGCGAAAAAGCTGAAGAAAAAGGGCTACGATGTCATTAATGTTCGCGGTGGTATGAGCGTTTGGACAGGGAAAACCATTTAAATAGAAAGGGTTAAACAATGAAAATTATTATCATTGGTGGAGTTGCGGGTGGTATGTCTGCGGCAACACGTTTAAGACGGCTGATGGAAGATGCTGAAATTGTAATTTTTGAAAAAGGTCCTTTTGTATCTTTTGCGAACTGCGGCCTGCCTTATTATATTTCTGGTGAAATTGCTGAGCGAGAAGCTCTCTTGGTTCAAACACCTGAAAGTCTCAAGACACGCTTTAACTTGGATGTGCGACCTTTTCATGAGGTGGTGAAAATTTCGCCTGAAGAGCACACGGTGACGGTGGCTCATGATGGTTCAGAGTTCACAGAGCAGTATGACAAGCTGATTCTTTCACCTGGGGCGAAGCCTTTTATTCCTGAGATTGAAGGACTTTCAGAAGCAACTAATGTATTCACTTTGCGCAATGTTCCAGACTTGGATCAGATCATGTTAGCCTTGGATGAAGAGCCTCAAGAGGCTGTGGTCATCGGTGCTGGATTTATCGGTCTGGAAACGGCTGAAAATCTGCGCAAGCGTGGCTTGAATGTGACAATCGTAGAAAAGGCACCGCATGTCTTGCCACCACTTGATGAGGAAATGGCAGCTTTTGTTCAAGCTGAACTAGTAGATAAGGGAGTAAAAATCATCACCTTCCAGTCGGCTACTCGCTTTGAAGAAAATGGCAAAGTAATCGTCTTGGAAGACGGTCAAAAATTGACTTCAGATGTGACCATTCTCTCTGTCGGGGTCCAGCCTGAAAATAGCTTGGCTAAGGCAGCAGGCATTGAGACAGGTCTTCGTGGGGGAATCTTAGTCGATGAACATTATGAGACGAGTCAGAAAGATATTTTTGCAGTCGGCGATGCCATCCTTGTCAAGCAGGAAATTACTGGCGATGATGCTTTGATTGCTCTAGCTTCGCCTGCTAATCGACAAGGTCGTCAGGTAGCAGATGTGCTTGCTGGCTTGGAGCGGAAGAATAAGGGAAGCATTGGCACGGCTATTGTGCGTGTCTTTGAGATGACAGCCGCTTCAACAGGCCTGAACGAGCGTTTCCTTCAGCAAAATCACTTGCCTTATCAAGCGATTCATGTCAGCGGTAAGGATCATGCAGGCTACTATCCAGGTGCGACTGACTTGACCTTGAAATTACTCTTTGAGCCAAAAACTGGCAAAATCTATGGTGCTCAAGGTGTAGGTAAAAAAGGCGTTGACAAGCGGATTGATATTCTGGCGACGGCTATTAAGGGAAATCTAACGATTTTTGATTTGCCAGAGCTGGAGTTTACCTATGCACCACCTTTTGGCTCAGCCAAAGATCCGGTCAATATGCTGGGCTATGCAGCTATGAATCTAGCGGAAGGCTTGAGTGAAAATATCCAATGGTACCAGCTGGAAGATGAGCTGGCAAGCGGGAAACTCTTTTTAGATGTCCGAACACTTAATGAGTTTAAGCAAGGACGCTTGAAGGTGGATAAGACAGTTCATATTCCTCTAAATGAACTCAGAGAACGCTTGGATGAGCTGGATAAGGAAGCAGAATATATCGTGAGCTGCCACAGCGGTCTGCGCAGCTATATTGCCGAGCGAATCTTAAAACAAGCAGGCTTTGCAGTGAAAAATCTAGACGGAGCCTATGCTTTATACAAAATGGTAAAACCAGAAGGAGTAGAAAAATGAAAACCATCTCAGCAGCTGACTTAGAGCAGCAGTATCAATCTGAACAACTGGCAATCGTAGATGTGCGTGAAAGACATGAATTTCAAGCGGGTCATATCCCGACCGCTGTCAATCTCCCTCTAAGTGAGTTGGAAACTGGCTATAAAAAGCTTGAACCACAGTATAAATATTATATTATTTGCCAAGCAGGAGCACGCTCAGCAGCAGCTTGCCAGTTTCTTGCCATGCAAGGATTTGATGTGACCAATGTTTCGGGTGGCATGAACGCTTGGTCAGGAGAGATTAAATGATACATAAAAAAACGATTCAATTTTGCAGTTGAATCGTTTTTTGTTATAGATTTATAATTCGATGATATGAGGCGTGTAACCAATATCTTCTAGGAAGCGTAGGATATCCTTAGTGTCTAAGAAAAGTGTTTTCTCATTTGTATTAGGATGGAAACACATGCGTTTTTCATCCATGATTTCTTTGTCAAAAAAGACTTCGATATCTTTGCTTTCGTTATTTAAAAGGCCAAAAGGAGAGACGGTGCCAGGAGGTAACTTCATTTTTTCGAAAAGACTGTCTGAGGAGGCCATTCTAATACGATTAGCTCCAACTAAATCTTTAAATAAGTCCATGTCCAGCATTTTTTTATCATCCATGATCAGCAAGTAATAAGCTGTTTTTTTCTTATTGGTGAGAAACATGGTTTTGGTGCGGACTCCGTCGATGCCCTCTATGAAGGAGTCGGCTTGCTCTGTCGTCAGGACAGGCTCGTGTTCAACTAATTCAAAAGAAATATCCAATTCTTTTAATTTTTCTTTGACTGCTAAGTATGGATCCATTTGAATCTCCTTCTATAAATATGAGGTACGGGGGAGTGTGTACATGTGAAAAAAATAATTTTATTTACAATTTTGGTTGTCTATTAGTAAAGCAAGAGGAGCGCTTGATACTGTCTTCTTATTTTCGGCTGATGAGGAAACGAATAGCTTTTTCAATACGCTCCTTTTGATCCAGAGGGTTTTCCAAAGGATTTTCCAAACACTCTGTCAAATGTTCTGTAATAACCATCTCAATAACGCGGTCAACACTAGAGCGAACAGCTAGTAACTGCGTAAGGACATCTGAACAATCTCGATTTTCCTCAATCATCTTTTGAATCCCTCTCAATTGTCCTTCAGAACGTTTGAGACGAGTGATATAATTAGAATCGGCCATCATCTTTCCTCACTTAATTACCTTTATTTTATTATATTCTTTTAAAAAATGTTTGTCAAAGTTTCTATGTTTTGGCTAATATTTTTAGAAAATTCATACATATTTGTTGTTTTTCCTCCTCTATCTATTTACTTTTTATATTTTTTTTGATATAATTATCCATGTTATAAAATATAACATTAAAAGGAGGTTTATTAATGAAAGCATCTAAATGGCTTATTACAACTGGTGTCGTACTTAGTGCTGGCCTGTTACTGTCTGGTTGTGGGAATTCAACATCCAGTATTTCAACTTATACCTATGTTTATGGATCAGATCCTGATAGCTTGAACTACCTTACTGCAAACCGTGCAACGACTTCTGACGTGATCACTAATTTGGTCGATGGCTTGTTAGAAAATGATGAATACGGGAATTTGATTCCATCTCTGGCAGAGTCATGGACAGTTTCGGAAGACGGTCTTACCTATACTTATAAGCTACGAAAAGATGCGAAATGGTATACTTCTGAAGGTGAAGAATATGCGGATGTGAAAGCAAAAGACTTTGTAGCTGGTCTGAAATATGCAGCTGATGAAAATTCAGAAGCTCTTTACTTGGTGCAAGATTCTGTCAAAGGTTTGGATGCCTACGTAAGAGGAGAAGATAAAGATTTTGCAAATGTTGGTGTCAAAGCTCTGGATGACTACACTGTTCAGTACACACTGACTCGGCAAGAACCTTACTGGAATTCTAAGACGACTAGTACCATTCTTTTCCCAGTAAATGAAGAATTTGTTAAATCGGAAGGAAGCAATTTTGGTTCTGTGAAACCATCAAGTATCCTTTACAATGGTCCCTACCTTTTGAAAGCTTTGACTTCAAAGTCTGTGATGGAATTTGTTAAAAATCCAAACTACTATGACAAGGATAAAGTTAGCATTGAAAATATTAAACTAACTTACTATGATGGAACGGACCAGGAAGCTCTCATTCGTAACTTTAATGATGGCGTTTATAGTGCTGCTCGTCTGTACCCAAATAGCTCTGGTTTTGCTGCTGCTCAGAAGAAATACGCTGATAACATTATTTACAGCGAACAAGACTCAACTTCTTATTATGCTAACTTTAACTACAACCGTCAATCATATAATCACACTTCCAAAACAACTGACGCTCAAAAGTCTGCTACTAATGAAGCGATTATGAATAAAGAGTTCCGTCAAGCGGTGAACTTTGCGTTTGACCGTACCTCATACGGAGCTCAAGGAAATGGTGAAGCTGGTGCAACTAAACTGTTGAGAAATTTGCTGGTTCCGCCTACTTTTGTTCAAATTGGAGATAAAACATTTGGCGAAGTAGTCTCAGAAAAAGTAGTAAAATACGGTACTCAATGGGAAAATATGGATTTCTCAGACGCTCAGGATGCATACTATAATCCAGAAAAAGCAAAAGCAAAATTTGCAGAAGCAAAAGCTGCTCTCCAAGCTAAAGGAGTGGAGTTCCCAATTCATTTGGACATGCCGGTTGATCAGTCAAGCTCAATTTCAGTTCAATGGGCAAGTTCAATGAAACAGTCCATCGAATCAAACCTTGGTGCAGAAAATGTTGTCATTGATCTGCAGAAGATGAGTACTGATGATATTAATAATATTACTTACTTTGCAAATACTGCTGCTCAAAAAGATTATGACCTTTCTGGTGGTGGTTGGACTGCGGATTATCAAGATCCATCTACTTATTTGGATACTCTGAATATTAAAAACGGAGGAAGTCTGCAAAACTTTGGTTTTGAACCTGGTCAAGACGTGAATAATGAAAAAGTTAAAGCACTTGGTTTAGATACATATACCAGCATGCTTGAAGAAGCAAATGCAGAAACTACAAATGTACAAGCTCGTTATGAAAAATATGCAGAAGCTCAAGCTTGGCTCATTGATAGCGGTTTGATTATGCCGACAGTTTCTCAAGGTGCAACTCCGCGTGTGACGAAGTCAGTGCCGTTTAGTAAGGCTTACTCTCTTGTAGGGGCTAAGGGTGCTTCAGGATTTAACTTCAAGTTGACTAAACTGCAGTCTGATGTTGTGACTGTGAAGGAATACGAAGCTGCTAAGAAAAAATGGGAAGAAGAAACGGCTGCTTCAAATAAGAAAGCACAGGAAGAACTGGCTGACCACGTCGAAAAAAATAAATAGAATTTTATAGAAATGATTCTGGAAAAAGAGAAGACCGAGATATCTTCTCTTTTTTTGCTATTTGAAAACAGCTGATTTTTCAGATTGCTTATATTTTTATCCTACTGTCATTTTCTTAATGGTTTTGTTACAGAAAAACATCAGAAAATAGTGTAAAATAAGATAAATACTGATGTCTGTTGATAGAATGGATGTTGAAATGTAAAGGAAAATACTATGTTTAAACTAGTTAGAAAACTGTTTGGGTTTGCTATATTGCTCTTTCTGGCAGCGGTCATATTTTTAGTGCCATCATCAGTCAACTCAAAGGAACAATTAAAAAATATTGAAGGCAGCACTTCTTGGACTAGTATTATTGAGCCGGCTTTGAGTAATGCCAATGTTACAGCTCAGGGCATCAGTACAGAAGTATCTCTCAATACTGCCCAGGTTAATCAGCTTTTAAAAAGTTCCTTGTCAGACAGTGAAAACAAGGAACTTCTGGAGGGTGTTTACAGCATCAATGGAGACAAACTCAGAGTCCAGTATCCTGTTAAATTAGCCTTTGTGGATAGTAAGGTAGATTTAGAATTGGGTGTGGTTTTTATAAATAATGTTCTGCATTTTGATATTACTAGTGCTAAGTTGGGGAATTTTCCTATCCCCAAATCTCTGGTGACTGCTATTCTCAAACAGCATCTGGCGGCCAATGATAACTCTATTGCAATCGAAGGGGATCGTTTCATCTTCTCTTTGCCTCAGTCGCAGTTCAGTATTGATAAGGTCAGTCTTCAGGATAATCATGTGAAAATCCAGTTCAGTGTGGGTTTGCTTTAATCTCATTTTCAAAAACTTCATTTGATGCTGGTTTGCACTAGCTCAAGTGGAGTTTTTATACTATCGTATTTTAGTTGTAAAGGAGAAAAGATGCCTATTCCCAATGTAAGACAAGAAGAATTGATGATTGTTGACGATGGCCTGCGTTTACGGGCTTATGATGGTCAGTTTGAGTTAGCTTTTGATTGGTATCAGGATCCAGAGGTGATTTATTTGATTGATGGAAATAGAAATCCATACTCACTGGAGCGGATTCAAAGGATGTATGAGTATTTGGCGGCACGGGGCGAAGTGTATTTTATCGAGGTATGGGAACAGGAGTGTTGGTTGCCAATTGGTGATGTGACTTTTTGGCAGGAAGATTTGCCTATTGTGATAGGCAATGTGGCTTATCGGGGGCAGGGGATTGGAAGGAAAGTCATTTCTGCCTTGGTTGAGCGTGGGCGTTTGCTAGGTTATCATCAGCTGGCTGTCCAAGAGATTTTTGATTTTAATCAAGCTTCACGCCGAATGTTTGAGGCGATTGGTTTTTACCAAACAGTTCCTAAGGAGAAAGGATGGGCCTACGCTTTGGATTTAAGTTTACCTCTTGCGAAGATTCAGCCTAGTCAGTTTTATCTTTCACAGGACAAGCTGGACAAGATTAGTATTGATTTCGAAGCTGGGGAGATGTCTCCCTTACCCATAAAACGCTTGGATGGTAAGATTTTCTTTACCGATGGACATAGCAGAGCTTTTAAGGCCTATTGTGCTGGGCTTTTGGATATTCCAGTCTATTTTGATGGAGACGAGCTCAACTGGGATTTTTACAGATACTGTGCCCAAGCCTGTGAGCAAAGAGGAATCTTTTCAATAGCTGATTTGCAGAATAGGATTTTGTCTCAGTCGGATTATCAGATTCAGTGGCTAGACTGGTGTAAAACAGAAAGCAGAAAATTTGGCAGCAGCTAAACTCAGCGAGATTTTTGTGTTATAATAGATAGAAAAAATCAATATATTAAATTTGAGGTAGTGCTATGATTTATGAATTTTGTGCGGAGAATGTGACTTTGGTAGACAAGGCTTTGGAGGCTGGAGCAAGGAGGATTGAGCTGTGTGACAATCTGACAGTCGGCGGGACAACGCCTAGCTACGGTGTCATTGAGGCAGCAGTTCGCATGGTCCAGCCTTATGATGCAACCGTGATGACCATGATTCGGCCTCGTGGCGGAGATTTTGTTTATTCTGATCTGGAAATTGAGATGATGCTTTCGGATATTCAGAAGGCGCGTGAGGCGGGCAGCCACGGCCTAGTTTTTGGAGTTTTGACAGAAAATAATGAGATCGATTATCCTAAGATGGAGCGGTTGCTAGAAGCCGCTCAGGGGCTAGATGTGGTCTTTCATATGGCTTTTGATGCGATTCCTGCTGAGTATCAGTTTGGGGAGTTAGACTGGTTGGTTGGACATGGAGTGAAGCGGATTTTGACTCACGGAGGATTAGCGTCAGAGTCCATTTTCGAGCATTTAGCTTGGCTAGATGAGCTGATTGAACATGCGGCAGGGCGGATAGAGATTTTACCTGGTGGTGGGATTAATCTAGAAAATCGTGCCGAGATTGCTGACACTTTGGGTGTTGATCAATTACACGGTACCAAAGTAGTATTTTAGCAGGCAAGTTCATGTTGGATTTATTTGAAAAATACAGGCTGAAGGAAGAAAGTTTGCTGGATTATGGCTTTGTCAGATCTGGTGCAGAGTACAGCTATTCGACTCAGATCTTGGCTGGCGACTTCCAGATGGATGTGCTGATTTCCGATGGAGAGCTGGATTTTCAGGTGCTTGACTTGGATACAGGTGATGAGTACCGGCAGGTTAAGATGGAAAGTATGGCAGGAGAATTTGTCGGACAAGTCAGGGCGGCCTGTCAGGAGGTTTTGCTGGATATTCGGCAGCATTGCTTTGAGGAAGTAGGCTTTCTTTATGAGCAAAGTCAGCGAC
>ERZ773099.3224-NODE-3224-length-10619-cov-12.590685_pt1 | contig 10619 bp, 6 predicted proteins | sample MGYA00511120_ERZ773099 | MGnify/ENA primary metagenome ERZ773099 (study PRJEB29015, sample SAMEA2738012) | human oral metagenome | biome: human oral; feature: human-associated habitat; material: dental | place: China | collected 2104 ... | reverse complement strand
GAGGTCGCGCGAGGCCTTGGCCAGGCGCTTCTCCTGCTCGGAGCGCACGTAGGGATGGCCCGTCTGCCGGGCCCTGGCCCGGGTGTGCTCACCGGTCTGATCATCGGCCGGTTCCACGTCCACACCGGGGGCGGTATCAGGCTCCTCGACGACCTCGGGGACGAGCATGTGCGGCCCGTACTCCTCGACGAGGGGTTCCAGCTCGAGGCCGATCTCGCTCATGGCCCGCTCGGCCAGGGACTCCAGGCGCATCCGCTGCTCGGCCCGGGCCACTTCCTCTCGATGGGCGGCGTCGGTGAGGCTGCCGAGCTCCTTGGTGAGCTGGTCGATCTCCTCGCGAACCTCATTGGTTGCGGCCAGGGCCTCGGCCCGGTCGGCCTCGATGGTGGCACGCTCATCAGCCGCCTGCTGGACGCAGGCCCTGGCTGTCTCGGCGGCGGCGCGGGCCTGGTCCCGCACATGCGTGGCGACGGCGAGCTGGGCGCTGCGGCGCTGCCGGGCCCGTTCGGCGGCGGCGCGCTGCTCCCGCTCACGGCGTGCGGCAGCTCGCAGGGAGTCGGCACGCCCTCGGCTGGAGCGTTCGCGCTCCTCTGCCGTACGCAGGGCGAGCCTGGCGTCGGTCTCAACGGCACGGGCCCGGCGCGCGGCTTCCGCAGCGGTCTCCCGCTCCTGGCGGGCACTGTCCAGCGCCTGCTCAAGGAGGTCGGAGCCGGCACCCCCTGGCGGGCCCGACTCACCCGATGCGTCCGTGTCGTCGGCGTCGTCCCGCTCGCCCTCGATCTCAGCCAGTGCGGCTGTGGCGGCCGCGAGCTCGGCGGTGCGCTGGACCGACTCGGCCTCGGCCCGCTCCAGGACCCGACGGGCCCGTCCCGTCTCCTCCGCGGCGGCGTGAGCCCCAGAGGTCAGGCGGGCCATCGCCTCGGCGGCCCGGGCGGCCTCGGCGTCGGCCTGGCGCAGGGCGGACAGCGCCTCGCTCAGAGCCTGGCGCGCGGCATCCTCCCCAAGACGGGCCTCCTCCAGAGCGGCATCGGCTGCGGTCTCCGCCTGCGCAGCGACGGCGGCCTCGGCGTCGGCCTCCTCGTGGGCGGCGGCCAGCTCCAGCACCGAGGAGGCTCCGCGGCCCGCACCGGCGACCCACCCGGGAGCCAGAACATCACCGCCGCGGGTGGCCACCACGGCGTCGGGGAGCCTCGCACGCAGGGCGCGGGCGGTCTCGATGTCCTCCGTCACCCAGGAGGCCTTGAGCAGTCCATCCAGGACTCGCCCGAGCCCGTCGGCTTCGGACTGCACGGGGCTCACGAGCCCGCGGGCCGCCAGCGCGCCGTCGACCGCGAGCGCAACGGCCTCATCAGCGCCGTCGGACGGGCCGCTCATCGAAGGATCGTCTGCCAGAACCAGCCTGACTGCACCGACGTCCCGATTGCGGGCGTGCTCCAAAGCGCTCATGGCGGTCTCGCCGTCGGCGGCGAGACCGGCCTCGGCGAGCACTCCTAGGAGGGCGGCGACGGCGTTCTCCCAGCCGCGCTCGACGCTGAGGTGCTCCGCCACCGGTCCCAGGAGGCCGTCGACACCGGTCTGGAGCAGCGCAGCCGTACCGTCCTGGCTGCGCAGGGACATGGCCAGGGTGTCACGCCTGGCCGTCCAGGTGGCCCTGTCGGAGGCCGCTTCCCGGCGAGCGTCGGTTGCGGCGGAGACGGCCTCGCGGGCCTCGGCCAGGCGCCGAGTCGCTTCCTCGTGGGCGGCTGCGGCCCGGGCAGCTGCGTCGGCCGCCGCACCCGCCTCGGCGGACGTCCCCGCAGCCGGTTCACTCCCGGCGGCCGCTCTGCCGCTGTCCTGGGGCTCTTCCCCTCCCCCGGCCTCGGCCAGGGCGGCCAGGGCGCTCCCCTCGCGGGCCTCGGCGGCCTCAAGGGCGCTGCGGGCCTGCTCGAGGGCGGCCAGGCTGGCCTCATGGCGACTGCGGGCCGAGGCGACGCGCCCACCGGCGCGGGCGATGGTCTCCCTCCTCTCCGAGAGCCTCCGCTGCGCAGCGGAGAGCTCATGGTCCGCGGCCTTCTCGGCGGTCTCGGCGTCGGCGCGTTCCAGGGAGGCGTCGCTCAGGGCCGTGCGGGCGGTCTCGACGGCGTCGGCGAGCTCGGCCTCCTGTCTGCCGGCGGCCTCGGCCCGCCGTTCGAGCTCCTCGGGGTCGGTACCGTGACTCGGGGAGGGGGCGGCGGCCAGAAGCCGGATTCGCTCGCTGGCCACGTCCGCGAGCGCGCCCAGGGACTGGGCGGCCTCAGTGAGGTCCTCCCAGATGCTGCCGGCTCGGGCCAGGCGCTGAGCGGAGGTGGTCTCGATGGCGGCCAGCTCGCTCAGGCGGGCCCGGGCGGCTCGCTCGGCCTCCTCGACCAGGCGGCGGCGCCTGGCCAGGGCCTCCTTGTCCTCGTCTCCGGCCTCCAGAAGGGACTGGGCCTGGACGACGTCGTCGGCCAGCAGCCGGGCGGTTGCGTCACGGACCTCGACCTGGATGGTCCGGGCGCGCCGGGCGATGGCGGCCTGCCGGGCCAGGGGGCCGAGCTGGCGGCGCAGCTCCTGGGCGAGGTCGGAGACTCGGGCGAGGTCGGCTGCCATGGAGTCGAGCTTGCGCAGAGCGCGTTCCTTGCGCTTGCGGTGCTTGAGGACGCCCGCGGCCTCCTCGATGAAACCGCGGCGGTCGTCAGGGGTGGCGCTCAGGACGGCGTCGAGCTGTCCCTGCCCGACGATGACGTGCATCTGGCGCCCCAGGCCCGTGTCGCTGAGGAGCTCCTGGACATCGAGGAGGCGGCAGGGGGTGCCGTTGATCTGGTACTCCGAGCCGCCCCCGCGGAATAGCGTGCGCGAGATAGTGACCTCGGTGTAGTCGATCGGCAGGGCGCCGTCGGTGTTGTCGATGGTCAGGGAGACCTCGGCCCGCCCGAGGGCCGGACGGGAGCCGGCGCCCGCGAAGATGACGTCGGCCATGGAGCCGCCGCGCAGGTTCTTGGCTCCCTGCTCCCCCATCACCCAGGTCAGGGCGTCGACGACGTTAGACTTGCCCGAGCCGTTGGGGCCGACCACGGCGGTGATGCCGGGCTCCAGGCGGAGGGTGGTTGACGAGGCGAAGGACTTGAATCCCTTGATCGTCAACGTCTTGAGGTGCACGGGTGCCACCCTAACAGCGCGAACGGCCGCGACGACGATAGAAACGACAAAGGGACTTGACATCCTGAGTCAGGACAAGCAGACTTTCCATGTCAAGGGAGCTAGACATGCTGTTCGCACGTCTCCCCCATCCGACTCTCGTCTTCGAGACCCAAGGAGCCACGATGCTCACACTGTCCAACCTCTCCAAACGCTTCGGGAGCCTCCAGGCCCTCGACTGCCTCTCCCTATCACTGGCCGGCGGCGAGATCGTCGGCTTCGTCGGCGCCAACGGAGCCGGCAAGTCCACCACGATGCGCATCATCATGGGATCGCTCGCCGCCGACTCGGGCGCCGTGACCTGGAAGGGCGCCCCCGTGGACGCCTCCACACGGCGCGCCATCGGATACATGCCCGAGGAACGGGGCCTCTACCCCCGGATGAAGGCAGCCGAGCAGCTCGTCTACCTGGCTCGTCTGCACGGGCTATCCGCCTCCGCGGCCAAGGCGGCGGCAGACCGGTGGACCGAGCGCCTGGGACTTGAGGAGCGCCGGAATGACGAGGTGCAGAGCCTGTCGCTGGGCAACCAGCAGCGCGTCCAGCTGGCCGCCGCCCTCGTGAGCGACCCCGAGTTGCTCATCCTCGATGAACCCTTCTCCGGCCTGGATCCGGTTGCCGTAGACGTCATGAGCCAGGTCCTCCTGGAGCGGGCGTCCGCGGGCGTGCCCACGCTGTTCTCCTCCCACCAGCTCGACGTCGTCGAGCGTCTGTGCGACCGGGTGGTCATCATCCGCTCGGGCAGGCTCGTGGCCGACGGGACGATCCCCGAGCTCCAGGCCACCGAGACACCCCGCTGGCGAGTGGTCGTCGAGCCGCCGCCGGGCGCCGCTCCAGCGGAGGCCGGCGCTCTGGACGGACTGGACGATCCGGACGCGCAAATCGATAGCCAGGGCCGCCTGGTCATCACCGCGGCGGGTGGGGATGAGCAAGAGCTGCTGCGCACCGCGCAGCGACTGGGGACGGTGCGCGAGCTCGGCCCGGTGCGCCACCGGCTCACCGACATCTTCCGGGAGGTCCTCACGGCACCCGCAACTCCCGACGAGACCAACAACCCGACGCAGAAGAAGACGGACAAGAAGGAGGCGCACCGATGAGCGCCCGGACCAGCCCCATCACCCGCCGTCAGGAGATCACTCTGGTCGCCGGCCGCGAGCTCCGCGCACACCTGATGAAGAAGTCCACCATTATCCTTACCCTCGTCCTGCTCATCGCCGCCGTCGGCGGCATCATCGGCGTCAAGCTCTACACCTCCAGCCAGAACGAGGGCTACCGGCTCGGCCTTAAGGGCGTCCCGGTCGCTCAGGCCACCGGGTTGGACAAGGTGGTCGCCTCCAACGGGGAGGCCATCGAGGTCGTTGACGTCTCCGGCCGGGAGACGAAGGACGTCCTGGCCGACGACGCCCCCAAGGGCACGCCGCACGTGGACATGGTCCTCGACGTCTCCGGCTCCGCCCCCACCGTCACCGTGGAGAAGTCGGTTGATGACGCGGTCGTCTCCGGAGTCACGGCCTTCCTCCAGCAGGCGGCCCTGGGCCAGCAGATCGCGACGCTGGGCGGGGACCCGGCTCAGGTGGCCTCCCAGCTCAGCGCCGCCAAGCCGGAGGTCACGGTCCTCGACTCCCCCAAGCGCGACGCCGCCGATTTCGGCCCGCGCTACACAATCCTCCTGACGATCGACGTCCTGCTGCTGTTCGCCATCATGGGCGGGGGCCAGTTCATCGCCCAGGGCGTGGTGGAGGAGAAGTCCAGCCGGATCGTGGAGATCCTCCTGGCCTGCGTGCGGCCCAGCTCGCTGCTGGCCGGCAAGATCCTGGGGATCGGCATCGCATCCTTCCTCACCACCGGAGCCGTCGCCGTGGCCGGGGTCGTCACCGCGAAGGCAACCGGCGTCATGCCGGATATCAACCTCAACCTGGACGGCGTGCTCGTGGCGATGCTCGTGTGGCTGATCGTGGGATATGCGATCTTCGCGGTCGCCTTCGGGGCCGCCGCCTCGCTCGTGAGCCGGCAGGAGGACGTCAGCTCGGTGAGCATGCCCCTGGTCATGCTCTCGATGGTCCCCTATGTTCTGAGCTTCTTGATGGCCACCGGGGACGCCAACAGCATGACCTTCCGGGTCTTGGCCTTCCTGCCGCCCTTCGCGCCATTCATGATGCCCGCGCGCCTGGTGCTCGGAGTCTCCTCGTGGACCGAGCAGGTCATCGCCTTGGCGATTGCGCTCGTCTTCCTGCCATTGCTGGTGCGTGCGGCGGCCGCGATCTACACCCGGGCCGTCACCCGCACCGGCGCCCGGGTGCCGCTCAAGGAGGTTCTGGGCCGGGCCAAGCAGGCCTGATCGCAGCCTTCGCACCTACGACGACGGTGCGCCTCCCACCACAGGGAGGCGCACCGTCGTTGTGAGGCCCAAGGCCGAGGCGGACCAGGTCAGTCGGCCAGCTCGGGGAACCAGATGGCGATCTCACGAGCTGCGGACTCATCACTGTCCGAGCCGTGGACGAGGTTGAGGATGGCGGGGGTCCCCCAGTCGCGGCCCAGGTCGCCGCGGATGGTGCCGGGGGCGGCCGTGGTGGGGTCGGTGGGGCCCATGAGGCTGCGCACGCCCTCGACGACGCGCCGGCCCTCGGCAACCGCTGCCACTACGTTGCCGGAGGTCATGTAGTCCACGACGCCGGGGTAGAAGGGCTTGTCCACGTGCTCGGCGTAGTGCGCGGCGAGGATCTCCTCGGTGGGGGTCAGGATCTTCAAAGCGGTCAGGGCGTACCCCTTGGCCTCGATGCGGCGCAGGATCTCGCCGGTCAGGCGGCGCTCGACGGCGTCGGGCTTGATGAGGATGAGGATACGGTCGGTCTGGGACGTGGTGGACGTGCTGGCCATGGAGGCTCCTTGCTGGGTCGGAAGGTGAGGGACCGGATGGACCATAACGGGTCCGGACCCCCCAAGGCCATGACGGCGCCCGGTTCAGGCCTGCTCGACCACCATGATCGGCTCTAAGGAGCGGGCGCGAGCGGCATCGAGGGCGGCTTGGAAGATGAGCGCGGAGGACTGGGCGCCGGGGTCGCGGTGCCCGCAGGAGCGCTCCCCCAGGAAGGAGGCACGCCCGCGGCGCGCTTGAAGCGGTTCAGTATCCCGAGCCCCATCGGCGGCGGCCCGGGCGGCGGCCGAGAGGACGCCGACCTCATCCTCTCCGATCTCCGCCGCCTCCCTGGCGGCCACCGTCGCGGGGCGCCAGGCATCGGCCATGGTCTTGTCCCCACTGGTGGCGTGGCCCCTGGCCTCCAGGCCAGAGGTGGCCTCCTCCAGCGCCCGGACCAGGTTCTCCGCTCCCCAGGCGGACGCGTCGGAGGAGCGGGCGGCCCTGAGGAAGGCGGTTCCCAGCAACGGGCCTCCGGCGCCGCCGACCGTGGCCATGAGAGTGGTGGCGACGACCTTGAGGACCCCTCCGGGGGTGGCCGGGAGGTTTCCGGCCTTCTGGGCGGCGTCCAGTTTGGTGACCACGGCCCTCATGCCGCGGTCCAGGTTGTCGCCGTGGTCGGCGTCCCCGATGGCTCGGTCCAGTTCGGTCAACTCTGCACGGTTCTCGGCGATCATTACGGCGGCACGATGGGTCCAGTCGAGGGCCCAGGCGGCATCCAAGGACATGGAGTTCCCTTCTCAGGTCTTGGCAGGTGTTGGTTCCAGGCCTGACCGCCATGCACCCGAGGGTGAAGGACGACCACGCGGCTTTGATCGGGCCCCGCGTGGACCCGATGGGTCCCTGCGCATCCCGGGAACGTCCGTGGGACGCGCCGGAGCAGGCCGACGAGGTGCTCACCGCCCACTCGCATTTCCATCCTCTCACGCACCTGGCCACCTCGCTCGTTGAGACGGCCGAACGGCCTGCGACCAGCTCGAATGGACGCACCATCACAGATGACGGGGAGACGTCGGACGGCGTGATACTTGTATGCACGAGCCCCGGGCGACGTCCGACGCCCACCGCCCGAGATCCGGAGGAAGAGAGGAGCCTTCCCGTGGCGCAGGCCAAGTACGACCAGATCTTCCAGACCCTGCACGAGCGCATCGAGACCGGCACCTACCGCTTCCTCGAACTGCTCCCCTCGGAGAACGCCCTGGCCGAGGAGTTCGGCTGCACCCGTAACACGGTGCGCAAGGCGCTGGCGCTGCTCGTGACTCAAGGGTACGTCCAGACCATGCAGGGCCGGGGTATCCAGGTCATCTCCCGGCCGCGGGCGACCTCCACCTTCCTGGTCGGGGGGATCGAGTCGCTTCGGGAGGCGGCTGAGCGCAATCGGATTTCTCTGAGCACCCACATGATCTCGCTGGAGGAGGGCGTCGTCGATGCCGAGACGGCCGAGGCCTCAGGCATGGCCGAGGGCGCCGAGATCATCTGCGTCAAGCGGTTGCGCGTGCTGGATAACGTCCCGCTCATCGTGGACACCAGCTATTTCCTGGCCTCGGTGGTTCCCCGCCTGACCCGGCAGATCGTCGAGTCCTCGGTCTACGCCCATCTGGAGGAGGTCCTGGGGGTGCGGGTGGCCAGCGCGACGCGGCGGATCACGGTGGAGCGGGCCACCGAGGAGGACCAGCGGCTCATCCACCTGGGGGGAATGGATTGCGTCGTCGTGGTCTCCTCGACGACCTTCGACTCGACGGGTGTGCTCTTCGAGTACACGCGCTCGCGCCATTCACCGGTCGACTTCGCCTTCCAGGACACCGCCCACCGGCTGCCGGCAGAGCGCTGAGGCGGGGCCGACGAGGTGGAGGATGTAGAGCTGTATAGGAGCCGCATAGGCGGGCCGGTGGCCCGGCAGCATCTGAAACGCTGCCGGGCCACCGGTCTGTCGGAGGAGGCGAGACGAGCCCATCGGGCGCACCCGGCTGAGCGATACTGCCCGGATATTGGCTACTTGGCGACGGGCTCGCGGTTGCCGAGGCGTACCTTCTTGACGGTGCGTTCCTTGTCGAAGTCGGCCTGTTTGAAGCCGAAGAAGTAGGTGCACAGGAAGGAGACCAGGAGGGCCGCGGCGCCGGCGATCCAGAAGCCAGTGAAGGAAGAGTCCATGCCATCGGGGTTGACGAAGGACGGGAAGCCGACGAAGCCTCCGGTGAAGCCCCACATGTTGACGTTGAGCAGCCCGGTGAGCAGTCCGCCGACGGCGCCGCCGATCGAGGCGGTGATGAAGATACGGCCGTACTTGAGGTTGAGACCGTACATGGCCGGTTCGGTCACGCCGCAGAAGGCGGAGATGGTAGCGGGTGCGGCCATGCGCTTGATGCGGGCATCGCGCACCCTGAGCCAGACGGCCAGGGCGCCTCCGCCCTGGGCGATCATGGTGGCCGAGACAATGGCGTTGAGGTGGGAGTAGCCGGGGCTGGCGAGCTCGGAGGAGATGATCGGGATGACCGCCCAATGCAGGCCGAAGATGACCAGGCACTGGTAGAAGCCGCCGATGAGCAGGCCCGCGAGCGTGTAGTTGAAACTCAGGATCGCGTTGATGACAGCGGCGATTCCACCGGAGACGAGCATGACGGCGGGACCGAAGACCAACAGGATGAGGGCGGAGACCACGAAGATCTCGATGAGCGGCCCGAAGATCGGGCGGATGACGGCCGGCAGCGTCTTCTTGAGCCAGGGTTCGATCTTGGAGGCGAGCCAGGCCCCCACGATGATGGGGAAGATCGAGTAGGCGTAGGCGTTGCCGGCGGGCAGGGAGACCGGGATGCCGAAGAAGTCGGAGTTGAAGACGGTGCGTCCCACGGTGATGACGTCGTCGGTGTTCTTGGACATGTCCACCACGGAGGGGTAGCAGAGCACTCCACCGATGATGGCCACGACGATGGGGTCTGCACCCAGACGCTTGGCTGCGGTGAAGCCGACGATGACCGGAAGGAAGAAGAACATCGACGAGCTCATTGCGTCGATGAAGTGGAAGGTGTTGGAGGCCTCGGTGACGACCTTGAACTGAACGAGCAGCGCCAGGAGACCCTTGAGGATTCCGGAGGCCGCCAGCATCCCGACCACGGGGATCATCGATCCGGTGATGACACCGATGAGGGAGGAGAAGCCGAGCTTGACCCAGCCCCACAGGGTCGTGGGCCGCTCGACGACCTCGACATCGGCGGCCTGATCGCCGGCACCCACGTTCGGCAGCTGGGCGACAACGGCCTCGTAGACGTCGACGACGTCGGGGCCGATGACCACCTGGTACTGGCCGCCTGACTTGACCACGTCGATGACGCCGTCGAGGTCCGCCACGGCCTCGTCGTCGGCCAGGGACTCGTCCTTGAGGTAGAAGCGCACGCGCGTGATGCAGTGCAGGACGGAGCGGACGTTGTCGGGACCGCCGATGCCGGTGATGACGTCGGCCGCTGTGGCGTCAAAGCCGCTGAGGCCATCGGTGCGCCCATCGTCAGCAGAGCCTGCGTCGGCAGCCTCTGCGCTCGCGGCGTCGTCGCTCTTGCCCTTGAGCGTGGCGGCGGCGACGGTGGTGCCCGCGTCCGCGGGCCCGGTGGTGACGGACAGGTCGGCCAGGTGGGTGAGCGTGTTGGTCAGGACCACGATGGCGGTGGTGGCCTTGCCCGCGGTTCGGACGGCCTCGAGGTCCATGGTGCCCAACGGCTCCCCGGCCTTGACGGTGTCTCCGACCGAGACGCTCAGGTCGAAGGGGACGCCCTCGAGCTCGACGGTGTCGACGCCCAGGTGAAGCAGGACCTCCAGGCCCGAGTCGCTCTTGAAGCCGATGGCGTGGCCGGTTCCGGCCACCATGGTGACGGTGGCGTCCACCGGGGAGACGATCGCGCCGTCGTCGGGCTCGACGCCGAGCCCGTCCCCCACGGTCTTGGAGGAGAAGACGGGGTCGGGGACGTCGGCGAGGTCGATGACCGTCCCCGTCACCGGGGCGGCGATGGGGACCTCGGGCCCCTGGTCTGGTTCGGACATGAAGAGTTCCTTTCGGAGCGTGGGTGCGGACAGCGGTGTCGGGAAGGACTGCTCAGCAGCCCTCCGGAGCGGATGGGACAGACAGAAGCACGGAGAGAGGAGAGGGACGCGGGCCACTGGCCGGATCAGGTGAGCAGGGCGATGGCCTCGTAGGGGCGCAGGCGAATCGTTCCGGCCTGGAGGCGGTCGGCGACGGCGGGCAGCTCGCCTTGGCTGCGGGAGAGGTCGTTGCCGTCGTAGTTGCCGATGAGGATGCGGGCGGCGGTGAAGCCCTCGGGGACAGTCACCTCGGCGTCGCGGCCGCGGAAGCTGCACAGGACCAGCAGGCGGCTGCCCTCGTACTTGCGGATGTAGGCCAGGACGTCCTCGTGCTCCATGAGGCAGGGGGCGTAGGTGCCACGGGAGATAACGGGCAGCTCCTTGCGCAGGGCGATGAGGCGCCGGTAGTAGGGCAGGATCCGCCCCTGCGCCTCCTCGCGCTCGA
>ERZ773099.3223-NODE-3223-length-10620-cov-10.898438_pt1 | contig 10620 bp, 10 predicted proteins | sample MGYA00511120_ERZ773099 | MGnify/ENA primary metagenome ERZ773099 (study PRJEB29015, sample SAMEA2738012) | human oral metagenome | biome: human oral; feature: human-associated habitat; material: dental | place: China | collected 2104 ... | reverse complement strand
ACAGACCCCCATGCCGTATGATGGTGGCATGGCGGCGACACGTCCGCGAGGAGGCAACCGCCGTTGCACGTGAGCCAAATCTTAGTCGCGCCGGGACTCAGCCTGCCCTTCGCAACGTGGACGTGCACCGGCTCGCCGTCCTCGCCTGTCCAGAAGAAGATGGCAAAACCCCGGAAGAGGAAGAGTCTAGGCATAGGCCCTCGACGTCTCCCGTGCAAGCCGCAGGATGAGCTGGGCGTTGTTGTGGACGAAGGCATCGAGATAAGCCATGTCGGCATCGCCGAAGCCCTCGATTCCCGACCACTCGAACGCCGGAAGCGTGCACTTAGCGGAATCGAAACCCAGCTCGACGGGGCGCTCGACGGAGACCTCGACCTCGCCGCCGTCAAGGACGTTCGAGAACGCCACCTGCGTTCCGTCCTCAAGCTCGACATAGTTGTAAAACATGATGCACCTCCCTTGTGATACGCGAGATATGGCCGATTATACCCTCGCAAGCTCGTCCATCGTGTAGGTGGCGTAACCCTTGTAGCGGTAGCTCGCGTCGACGCCCCTCATGTAGACCTGACGGTCATCCACCTTGTTGGTGAGCGCGGTCTTCAGGAGCCCCTTTATCTCCGTGTCCCGCACCGGGCTGCGCTCCATGGCGAGGAGGCAGTCCTTCCTGTCCACAAGGCTCCAATCGACTGCTGTGCCACGCTCCACGTCGCTCTCTATGCCGAGCTTGTTCTCAAGCGCCATGGGTTCCACCTTTCTGGGTATTTGGATTCCGAATCAACTGCACCGGAAACAACACACGGGAAGAATACCCGCAGCGCGGTTTCAGCCCATCAGCAGAAGGGTCGCATCCCGTGACGGCATGGCAGGAATGACGGGCAAATCGCCAGCGAAAGAGCCCATGGAAGGATGTATGCACCCGTCACGATTTTCCGTCCGCATCGATTGCTATCATACATACAACTAGCCTGTCAAGCGATGTGCTCCCTAATGTGCCTCATAGTCGCATGGCACCGACTTTGCCCTTGCGTCCAAGCCACCCTTGGCCCGGCGTGGCCAAGGGCCGAGATTCCCGCGTGAAAAGGCGCGCACTCCCTAACAGCTTGAAAAGCGCGCCCCTGGCGGGTGGTCGATTTCGGTGACCTGCGAAGATACGTGCGAACACCCCGTCAGGGGTGCACTTTTCCCGCCGCCGGCGGGTGCGGAAGCCGGTCGGGAAGACCGAGGGGGTGCCAAGGAGTGGGCCACGTGTACGCGGGGCCCTCGTGCGTGGTGTGGTAGGAAACAACCGCGCGGGACCCGTCGCCGCTGTCACCCCTTAGATGTGAGCCTGGGGTGGGAAGGTATCAGACATCCTGTGAATATGAGGCATATTGGGATCATATCTGTCACTATATCTCATCTATCTTGCGATGATAAAGCTTCGTATAGCGTCCTTGAGGCCCATGGTGGCAGGACAGACCCCCATGCCGTATGATGGTGGCATGGCGGCGACACGTCCGCGAGGAGGCTGACATGCCAAGGGCACCGGAGGCCCCGGGGCTCGCGGGGGAGGTGCGGGCTCGTGGCGAGGGCCAGGGCCGAGCGGGCGCGGCGGGCTGGCAGGGCCCGCGTGGCCGCCGCGGCAGCCGGCCCGACGCGATGGAGGGCCTCTTCGTCATCCGCCTCAGCAGGCGTCGTGCCACGTCCGCGTGGGGTCGCCGGGCGGGCTAAGGGAGCGCGTCGAGCCGTGCCTCAAGGAGGTCGACGCGAGCCCCGCACCCCACAGGCGGGGGCGGGGGATCGGGTCTTGCGGCGACGGCGGGGAGGGTGCGGCGTGATATGCCTTATGTAATTACGGAGCGGTATACTCGACACCTGAGGCTCCTTTTAGCCTATGCAAGGCAGGCCGCACAGCTCGTTGAGTCAGGTGAGGTGGGCCGCGAGTCGCTTGGAAGGAGTGTGGTCCATCAGCTTGCCGCCACAAAGGCACTAAAGCTTGTTGGGGAACAGGCATGGCTCCTCGACAGGGGGGGCGTCGACCTAGACGAGGGCATTGACTGGAGTCTGGTCGAAGAGGCGCGGTTCGAGGATATCCCCGAGCGTGTGGAGAGGCTTAGTGAGCTTATCAGAGGGCAGGGCACGGGAGATGCCAGCACGTCCGGCCTCTGTCCTGGTGACCTTGGGGAGCTGGGCTAGCCATGGCCTCGCGCGCGCGTCGGCTCAGCTGCATCGTTCTCAGGCGCACCAAGCTTGCCGAGCAGGACCTCATCCTGACCATGCTTGCCGCATCTGGTGAGGAGGTGCGTGCCGTCGCCAAGGGCGCGCGCAGGCCGGGAGGTCGCCTCGCTTCCCGCTCCGAGCTCTTCTCCGAGGTGGACCTCCTCCTTGCCAGGGGCAGGGGCACCCTCGAGATTGTCTCGGAGGCGACGCTCGTGGACGCACACGCCAAGATTCGCGGCGACTTCGCGCGGGTGAGTGCCGCAAGCGTCGTGGCGGAGCTTGCCTGTCTCACCTGTCTTCAGAACAGCGAGGACCCCTTTCTGCATCCTATCTGCTCAAAGGCACTCGCATGCCTTGAGCGGGCCTGCGACCAGCGACAGCTGGATCTCATCGTCGCTGCCTACGTGATGAAGGTGCTCGCGCACTGTGGCTGGAGACCCGAGCTTACGCAGTGCATCTCCTGTGGCGATGCGGAGGTCAGCTACCTCTCGGCCCAGATGGGCGGCACGCTTTGCTCGAGCTGCGCCAAGGACGTGCCTGGGGCGCGGCGGCTGGAGCGCTCGGAGCTTGTCTGGTTAAGAGCGCTCATCACGTCGACTTTTGACGAGCTGCTTGCGGCTGGACCGGACCTCAAGACCTCGAGCGCGCTCGTCCTTCTCGCGCACGTTTGGGCGACGACGCAGCTCGACTGCCGCCTGCGCGCCTACGAGTTCATGCTGAGCTCCTAGCTCCCACGAGCGGCCCTTCAGCTCGAAGGTGAGCCCCCTCAAGAGACGCTGGAATCGCTCAGACGGTCTTCGAGATGCAGCTCGTGCTCATAAAGGATGACTGCCGACAGCTGGGGATTTCGTGCGCGACCTCATCGAGGGTGTCGATCGCATCGAGAATCGTGGTGCGTGAGGGGCCCGTGGCCGCCGAGCTAGCGTCTGGTAGTGCCCCCTCCCGATGCCTCGAGCCGCACTGTCCCACGGTCCTGCCACTCGACGCCACCGAGTGGCAGGCAGATTGCGCACTCGGCACTACTAAGTGGCGCGGGAGTCAGCATACGCGCAGTTGCCAGGAAATGTTGTGCCACTCGGCGCCACCGAGTGTCAGGCAGACCGCGCACTCGGCGCCACCGAGTGGTGCGGCTGAGCCCCGCGCGCCTCTCCCGGGGACGTCTCAGGCAAGACCGCGACAAGACGCCCGAGCTGGCGGGAGGGGGCATGCGGACTGCCCGTCGACCAAGCTCCGCCGCATTGGCCTGAGAAGGCGTCACTGGCCCACCCATGAAAAGTAACCCGTAACGTAGGAAGAGGGGCATTCTGGGGAGATTTCCACTGCGCGTCTTAGGCCGACGCCTCACGTGCTATCCTTCCTCCGTCCTACCCCGTACCGAGAGGCTCGCTTGGCCAGGCGGCCGTCCCAGTTCGGGGCGAATCCACGCGAAAGGCGGTTACGACATGGCAGTCACCAAGGAACGCAAGGCAGAGCTCATCAGGCAGTATGGCAAGGACGAGAGGGACTCCGGCTCCCCCGCCGTGCAGGTTGCCATCCTGACGGAGCGCATCAAGGGCCTGACTGAGCATATGAAGGCCCACAAGAAGGACTATCATACCCGTCGCGGTCTTCTCACCCTCGTCGGACAGCGCAGGCGTCTCCTCTCCTACATCAAGAAGCAGGACGTTGAGGCCTACCGTAGCCTGATCAGGAGCTTGGGCATCCGCGACAACATCCAGTAGCGCAACGTGCGACGAACTTGGGGAGCGCCTTCGGGCGCTCCTCTCACATGACGGCCCGTCTGCAATGGGGCAGACGGAGATAAAGAGGAAACGCAATGACAAAGATCACACACGAGTTCGACCTCTACGGCAAGCACTATGCCCTCACGACAGGCGAGCTCGCGAAGCAGGCAACCGGCGAGTGCCTGGTGTCCTGCGGCGACTCGACGGTCAACGTGACCGTCGTCGTCTCCAAGGAGCGAAAGAGCTACGACTTCTTTCCGCTGACGGTCGACTTCATCGAGAAGATGTATGCCGTGGGGCGTATCCCCGGCGGCTACCTCAAGCGCGAGGCGCGTCCCTCCGAGAAGGCGACCCTCACCGCGCGCATGATCGACCGTCCCATTCGTCCGTCCTTTCCCGACGGCTTCAGGAACGAGGTACAGATCGTCGCCATGCCACTTGTGGCCGATCAGGTGAACTCCGTTGACACCATCTCGATCATGGGAGCCTCAGCTGCACTCAGCGTCGGGGGAGTGCCCTTCGAGGGACCGCTCGCGGGCGTGCGCATCGGCCGTGACAGCCAGACGGGCGAGTTCATCGTAAACCCCACCTACGAGGAGCGTGACCAGTCCGACCTAGACCTGGAGCTTGCGGGGTCTGCGACCTTCATTTCTATGCTCGAGGCGGGCGCCGAGGAGATCTCGGAGGACGACATGCTTGCCGCCATGGCCTTCGGCCAGGAGGCCATCGCCGCCTTCTGCGCGGAGCAGAAGGCGTTTCTCGCCAAGGTCGAGGCGCAGGACGGTCCCATCGCGACAAGGGAGTACCTCCTCGACGGGCCCAGCGAGGAGGTTCACGATCGCGTGTTCGCCCACTTTGGCGAGATGGAGGCTGCTCTCAGCCACGCTGACAAGTCTTCGCGCATAGGCAGGGTCGAGGCACTCAAGGAGGCGATCGCGGCCGAGTTCAGCGATGAGGAGCAGCTCCAGTGGGAGCGTGCCATCCCAGCTGAGCTCAAAGGCCTCGAGAAGCGCGCCATGCGCAAGATGGTCGTCGAGCGCGGTGAGCGCGTTGACGGACGTTCGGCCACCGAGATTCGCCCCCTCATGGTGAAGCCAAACTACCTGCCGCTCGTCCATGGCTCCGGGCTCTTCCAGCGTGGGCAGACCCAGGTCCTCTCCGTGGCCACGCTCGGCATGCTCAACGAGTGGCAGCGTCTCGACACCATCGAGCCGGTCGATGGGAAGCGCTACCTCCATCACTACAACTTCCCGCCCTTCTGTACCGGCGAAACCGGTCGCATGGGTGCGCCCAAGCGTCGCGAGATAGGCCATGGTAACCTGGCCGAGCGTGCTCTTCTGCCGGTGATTCCCAGCGAGGATGACTTCCCCTACACCATTCGCGTCGTCTCCGAGGTCATGGAGTCGAACGGCTCGTCCTCGATGGCATCCACCTGCGGCTCGACGCTTGCGCTCATGGATGCGGGCGTACCCATCAAGCGCCCTGTCTCGGGCGTCGCGATGGGTCTCATTCAGGAGGAGGGTAAGACTGCCGTTCTTACCGACATCCAGGGCCTCGAGGACTTTCTCGGCGACATGGACTTCAAGGTCTGCGGCACTGCCAAGGGCATCACGGCCATGCAGATGGACAACAAGGCCACTGGCCTCACGCCCGAGATCCTGCGTGAGGCGCTCATGCAGGCACACGAGGCTCGTCTTCACATCCTCGACGCGATGCTCGAGCAGATCCCGGCTCCGCGCGAGGCCACCAAGAAGAGCGCACCTTCCATCATCAGCCTTGCCATCCCCACGGACAAGATTCGTGACGTCATCGGCTCTGGCGGCAAGGTCATCCGCGGTATCCAGGACGACACGGGTGCCACAGTCGACATCCAGGAGGACGGTACCGTCTTCATCGCAGGCACCGGTGGGTCTGACGAAGACGCTGCCGAGCGCATCAGGGCTATCATCAAGGTCCCCGAGATGGGCGAGGAGTATACCGGTCGTATCGTGAACATCCAACCCTTCGGGGCCTTCGTCGAGCTACTTCCCGGCAAGGATGGCCTTCTCCATATCTCGCGCGTCGCCAATGGCCGCGTCGAGCGAGTCGAGGACGTGCTCAGCATCGGTGACGAGGTGCGCGTCAAGGTCATCGAGATCGACGAGAAGGGCAAGATCTCCCTTGATCGTCTTGACAGGCCCGACGTCTCTGCCTCGGGGAGGACCCGCGAGCATAGTGGCGAGCGTCGCGAGCGGACGGGTGAGCACCGCAGTCGCCGTCTTGGCGACAAGGGGCGTGGGACCATGGACCACAAGGGTGCCAATGGTCGCCAGCCGCGTCGCCACCATGAAGGCTAGACTGGGGCTGGGTTCGGGGTCCTACGGATGGGTTCCACCTGCCTACCATCCGCTCATCCTGCGAAACCGTCACCTGCTATCCGCCTAAATTGACCTCGCCTGTGGCCGTTGCAAGAAGCTTTGGAGGCATCTGGCAGCGGGACCGAAACGTCCGGGGATATCGGTAGGGCGTGCACTGCCACTCGCTGGTGAACGTACAGGGGTGGAGCGTTCAGTGCCGAGTGGCAGTGCGTCCGGTACGCTCAGGGTCGAGTGGCAGTGCGACAGGTACGCCCGGGTACGCTCAGGCCCGAGTGGCAGTGCAGGTCACACTGCCAAGTGGCGTCGAGCGTACCGTTGCGGTACGCTCAGGGTCGAGTGGCAGTGCGACAGATACGCTCGGGCCCGAGTGGCAGTGCGGATCACACTGCCACTCGCCGGTGAACGTGCGGGGGTGGAGCGTTCAGGCCCGAGTGGCAGTGCGACCGGTATGCTCAGGGGTAGTTTGGCGGCGCATGCCGGGGCCTGCTCTAGATCTTAGCCGGGGATGGCCTTTCACGAGAGGAATCTCTTGGCAGGCAGGACAGTTTCTCAACTAGCTGATCAAGCTGGTCTGTTCCGCGTCTCCCACATGCAACGGGTACGGGTCCCGGCGACGCGATTCGACTCCTGGCGGGTGCGTCCGCCGCAAGGCCATGGTGACCGCTGGGGCCAGATTTGTCAGTTGTATCAGCTGGCCTTGTAGTATCCTCTACCTGTTAATTAATTGAGCGAGGGATGGTGCGAACGATGTATTGTCTGAACTGTGGTAGGGAGTTGAGTCCGGGCACTTCCTTCTGTGCGAGCTGCGGTACTCCCGTGCAAGCTCAAGGCATTCCCCAAGTAGCGCCCGCTGCCCCTGCCCCCCAAGCGGCCACCGCAGCGGTCCCTGTAGCCCAGAGCGCTCCCCAAGCCACGACTTCGCCTGGGACATTCGCTCTCCGGAGCGTCGCGCAACCGTACGGACAGCGTCAGCAGCCCTACAGCGGTTTCGCCGGCACGGCGGGTACAGTTGCCGGCTCGGTGGGGATAGTTTTTGGTCTGAGTTTCTCCCAGCTCATCGCCGTTATCGCGGCGATCACTGGTCTTCTCCTCTTCGTATTTTCCCCGTGGCTTGATCTGCCTGTCGCCGTTACTGCTCGGAGCGTCGGCATTACGGGTATTCCCTCGTCCTTGCGCATGAGTGTCGTCGTCTCGCTCAGCGAGCTCTCTACTTTGGCTAATACCTCTGACGTCGGTAAGCTGTCGGCGTTGTTTAATGGTGGCATGACGCTCATTTGTACGCTGTGGCGTCTCTCCATCGTCTTCACCGTATATTGCACCGTAAATGTCATCCGTTACAAGAAGGAGACTCTTCTTCTCCAAGTCGCGCTGGGCATCATGATGGCGACGGCCCTGTTCTGGGTCATCGGCGTGAGCATTGCAAACGGCGACACCCTCCAAGTTATCGCGCCGGCATGGGGTGCTATCGCTTCCTTCATCGTCTGTGGGCTTGGGCTTGGGGGGAGCGTCTTTTTCGGCCTTGGCGAGAAACAACGGCATTGAGCAGAGCTTTAAGAGTTGCGAGATAGTAGGGGGTATCCTATCCATGCGGGCGGATGATAATGAACCCTCTATGAGCAACCTCACTATACTCACTGGCAAGATGATATTTTTTTCAGATACTTAATTTGATGTTGTAGTATCCTCTCACTGTCAACTAACTCACCTGAGGAACGGTGCATTCGATGTATTGCCTGAATTGCGGTAAAGAGCTACGGCCTGGTGTCGCCTTCTGTGCGAGCTGCGGAGCGCCCGTGCAAGCTCAGGGCGCCCCCCAAGTGGCGCCCGCCGCCCCCGCCCCCCAAGTGGCGCCCGCCGCAGTCCCTGTAGCCCAGAGTGCTCCCCAAGCTACGGTTTCGCCTGGGGCATTCGCCCCCCAAGGTGTCGCGCAACCGTATGGGCAACAGCCCTACGGTGGCTTCACCGCTGCGGCAGGTACGGTTGCCGGCCCTGTGGGCGCGGTCTCTGGTCTGAGCTTCTCTCGACTCATCGCCATCGTTGCGGCGATTGCAGGAATCTTCCTCTTCGTGTTCTCTCCATGGCTGGAGTTACCTATCGTCCCCTTTGCGAGGACTGTTGGTTACTCGAGTCTCTTTACGGGCGTCCCCTCGTCTCTTCGCATGGGTTCCATCGTCTCGCTCAACGACCTCTACTCCGTGTGGCTGGGCCAGGCTTTCCAAGGTAGTAGCGTGCCTGTGTCGGTCAACAGTACCATCAGTGGTGGCAGCATGACGTTCGTGTGCGTAGTGTGGCAGTTGTCTATCATTTTTACCTCGTATTGCGTCGTGAGCGCCATACGCCACAAGGGAGAGGTCCTTCCCCTTCGGATTGCACTGGGTGTTATGGCTGCGATCGCCCTCTTCTGGATTATCAGCGTGAGCATGGCAAATGGTAGCATCATCAGTGAGCTGAGGATGCACTACAGCAGCTCATCAAGTAGCTATGCTCAGTTGTCCTACACAGAGAATGCCATTGCGCCGGCGTGGGGTGCCATCGCCTCACTCATCGTCTGTGGGCTTGGGCTGGTGGGAAGCGTCTTCTTCGGCCTTGGAGAGAGGCAGCGGCGTTGAGCGTGGTGTGGTTGTTGTCGGCAGCGAGTGACCCGGACGCCGCACGGGGTGTCCCGGCACGCATGCGGGGGAGATGATGATGGGATTTCTAGATGACCTGAGCGATTCCTTCAGCGACGCGAAAGCTGCCGTCGGACGCTCCACGAGCACGATGAAGCTTAACTCTCAGCTGAACGAGATCAAGAGGCGTCGTGAGGGCCTCGTCACCCAGCTTGGCGCAAGCCTCTATGAGGTCACCAAGGATGACCCGAAGCTGCGCGCCGGGAGGGAGGCCCTCTATGACGGCATCGCGCAGTGCGATATCGAGCGCAGTCAGGTTAACGCCCAGATCGCGCAGATCGAGGCGCAGGCGCAGCAGATGGTGACCTACACCTGTCCGCGTTGTGGGACTAAGGTCCCGGCGTCCAACCAGTTCTGCGCTGGCTGTGGCCTTTCCGTGGCAGATGTCATTGCCGCCAGCACCATGACGGCGCCACAGGCAGTGCCACAGGCAGCACCTATAGGTGCCGCTCACGTCTGTCCGACCTGCGGCGCTCCCATCGAGAGCGGGGACACGTTCTGCATGAACTGCGGGACGAGGCTTGGCGGCCCAACGAGCGGATCTCAGGTTACACCCACCCAAGCTGTCGGCTGATCGGCAGTAGACAAACGACTTTCTTCCTTCTCAGCACAGTGTCGGCGATGGCGCCCCGAGCGTCGATGCCGATATCGCACGTCTCGCTCGAGACCTGTGACATCAGCGATGAGACCCTTGGCATTGGGGGTGCTGCCCCATCGCGGGAGTGTGGCTGTGCTCTGTGGCAGACGGTGTACGCCCGTGTGGCGGGGCAGCGCGCCGGGAAGACGTGAGAGTTGCGCTATCATCCCTGCGCTAGGTCCATGTGCAAACGGCACCCCCTATCACGACGTGTGAGGGTGCCGTTTGTCTCGAGGACATGCCCCCTCTGCTCTGTAGTAATTGCAAGCCAGAGTCATGTGGGATATCGATGGGTCCACAGGGGCTACAATGAGCGAAACGTGAATGTCTTTGACGCCGCCGAGCGTCATTCATAGAGGATATAGAGCACTTGAAGCGAAGTATCGAGAAAGGACTTCCCGCAGACATGGCAAAAGATCAGACTTCCCTGAGGATCATTCCTCTGGGTGGGCTCGATGGCATCGGCAAGAACATGACTGCCTTCGAGTATGGCAACGATATGGTCCTCGTTGATGCGGGGCTCATGTTCCCCGATGACGAGCAGCTGGGCGTCGACCTTGTCCTGCCTGACTACTCCTACGTGCTTGAGAACGAGCACAAGCTCAGGGGCATCCTCATCACACATGGTCACGAGGACCATATAGGCGCGCTCCCATACCTGCTCATGGACCTGAGTCGCAAGGTCCCCATCTACTCGAGCAAGCTGACGCTCGGCATCATCGAGGGGAAGCTCTCGGAGCACAGGCTCAATGCCCCGAGGTTTCGCGAGGTCCAGAACGGTGCCCACATCAACCTCGGCGCGTTCAGCATCGACTTCTTTTCGATGACGCACTCCATCCCCGCCGCGCTTGGCATATACATGAGGACTCCGGCGGGTTCGGTCCTGCACACAGGGGACTTCAAGCTCGACCAGACGCCCATCGATGGTGTGCTGCCCAACTACCAGGCGATCTCCCGCTTCTCCACGATGGGGATTGACCTTCTGCTCTCGGACTCCACGAACGCCACCCGTCCTGGCTACACGCCGTCAGAGG
>ERZ773099.3222-NODE-3222-length-10627-cov-2.795687_pt1 | contig 10627 bp, 11 predicted proteins | sample MGYA00511120_ERZ773099 | MGnify/ENA primary metagenome ERZ773099 (study PRJEB29015, sample SAMEA2738012) | human oral metagenome | biome: human oral; feature: human-associated habitat; material: dental | place: China | collected 2104 ... | reverse complement strand
TTTCAGTAATCCACGTGACCTCAGTCTGCATATAACAAAGATTTTCCGACCAATCTCCAGCTAAAGCTGGGGTCGTCACGCCACGCGATTCAAGTAAGTCCCGAGACAATACTCCAGCATGTGACAAGTGACGATACGTTCGCTCCGCGCGCTGGCGTACAGCTATATCATCGTTTGACAGCTGAGCGCCAAGCCACGCTTCATGAGACTGCTCTATACCTGAAAACTTGTCTGATCGCAACATCCGACCCAGCGCCGCCATAGCAATCTGCACCTCAATCGGTTCATGAGAGCACATCAATTCCTCTAGCTCGTTCGGCTCGACGCTACGGGCCATCTCGCGAACCAGCTCATCAGTTTTCACCTCCGCCAGCCATTTACGGCGTGCTGGCGACATTTCACCCAGCGTTGTCTGCTCCGTCAGTCGGTTAGAGGAAGCAACCTTTTCGCAGTCCATAAACGATTCCCTCAATAGATCATTGTCACTTTGACTTAGCACGTACCGCATGTCACGTTCGCTAACCAAACCACGCTCCTGTAACCACGGCATGAGGTGCATCGCCTTGACAACTAGTGGCACCGGGTCTTCGTCATAAAACTCACCAATATCTCCGTCCACAAAATCCGCCCGTTGATCTACCTGACCAAGCAGACTCCACCAAACATCAACATAGGCCTCAGCATACGCACTACCAGGTCGATCGGGCAACCACCGCTCTGGTATATATAGAGCAATCCGGGCACTATCCTCAGACTCGAGAAGCGGTAATATCGCCTCAACTGGCGCTCGATCGGTGGCACAGGCAATTTCTTGCGCCCCAGGCGGAACCCCTGTTTCATTAAGGGGCCGCTCAACCACCACCGAAGTCCATCCGTTTCGTCGCTCTTTCATTATTTTTAGTAATTATAAAATCATAAACTGATAAAATCAACCTAGCCTCGGACAAGCCCCACATAAAAAAACACCTCGCCCCGTGAGGCGAGAGAGCTGCACTTATCTCTCTTGATTATATCACTTTTACATATCTAAGTCAATATGCACCACGCACTCCACCTCTATTATCTATCAAGCTTATGCTCGTATTTGACGTAAAACTCTGGTATAATTATCACCTAATGGCAACAAAACTTCCTACCGTCGCTATCATCGGTCGCGCAAATGCGGGCAAAAGCTCGCTCTTTAACCGTATGGTACGCTCTCAGCAGGCAATTGTCGCTCGCGAAGCCGGCACGACACGCGACAACGTCATTGGCAAAGTATCATATCGTCGCCCCGAGACCACCCAAAAACACCCGCTAGAATCAAACTCCGCACAAACCGACGAGACCACCAAAGCTCAGTTTTGGCTAGTTGATACCGCTGGACTAAAGGACCCTGACGATGAATTCGAAGCTGGGATTCAACAACAGATTGAAGAGGCAGCCAGCTCCGCAGACGTTATTCTTGTCGTCGTCGATAGCACCGAATACCCAGGAGACGAGGACCGCCTCGTCGCCAAAAAAGCCCTAAAAAGCAAAAAACCCGTTATCCTCATCACAAATAAAGCCGATCTCCGCAACTCGCTACCCAACGACGAGTTTCGTCGTCTCGGTATCCGTGACATTATCCGTACTAGCGCTGAACACAATTCAGGTATCAGCGACATCCTAGATCGTCTGGCTGAGCTCCTACCCGAGGCTCACGAGCGTAGCGATGACGACATTCTCCGTATCGCCCTTATCGGTCGACCAAATGTCGGCAAGAGCCATCTATTCAACACGCTTGCTGGCAAACAGCAGGCGATTGTCGCTAACATCGCTGGCACTACCCGCGACCTCAACCGCGTCTCGATCCGTTATCACGGTCAAACCGTTGAGCTAATCGACACCGCTGGCATCCGTCGCCAGGGCAAACAAGAAGTCGGTATTGAAAAATTCTCTGTTCTACGCACTCTTAGCGCTATCGAGGAGGCTGACGTCTGCTTCTTACTCATGGACGTAAACGAGCTAAACGTCGCCCTCGACCAAAAACTCGCTGGTATCATCAGTGAGGCGGGCAAGGGGCTTGTGCTAGTTGTCAGTAAATGGGACTCCGTCGAGGGCAAAGACGCCTTTACTCGAGATGCTCTCGCACCAAAGATTGCCCACAATTTCGACTTCGTCCCGTGGGCGCCGCTCATTTTCACTAGCTCTGTAACTGGCCAAAACGTGACCAAACTATTTGACCTAGCTCTCGATATCCGTACTCGTCGTCAACAGGAGACCAAGACACGCGTTCTAAACGATCTGCTCCAAAAAGCCATCCAAAAACACCCACCAGCTGGGCTAAAAAACTCACATCCGAAACTTCGCTACATAGTACAGACCGACAACAACCCGCCATGGTTTGTTATCTATGGCTCAAATCTAAAATTTGTCCACTGGAGCTACAAACGCTACCTCGAGCGCCTGGTTCGCGAGACCTATAACTACGCCGGTACACCGATCAAGTTCAGCTATCGAGACGAGAAGCAGATCAAGGCCAACAAAGAACGTATCGCTCGCGGTCTCGAGCCAGTTACAAAAGCCTACAAAGAACGTAAAAACGCCGAAAAAGACTAGCCAAAACTACATCTAGCGAGAAAAACACCCCCGCTTTTTACAGCGGGGGTGCCCCTTTGCTTTATCCCTCCGTGTCAACCTCGTCCGTCGACGAGGGGTCGAGGACGGAGACCTGACTGCAGACGGCAGCCACGACTAGAGCGGCCATCTCTGCGTCTTCTCGACGAGCAACCGCCGCGACTGATGCGATCTGCAAAAATAGCCCAATCGCCGACCCTAGCATCATTACGGCCCCCGCCATAATGACAGGGAAGCTGCCTACTGACGTTCCTGCTGAGGCAGTGCAAAGGCCCCACCACATCAGCGCAGACGAAACCGCAAGAGACAAGAATGCTCTAAGCAGTGTCCCAGCGATGACTGGATGCGCCGTATGACGCAACCACCGGGCAAATCTCCCTTCCTTAAATCCTGGAAGAACGTCCGAATCCTCTTTTTTCATCATGTCTCCATGTCTCCGATCTACAAAAGGGCATACCCCTTGGTTTAAGGGGTATCTACTCTTAATTATATCAACAAATCTTTATCTTGTCAATAAGTACACAATAGCCCTTGTTGCTTAGATTTTTTCACGGCATATGAAAATAGCCCGCCGAACGAGCTCAAAGCCTATATTTGGCGAGCTATTTTCAGCGAGCAGCCTATTATCCGAGCAACTTCATGATCAGATACCAGAAATTGCCTTGCACCTGGTCGCCTTCCTGCATGGAAGATATGAACTTATTGAATGCATAAGCTCTCATCCTCTCCAAGACAGACGGCCGAGAATTAGGACTGACAGTACCCATAAAATTTCCTCTCTAGTTGAAGTATGGGTCATCGTAAATATATCACTTTATAGCGTTAAGGTCAATTTCGTATCTTGGCTAGCAAAACTAATATTTAAATAACCCTGGTCAGCCGGCGAGACCAACCAGGGTTAAAGTGTCTACACGAACCGCAACAGTATAGACACTACGACCAACACGAGGATAAGAGACATCGCTAGGGTGTTATACACTGCGTGTACCACCCCGCTATAAGCAGTGGCTGATACCTGGTTGCGTGTCCTACGGTAATCCCACAGATATACCAGCAGGAATCCAAACCCCGTTAGTGACAGCGCCACGCCAGCGGCGAATGAGTACCATATGTTTATGACGTGTACCACGCCAAACACCATACTGGCACGGATTCGCTCTAGCCAGGTCCACTTCTCGCACCCAGCGCGAAACGCCACCTCCTCCCACAGGGCAAGCCTGAGCCAGGCATTGTAGACGCCACTCTTGCTAGCGGGCTGATTATCCAGCATACGCTGGAAATCGCTACGCTCGACAAGCGGACCAAGCCCGACAATGGTACAAATACCAACTCCCCAGGCTAGACCCGTAGCCCAACCTTGCGGTAAAAACAACCCAAACAGCTGAGTTAGCAAGCCAACAGCGGACGGCCTCAAAAATGGCACCTGTAGTAGCAAGATAATCAACCCCACTGTGCACGCCATCATCAGTGCCGCTATCGGCAGAAAGCGCCACACGCTACCTCTGGCTGTGACTATTATATGCGCTACTCTTGGCGGCACATACAGCGCCCCTGGGTCCTTGGGCATGGACCACCGCAAGAACCTTGCCAACAGCCCCTTGCTGGGTCGTCTGTACCGAATCTCTCTATCGAATCTATCGAGGAGATCGCTGGGGATTGTCATGCAAAAACACCACCTATCGTGTAGATTGAAAATGTGCAAAGAGGGCCTAGGTATTCGCCTAAACACCTCTTTTTAACTAAAACGTCGACCAATAGTCGGCGCCTAACAGCGATATTATACCACTTACTGAATATTTGTAAATGATCTATACTAGTTGTATGAAGGTTATTTTTGGTATCGGCAACCCTGAGAAGCGGTACGCTGAGACTCGCCACAACATCGGCTTTATGGTACTCAATACACTAGCAAGCCAGCTGGGTGTATCATTCAAACGATGCGAAAAATTCCACGCCGATATCGCCCAAGCAACAATTGATGGCGAAAAAATATTGCTCGTAAAACCAACGACCTACTACAACCTAGTCGGGCAATCGGCGCGTGCCATCCTAGACTTTTATAAGCTCGCCTCGGTCGACTTTCTCGTAATTCACGACGACCTCAATCTACCAATCGGGACATTACGCACCCGTATAGGGGGCAGTGATGGCGGCAACAACGGCATCAAATCACTCAACGCTCATCTAGGTGTCAAAACAGCTCGTCTCCGCGTCGGCACCTGGACCGACCAGCAACGGTCAACCGACAAAGCGAATTTTGTCCTCGACACGCTCAACTCGGAGGAGCGCAGTACGATCGAGGATCTACAAGCTCAGATCAGGGAAATTATCGATCATTTCGTTGATGGCTCATTCCAAGCGACAACCTACAAATAACTACTCGCTATGGTCGTAATCGTGACCATGCTTATGTTCATCCTCATGGTCATGATGAGTTTCGGTGTCGCTATGTGTAGATTCTTTGTGTTCGTGATGATGGTGATGAGTGTCAGTTGTGCCATGAGAGTGATTGTGTGGAATCAAGCCACTCACACCAGCAATTACAACCACACCGGCTAGAAGCATAAGCGCCTGTAAGTTACCCTCACGACGCGGTCGCTCGTGAATATCAGGGATGATATCGCTTGCAGCAACGTAGATAAAGAACCCAGCAGCCAACGCTAGTAGCGGCGACATATCCAGCGATACCGCCGATCCGAGCCAGTAGGTGAATAGCGCGGTAACAATAGTTGCCAATGCGCTTAATAGATTTACAAGTACGACTCGCTTTGGACGCATACCCTTGCCGAGTAAAATACCAAAATCACCAATCTCCTGGGGCACCTCATGCGCAGCAACCGCCAGGGCAGTCGCGACACCGACACTAGGATTCACCAAAAAAGCCGCCCCGATTGCTACACCGTCGATCGCATTATGTAGCGTATCACCGATTACCACGAGATTAGCATGAGTTTGGCCCTTTATCCGATCTTCACCCTCGATATCATCGTGATGATGGTGATGAAACCACCCGAGAAGGCGCTCTAGGACAAAAAATGCCAAAAAGCCTCCAAGCGCCCAGCAAAGCACTGGTAGTGGCTCGTCTTTGCCGTGAAGCGCCTCTGGCAACGCGCCAAGTAGCGCAGCCGCTAGCAAGGCGCCAGCCCCAAAGGGTAGCGCAAAACGAATGATTTGTTCACGTTTTTTAACTGAAGTGAGTAGCAGCATACCGCCAGCAAGCGATACAACACTGCCAACCGTTGCCCAAAAAAGTAACTGTAAGTATTCCATATTACTTATCGTATGGCGTTATTTTTATCATTGCAAATCTGTTGCAATTTAACGCCTCATTGCAACAACCTCAGGCAAAAAGAACTCTAAAAAACAAAAGCGACCCCGATACTCTAGAGGTCGCTTCCCAAACTAGTGCCAGGTAAGGGTGGGCATCACCTGGCACTAGTTTGCCCTTCGTCCCACCCTATCGGGTAAACGTGATCCACCTCACATACTACGTGCGATCCGCTGGACAAAGGGGTTAGTAAACGCACCAAGGCTTTTCTAGTGGTGCTATAGTGGAGGGTAGAATACTACAACACGCCTTTGTGCGCTACCTAACATAGTGGGTATTTACCAGTGGTAAACACCCGGTTAGAATAGGGGGTATAAGGTGCTTGATTGAGCTATTTCAGCTCATCAATCATGAACCATATTATCATACCTTTTATATAAAGTCAATACTTTTAACCACTTATTTGTATGAAAATCAATAATATATCTCCAGATAAGAGTTCCTACCTCCAGATAATAAGCTCTATTGCCAAGCCTCCAAAAAGCTTATATTACATGGGAAAACTGCCCGACCAGCGCCTACCGACTATCGCAGTCGTCGGAACGCGCAAGCCAACCAGATACGGTCAAGAGGTGACTAATCGCTTGACCTACGAGCTGGCAAAACAGGGAGTCGTCATCGTAAGTGGACTCGCCCTCGGTATCGATGCGCTAGCTCACAGCATCGCACTTGACGCAGGCGGGACGACAATTGCCGTACTCGCCAATCCGCTTCCCGCCATCCAGCCCACTACCAATCGTGAGCTTGGTGTACGCATCATTGAAAATGGTGGTGCAATTATTAGTGAACACGATGCCGACGAATCCTATACGGTCGGGCGGTGGAGTTTCCTCGAGCGTAATCGAATCATCGCCGGCATCTCCGACGCCATCCTCATAACCGAGGCAAGCGCTCGTTCTGGTACGCTCAATACCGCCATGCACGCCCTAGATCAAGGCAAGGACGTGTTTGTCGTACCAGGTAATATCACCAGCCCATCAAGCGAAGGCTGCAATCTCCTGCTGAAACAAGGCGCTATCCCCGTTACCTCCGCCGAGGACATTCTCGAAAGGCTCCTACCTCAAAGACCTCGCAAACAGAAAACTCTGCCACTTGGATCAAATGAGCATGAAACCGCCATCATCAAACACCTTGCATCAGGTGTCCAAGATGCCGACGAAATTCAGCGCCTCACCGGTATCGACCAAACCTCACTAAATACCGCCCTTACAATGCTCGAGCTTGCCGGCACAATCCGCCCCCTCGGCAACAATCACTGGACGTTGTCATAAACCCCATACACTCAACCTCTAACCTGGAGCAAACGAGGTATAACTATTTTTTAACTCTATCCATATAAGCTTAAGCTATATACTTTAATTTTTGTCAATATATCTACCTCTATGGATTACAAAAAATACTCCTGTTTTTATGGTATTATTTATAAATATGACACGAAATCTCCGCGCGAAAGACCTACTCAAACCACCAACTGCAATTACCGCCGCATCATTTGCGATGGTACTACACGGCAGTCAGCACCTAGACACCAAAACCGGGAAAGCCGAAGTAATTATCGGTCGAATAGGTGACGTTGTCGACGGTATGGTCGCCCGCAAGTTCGAAATGTCGACCGACGCTGGAGCACTGGCCGATGTCACCGCCGACAAGCTTGGTATGCTGGCAATTGCGCTCGGCACCGCCAAGCACGACATAGTTCCGAAGCCTATCCTAACCGCTATGGCCATCAAGCACATCACGAACGCCACCGCGACAATCTATAATGGCCTCACCGACAAAAAGCAACGCTCGATCCGTCCACCAAAATCAGGCAAATACGGTATGGCAGCCGATACGATTTCTCTGGGTGCATTTATGCTCGCCGACGAACTAGAGCCAGGCTCGCCAAAATATCGCCTCGCTCGTGGCCTCGGCTATGCCGCATTTGCCGCTGGTATGGTTTTTGGCGCCATCTCAACTCGACGCTATCTCAAAGGCGACTTCGACGAAGTCCCAGCGCGCTAAATCCTTGACTTTTTATAAATTACTTATATAGTATACGGAGGACTTATCGTTCAGATGCGAAAGTCTAGTCCGTCCGGATGGTCCGGACGTTGACAATTTGGACAGAGAGGACCCAGGCTCTATGAGCAAGAAGCATCGTGTGGACATAAAGATAACGGGTGACATGGTCACCATAAACTCAACGACAAGGCTTAAGGAGGAGCACCTCGACAGAATAAGAAAATGTCCTGGCGTATATAACACCATGGCAGTCACCGGACGATACTCGGTGACAATCTTGGTCGGAGAGGCTTTCGACACCCTGGAGACAACAGCCAGGGTTGTCACGATCATAGCAAAGTCTAGGAGGCCAGACCGCCTAGACATAACGGGCGACCATCCCGTGGACATACGTCAATTGGTCGTAGCCGTGAAACTCAAAGAGCTAGATACAGAAATTAAAGAAGCTCTAAAAAAGTCCGAAAGATGCAGGAGTAGGGCAAGCCGTCTCAACAAGAGGCGGATTAAGCTATACTTAAAAGGACAAGAGATCGGGCAGCAAGAAGCCTGATCTCACCCCCGCGAGGGCAGACTCATCTCTCTGTCCTCGCTACCAGAACTACCGAAAAAGTGCTTTCGGTGATTGTGGTAGCGAGATAGTTTGGTAGCAGTATATTTGCTATAAATGATAAATTAATGTACAAAGTCCTTGACTTTTTATAAATTATTTGATATAGTATGCTCTAGACTTATCGCTCAGATGCGATTAGTCTAGTCCGCTCAGAAAGCCTGAGTGTTGACAATTTGGACAGAGAGGCGAGAATATGACCAAGGACCGCGAGACCCGCAAAAACCGTATGACCGTGAAGAGATATACGGACAGTGTCTATGTGTCCGCAAGAGAAAGAGTCAACAAGAGGAGTCATACTCTCATCGAAGGAGCCCCGGGAGTGGAGCAAGTCACTACGAGTTGTGGTGGCTACTCGACGGGAGTCAGGTTCGCAGACACATACGACGCCGAAGAAGTAGCGGCACGGATGGTGATCATCCGAGCCGAGCAGGCGGGTGTTGATCCTGCCGACGTTGCCCTCCAGGGCGACATCGCCAAGGAAACAAGGGTAGAGGTCCTCAGGACCCTCCACAAAGAAGCAGCCCTGCGCGGAGCTGAGGCGACGTTGCGTCTCAGGCAGGCCCAAGAGGACGCGAGGCAGTCAACCGAAAGAGCCAACTGGCTCTGGAAAAAGATAGAAGAGGAGATTAGGCAGCAAGAAGCCTGATCTCACCCCCCGAGGGCAGACTCATCTCTCTGTCCTCGCTACCAGAACTACCGAAAAAGTGCTTTCGGTGATTGTGGTAGCGAGATAGTTTGGTAGCAGTATATTTGCTATAAATGATAAATTAATGTACAAAGTCCTTGACTTTTTATAAATTATTTGATATAGTATGCTCTAGACTTATCGCTCAGATGCGATTAGTCTAGTCCGCTCAGAGAGTCTGAGCGTTGACAATTTGGACAGAGAGGTGTAAGCCGTGTCTGATGACAAGAAGGCTGTCATGAGCATCGAGATGGTCGGCCGATTGGTCACCATCCACTCAAGCTTCCGATTTGTGTTTGATAACCGACACCGAATCGACCAGGTATTGGGAGTGGACCTGTGCCTTGGACGGGGCGCGCACTCACTCATAATTCAAGTTGGTAAGGTTTTCGATCCAGTCGAGGTTACTGCAGCAGTGCTGCTGCAACTTGCGAAAAGATATGGAATAAACGAATTTGAGCTACTTGGATCCAAAACGGACCTGGAGGTTCTTATAGCAGCAAACTTGTTGCTCCAGGAGAGCGTGATCAGGTCTACAGCCGAGGCGAGCGAAGAGGAGAAGAAGGGATTGAAAGACTACCTCGAGAAACTCGAAGACGAGTTGAAAGATCTCGAGAGAGAGGCGGAAGAACTCGACGACGAGGTATAATTACCCCCCGAGGACAGACTCATCTCTCTGTCCTCGCTACCAGAACTACCGAAGTTATTTTTTCGGTGATTGTGGTAGCGAGATAGTTTGACATTTAGAGATTATATATAAGTTACTAAAGCATAGTTTGCAATAACTATTTGACGTTTTATATTTTATTTTGTATAATATATTGCAGACTTTTCGTTCAGATGCGATTGGTCTAGTCCCGCTCAGAAAGTCTGAGCGTTGACAATTTGGACAGAGAGGATCAAATGCCCCAGCTCACGGAGCAAGTAAGGGAAATGCGGCTGACGAATATAGAGATGATAGATGAATCTAACGCGACCGTGCACAGTAGTGTGCGGATTGCAGACGAGGAGTCTCTTGAAAGTATCCGAAAGGAACAACATGTAGTCTCAGCCCATGCGGGAAGCACAGAATACGACCTGACGATTGAGGCCGCCGACCACCATGTTATGGAGGCCATAGCCGAGGCCATTGCAACATGCGCCGAAAAACACGGTATCGCTAGAGTATACGTCGAAGGAATAGAAGACTCCTTGGTCCTGGCGAACGCTATCGGTGCCGAAATTCGGTACAAGTGCGAAGAAGCCCTGGCCGACATAAGGCATAGGGGGTCTTTGCTAAGAGAAATAAGAGAGGACGCCCAGAATGAACTCTACGAAATCGGGTGTGAGGAGTATCAGCTCGACATAGAAATTCACGCCCTTGAGGCAGAGCTGAAGAAGGCAGAGGAGGAAATAAGGAAGC
>ERZ773099.3221-NODE-3221-length-10628-cov-4.869290_pt1 | contig 10628 bp, 6 predicted proteins | sample MGYA00511120_ERZ773099 | MGnify/ENA primary metagenome ERZ773099 (study PRJEB29015, sample SAMEA2738012) | human oral metagenome | biome: human oral; feature: human-associated habitat; material: dental | place: China | collected 2104 ... | reverse complement strand
CGGAGCAGGGCCTCCTGGTGGGCGCCGACCAGGGCGTGGAGTTCCACCAGGACATTCACGACAAGAAGATGCCGCGCTCCCTGCCGGTCGCCTTCTACGACCCGACCAATCCCCGCGCCCGCAGGTTCGTCTGGGAGACCGTCAAGCGCGGCTACTTCGACCTGGGGGTGCGGGTGTGGTGGCTGGACGCCTGCGAGCCCGAGCTCAACCCCGGGCACCCGAAGAACCTGTCCTTCCACGCCGGGCCGGGCGCCGCGGTGGCCAATATCTACCCCCGCGACAACGCCCGGACCTTCTGGGAGGGCAGCCGGGAGGCCGGCGCCCCCGACACCGTGCTGCTGTGCCGCTCGGCGTGGGCGGGGCAGGCCAGGTACGGGGCCGCCGTGTGGTCCGGGGACATCCCGCCGACCTGGGACTCCCTGGCCCGGCAGGTGCGCGCGGGCATGAGCATCGGGATCTCGGGCATCCCCTGGTGGACCACCGACATCGGCGGCTTCCACGGCGGCGACCCCGCCGACGAGGCCTACCGGGAGCTGTACGCGCGCTGGTTCGCCTTCGGGACCTTCTGCCCGCTGTTCAGGCTCCACGGGCACCGCGAGCCGCGCGGGGAGCTCGGCTCGCCGGTCAGCGGCGGCCCCAACGAGGTGTGGAGCTACGGCGAGCGCTGCCTGGAGGTCTCCCGGGCCCACATGGAGCTGCGCGAGAGGCTGCGCCCCTACATCGGCGAGGTCATGCGGCAGGCCTCCGAGACGGGGGTCCCGGCCATGCGGGCGCTCTTCGTGCAGTTCCCCGACGACGCCACCGCCTGGGAGGTCGACGACGAGTTCCTGCTGGGGCCGGACCTGCTCATCGCGCCGGTGACCGGGCCGGGCGTCACCAGCCGCGAGGTCTACCTGCCGGCGGGCGCCCGCTGGACGGAGATCCACTCGGGGCGGACCTTCGACGGCGGCGGGCGGATCGAGGCCGAGGCGCCGTACGAGTACATCCCGGTCTTCCGCCGGGAGGGCGCCCGCATCGGCGTCTGAGCCCGGGGCGGCCGGCGGGAGGCGCTGGCCGCCCCGGCCCCCTTCGCCGAGATCGGTCGTATTCCGCGCCGAGATCGGTCGAGTTCCGCACCGAGATCGGTTCAGTTCCGCGTCGAGATCGGTTCAGTTCCGCGTCGAGATCGGTTCACTTCCGACTCGACGACGTCAGGGGGCGCTTTCGGCTGCCGAGATGGACGCGCGAGTCGTGGCGTGCGGCCGTGGGGCGACTCTGCTGGGGCCGCGGATGCCGGGGCGGCAATGTTGCACATTCGCGCGCGACCTGCGTTGGTGAAAACCCTGAGATCATGCGGAATAGTGATTTCGGTGGCGACCAGGATCGGGTTCCCATGTGCACAGACCCCCCTCAGCGCACATGGGAACCCGACGGCCAAGCGCGACGGCCAACGGGAAAACGCATGATGCTGCGGAAAACCAGTTTCCGCCCTGCGAAGGCCCCACCCTCCCATGTGCAACACCGGAGAGGACCGTGAACCGGGTGCTGCTCACTACGCTCCCTACGCCCGTACAGTAAGAGGCAAAGGAGCGTAGTGAGCGATCCGTCTCCGGACGCCGAGTCACCTGCGCAGGCGGATGACTCGCGCGCTCTCCCCGGCGGACTCGAAGTCGATGTCGAGGCACCCCGCCCGCGGCAGCCACGTGACTCGCCAGGGCTCCAACGACGTCGGATAGACCACCCGGGCCTCGAGGTCCTCATCGACGTGCCCACGCAGGGGGATCGTCGTACCCGCGAGGGCCGGGCTCCGCTTCCAGACGTACAGCACGATCTCGGCGTCGGACTTGGTGGCGAGGACGACGACGGGGGCGTCCCAGGCCGGCAGCCCGAGGGGCCACAGCGGGACCGAGGCCGACTGGTGCGCCATGAGGCCGGGGTACAGGCCCGTTCCCTCGCGTACGAGGGCCATCTGCTCGCTGCTGAGACGATCGAGGTGGCCGGACAGGTAGAGCCGGCCCGACAGGCCCGTCACCATGGTGAAGGCGATCTGCTCCAGGGTCATTCCGGGCTGCGGGTAGGACCAGTTCCCTGCCTGCTCGGGAACCATGGCCATGGCGGCGGCGGCGGCGATCGTCGGGTAGAGCCGGTAGTCCCGCTGATCGCTGGTCGACTGGAGGTCGTAGCGGGAGAGGACCGCCTGGTCCATGCGCTGGGCTCCGGAGGCGCAGGACTCGAAGATCACCCGCGGGTGGGCCCGGCGCAGCTGCTCGAACCACGCCAGGTGGGCACGGGCGTGGTCCAGCAGCGCCTCGCCGGTGCTACTCGCCTTCGTGTCCGGCCCGGTCCCCGGGGTCACGTTATAGTCCCACTTGATGTAGGACACGCCGTAGCCGTTGATCAGGCGGTCGAAGGTCTGCGTGAGATAGTCCTGCGCGCTCGCGGAGCGGAGGTCGAGGAGATGGCGTCCGTGCTCGATGATGCGTGCTCCGGCCCGGTGCATGAACGCGTCCTCGGGGAGGGTCCGTGCGAGCGGGGACCTCACGCCGATCGCCTCGGGCTCGATCCAGAGGCCGGGCGTGAGGCCGCGGCCGCGGATGTGCTCCAGGACGCCTGGCAGCCCCCCGTCGCCGAAGCGCGTGGTCGACGGGCGCCACTCGCCGACGCTGTCCCACCAGTGGCCCCCGTCGTCGTACCAGCCGGCGTCGATGCAGAAGTACTGCGCTCCGGCCTCGGCCGCCGCGTCGATGAGCGGCAGGAGCCTGTCCGCCGTCGGGTCGCCCATGAGCGTGTTCATGTAGTCGTTGAAGATGAGCGGGCGGCCGGAGTCGGCCGCGGCCGGGATGTGCGAGGCCCGCCGGTGGTGCGTGAGCTCGCCGACGGCGGCGTCGAGCCCGTCGTCGCTGAATGCGAGCGAGACCGGGACGGTCTCGAAGCCCTGGCCCGGCGCGAGCGCCTTCAGCCAGGAGTGGTGAAGGTCGTCCGGACCCTGGAGCACCAGGGTGAACCAGTCGGGCCGCTCGAGCTGCGGATCGATCTCCCAGCTCCAGGGGCCGTTGACCTCCATCTGCCACACAACGGCGTGGCCCGTGTCCGTGTTGACCAGCGCCGCGACCGGGACGTGGTCCCCGGATGACCATGTCGAGCTTCCCTGCAAGGCGTACGCGCCCCGGTGAGCCTGGCCGTGCGCGCGGGGATGGATGTCGGCGAGCGCACCGGCGCCCTGGAGCGGCGTCGCGGCCCAGCGGTTCTCCCCGCACCACTCGCTGCGGGCGGTCCAGACCTCGGTCGTGCGTGCGGGGCCGAGAAAGCCGGTCAGGCCGCTGAGGGCCACGGAGGACACCATCTGCAGGACGACGGGCGCGCCGCCCTCATTCCGGATCCCGGTGCTGACGCGCCAGGCGTCGAGGTCTCCGTGGCGGGTGAATGTCGTGGTCACGAGCGCGCCCGACAGGGGGTCTCGCTGGACGATCTCCAGGGTGCGGACTCCCCGAGAGGCCCGCTCCCTCCTGGAGACGAAGCGGAGCCGTTCCGAGAGCGCCCCCCGGTCCGACCGGGTGCTCGTCAGGGCCCGCCCCTCCCCGACGGCGAGGATCTCGACCATCGCCCGAGGCGCGGACTCCTGGTTGGACTGGGGGAGCGGCGAGCTGCTGACGCGGACCGGGCGGTCGTTCCCGTAGTCGAAGAAGAGGCCGGCGGGGGGCCCTCCCCAGGAGAACCGGGTCATCTCTCAACCTCCTTGTGAGTGGCGCCGCAGCGCCCGGTGGAGCCGCGACAGAAAATGATGAACGTAACTCATTTTGTCCTCTCGTGCTCTCGAACGCAAGAGGAGTCATAGTGTTGTCGCGTGGACTTGACACGTGTGTAGGGGTGTCGTATAAATGATCGACGTTCATCATGCGGTCGGATGCGTCGGTCCACCCAGCTTGCGCCGGCCGCCTGTGGTGCGCGCCTTGTTCAATGACGAGCATGCGGAGGCTTCCCATGAAGCGAAGGACTGTCCTGAAACTGGCCGGCGGCGCGGTGGCCGCCCCTGCCCTCCTCGCCGCCTGCGGCGCCGGAGGATCGAAGGGCGACTCGAGGACCGTCGAGCTGTGGACCGCCTGGACCGAGAGCGCCGATACGGCGAAGGCCGGCCAGGAGCAGATCAGGAAGTTCGAGGAGTCAACCGGTTTCACGGTCAACCAGACGAACTTCACCTACGACATGCTTCATGAGAAGCTCATCGCCTCGGCCGCCGGCGGCAATCTTCCGGACGCCGTCTGGGGGCTGCCCGAGTACGTCGGTGAGTTCCACAAGCTCGGGATCCTCGCGGACCTCACCTCCGCCTGGGACGCCTGGGCGGACAAGGACAAGGTCAGTGACGCGGTCAAGTCCGCGATGACCGTGGACGGGAAGATCATCGGCTTCCCCTACGAGACCACCGCGCGCGCCTACCTCGTTCATGACGACCTGCTGACTCGGGCCGGGGTCGCGGTCCCCGGGACGTGGGACGCGGTGGTCGGGGTCGGCACGAAGGTCGAGCAGGCCACAGGATCATCCTTCTACGGAGTGGCGGGCACCGGGGTGCGCGCTCCCCAGGAGCTCCTCGTGTACCTGGCCCAGTACGGCCTGGCCGTTGCCGTCGAGCAGGAGGGCGGCGGGTACCGAAACACCTGGGGCGACTACCCCGACGAGCTCGCCAAGGCCACCAAGGTCTTCGACTTCTACGCCTCGCTCGTCAGGTCCGGCGCCGTCTCGCCCAACTCGTCCACCTACGGCTGGGAGGAGACCGATGAGAACTTCGCGACAGGCCTGACCGCCACGTACGTCACCGGCAACTGGCTCGCCGAGCGCGAGTCCTCCAACCCGGGCACCATGGGGGACGTGTCGGTCCATCCGATTCCGCATCCCGCAGACGGCCAGCCCGCCACCTACATCGAGGCCAAGCCCCTCATGGTCATGTCGTCGTCCAGGGCGCTCGACGGCGCGACGCAGCTGGCCCGGGCGTTCGCCTCCACCGAGTGGCAGACGGCGGGCTTCGCCGACCGCTCTGCCCTGTCGGGCGTGTCCACCGACACGAAGTGGAGCAAAGACTTCTCCGCGCTCCTCGACACCGGCGTCACCTACCCGCCGATCACATTGTCCGGAGTCACGCAGAACATGATCGACGCCCTGGCCATGGTCCTTCAGGAGGGGACGTCCTCCGCAGAGGCGGCCGCCTGGTTATCAGAGGCGATCAACACCTCGCTGCAGCAGTCCGGCGACGCACCCGCCTGACGTCCTCGGGGGAATTGTTCGGAGCCGTCAGCACAGGGGAAGGAGAGGCATGTTCCAGCAGGAGGAGGGGCGGAGAACGACCGGCCGTAGGAGCCCCCGGAGCAGGGCGAGCAGGAGATTCGTGGCCACGGCCCTTCTGCCGGCCTGGGCCTTCCTCGTCCTCCTCATCGGCTACCCGCTTCTCAAGGTTCTCGTCGACGGGTTCTCGCACTCGAACCTCGTCAATCCGTCGGTCTCGGGATTCGCCGGCGTCGAGAACTACTCCGATGTCCTTGCCGACCCCCATTTCTCGGGAGCCGTCAGGAACTCGCTCGTCTGGACGATCGGGTCCGTCGTCGGCGAGTATGCCCTCGGTCTGGGCTCCGCGGTTCTCCTCAACCGCCGCCTCCGAGGGAGAGGGGTATTCAGGATGCTGACCTTCATCCCCTGGCTGGTGCCGATTATCGTGGCGGGAATGACGTGGGAGTGGATGCTCAACCCGGATTTCGGGATCGTCAACGCCGTCCTGGTCCGGGTGGGCGCTACCGACTCGCCCATCAACTTCCTCGGGGACTCGGCCTGGGCGATGCCGACCGTCATCTTCGTCAACATCTGGCGGAGCTTCCCCTACTACACGATCACCTTCCTCGCTGCGCTTCAGGCGATCCCGCCCGAGCTTAAGGAGGCCGCTCAGATCGATGGGGCCTCGGCCTGGAGGTCCTTCTGGGCGGTGAGCTTCCCCCAGCTGCGCTCGCCCTCGCTCATTATTGTGTTCATGCACCTGATCTGGACCGCGGTGAACTTCGACTTCATCTGGGTCATGACTCAGGGCGGACCCAACTACGCCACCATGACTCTTCCGCTCCTCATCTACCGCTATTCGATGCAGGACTTCAATGTCGGCATGGCCTCCGCGCTGTCCACAATCATGCTGGCGGCGACGAGCCTCATATTCGTCGTCTACTATAGAATGCGCCGGAACCTCAGTGAGGAGATTGTGGGCTGATCGATATGAAGAAGCAGCGGCTCCTCGGCGACGCGGTCGCCTACATCCTCCTGACTCTGCTCGTCGTCTACAGTATCTTTCCCTTCGTGTGGATGGCGCTGTCCGCATTGAAGCCGCGCGAGGAGATCCGCGTTCGCGTCCCCCGCCTGAGGATCGACCACCCGACCCTGGAGAACTTCCGGAGCGTCCTGCTCGATCACGGATTTCTGCGGTACATCCGCAACGGCTTTGTCGTCTCGGCCGCTGCCTGTCTGCTTGCGCTGGTCATTGCGATCTTCGCGGGCTATGTCTTCAGTCGGTTCTTCCGGAGACGGTCCGTCCGATGCGCCAACTTCTTCATGCTGGTCTCGCAGATGATCCCGGGCGTTCTTCTTCTCGTCCCGCTCTACATTACGATGAAGAATCTCGGGCTGCTCGAGTCCCCGCTGTCCCTGATCCTCGCGTACACGACCTTCGTGATCCCGATGTGTACCTTCATGCTCTCCAGCGCCTTCGACGCGATACCGGTCTCCCTGGAGGAGGCCGCGGAGATCGACGGGTGCGGGAGGCTGCAGACGATGCGCAGAGTGATCCTCCCCATTATGCGGCCCAGCATCGTCTCGGTCGGCCTCTACGCCTTCATCAACGCGTGGAACGAGTTCATGTTCGGCTACATCTTCATCTCCCAGGACCGCTTCCGCACGATCACGCCCGCGATCATGCTGTTCAAGGGGGCGAACTCCATCGACTGGGGAGGGCTCATGGCGGCCTCCGTCATTGCGGTCCTGCCGGTGGCGCTCGTCTTCCTGTTCCTGCAGAGGTTCTTCATGGCCGGAATGATGAGCGGCGCGGTCAAGGGGTGAGGACCGGCGGGGCCCCGACCCGGCAAGAACGCGGGCGCTGCGGCGCGCGGGCGCTGCGGACGTCCGAGTCGGTCTACCGGTCGATACCCTGGAGCCGTGAAGCCCACCCCGAAGCGGCCCACGATTGCCGACGTCGCAAGCGAGGCGGGCGTCTCGACGGTGACGGTCTCCCGCGTCCTGAGCCGCTCGCAGAAGGTCAGTGACAGGACCCGCGCCCGTGTGGAGGCGGTCGTGCGCGAGCTGGGGTACTTCGGGAACTCCGCGGCGCGCCAGCTGGTGTCCGGGCGGCCCGAGACCCTGGCGATCATCACCTCCGAGACCCTGCCCTACGGGTACGCGCAGACGATCAGCGGCGCCGAGCAGCGGGCTCGGAGAGCGGGAATGTCCTCCCTCATCTGCGTGCTCGACCGGGATGACGAGAAGGCTGTGGAGCACGCGGTGGCAGCGGCGGCCTCGCACCAGCCCGCCGGCGTCGTGGTCGTGGACTACGACGCTCTGGCGCACAGCGCGATCTCCCGGATTCCCGACTACCTTCCCGTGGTCGACGTGGGGCCGCCGCAGTCCGGGGAGTCCTCGGGCAAGCCGTATGTGGCCATTGACGAGTACGGGGGCGCCTACGAGGTCACCAAGCACCTCGTCGAGCTGGGGCACACCTCCGTCTTCGTCGTGGCGCAGCCGAACAACGCTCCTCCGGAGCGCAGGTCTGTCGGGGCCCTCGACGCGCTGCGGGACGCCCGCCTGCCCCTGTATCCGATCGTTCGCTGCGAGTCGTGGGAGCCGCGCTCGGGCTACCGGGCCTGCCGGAGGCTGCTGGAGGAGTACGGGGAGATGGTCACCGCGGTGGTCTGCCCGAACGACGAGCTCGCCCTCGGGGCGGTCCGGGCCATTCACGAGGCCGGCCTGTCCGTTCCGGAAGACGTCTCGGTGACCGGCTTCGACGGGATCCCGCTGGCGGACGTCGTGACCCCGACCCTGACGACGTTGCGCCAGGACTTCACGGCCGTCGGGAGGGCCGCGGTGGAGCTTCTGCTGGACCTCCCGGACCGGGCCGGTGCCGCGCCCTCGCCCGTCATCATCGCCTCCGAGTTCATCCGGGGGGAGTCGACGACGGTGCCGCACCCGCGCCGAGGGCTCGTCCGGGCCGCGCGGGCGTGAGGCAGGACCCCGGCCGGCGTTCCGCGTCATTGCCCTCTCCGAACCGCCCGGTGAGTTCCTCGGCGAACCACGCCTGCACGGGCGTGCTGGCCAGTAGGTGTCGGCTCTCGCGCAGAAGGCGGAAGGCCGCACGCGACTGGTCGGCGGTGCGCCCGGTCCCTACCGGCGCCCCCAGCCGCTCGAGCCCGGCACCGGCGAGGGAGTGCAGAAGGCGGTTGGCGCAGTGGTCGGGGGCAGCAGGAGACTCGTCGGGTCGGAGAAGACGACGTCGCCGGTCAGCCGCTCCGGCGGGACGTGCCTGTGGGGGAGACGACCGGGGCGTCCTCACCTCGGCCAGAAGATCGCGGGCGATGCCGCGCGTCGTGGGGTCCGCCGGCAGCAACCGATCGGCGGACAGGACGAGGTGCTGCGGGGTCATTGGCGGGGGCTCCTTCGCGTGTGGCGCGAGGTGGCGGACGGGCGCCGGGCGGGGATGCGTGCAGCGACGGGGCCGACGCTCGCGCACACCTGCACGGACATCTCCAGGGTGGTGACCAGGGGCCGAGAGCGATGGCGCAGATGGCCGACGATCGCCCCGGCGGCCGCCGCTCCCAGCTGTCGCGATCATGTGGCCAGGGAGGTCGGTCCCGGCTTGGTGAGCGCCGACAGGCCGGCGTTGTCGATCCCGATGACGGACAGGTCCTCTGGTACGCGTATGCCCCGGGTGATGGCGGACTTCATGAAGCCGACCGCGAGAATGTCGTTGCAGCCGATGACCGCCGTCGTCGGGCGCCTTTCCCAGGTACCGACGGCGCGCACGCCGCCGACGGTCGGCGGGCAGGGTCTCGCCCGATGGGCGCGCAGGCCGAGATCTTGGCAGGCGAGGATCAGCCCCTTCCAACGGGCTCCGTTCGCCCACGACCCCGGCGACCCTCTCCTCCACGGCGTCCTCACGCGAGTCGATGAGCAGGATGGTACAGCCGTTGGTGCGGACCGACTCCTGCAGCCCGGAAAGTGATCATCCCACGCACTTTTAACGCGCTGCGGCGCCCGGAACGTACTGCGAAACCGCGGAATCGTGCCGATTCCCGTCGGGCCTGCGGCTGCCGATCGTCTTAAAGCTGCGTGGGATGATCACTTTCTGCGGCGCAGCGACGCCCGGCGGGCATCAGACCGGCGTCTCGAACCGATCTCGGTGCGGAGCTCGGCCGATCTCGATGAAAAGGGGCTATGAGGACCAATGAGGCGCGAGGGGGGCGCTGCGTCCCGGGCGCACCGGCGCCCGTCCAGGACACGCCGGAACGTGAACGTACCTTCCCAACGTGGACGTACCTTTCTCCCATCCTTCTGGTGGTAGAACTCAGTAGGATGGGAGAAAGGTACGTTCACGTGACGAAGCTCCGTTGACGTTGGACGCGCCGCCTTGGAAACGGCGCCCGATCTCGACCAGAACGGGAAAGGACTAGTTGATTGGTTCCAGGGGACTGCCGGGCCTGGGTCTCTCGTTGCGGGCCGCCGGGCGCTGGGGTGTGGTGCCTTGGGTGTTCAGGGTGGTCTCGGTGTCCGTGGTCCTCGGGGTGGTCCCTGCCGCCGGCCGTACGGGCGCCACCTCGGGAGGGGACCTCAGCGGGTTCGACCGTGACGTACGGGGCGGTGGCCAGGGCCTCCAGGTCGGTGTCCACCAGTCGTGCCTCCACCGGCTCGGCGACCGGGTTCCATCAGCACCGATACCGCGAGGCCCTCACCCCTGTCACCCCGCTCCCACACCGCACCACACCCCTTGGAACCAATCATCTAGGCTGTGGCCGTGCGCATTGTCTCCATCGACTCCTCCCTCGGCAGCCGGCTCCTCGTCGTGGACGCCGACCCCGGTGACCGGGGCGCGGCCCTGAAGGTGCTCAGCAGCGCCGAGCAGGCCGACTCCCGGCGTCACGCGGAGTCCCTGGGGGTCATGCTCGCCCGGGCCCTGGGCGATCCGAGGGTCGCCGACCGCCGGTTGGACGCCGTCGTGGCGGCCACCGGCCCCGCGCCCTTCACCGGGCTGCGCGCCGGCCTGGTGACCGCCCGGGCGCTCGGACGCGCCCGCGGCATCCCCGTCCACGGCGTGCCCAGCCTGGACGCGGTCGCGCGCGCGGCCCTCGACCAGCTCGCGGACGAGGGCTCCACAGTCCTCGTGGTCACCGACGCCCGCCGCCGCGAGGTCTACGCCGCCCGCTACCGCGCCCGGGGCGCCGACGACGTCGAGCGTCTGGACGAGCCGGCGGTGCTGGCCCCCGACGCGGCGGCCGATCTGGACGGCGTCGACGCCGTGGCCGGCTCCGGCGCGGCGCTGTACCCGCAGATCGCGGCGGGACGCCCCGCTGTCGCGCCCGTCTCCGGCGACGCCCGCGCCCAGTGCCGCATCGCCCTGGCCCGGCTCGCGGCCGCCGGAG
>ERZ773099.3216-NODE-3216-length-10636-cov-8.785748_pt1 | contig 10636 bp, 8 predicted proteins | sample MGYA00511120_ERZ773099 | MGnify/ENA primary metagenome ERZ773099 (study PRJEB29015, sample SAMEA2738012) | human oral metagenome | biome: human oral; feature: human-associated habitat; material: dental | place: China | collected 2104 ... | reverse complement strand
AAGCACGCCGCCAGCGTTCGTCCTGAGCCAGGATCAAACTCTCCAAAAAAACCAATCACCCAGGCAACACCACGAACCCAGGGAACACAAGCCCCCCAGGAACCAGCACCACCCAGACAAACAAAACAAGCCAAGCACACCCCAAACACACCCACAAAAAGCATGCCCAGAACACACCCAGCAAAAACCAGACAAACAAAACACACAAAAACAAGACACACTATCGAGATCTCAAACAACACACCCAGAGATTGACGGCCACGATCATCGCGACCCCGCCCTCAGGCAGCTCGGAAAACTTTAGGGGATCAGGTCCGCCTCGTCAACTCGTCACCATGTGATCTGAGCTGCCTCGACGCCGTCACGCCCCTCGGCTCCCCGGCCCGCACCTTGGTGGATCGCTCCACCTCGTCACGGGCCGGAGAGAATACTACGTAGAACGCCTCCACCCGTCAAACCCAGTAACAGTGACTCTGCCCACAGGTATTGAGGTCAGGCGGTCCGTGCCACGGCGAGGGTGCGTCGGCCCTTGCGCACCAGCACCACTCCCCCGGCCAGCAGGTCGTCCGCGCCCACCGTCGCCTCCTGGTCGGTCACCTTGACATTGTTGAGGTAGGTGCCGCCCGCGGCCACGGTCTTGCGGGCGGCGTTGCGCCCCCTCTCCAGGCCCGCACCCACCAGCAGGTCCACCACGGTGGACTCCCCCACCACGAGCTCGGTGGCGGGCAGGGAGACGGTGGCCGCCGCCAGGGTCCCGGCGCTCAGCTCGCGCAGGTCCCCGCGCCCCCACAGGGCCGCCGTGGCCGCCTGGGCCTGGGCCAGGGCCTCGGCCCCGTGCACCCAGGCCGTGACCTCCTGGGCCAGGGCCCGCTGGGCCTGGCGCGCCCTGGGGTTGTCGGCCGTGGCCGCCTCGAGCCGCTCGATCTCCTCACGCCCCAGGAAGGTGAAGATCTTCAGGAAGCGCACCACGTCGGCGTCGTCGGTCTGCAGCCAGAACTGGTAGAAGGCGTAGGGGCTGAGCATCTCGGGGTTGAGCCACACGGCCCCGCCCTCGGTCTTGCCGAACTTGGTGCCGTCGGCCTTGGTGATCAGCGGGTTGGTCATGACGTGGACCGAGGCGCCCTCGACCTTGTGGATGAGGTCCATGCCGCCCACGAGGTTGCCCCACTGGTCGTTCCCGCCCACCTCCAGGGTGCAGCCGTAGCGGCGGAAGAGCTCCAGGTAGTCGTTGGCCTGGAGCACCTGGTAGCTGAACTCGGTGTAGGAGATGCCCTCCTCGCTGGCCAGGCGCCGGGCCACGACGTCCTTGGAGAGCATGGTACCCATGCGGAAGTGCTTGCCGATGTCGCGCAGCAGGTCGATGGCGCTCATCGCCTGGGTCCAGTCCAGGTTGTTGACAATGCGCGCGGGGTTGTCGCCCTCGAAGTCCAGGAGATTCTCCAGCTGGGCCTGCAGGCCCCTGGCCCATCCGGCGACCACGTCCTTGGAGTTGAGGGGGCGCTCGCCCCTGGCCCTCGGGTCGCCGATGAGGCCGGTGGCGCCGCCGACCAGGGCCAGGGGGTGGTGGCCCGCCATCTGGAGGTGGCGCATGACCTTGATGGCGACGAGGTGACCGTGGTGGAGGCTCGGGGCCGTGGGGTCAAAGCCGCAGTAGAAGGTGACCGGGCCCTCGGCCAGGGCCGCGCGCAGCGCGTCAATGTCGGTGTGCTGGGCGATGAGCCCGCGCCACTGCAGTTCGTCCAGGATGTCTGTCACTGTCCTGTCGCCTTCCATGTGTCTCTTCCCTGCGTCCGTGTGAGTTTCCCCGGGGCTGGCCCGTAGGGCGGTCCCCGTCCAGGTCCCCTGCGTCCGCGTGAGTTTCCCGCGCACCTCGGAGTGCTCCTGGTGCGTTCTCGCACGCCGTGCCCCAGGCGGTGCGCCCGGAGCCGGGTCTGCTCCCGGCGCGGATAGTCTGCCACGACCCGGCCCGCCCGGCGCCCTGTAGCCGGGTCCGGTGCCGCACCCCGGGTGCCAGGGAGCCGGGCGCGCCCACCACCGTCCTGGGGTTGACGCGCTGACAGCGGCGCACTGTCCCCTCGGCCAGGGGCGTCAGGCCCCAATGCCGATCGTGGGCCCGTAGGCCTCCCAGCCGCCTGCGGCGCGGGCGTGCTGGCCGGCCAGGATAATGAGCCCGTGGAGGTCCTTGAGCTCGACGATGTCGAACCCTCCGGCCTTGACCGCGGCCTCGTGGGCGCGGCGGGCGTCCTCGTAGCGCCGTCCCACCTCGTAGCCGGCCTGGCGCAGCAGCCTGCGCCCGTAGGCGTCGAAGACGAAGCGGGGGCGGTCGTAGGCCATGAGGGCGACGACGTCGGCGGTCTCGGGGCCGAATCCGGGCAGCGCCAGCAGCGCCTGGCGCAGGGCGGCGTCGTCCAGGCCGGGGGCGGCCGTCCCCGCCGGGCTGAGGACCCAGCTGGCGTAGGCGCGCAGGGCGCGGGCCTTGGCCCTCATGAACCCGCAGGGCCGGATGAGATCGATCAGATCGGCCTCATCGAGAGCGAGCAGGCGGGCCGGGTCGAAGGCGATGGCCCGCCGCAGGTCCTCCAGCGCGCGCTGGACACTGCCCCAGGCGGTGTTCTGCACCAGGACGGCACCGCAGACGTACTCGGTACCCGACTGCGCAGGCCACATCTCGACCTGGCCGAACTCGTCCCTCAGCAGTTCATAAAGGTCCCGCAGTGGGATCGGGCCGGTAAGCCGGGCACCACCTGCAGGACCCGCTTCGCCCGCGCGCGTCACATCGTTCACGCCATCCATCCCGCATCCCGAGGCCTGTCCCATACGAGGGAGTAGCGGTAGTAGAAGCGCCGTCTCACCCGGGCGCCCGGAAGAATCCTGGAGGAGGCTGCGCGGATCTCCCCCAACGATTCGCGCGCTCGGGCGGTGACGACGCCGACGTCGCGGGTCTCGCGGTGCCAGGCGCTCATCACCCGGATCGGCAGGATGCTCAACCCGGAGATGATCCAGTCCCATGGGCTCTTCTCGGCGGCCAGACCGATGACGATGAGCCGCCCGCCGGGAGCGACCAGTGCGCCCAGGGCGGCCAGACCCTCGTCAAGTGGGAGATGGTGGAGCACGGCGACGCAGGTAACGGTCTCGAAGGTGCCGAGGCGTTCGGCGAGGTCCGGCTCCATGATGTCGGCGGGAAGCGCCTCGGCGTTCGGCATGCGCTCAAGACGCCGTCGCGCCCGGCTGAGCGACTGCTCGTCACTGTCGATCCCGACGGCTTCCCGGCACACGCCTGCCAGGCGCGCGAGCAGGAGCCCCTCGCCGCATCCGACGTCGAGAGCCCGCCCTCCGCGCCGCCCGGCGTCCCGGACGAGCTCTTGGTGGAAGGCGGTGTTGTGGTTCCAGTAGTCGGCCGGTCCCGCGGGATCGACGACGGACCCTGTCATTGTTTCCCCCGCCTGCGCCGAGGCGCCGCCGGTTTGTAGGGGGAGACGGTGGGCTCGCCCTCGAGCCAGAACCGCCAGGGGAAGGCCTTGCCATCACCCCCGGGGCCAGCCACCCCGGTGCGCGGGCCCGTGCGGATGCGCGCCGCCTCGGGGGCCTGTCCCAGGGCTGGCAGCACGAGGCTGACGCGCGAGCCGGGCCCGCCCAGGGCGGTGCCGTCCTCGGAGCGGTCCAGTCCCAGGGCGGCGCACAGCCGTGCCGGGCCGCGGGCCAGGTCGCGGTCGTTCCTCGCGGCGGGACGACGTCGCCTGGCCAGATCCACCCCGGCCACCACCTCCCCCGCGCGCAGGAGCACGGCGCGTGAGAGGCCGGCCGGACCGGTGACGACATTGAGGCAGTGGTGCATACCGTAGGTGAAGTAGACGTAGATGACGCCCCCGGCCTCGAACATGGAGGCGTTGCGGGCCGTACGGCCCCGGAAGGCGTGGGAGCCGGGGTCGGCCTCGCCCCGGTAGGCCTCTACCTCGGTCAGGCGCACGGAGACGGTGCCGTCCGGGTCTGTCGCGGAGAAGACGGCCCCCAGGAGGGCGGGGGCGGCCTGGAGGCTGTCGCGCCCCAGCACCTCGGCCACCTCGGGGGCCACGCCCGGGCGCGGTACCACCCCTGCCGGCGGGTCCGTGGGTGGCGGTACCCGGCCCTGGCCGGCGTCCCCGGGCACTAGCCCCGCCCCGTCCCGGCGTCAGCCGGCACCCGCGCCCCGAGGCCGTCCAGGAGGGAGCCCTGGCGGGCGAAGGCCCGTAGGGTGGCGGCGTGGGCAGTCGCCCGGGCCAGCTGCTCGGCGACGCGCACGGGCGCGGTACCGCCCCGGCCGGCGCGGGCGGCCACGGAGCCCTCAGCGGAGAGCACCTCGCGCACCCCCGGCGTCAGGCGGGGGTCAATGGCGGCGAAGTCGTCGTCGCTGAGCTCCCACAGCTCAATGCCGCGCTCCTCGCAGACTTGCACGCAGGCCCCGGAGATCTCGTGGGCGGTGCGGAAGGGGACGCCACGGCGCACCAGCCACTCGGCCACGTCGGTGGCCAGGGAGAAGCCCTGGGGGGCCAGGGCGGCCATGCGCCCGTAGTCCAGGACCATGGTGCCCACCATGCCGGCCACGGCGGGCAGGAGCACGGCCAGGGTGTCCACGGCGTCGAAGACCGGTTCCTTGTCCTCCTGCAGGTCGCGGTCGTAGGCCAGGGGCAGGGCCTTGAGGGTGGCCAGCAGGCCGGTGAGGTCCCCAATGAGGCGGCCGGCCTTGCCGCGTGCCAGCTCGGCCACGTCCGGGTTCTTCTTCTGGGGCATAATGGAGGAGCCGGTGGAGTAGGAGTCGTCCAGGGTGACGAACCCGAACTCCTTGGTGTTCCAGATAATGATCTCCTCGCTCAGGCGGGAGATGTCCACGGCGGTCATGGCCAGGACGAAGCTGAACTCCGCGACCGTATCGCGCGAGGCCGTGCCGTCGATGGAGTTCTCCACGGCGGAGGAGAAGCCGAGGTCGGCGGCGACGGCGTCAGGGTCCAGGCCCAGGGTGCTGCCGGCCAAGGCGCCGGAGCCGTAGGGGGACACGGCGGCACGGGCGTCGACGTCCTCCAGGCGCTCCACGTCACGCATGAGCGGCCAGGCGTGGGCGAGCAGCTGGTGGGCCACCAGGACCGGCTGGGCGTGCTGGAGGTGGGTGCGTCCCGGCATAATGGCCTCCCCTGCCGCTGCGGCCTGACCGGTGAGCGCATCGACCACGTCCAGGACGAGCCCGGCGACGTGGCGGGCCTGGTCACGCAGGTACATGCGGATGAGGGTGGCGATCTGGTCGTTGCGGCTACGCCCCGCGCGCAGGCGCCCGCCCAGGTCCTCCCCGGCGCGCTCCATGAGGCCCCGCTCCAGGGCGGTGTGGACGTCCTCGTCGGCGGGCACGGGTGCGAAGGCGCCGGAGACGACGTCGTCCTCCAGGCGGTCCAGGGCCTGGAGCATGTCCTCCAGCTGGGAGTCGTCCAGCAGCCCGGCACCATGCAGGGCCCGGGCGTGGGCCCGTGAGCCGGCGACGTCGTAGCGGGCCAGGCGCCAGTCGAAGTGCGTCGAGACGCTCAGGGCAGCCAGGGCGTCGGCCGGGCCGCCGCGAAAACGCCCTCCCCACAGGCTCATGCCTGGGGCGGGTCCGACCGGGCAGGAGGGGGCGTCGGGCGGTGTGGCGGTGGTGTCACTCATGGGGCCATCATGGCCTACTTCCGGGACGGGGACCGGGGTCGTGCCCCCGCGCCGGTCACGGACGCCGGGCCGCCGGGAACGTACCGTAGCCACCGGCGACGTACCTTCGTTGCTGGCGACGTACCTTAGACGGGCTCCAGGGTACGTCCCCAATGACTAAGGTACGTCGCCGGTGCGCGCCCCGACTCAGGAGTGCGGTACGGCGGCCCTGACCCGGCTGCGGACCCAGCGGTCGTCGTTGGCGTAGGCGTAGTAGGCGCCAATGAGGACGCCTCCGCCCACGAAGTTGCCCAGGAGCGCCACCGCCACGTTCCCGCTCGCGGCCAGGACGTCGATCCCGTGGGTAAGGCCCACGACGGTGAACAGGACCGTGTTGGCCACGGAGTGCTCGAACCCCAGGAAGGCGAAGACGAACACGGCCACGATCATGGACACGATCTTGGACCAGTCGTCGTGGATGAACCCGTTGTAGATGAGGAGCATCGCCAGGTTGATCATGAAGTTGCACAGGATGGCCCGTACGAAGAGGTCCCCCACCCCGGAGACCGAGTCCATGTAGGCCAGCTTGGCCTGCACGGAGTGGACGGCCTGCTCCCCGGTGGCGCCTCCCACCAGGGTGGAGAAACGGTACATGACGGCGAAGACGAGCCCGCCCAGGAAGTTGCCTATAAAGCACATGAACAGGACCCTCATGCCCCGCCACGTGGTAATACGCTTGTAGTAGCGGCCGATGACCACCACCATCATATTGGAGGTCAGGAGCTCGGACTTGGTGTAGTAGATGAACACCAGGGCCGGTCCGAACGCGAGGGCGCCGAGAAACTTCCCCACCCCCGCCGCCCCTAGCTCGGCGAAGGTCCCGACAATGGCGTAGTTGACAATGTAGAAGACGGCCACGATCATGCCCGCCATGGCCGCGCGCATGAGGTACCGCTGGGCTATATTGCCCGTCATCCGGGTCTTGGTATCCAGTGCCTCCAGGACGGTGGAGATGAACTGCTTACCGGGGAACAACTGGTTGGGCGCTGCCGCCTCCGTGGCGGCCTGGGTCTCAGCCATGGCCCTATGGTCGCACGGGCTGAGCGATCTGGCACCCCTCAGCAGGCCCTGGTAGGCCCCCGGCGCCCGGCCGCGGTACCTATCAGGCCTCCGCCTAGGACTGTAGGCCCACACCGTCAACCGGCTTGCCCACACGGACCGGGAGGGCCTCGCCTTTTCAGGGCGCGTGGTGGCGGCGCTGCCAGCTTGCCCACGCGGACCGGGAGAGCCTGCGCCGCCCGGCCGCCCGGGCCGAGGTCTACCCATGTGGGCCGGGAGAGTCTCCCGACGCCGTGGGGCCACGCTCATTAGGGTCATCGACGGCCTCACGCGGGCTGGAGCCTGGGTGACCTGGGTTCCGGGCTGTGGTTGCCACGCGGACCAGGGAGCCTGGGGCGACGCCGGTGGTGGAGCTGGCTCCGCGGCTGCCCGTCGCGGCACCCGCCAGCCCGCCCCCTCTCCGCGAGAACGGTACTTATTGCTCGCGAGAACGGTACTTGTTCGCCGCGAGAACGGTACTTATTTGTGGTGAGGACGGATGGCGCGTCGGGCCGTCTCCGGGTCCGGGTCGCCAGGAGTACTCGTCAATGGGTTCTGGGCGTCCCGGGCGCCTGGTGGCTGTGGGGCGGCTCAGGGGCGCCCGGTCAGTCCTTCGAGGAGAGGCCGTGTGCCCCCGGATCTGGGCGGCTGTGGGGCGCCCAGGTGGTCTCCGAGCGCAGTTCGAGGTGGTTTATGCGGAGCTTTAGATAGCCTGCCGCCTGCCTGGTGGCCCGAACCCGTGTGCGTGACGCAATCTGAGGATCAGAACGGAGGGCACCCCTGACCGTATTGGAGCCCAGGCCCCTGACCTGCGTGGACATCAAGTGCACAAAGACGAAAACAGGGTGGGCCCGGCTCTGATCCTCAGATTGCGACAGAACCAGGCGCCCGGCCCCACCAGGGCGCGCATAACCAATCTGCTCTCACGCGGGGGCGGGAGACAGCACAGGACCCTCGCGGCCATGGACAGCGGGAGGGCGCCGAGCGTGGAGACGGGGGTGTCCAGACAGGCCCCTCGCGCCCACGGAGAAGCACCTCCCGAGCACATCGAGCTGCGACGCGAAGATTGCTACGGGCGTTAAAACTGAGATTATACCTCCCAAGCGTGTCAAGCTGCAACTACGTGAGTCAACCACCCACCTCGGAGAGGTACACCTAGGGCACGAGCATGCGCTCGCTGCGACGGGAGCTTGTCGGGAGGTAGATACTGCGGGTGGCGTCTGACGAGGGACGCCAGCGGCTTGCCGTCTTCTCGACCATACGGTGAAGCCCCAGCCAGGTAGCCAGGGCGCAGACGACCATCCAGTTGCCCTCCGAGAGCAGGCGGGACTCGCTGAGTGCCTGCACCGCCAGGGCCGTAGTCAGCAGGACGGGCAGGAGGACGGAGGAGTCGGAGTCCAGGTAGCGCAGCGCCAGCCGCCCCGTCTGGATCAGCAGCTGGGCCATGAGCAGGACAATGAGCAGCGCGCCAATGACGCCGGTCTGGAACAGCGCCTCGACGTAGGCGTTGTGCGCGCTCATGGTAGGGGTGCCGTCAGGACGGATGACCAGGGTCTGGAACATGGGGATCCAGGGCTCCCAGTACATGATCCACCCCCAGCCGAGGATGGGGCGCTGCTGCCACAGCGCGATCACCCGCTCCCAGATCACCCACCGTCCGCTGGCGTCGGGCGAGCGCCCCAGGAGCATAATGATGGTCTGGTTGAAGACCAGCGACAGGGCCCCCGCCACCATGGCCGCCCCTGCGGCCATGACGAGCGCCCGCCGACGCCTGGCGCCCCCCAGCCTGCGCAGGCACCACAGCAGGAAGGCGAGCCCCCCGCACACCATCGTGGCCACGGTGACGGTGGCCGAACGGGTCAGCGCCAGGGTGAGCAGGCACAGGGCGGACCACACGACGAGGTGGGAGTTGCTGATCTGGTGGTCGCGCCATCGTACGACCACGCAGATGAGGGTCAGCAGGGCCACGAAGGCCAGGGGGTTGCGGTTGCCGATGATCCCCTGGATCGGTCCACCCTGAAAGAGCAGCCCGTCGCTCCAGTAGTAGGACGACGGGATCACGTCCCAGTTCCGCATGTACAGGGGCGCCAGGGGGTGGTGCAGGACCAGGGCGACCCAGGCCTCCAGGACCAGGCTCAGGGCGATCGTCGCCTCCAGAGCACGTCCCAGCGCGACGGTGAGCTCACGCAGCGACAGGCTGCAGGCCAGCAGAATGCCGACCGCGCTCGTAGCCACCATGAGCGCGGCTGCGAGCGCGGTCTCCGCCGGGAACTGCGACCAGACGAGGCTGAGGACGCACAGGACGGTGTAGGCACAGGCCACTGGCGGCAGGGCGCGCAGGGGGACGCGGTGCCCCTCACGCAGGAAGACGACCAGGAGGATGACAGTGCTGATGGCGGCGATGACCCCGAACAGGGTCCACCCGACGATATTGCGCACTCCCTGGCCGGAGAAGGTCAGGAAGGAGGCCCAGGTGCCCAGCGCGGGCATGAGCCTGGGCCGTGAGCTCATCACAGCAGCGCGTGTCCGCGTGCGCTCCATTGATGATCCGCCGCCTTCCGTTACGTTGTCAGCAAAGCCTCGGCGTTGCCGAGGGCGGACCACGCCCGCCGGGGACATAGTAAGAGGTTTTTGACGGACTCGGCCACGCGGTGGGGGCCAGCCGGATCCCGAGGCCGGCCGCCGCCCCTGCGGCCCGACTCAGCCATGCGGTGGGGCCAGCCGGATCCTGGGGCCAGCTGGTGCTGGTGACCTGCCCCGGGTCGTGGGCACGACTCGGGCGACCACGGGAGGGGCCGGGGCGGGCAGCGACCTGCCCTAGGTCGTGGGCACGACTCGGTGGGGGCCAGCCAGCAGGAACACGCTGGCCCTGAGTCGGCCCGGCGCCCGCGCCCCCAGCATCCACGCCCTCGCGCACCCCCTCCTCCGCGAGAACGGTACTTATTCGTCGTGAGAACGGTACTTGTTGGCCGCGAGAACGGGGGGGGCACCCTGGTGGCCTGGCGGCGGACGCCTCTGCCGCAGGGCCGCCCGCCGCGAGGACGGGGCGCTGCGAGGGGTGCCCACCGGGTCCCGCGGCACCTTGTCCCCCTCACCCTCTTCATCCCCCACGGGGACGTGTCATAGTCACCGATGACGTACCCTAGCTATCGGTGACGTGCCCTAGTCATTGGCGACGTACCCCAGACGACCTCCAGAGTACGTCACCGGCGACTATGGCACGTCGCCGGCAGCTAGGGTACGTCCCCGACACAGGATGACATCAGGCCACTACACCACGGACAGGAACCTGCCCTCACCGGGCACGACGGCGCGTACGTCGTCCGAGCTACCCTCCACTCATGACCAGCACCCCATCACCTACCCCCCCCCCCCCGCCACCCGGGACCCTGACGCCGAGGCTTTGAGTAACCCGCACACATCTGCCACCGAGCTCGCCCGCATAGCCGCAACCCGCCCCGACCTGCACCCGGCCATTGCCGCCCACCCCCACTGCTACCCCGCCCTCCACCAGTGGATCACCCACTACCAGGCCACCACAACCACCAACCCGACCCCGACCACCGGCAACCAGGCCCCGGCCGCTGGCTCAGCCCCCGCCAACACCCTGGCCACCAGTCTGGCCCCAGCCACCGTCCCGGCCACCGCGGGGACCACGACCCCGCGGAACGACCAGGCCCAGACCACCCCCTACCTGGCACCCACCACAGACACCAGCACCCCCGCTCTGACCATCACCGACAACCAGACCCCGCGGACCACACACCCCCAGGGCCCGTCCCGACGCACCATCAACCGAGCACTCCCCCTCCTCGCAGGCGGAGCCGCCCTAGCCACCCTAGATGATTGATTCCAAGGGGTGGTTAGTGGTCGTAGGGGGTCAGGGAGCGCA
>ERZ773099.3215-NODE-3215-length-10637-cov-41.556133_pt1 | contig 10637 bp, 7 predicted proteins | sample MGYA00511120_ERZ773099 | MGnify/ENA primary metagenome ERZ773099 (study PRJEB29015, sample SAMEA2738012) | human oral metagenome | biome: human oral; feature: human-associated habitat; material: dental | place: China | collected 2104 ... | reverse complement strand
CGCCCTGACCCTGGGGCTGGAGCCGGCCGAGTTCCTGCCGCTGCTGGAGGCGACCCTCCACGACATCCTGGGCGCCGACGAGGTGCCCGCCGCCAATGAGGTGCAGTGCGGCTGGGGCGCCAACCACTCCCTGGAGGCGGCGCAGGCGGCGGTGCGCGGCTTCCTGGCGGCGCGCGACGAGTGGGAGGTCATCATCCCCGACGCCGGCCCCGGGGCGCCCGAGAACCCCGCCGCCCCCGCCGGCACTCCCGGCCCGGAGGACCCCGCCGACCCCGCCGGCCCCGAGCAGGGCGACCGGCCATGACGTCGCTGGAGCCGTCCTCCTACGGGGTCGTCGTCGTCCCGCAGAGCCCGACCCTTCTGCTCACCGTCCTCCTCCAACCGGGGATGATGCTGCTGGCCTACCTCGTGGGCCGCCTGACCCGCAGGGTCCTGCGGCGCTGGCACACGACCCTGTCCTCCTCGGCGGCGACCCTCACGGCCCTGCTGGGCCTGTGGGGAGGGCTGGCCGTGGGGACCTGGATCTTCACGGAGGACTACCTGTGGGCGCCGCGCCTGCTGGTGTGCGCCCTCGCCACCGCCGTCACGGTCATCATCATCACGTCCTTCGTCGCCACCTGGCTCCAGCGCGAGCCCGAGCTCGAGCCGATCGCGGCGGTGGCGGCCCGCGGGGAGTCGGCGACCCTGGAGTTCAAGTCCTCGGCGCGCGTCAACCTGCGCACCGGCAAGCGCGACGACGTCATCGAGACGGTCGCCGCCAAGACCGTGGCGGCCTTCCTCAACTCCCGCGGCGGCACCCTGCTGCTGGGCGTGGACGACGCCGGGCGCCTCATCGGGCTCGGCCCGGACTACACGACGCTGCGCCACGAGGACGCCGACCGCTACGAGCTCTTCCTGCGGGACCTGTGGCGCGTGCGCCTGGGGGCCAATGCGGCGGCCCTGCCGCGCCTGGACTTCGCGCCGGCCGCCGACGGCGACGGCGAGGTCTGCCGGATCACCGTGCCGCCGTCGCCGGCGCCCGTGTACCTGTCCGGCCCCAAGGGCAAGGGCGGGCGCGAGCTGTGGGTGCGGGCGGGCAACTCCACCCAGCGCCTGGAGGTGGACGACGCCGTGGCGTATGTGGCCCAGCGCTGGCCGCGCGAGGTGCGCCCGACGCTGCGCAGCCGATTCGGCGCGTACCTGCTCTACCACCGCCGCCCGGCCGACGCCCCCGAGTGAGCGCGGCCCCATGCCCACTCGAACCGGACCGGACCTCCGTCATGGGACGCTTTCCGAGTGAGCGCGGCCCCGTGACGGCCTGTGGCTCAACGAGTCCTTCGCGCACTCCCCGAGTGAGCGCGGCCCGGTGACGTCCGGTTGCGGCCCCGTTGACGGGTTCGAGACGGTCCCGGGGGCGATCCCACCCCGAACGCGGAGGACCTGGGGTCGCGGTCGAGGCTGGCGCAGTCGAAGATCCCGCCCCGAACGCGGGGGGGAGCAGCCTACCCTGCCGCGCCTGACCAGCACCCGGCGCCGTCCCGCCCCGAACGCGGGGGAGCGGCCCGATCCGGCCGGGGGCGGCGCCGAAAAAGGTGGCTCCCGCGTATCTTTCACGCCCCACCGCCGCCCCGACCCGCCGTAAAACGGCGGAATGACGCCACACCCCGCGCAAACGACACCACGATCGACCCCCAATGATATGCAAGAACCACCTTTTTCAACCGCCCGACCGCCCCCGATCCGCGCCCACAGACCACCCGACCCGTCTTCGATCCGCCCCCACGGACCGCCCGACCGCCCCGTCCGATCGGCAGACCTCTCCGGGCGACGAAGTTGTGGATGACTTCACTGAAAAACGCACTTATCCACAGATGAAGCCGCAGATATTGTGATTGAGGCCTCGCGAACGGATGCTTCTCCACATGCGCTACACCGAGAAGCGGGACGCCGTACTGCGTGCGCTGGCGAATGCGCACGGAGCGGCCAAGCAGCGGTTCCTCGTCCCCCTGGAGCACGACCGCCGCGCCCTGGCCCGCATGGTGGCCGAGGGTGCGGTCACCCGCCACCCGCAGCACGTCATCGCCCTGCCGGGAACAGATCAACGCATCATCATCGCCCGGCGCCTGGGCGCCCTCATCACCTGCGCGCACGCGATGGACCGCTACGGAATCGCCCTTCAGAGGAGCTCCGACAGTCGGCTCCACCTCATCATCCCCCGCGGCAGGCGCCTCGTCTACGGCATCGGACACGCCGTCATCCACCATGTCGCCGACATCCACGTCGATCCGCTCGGCTCGCCCTTCGCCGACCACGAGACCGCGATCCTCACCTTCATGCGTTGCGCACCGGAGTTGGACGCGCTCATCGCTCTCGATTGCGCCCTCCGCGGCGGCATGGTCGTTCGCGACCAGCTTCTCGCCAGACTGCGGGGCCCGCGCAACAGCCCCATGCGTGAGCTGCTCGCCCGCGCCAACCCGAAGGCGAGATCCATCCTGGAGACCATTGCGCGCTACGAACTGGAGGAGGCGGGAGCCGTGCCGGATGTCGCCGTCGAGGTGCCGATCGGGGAGCTCGACCTCACCCTGGGGTTCCTCGCGATCGAGCCCGATGGCTACGCCTTCCACTCCTCCTTGGCCGACTGGACGCGGGACCACCACCGCGATCAGTGGCTCCTGCTGCACGGGATGATACCGCTTCATCTGACCGCCCAGCAGGTCCTGGCGCACCGGACGGTCGAAATCGTCCGTCCCATCGCTGAACGGCTCGGATGCTGGCCCGCCGACGCCAGGTGAGGCTCCCGCGCGCTCCTCGGCGGACTCGCCGGCTCCGGCGTTGACACGAAGACCGACCGTTTCGAGGCTCCCGCGCACTCCTCGGACCCGATCCGGCCGGAGGCGGCGCTGAAAAAGGTGGCTCCCGCGTATCTTTCACGCCTCACCGCCGCCCCGACCCGCAGCAAAACGGCGGAATGACGCCACATCCCGTGCAAACGACACCACGACCGGCCCCCAATGATACGCAAGAGCCACCTTTTCCGACCGCCCGACCGCCGCCCGACCGCCCCCGACCTGCGCTCACGGACCGCCCGGCAGGGGAGGAGCGCCGAGAGCCGCCCCCGCCCGCCCCAGCCGTAGGCTCCGGGCGTGACCGCGCCCGAACCCGCCACATCTGCGCCCCCGTCCTCCGCCGCCTGCGCACCCCTGCGCTTCGCACTTCCCTCACCGGCCTCACCGGCCCTACCGGCCTCCGCTGCGCCCGCGCCCCTGGCCCGCCACCTGGCGGGCCCCCTCGACGATGACACCGCCCCCGTCCTCGTCCTGTCCCACGGCATCACCGACTCCGCGGCCTGCTGGGCGGAGGCCGTCGACCACTGGAGTGCGGCCGGCTACCGAATCGTGGCCCTCGACGCCCGCGGGCATGGGGACTCCCCGCGCTGGAACGCCGAGGACCTCGCCGATCAGGCGACCGCGGGCGCCCGCCTGGCCGCGGACCTCGAGACGACCCTGGAGGACCTGCGCGCCCACGGCCTGCGCCCCTCCCCGCACGCTCCCGACGCGGGTGCGCTGACCGCGCCGCTGGCCGTCATCGGCCACTCCATGGGCGGGGTGACCGGCCTCGACGTCGCCGCCCGCCGCCCCGACCTGGTCGACGCCGCGATCGCGGAGGACCCGGCCTTCACGACGCCCGCCTGGAACCGGCTCCTGCGGCTGGGCGCCTTCCGGCAGGTCCGCGAGATGAAGTCCATCGCCGCCGACCCGCGGGCGCGCTTCGAGAAGGAGACGCGCGAGAACCCGACCTGGTCGCACCGCGAGGTGCGCGCGAGCGTCGAGGCCAGCACCGGGGTGGATCTGGGATTCATCGCCGTCGGCTGCGTGGGCCCGCCGACGCCGTGGGAGGAGGTCATCGACAACCTGGCCGTGCCCACGCTCATCGTCACCGGTACCGACCGGGTGGTGCTGCGCGGGGAGTACCTGACGAATATCACGCGCCGCGCCAATCCGCGGATCTCGACGGCGGTCGTCGTCGGGGCGCCGCACTGCGTGCGCCGAACCCGCCCCGAGCGCTTCCACGCCGTGACCGATCCCTGGCTGCGCCTCCACCTCCTCCCCTCACCGCCCCCTTCACCGAAACCGGCGGAAATGACACGCGAGACCGGCGGATCATGCACATAATGCCCAGTGTTATCCACAGGCTGTGAACAACTCGGGGCGGCCGGCCGGCCCTCGTCCCGCTGCTCTTCCGCGAACGCGCAGGTTTCCAGTCGAACGCGCGCCTCCCACCTGCGCGTTCGCGGGAATCGGGGTATCCGGCAGGGTTCGGCGGGGAGGCGCCGCCGGTCGGCCCCCGGCGCAGGCGGGCCGACGCCGCCGCGCCGATCCCCGGCCTAGGCTCGGCGCATGAGCACCGCCGTCCGCACGCCCCGGCCCGTGGCCGCCCTCGTCGTCGTCGCCATGGATGAGGAGGCCCGGCCCTTCCTCGACGCCCTCGCCCCGCTCGACGACGTCGACGAGATCCCCCTCCTCGGGACCGCGCGAGCATGGAGCCTCGCCCTGCCCGGCGCGCCTGCGGCGGGAGGCGGTGAGCTCGCGGCGGTCGGGCCGGATGCGGAGCCAGGCGGCGGGCGAACGGGTGCTGCGGCGAGCGGGCCGCACGCCGAGCCGGACAATGAACCGGGCGACGGGCGACCCTCCGGACCGTGCGAGCTCGTGCTCGTCCGCTCGGGCATCGGGCTCGTTGCGGCGGCGAGCGCGCTGGCCACGGCCCTGACCCGCCTGGCCCCCGCCGTCGTGCTCTCGGCGGGCACCGCCGGCGGGCTCGGGCGCGAGGTGGAGGTGGGCGACGTGTGCGTCTCGACGACCCTGGCCTACACCGACGCCGACGCCACCGCCTTCGGCTACGCCCACGGCCAGACGCCCGGCCAGCCCGCCGTCTTCGAGGCCGACGCCGCCGTGCTGGCGCGCGTGGAGGAGGTCGGCCCGGCGGCGCTGCGTGGGGCGACGGCGTCGTCCGGCGACGCCCGGATCCGCGCCGGTCAGATGCTGGCGGGGAACTCCTTCGTCACCGCCGCGAACGTGGGCCGGGCGCGCGAGCTCTTCCCGGGCGCGGTGAGCACGGACATGGAGTCGACGGCGCTGGCGCAGGTGGCGGCGAGCGCGGGGATCCCCTTCGCCTCGGTGCGCGGCGTGTCCGACCTGTGCGGGCCGGAGGCGGGCCAGGACTTCCACATCGGCGCCCACGAGGCGGCGGCCCGCTCGGCCGCCGTCGTGCTGGCGGCGCTGGGCTGAGGCGGGCCGGGTCCGCGCACCGGCCGGTCGGGCGAGCGGGTGGGCGGGGGAGGGCCGAACCTGGACCGGACGCGCAGACGGGGCCGTGCGGACGGGCCGCGGGTCTCTGCACCGTCGGCCATTCTTGGTTAGGCTCGCCGCATGACTGCTGGACTGGAGCATCTCGTCGTGGAGGGGCTCGGGCCGATCCGTCGCGTCGAGCTGGATCTGACAACGGATATCACCGTGCTCATCGGCGCCAACGGCTCCGGCAAGTCCAATCTTGTCAGCGCCCTCGAACTGGTGGCGCGCATCTGGGACGACTCCTTCCAGGACTACCTGTACAGGCGCGGAGGCATCAGCAATATCCTCTTCGAGGACGGCGAGGGGCGGGCGGAGCGCATTCTCATCGAGTTGCTGCCCGGTTTCAATGAGGACGATCGTCGAAGCGGTTACGGCGTCATCCTCGCTCCCGATCTCCTGGGAGACTCGGACCGGGCGAGAATCCAGGAACAACGCCTGTTCCAGGCCGGTTCGGATCGGAGCGACATTCAGCGGGGTATATTCAGGCACGGACTGCGCAGCTCCGTCCGGCAGATCGCGGACTCCGAGGAGGCGCGCAGGTATGTTGAGAGCCTTACTCCCGTCCTGGAGGGATGTCGGGTATTCCATTTCGACGACGTCTCCGGCGACGCGCCGGCCAAGGGGTGGTCGACTGTTGGCGACGACCTGTCCCTGCGTTCCAACGCAGAGAATATCGCTGCTTATCTCCTGCGCGTCAGGGAGGATCACTCCCGCCACTATCAGCGGATCGTCGCCGCCGTCCGCGCCGCCGCTCCGTTCTTCGACGACTTCGTCCTGGAACCGTCGTCGAATGAGCGGATCCGACTGCGCTGGAGGCAGCGGGGACTGGATCGCACCTTCCTGGCCCGGGAGGCAAGCGACGGCATGCTGCGCTTCATCTGCCTGGCGACGCTCCTGCTGGGACCGGACCGTCCCGCGACGATCATCCTCGACGAGCCCGAGCTCGGCCTGCACCCGGCGGCGATCCATCTGCTCGCCGAGATGGCCCGCATTGCGGGGCGGAACGGTCACAAAGTAATTCTCGCCACCCAGTCGGTGCCACTGGTCTCCCATTTCGAACTGAGCGAGATCGTCATCGTGGACAGGATCGACGGCGCCACCGCCGTCCACCGTCCCGATGAGGATCTTCTCAAGGCATTCCTGGACGATTATTCCACCGGTACACTGTGGGAGATGAACCTTCTGGGCGGTCGTCCTTCCCACACGGAGGCCGCATTATGAAACAGGTCTGCATACTCGTCGAGGGGCAGACCGAAGAAGCGGTTGTCAAGACTCTGCTGATCGACGCGGCCCAAGCCCGTGGTATCTACCTCACTCCGATCATTGTGCGCACCTCGCTGACGCCAGCGGGGGTTTCCAGGGGAGGCGGCTCTTGGAAGCACTACGACAAGCAGCTCAACGAGCTCTTGTCGCAGTCCCACTGGGACGCCATAGGTCTCATGGTCGACTATTACGGGTATCCCTCGGGAGCGCCCGGATTCGAATTATCCGAAGCGCCGGGCGATCAGCGTCAGCCGCAGATCGTCGCGGCTCTCAAGGAGCATTATCCCGATCCACGGTTCCATCCCCTTGTGGTCCTTCATGAGATCGAGTCGCTCGTACTAGCCGCCATCCGCTCAGGAGGAGGACGCGGCCTCCTGAGCGAGAAAACTATTGAACATCTCATCCGCGCGATAGACGATGCCGGCGGTCCCGAAAAGATCAACAATGGCGAAAAAACAAGTCCTTCCAAGCGGCTTCTCGCACTTGAGCCCGAGTACGGGAAGACGAGCACCGGCATCTCGATTCTTCGAGAGGTCGGCCTTGCGGCAGTGCTCGACCGCTGCCCCGTGTTCGCCGCATGGTGGCGCACGCTCTTGTCCCACTGAGGACCGCCTCGTACAGCGCCGCCCGTGAGCGGGCCCGGTGGGGCGGCGGCCCGCCGACCCACCACTCGACCAGCAGACTGCCCGACTCGCCGAGCCCGGCCAGGCGCCCCGCCTCGCAGCCCTGCACACGTCTCTTGACATACGTGGAATCTCACGTATATTTGTACGTGAGAGTCCACGTACATCGGAGGCTGTCATGGATCTGGACCCCATCGTCCCGCAGCCCGGCAGCGACCGGGACCCGGCGCACTTCGTCGGTCGCGTGGCGACCACGACGCGGGCCCGCGAGCGCCTCGCGGCCGGAGCGAACCTGCTGCTCACCGACCCCAGGCGCATGGGCAAGACCTTCTGGATGCGCACCTTCGCCGTCACAGAACCATCGTTCCGCGCATATCTCATCGATTACCAAGGGGTCGGTACGGTCAAGGACTTCATTACTAAAACCGCCGAGACTCTGGCACGAGACAAGGGGCTCCCCGCAAGAGTCCGGACACTGCTGTCGAAGATCTTCGACCACGTGGAGTCGTTCGGTGTCTCGGGGGCGCTTACAATCAAGACCAGTCATCCTCCGGTATCACCGCACCTCCTGCTCGTAAACATTCTCAACGCCTTGAACGAGACCGATGAGAAAACTGTTCCTTTAGTCATGATGGACGAGGTCCCCATGGCTATTGACAACATTGCTCGACATGAGAACAAGCAGGCGTCCAGAGAACTCCTTCAAACGCTGCGTTCACTCAGGCAGGGGAGCGTGCGGGTGAGATGGATCGTCACCGGTTCCATCGGATTCCACCATGTCTTGCACTCGATCGGGGCGACGAGTGGTGACCTCGCGGACCTCGAGCCGCTTCATCTTGGTCCGATGCCCGACGGAGAAGCCCGCGAACTGGCTCAGCGTCTTCTGATCGGCATAGACCAAATGCCGACAGACCCCGTTGTATCCGAGTTCATTTCTATTGGAGGAGGCGTGCCATCGATTCTGCAAAAAGTCGCGAGCATTCTGCGGCAGCGCAAACGCGGAGTACTGAATCCGCAGGACGTCAGGGAGTGCTTTGAGGACATCATCGACGACAGGGACGAGTTCCTTTTTCTCAAGCACCTGGGAGAGAGGATCGATCCGTACTACGGCACCCGCGCCGGCCTGGCTCGGAAGGTGCTCGGCGCAGTGGTTTCCACGAATCGCGACTGGATTAAAATCACCGAATTTCTTCCGGATGAGGGCGCTGCCACCATCATCGACGACCTCTGCAGCGACCACTACTTGGAGCGCAGAGGACGCTATATTCGTTGGCGCTACCCGGCATTCCAATACATCTGGGCGCGCAGCCACGATCTTTGGGAGCGCCCGTGAAAGCGATATCTCGATTCACTCCTTCGATCATGCCGGCTGAACGCCTTGAGAGTCTCTTCGTGGTCAGGCATCATATTCTTGACAACCTCATGAGCAGTGTCAAAGAGCTGGGTGCGACGCCGAGCCCTCATCACACGCTCCTAGTAGGACCTCGTGGATCCGGGAAAACGCATCTCATATCCCTCGTCTATCATCGTTCCGCGCATCTCGTCGAACAGGGCCGGTGCGAACGCCTGAGGATCGCCTGGCTGCCTGAGGATCCGTGGACTATTGTATCTTATAGCCGCCTTCTCGCCGCTATCCTGGAGCGGCTCTCACCGGATGCAGAGTTGAACGGCGTCGATGAGGCAGAACTTGATGCGCGACTCCGGATCACCAGCCGCGAGGACGGCCCGATTCTCGTTCTCATGGAAAATGTCGACAGGATCCTCGAAGCCCTCGGAGACCTGGGGCAGCAAAGGTTCCGCAACCTTCTCCAGACCGAGTCGGGCATCCTCATCATTGGCAGCACAACAGTCCTGGACCGCACCCTCTCCGATCATGCGTACCCATTCTTCGGATTTTTCGACACGATCCGCTTGAAGCCATTCTCGCCAGCACAGGCCCGAGATATGCTTCGAGCTCTCGCGAAGGAGTCCGGAAACGAGGATCTAGCGAACGCACTTGAAGGAGATGGGGCCCGTGCCCGCATCCACACCATCGCTCATCTGGCAGGTGGACAGCCTCGACTGTGGGCTTTGCTCGGCAGTGCGCTCACAGTTGACGAATTGAACGATCTGACAAACCTGCTGCTCAATAGATTCGACGATCTCACTCCCTTCTTCCAAGAACAACTGGCGCGCCTGTCACCGCAGCAGCGTCTCGTCGTCGCCGAACTCGCAGCCGCAGACCGGCCGTTATCGGTCAAGGAACTCGCCGGGCGTATCGGAGCCGATCAGCGCAGTGCCGCCAAGACCGTCAGCGACTTGACTGACCGCGGGTGGCTCGAACCGGTCTCTACGATCTTCGCCAACCTTCTCGATCGCCGCCGTACCTACTACGAACTTGCCGAGCCGCTGGCCCGCCTCGCCTTTCAGATCAAGGAGTCGCGCGGAGAGCCGCTGCCGCTCATCATCGATTTCCTCATCAGTTGGTTCGACGCCGACCAGCTACGTGTATCTGATAATAGCGTTTATGGTCAAGCGGCCCTGATGGAGATGGAGCAGGACGAAATCGGGGGCCTGGTACGCCAACTTACTAGCCTACCTGATTCATGTATTCCTTCCCTTGATCTCCTCGGCCGAGTCGAAGACGCTCTCGCCGCCATTTCAGACGGCGACGCCGAACCTATCATGTCTCTGCAGAGCACGCTCCGCCAGGCCATTGAGTACCGAGCCGGACCGTCACTGAATATTGCACCAATACGATTGGAGCTTTTGGAGTCCGCCCTGGAGGAGGTTGGCGACGTCCCCCGTCGACAATCTTCTGCGAAGTGGGTCACACGCGCCGAGCGGCTAGACCGGGAAGTGCATTCTTCCGGGAGTCGACTCATGCTCGTGCGCTGGCTCGCCGCCTCCTGGCGTTTTGATGAAGCAGAGGCCGCCCTCGATACGATCCTCTCAGAAAACGATAAGTTAACGGGAGCGGACACAGTGGCTCGCGCCTATCTATCTGCTGGCATGCTCAACCAGGCGATTGCTCTATTCGAGCAAAATCTGGCCGATCGTGAGCGCATTCTGGGTCCCGACCACCCCGGTACTCTCATCTCACGCAACAACCTCGCATCCGCCTACCAGAATTCGGGTAGACTCGAACAAGCCATCCCTCTGTTCGAACAGAATCTGGCCGATCGTGAGCGCATTCTGGGTCCCGACCACCCCGACACCCTCACCTCCCGCAACAACCTCGCCAGCACATATCGATTCGCAGGCAGACTCGAACAGGCCATCGACCTATTCGAACAGAACCTGACCGACAGCGAACGCATCCTGGGCCCCAACCACCCCGACACCCTCACCTCCCGCAACAACCTCGCCCGCGCCTACCAGGACGCGGATAGACTCGAACAGGCCATCGACCTATTCGAACAGAACCTGACCGACAGCGAACGCA
>ERZ773099.3214-NODE-3214-length-10640-cov-24.930090_pt1 | contig 10640 bp, 13 predicted proteins | sample MGYA00511120_ERZ773099 | MGnify/ENA primary metagenome ERZ773099 (study PRJEB29015, sample SAMEA2738012) | human oral metagenome | biome: human oral; feature: human-associated habitat; material: dental | place: China | collected 2104 ... | reverse complement strand
CTTCCTGTGATGTGACTATGCAGACCATCCGTAATCTGATCCGAGAAAGTGAGTAAAAAAATGAAAATTTTGTTAGCAGAAGATGAGGAACAGCTCTCCCGTGTTTTACAAACAGCCATGATCCACGAAGGTTATGAGGTGGATGCGGCTTTTGATGGACAAAAAGCTGTTGACTTAGCTTTGGAAAATGCCTATGATTTGATGATTTTAGATATTATGATGCCGAAGAAAACGGGTCTGGAAGCCCTAAGAGAAATCCGTCAGTCAGGAAATACGAGTCATGTCATCATGCTGACGGCGATGTCAGAAATTGACGACAGGGTCACAGGCCTAGATGCGGGTGCAGATGATTATCTGACCAAACCTTTCTCCCTCAAGGAATTGTTAGCCCGTCTGCGCTCCATGTCTCGTCGTTTGGAGGCTTTCACTCCCAATCTGTTGCAGGTTGGTCGGACCAGTTTGGATGTCGGTGAGCATGAATTAGCCAGCTCAAATTCCATCCGTCTGGCTAGTAAGGAATCCAAAATGATGGAGTTTTTGATGCTAAACAGTGGCAAAAAACTGACAACAAAAGAAATTTTTCAGCATGTCTGGAAGGGCGAGCAAAGCGAGGACTTGGATGAAGGCTTTGTCTGGATCTATATCTCCTATCTCCGCCAAAAGCTCAAGGCCATCAATGCAGACCTGACTATTTTAGGTGAGGAAAATGGCAGTTTTTGTTTAGTGCCAGTAGAAGGAGAGAAGCATGTTTCGGAGACTTAGAGTTCGCTTTATCCTCATAGCATCAGTAGCTGTCACAGGGATCCTCTTTTTTCTGGTTGGGGCTCTTAACTCAGTCCGATTTCTTCAAACGACTGGAGAAATCCAAGCAGTATTGAATATCTTGTCAGATAATCAGGGTGAGTTTCCCAGTGTCCAGGCTACGGCTCAGGCTTTAGATAACGATCGCATTTCGATTGATACCATTTATCAATACCGCTATTATAGCGCTGTATTTAATGAAGATGGAACGGTCTACTCATCCAATCTGAACAATATTTCTAACCTTTCTCAGGAGCAAGCTTTAAAATCTGCCAAATCAGTCGTCAAACAGCACCGAAAAAATGGGATTTTTACTATTGGTGGTCAGTATTACTCCTATCAAGTGACGCGGGATTCAAGGACCAAGCGTTACTTGGCTGTCGTGCTGGACTCAACCAAATACCTTGAGGATCGCAATGACTTTCTGTGGGTTTCCATTCGTTCGGCTCTTTATAGCGTCATTTTCTTTATTGTCGTCATTTCCGTTGTGTCTAGTTGGGCCATTCGTCCCTATGTCAGGAATTATGAGAAGCAGAAGCGTTTTATTACCAATGCTGGTCATGAATTGAAAACACCTCTGGCGATCATTTCGGCTAATACAGAGTTGCAGGAATTGATGACGGGAGAAAATGAGTGGACAGAAAGTACCAAGGATCAGGTCAATCGTCTCAGCAATCTCATCAATCAAATGGTCAGTCTGGCTCGTTTGGAGGAGCAACCAGATATAGCCTTGGTAGATGTGGACTTTTCCAGCCTTGTCCAAAAAGCAGCCCAAGATTTCAAATCTGTAGCTGAAAAAGCTGGGAAGGACTATCATATCAGGGTTCAGGATGGGATTCATGTCAAGGCAAGTCAAGATGAACTCTATGAATTAGTCAGCATTTTGATTGACAATGCCTGCAAATACTGCGATGAGGACGGTCAGATTTTTGTGACCCTGACCAAGGCTAAGCGTAGAAAACGAGCACGTTTGATTGTTTCCAATAGCTATGCGGATGGGAAAAATGTCGACTATAGTCGCTTTTTTGACCGTTTTTACCGCGAAGATGAATCCCATAATCATAAGCAGGCAGGTTACGGAATTGGACTCTCCATGGCCGAAAGTCTGGTCAATCTTTTTAAAGGAAAAATCGCAGCCAGCTATAAAAAAGGCTTCATCAGCTTTACAATCCTGATTTAGCAGTTGAAATCAGCTTGCAGAAGGCCAGCTTGTATCGTCTTTCGATTGCATCCCCTCGTATTAAACTCAGAAAATACTGGGATACTCTTTTGCTTTTTAAAGATAAGACCCGGGGTAAAAATAGTTCTAAGAATGTTTTACCCTCTTGGTTGATTTGACACAAATTTCAACAGTCTTCTCGTCTATTGCAGCATCTTAAAAGTAAACAGAAAGTGGCGAAGAAGATAAAAACCGCTCTTCTATGCGAATTAGAAGAGCGATTTTTATTTGTTTATCTAGAACGTTGTTTCCCAGCGTTACGGTTATTTTTCTTTTTATTGCTATGGCTGATGGCCTGACTAGCTTTTGGTGTTACATCTTTTACTCGTCCTGAGTTTCTCATGGCTTTTGGAGGATTCTTTTTATACTCTTCAGCCACTTGTTTTCTAATCCGTGGGCGAATCAAATAATTGATCATGAATTGCTGAATAATTTGAATGAAACCGCCGACAACCCAATAGAGGGTTACAGCTGCTGGCGACATGAAGGAGAAGACAACAATCATAATCGGGCTCATATAAGAAGCACGTTTCATCTGCTCTTTTTGTGCCTCGTCTTCTATACCATGAAGGGAGAGGACAGACTGAAGATAATAGAGCACTCCAACAATGAGAGTTAAGACAATACTTGATCTTCCAAGGTCAATACCAAGAAATGTACTGCTTGCCACGCCTTCAGTGTACTGAGCAGCAAAGAAGAGGGCTGAGAAGAAAGGCATTTGAATGAGCAGAGGCAGGCAGCCGATACCGCCAAACATACTCAAGCCATTTTCTCGTTGAGCCGCCATCAATTCTTGCTGAGCCTGTAGCTTTTCTTCTTGCGTTTCAGCATTATTGACCCGTTCTTGGAGCGGCGCAAAGATAGGTTTGAAGTAGTTCATCTTTTCTGACTGAAGAGTGGCCTTCCAAGACTGGTAAATCCCGAGAGGGAGGATAATAATCCGCACAATCAGAGTGACAAGAATGATCCCCATCCCAAAGCCGAGATGCATATTATTGGCGAAGAACTTAATGGCTTCTCCCATAGGATGCCCCAACAGGTTCCAGATGATTCCAGATGGATTTCCGGCTTTGTCTCGTCCGACACATCCAGTCAATAAAAGGAGCAGGGACAAGCTCATTCCAGAGAATAAAATACGTTTAAATTTTTTCACGAGTTCGTTTCCTTTGTTTCTAAAAAATAATACTTATCTATTCTACTGTTTTTTTGCAAAATATACAATAGTTCTGTAGACCTAATTTGCAATTTTAAAGTCGGTATAGGAATCAAAATTGGCCATGGTTACATCCAGATAGCTTACTTTAGAAAAAGGAGTCGGGCCTTTGCGGATTTCCTGAATGAATTTGGCCATGAGGGCAGAGCTTTCAGCTTGAGCTAAAATTTCGACAGTACCGTCATCGTTATTCCAGACGCGACCAGTAATCCCGCCGATTTCCAGAGCTAAAGAATAGACTCCCCAGCGAAAACCGACACCTTGGACACGTCCTTGAGCAATCATTCTCACTTTTTGCATAGCTGCCTCCTTTTGTAATGGGCCAGAACTCAACCGCCAGCTCCTCTGTTTTCCCTAGCCTACTGAGCAGGTTGAGATTTTCTTTGCGGATAAGTCTGGAGGATGAGTCCAAAACCGTTAGATTGTGGTATAATGTACTTATGAATATTATAACCTCAAAAGCCAATAATGTGGTAAAAAAAGCTAAAAAGCTGCATCAAAAAAAGTATCGCAGCGAGTCTTATCTGATTGAGGGCTGGCATCTTTTTGAGGAGGCTCTGGCCAGTCAGGCACGGATTCTGCGAATTTTTGCCTTGGCAGAGTACGAAGAGCGTTTGGCGGAATTTTCTCAGACGATTTTTGTCAGTCCCGAGATTCTCAGTGATTTAGCAGATAGTAAAACACCTCAGGGAATCGTTGCAGAATTAGCCTTTGAGGAGCAAAACATTCCAGAAAAGCTGGAAGGAGCCTATCTCTTTTTAGAGGATGTACAGGATCCTGGCAATGTCGGGACCATCATCCGAACAGTGGATGCGGCAGGCTATCAGGGAGTGTTCATTTCTAGTCACTCTGCTGATATTTACAATCTAAAAACGCTGCGCTCCATGCAGGGCAGCCATTTCCATTTGCCGATTTATCGCGTGAGCAGAGAGGAAATGCTTGCTCTTGCGCGTAAAAATAAGCTGCAACTTTTGGCTTCGACTTTATCAGAAGATTCCGTTGACTATCAAAGAGTCGAAAAAAATGAGCATTTTGTCCTGGTCGTGGGCAATGAAGGTCAGGGAATCAGTCAAGAAATGACGGACGCGGCCGATGTTTTGGTTCATATTTCGATGAAAGGCCAAGCAGAGAGTCTAAATGTCGCTGTGGCAGCTGGAATTCTGATGTTTGCTTTAAGCTAGTTTTTAGAAATCTTTCTATAATGAAACTAAACGGAGGTGATGTTATGCCTTACAGAGAAGATGAAGAATTTATGGCTTATGTGGGGCATTTAATTGAAAAACCCAGTGTGCAGCGGTTGAAAGAGATTACCCATCATATTCATTCCAACCGACTTGAACATTCGATTAATGTCAGTTATACTAGTTATAAGATTGCTAAAAAATTTGGCTGGAATGCTCGCAGTACAGCACGAGGTGCTCTTCTTCATGACCTATTTTACTATGACTGGCGTGAAACCAAGTTTAAAAAGAGTCATGCCTGGGTGCATCCCCGTTTAGCAGTCCGTAATGCCCGCAAGATTACCAAGCTCAATCGAGTTGAGGAAGATATTATCATCAAGCATATGTGGGGGGCAACCATTGCTCCGCCGCGCTATAAGGAGTCTTATATTGTGACGATGGTGGATAAATATTGGGCAGTCAAAGAAGCGACTGCACCTTGGCGGCGTAAGATGGGCGGACGCAAAAAGTATCATCGTAAGATGTTGAGAAGTTAAAATGTGAAAAGGAGACATTATGAACAATACAGTTATTCAAGAAAACAGCGGACTTTCTAGTTTTTATTCTAAAGTCTATGGATTTGTCGGGCTGGGAATTGCTATCTCTGCCTTGGTATCAGGCTTAATGCTAACGACCTTTCAGATGGCCATGGTCGATATTTTGCTCAATTATCGTTGGATTTATTATGGGGCTATTTTCCTTGAGTTGGCCTTGGTTTGGTCAGCTTCTAGCATGGGCCTTCGCAATAGTCCGGCAGCCATGCCACTCTTTTTGAGTTATTCAGCCTTAAATGGCTTCACCATGAGTTTTATTGTGGCTCTCTATACAGGAGGAGTGGTCTTTAAAGCCTTTGCTGTTAGTGCGGCAGTCTTCATTGTTATGGCAGCAATGGGAATTGTTATCAAAAAAGATTTGTCTGGCATGGGACGTGCTATGATTGCTGGTTTGATTGGGATTTTGATTGCGAGTCTGGTCAATATTTTCCTTGGTAGCGAGATGGTGGACTATATCGTCAGTTATGTTAGTGTTGTGATTTTCTCTGGCTTGATTGCCTGGGACAATCAAAAAATTCGTTATGTTTATGAGCAAACTGGCGGTCAAGTTGGTCTTGGCTGGGCAATCTCCCTCGCTTTGAGCCTTTACCTCGACTTTATCAATCTCTTCCTCAGCATTCTTCGGATTTTCGGAAGAAATGATTAATGACATAAAAGATTAATCCATAACTGCACCTCTAAAGTTGGCTAAGTACAATCTAACTTTAGGGGTGTTTTCGTGTGAAATTTAGGCCCATTATCAACTTGGAGTATGATAATGTAGTAGAGAGAAGTTCTTGTAACTTCTTTTTCTCTGCTTTGTCATCATTTATGTTATAATATTCTCAGAAAAAGAGAAAGCAGAGATGTGTATGAAAACTCCATTTATCAGTCGTGAACGCTTGGCCGAGCTGACCGAGCAATTTCCAACTCCCTTTCATCTCTATGATGAGAAGGGGATCCGAGCGCGGGTGCGGGCTCTGCACCAAGCCTTTGCTTGGAATCCTGGCTTTAAAGAATATTTTGCCGTTAAGGCGACACCGAATCCTGCTATTTTAAAAATTCTCAAGGAGGAAGGTTGCGGGGTGGACTGTGCCAGCTATGTAGAGCTGTTAATGAGCCAAAAGTTGGGCTTTGCAGGTGATGAGATTATGTTTTCGTCCAATAATACGCCAGCCGATGAATTTCGCCTTGCGCGGGAGCTGGGGGCGACCATCAACCTAGATGCCTACGAGGATGTGGCTTTCTTGGAGGAAGTAGCTAGCATTCCCAAGGTGATTTCCTGTCGCTACAATCCCGGCGGTATCTTTGAGCTGGGCACCAGCATTATGGATCATCCAGAGGAAGCCAAGTTTGGCATGACCAAGGTGCAGCTGATTCAAGCCTTTAAGGAACTCAAGGCGTTGGGAGCAGAGAAGTTCGGTATCCATGCTTTCTTGGCCTCCAATACTGTCAGCAATGCCTACTATCCGGAACTGGCTCGTCAGCTTTTTGAGTTAGCGGTAGAGGTCGTAGAAGCGACCGGGGTTGAGCTAGATTTTATCAATCTGTCTGGCGGTGTCGGGGTTAACTACCAGCCTGAAGGCGAGGAAAATGATATTGCGGTCATCGGTCAGGGGGTTCGTCAGGCCTATGAGGAAATCCTGACACCGGCTGGTCTGGAGCAGGTCAAGATTTTCACCGAGCTGGGACGTTTTATGCTGGCGCCTTTCGGTCTCTTGGTGACCAAGGTTACTCACAAAAAGCAAACCTATCGAACCTATCTGGGAGTGGATGCTTCTGCGGTTAATCTCCTTCGTCCTGCTATGTACGGAGCTTATCATCATATTACCAATATGGATCGACCAGAAGGACCGACAGAGATTGTCGATGTGGTCGGCAGTCTCTGTGAAAACAACGATAAATTTGCCATCCAGCGGGAGCTGCCTGTCAGCCAAATCGGCGATACGCTAGTGATTCATGATACTGGTGCCCACGGTTTCTCCATGGGCTATCAATACAATGCCAAGTTGCGCTCTAGCGAGATTCTCCTAGAGGAAAATGGGCAGGCCCGCATGATTCGTCGGGCAGAGAGGCCAGAAGATTATTTCGCGACTCTCTATGGCTTTGATTTTGAAAAATAGAGATAATTTGGTATAATAAAGAGCAATGAAAAAATTGAAATAGGAGTTCGGATTATTATGAATACATTGTTAGCGATTGTATTGATTATGTTAGCTTTCTTTGGCGGGATTTTGCTTGGTATGTACTTGCTTCGCCGTCAGGTTGAAAAGGAATTTGCGGAAAATCCACGTCTCAATGTGGAAGCGGTGCGGACGTTGCTCAGCGCCAGCGGTCAAAAGCCAAGCGAAGCGAGAGTACAGCAGGTTTACCGTCAAATCATTAACCAACAAAAGGCAGCACTTGCTAAAAACAAAAAATAATTTTTCCTCTCTTGGCAGTTTTAGAGCCGATAGGAAATTTCTATATAAAAAATGGGGATTTGGGCTAAGCTTCCAATCCCTTGTTTTAGAAAGAAGACTTTATGGATAACCGACCGATTGGATTTTTAGACTCAGGGGTGGGCGGTCTGACTGTTGTCCGTGAACTGATGCGGCAGCTCCCCCATGAGGAAGTGGTTTATATAGGTGATTCGGCTCGGGCTCCTTATGGTCCTAGGCCGGCAGAGCAGATTCGGGCTTATACCTGGCAACTGGTCAACTTTCTCTTGACCAAGGATGTTAAGATGATTGTCATTGCCTGCAATACGGCGACAGCTGTTGTCTGGGAGGAAATCAAGGAAAAGCTGGACATTCCTGTCCTAGGTGTGATTTTGCCTGGAGCTAGTGCTGCAATCAAGTCAACTGTTGGTGGCAAGATTGGAGTCATTGGCACTCCTATGACGGTGCAATCAGATATTTACCGTAAAAAGATTGAGGCTCTATCACCAGATATGCAGGTGCAGAGTCTAGCTTGTCCCAAGTTTGTTCCTCTGGTGGAGTCCAATGAGCTCCAGTCTAGCCTGACCAAAAAGGTGGTTTATGAGACTCTGCATCCTCTGGCGGGCAAGATTGATACTCTTGTCTTGGGATGTACCCATTATCCCTTGTTGCGGCCGATTATTCAAAATATGATGGGGCCAAGTGTCAAGCTGATTGACAGCGGGGCTGAGTGTGTACGGGACATTTCTGTCTTGCTCAATTATTTCGAAATAAATCGTAGCCGCGAGAAGCATGAACTGAACCATCGTTTTTATACTACAGCCAGTGCTAAGAGATTTGCGGAAATCGCAGAAAACTGGCTGAATCTGAAAGTCAATGTGGAGCATGTGACCTTATGACAAAGAACATTTATGAATACAAAGATGCCTCTGACTGGTATGTGGCTGAATGGGGGGAAAGTGCCTCTTACAGTGAATTTGAGCGAGTGCCTGCAGAAGCTTCTGAGATTTTAGACCGCTTAGAGAGTATTTTGGCGGGAGAAGAACTAGGCCTGCCCTTAAATATCACGGTCATTCGCTATGGCTCAGCCTTTCGCTTTCTGACCTTCTTGCTGGATATTTTAAATCAAGAAACAGGCCGAAAGTTAGAATTATTGCAGCGACAGGGAGCTCTCCTTTTGGTTGAAGGGGGGAAACTCCTCTATGTCCATCTGCCGCAGACTGGTGTAGATTTACAAGCCTTTCTGGGAGCAAAAGATGTCAAGGATACCCTCTTGATTGCGACGCGCAATGAGGGCAAGACAGCAGAGTTCCGTAAGCTTTTTGGGAAGTTGGGCTACGAGGTAGAAAATCTGAATGACTATCCTGATTTGCCGGAAGTGGCTGAAACAGGCATGACCTTTGAAGAAAATGCCCGTCTCAAGGCTGAAACGATTAGTCAATTGACTGGCAAAATGGTTTTGGCAGATGATTCAGGTCTGCAGGTGGATGTTTTGGGCGGCCTGCCAGGTGTTTGGTCGGCTCGCTTTGCTGGTGTTGGTGCGACGGATGCTGAAAATAATATCAAGCTTCTGCATGAATTGGCTATGGTCTTTGAGATTAAAGACCGCTCTGCTCATTTCCACACAACTCTGGTGGTGGCTAGTCCAGATAAGGAGTCCTTAGTTGTCGAAGCGGATTGGCCGGGCTACATTGCCCATGAGCTCAAAGGTGAAAATGGCTTTGGCTATGATCCTTTGTTCTTAGTCGGAGAGACAGGAAAAACATCAGCTGAGCTGACGATCGAAGAGAAAAATGCCCAGTCTCATCGTGCGCAAGCGGTGCAAAAATTAGTGGAGGTATTTCCAGCATGGCAAAGCAAACAATCATAGTGATGAGTGATTCCCATGGGGATCGTGCCATTGTCGAAGAGATTAAAAATCGTTATTTAGGAAAAGTAGATGCTATTTTTCACGACGGGGACTCAGAGTTGCCTTTTAAAGATGAAATTTGGGAAGGGATTCACGTCGTGGCAGGGAATATGGACTTTTATCCCGGTTATCCTGAGCGTTTGGTGACAGATTTGGATGGGATCATTATTGCCCAAACTCATGGTCATCTCTTTCATATTAACTTTAGCTTTCAAAAGTTGGATTTGTGGGCTCAGGAAGTAGGAGCAGATGTCTGTCTTTATGGACACCTGCATATTCCAGATGCTTGGATGGAAGGAAAAACTCTTTTTCTCAATCCAGGTTCTATCAGTCAGCCGCGCGGTTTGATTAATGAGAGACTTTATGCCAAGTTAGAAATTGATGAGGAGCGTTTTAAGGTTGATTTTTATACGCGAAATCATGAGCTTTACCCAAGCTTGTCTAAGGAGTTTACCCGATGATTGCTAAGGAATTTGAAGATTATCTTTTGAATTTGGAAGACACTTTTTTGACACCAGAATCCAAACTAGCAGTGATGATCGACACCCACAATGTAGACCATGCGATTCTCTTGTTGAGTCAGATGACCTACTCACGGATTCCAGTGGTCACAGCGAAGAAAAAGTTTGTCGGAACCATTTCTTTGACAGATATCATGGCTTATCGGATGCAGCATGAGCTACCAGAGGAAGATTTTATGTCAATGGATATTGTCCATATGACTCGAAAAGATGTTCTGACCGTCGAGCCAGATTACCAGATTTCAGATGTTCTACGTAAGCTGGTAGACGAGTCTTTCTTGCCTGTTGTGGATAAAAAACATCGTTTTTATGGGATTATTACCAGAAAATCGATTTTGAAAGCTGTGAATTCGCTGATGCATAATTTCACGAGTCAGTATGAGATTTCCAAAAAATGAAAGAACAAATCACCCCTTTTTTAGAGCAAAAAAACATCTCGGAAAATTCAAAACTAGCCTATTCCTACGATTTGGAGCAATTTGTCAATGAAATCCACAGTAAGGTGACGGAGACCAATTTGCGGATTTATCAAGCTTCCATCAAGGATTTTAAGGCGGCTGTCCAGAAGCGAAAGCTCTCAGCGGTTAATCAATTTCTCTATTATCTTTACGAGAACAAGATGATTGGAGAATTTCACCGCTTGACCTTGCCCAAGGTCGCGATTTCCAAGGAACTTGAAAGCGAGCTGATGGACTTGTCAGCTTTTTGGGAGACTTCTGCGGTTCCGCATGGCCGACTAATGGCGCTTCTGATTTTGGAAATGGGTCTCTTGCCAAGTGAAATCCTGCAGGTCAAGGTTGAAGA
>ERZ773099.3213-NODE-3213-length-10643-cov-10.240933_pt1 | contig 10643 bp, 18 predicted proteins | sample MGYA00511120_ERZ773099 | MGnify/ENA primary metagenome ERZ773099 (study PRJEB29015, sample SAMEA2738012) | human oral metagenome | biome: human oral; feature: human-associated habitat; material: dental | place: China | collected 2104 ... | reverse complement strand
GCACCGAGCATCGCCATACTGACTGCGATTTCATCTTCTCCCTGAAAGAAGCTTACTTTCGGATTTTTTACGACCTCATCAATGATAGAGGAAGCTGGCGTCATCGGATAGGCAGCGTAAAAATCCAGTCCGCTTGCGATTGCTCCCTTTGCAATGAGCTCGTTTCCGTACATAAACTGCTTCGGAGTTCAGATTGCTTTACTGCAGTTTACAATATCACAGGCTTCACCACAGTTTTGAATAATATACTGATAACCTGCTTCCAAATCCAAAAAATTCTGATTCATCACCTCAAGGGAAAACTGCTTTTCTGAGAATTGCTGCTCCAAGAGCGATTTTCCTTCCTCCAAGCTGATCCCAAAAATCTTGAGAGCCGCTCCGAGGGTAAAGGTATTCTTGTATTTGCACTTCTCATCTTTGATCATAAAGACCTTTTTCAAATCGTAGATGCTTTCATTCTTGCTCACTGCATAGGGATCATAGGCGAGAAAATAGTCAATCTGCCTACGAATAAAGGGCTGCTCCTCATCAGAAATATAGAGGAAAAAGCAGTTATTATCTCCTTTTATGATAGAGGCATATTCCTTGTCACCGAGCACGGTATAGCCTTTTTGGGCAAGCAGTTCAGCGAGAAGGATTCCTGCGGTATTTACTCCAGACCCAGCCGGTCCAGAAAATCAGATACTAATTTGCATTCTTGATATTACAAACTTAAAGACTAAAAGGTAAATCGTAAAATGGAACCAATACTCAAGTATAGAGAAAACTTCTGCATTTTCAAAAAAAAACTGAAGTCTGATTCAGCTTTTGCTTGACATTTTTACCAAGACAAAAAAAGGACCAAGGTATATCTTACCATTGGTCCTTAAACCCCGAGAGGGGCGTCTCTCAAGCCTACGAATCAGAATTACTTATATTCGTTTAAGTACCTGACGATAGGTTTCAGTCGAGCAATACGATTTCCCGACAGGGAAAGCATAGCACTTCACTTTCCGAGGCGTAATTTTGACGATTACTCCGGGTTCTCCTTTATACGCGTCAAGAGAAGACGGAAGAGAACTGCCCTCACAATTCTTCCACTCCCCGGTAAACCTGGGAGTATAGCCTCGAATCACCACAAAAGAATCTAATTCAGGATTCAGACTCTGAGCATCCGATAAACCGGAAACTACTACAATTTTTTCCTTTTTCATTTTTTTAAATTCTATGCCCTACTTGTTATTACTTGGACTTTCCAAGCTCAACTTTCAAGCGTTAATGCTTCTTTTTTTATTAAAGTGACATCACTATATAGAAATCGAGGAAAAAGTCAAGAGAAAGATATTGACATTTTATATGTTTTAGATATAAAGAAAACCAAACTTAAAAATAGTAAAATTATGAATAAAAAACGAAAATTAAAAGTAAAAACTCTGATCGACGGCTTCATCAAATGGTTTTGTTGCCATTCTCTGAAACCCTCTTATGCATCAAAGAGAGCATTTTTCGCCCTCTATTACCAAGAGGAAGAGGACTCCTGTTTTGATTTGCCTTTCCCTGAGCTGAAAAGCAGCGAAAGAGGAGTAGAAATGCCTGAGAATATCCTCAAAATTTATCGTTTGCTGTTCAGACTCCAAAACGCAATCAACGATGCGATAGATCTCAGAGATTCTCTACTCAAAAGAGTGTCTCGACGCATCCCTAATTATGCGGGCGAAGCTTTCAAGGTAAATGAGAACTACAGAAAAGCGATCCAAAGAATAGAGGAGCTCTATGCAATCAAGGAAATTGCAGAGGCTTATCTAAGAAAACAGGTAAGAAAGCTGAATCCTTCTATCAAAACGATCGAACCAAGAAAAAAAGCAGGAAAGTATTTCCTGCGTGTCCGTTGAAGGGATTTTCCCTAGCATCAAAAGGTAGGATAATAGATCTTACCTTTTTTCTAATGAAGCGCGGATATCTTTACTCCAATAGTGCTTAATTTATTAAGGATATCAGCATACCCCCTAGCAATAATATCTTCGTTCATAATCATCGTTTCCCCCTTTGCCATAATACCGGCAAGCACCATTGCTCCTCATCATCTCAGATCTGTGCTGGAAACATATCCACCATGAAGTTCTGTTTTTCATATAACTAAAGCCTGATGAGGATTCAGAATTTCTATCTTTCAACCGAGGTTCTCGAGTTCATTAAGATATCCAAAACGCCCTTCATACAGAGTTTCAAAAATCTTTGTTACTCCATCAAATTGGCTCGCTAACGCCCCAAAAATAGACTGCAAGTCGCTAGGAAATCAAGGGAAAATTCTGATTTCAAGCTTTACTGCTTTATAGTTTGCTTTATTATAAGAATTAACAACAAGCGTTTGCTTGTCAAGAATTTTAAAATTAATCCCAATCTTGCTCGCAATATTATACATTGCTGAAAGATCGTCAACATTTACATTTCTGATGATGAGTTCGCTATCATCAGCTCATGCCCCTATTGCAAAATAAGTCCCTGCCTCGATATAATCACTAATAATTTTAAATGAAGGCTTTTTGATCGCTATTTTCTTTGGATTTACGGTAATAGTATGATCTATACCCATATGAATATCAGCTCCCGCTGCATTGAGAAAATCAATCAGATTTTTGACGTGAGGTTCAGTTGCTACCTGATAAACAGTGATTTCATAGTCTACATTATCCAAAAATGCAAGATACGTTATTAGTGCTTCTGTTGCAGTGACAGAAAATTCCTGGAGCATAATGTTTTTCTTTGGCTTGCCGACTACTTTAAAAGTTTTAAACTGCCCATGAGTTATTTCAACCCCAGCTTTATGCAATGCGTCTTCAAAGGTATCAAGTGGTCTTTTCCCGATTTTGCAGCCACCAGAGCCTACAAATCTGACTTCTCAAAATTTCTTGAGCCCAACAGGAATTAAAAGGATAGATGCCCTAAATTTGGTTGCGAGTTCTGAGGTAAGATCAAAGAAGTTTGTTGACTTGCTGAGTGCATCTTCTGCGAGCTTTTCAATCGAACGAACATCACTAATATCAGGCTTATTTTCTAGTTGAATTTGCTGATCAATTAGGTAGTTAGCCGCGATGATTGGAAGTGCAGCATTCTTGCTCCCTGAAATAAGAACCTCGCCTCTGAGATCTGGAGAATAAGAAATTTTGAACATGATACAAAGGAAAAGAAAATAAATCTGACTCAAGCATAGGTTTCACTTAGAAGATTTCAAGAGAAAATATTCTTTCTCCTTGATGCGAGCTTTTGGCAAAGAAATCCTACTTCTGAGCGGGGAAAATAAAAAAGTCTGAAAAAGTTTGCTTTCTTGACAAGAAATAATATAATGATAAAGCGATTTTTATCATCTAAAAAAGAAAAGATGCCAAAAACAAAAACAAACGAAGAGTTGATGAAAAATTATCATCAATTACTCCAGTTCGCTCAGTCTGCGATTGAATCTGCAGATGTTCAGCTCAAGAGAGCAAAACTTACATTGGATCAGCTTGCTTCTTTTGATCCAGAAAATCCAGAATCTCTTCTAGCTTACCTAGAGGAAGTAAGAGCAACGAATCCTGAAGAGCTAAAGGTTTATAAAGCTGAAGAAGGAGAAGTCATTGAAGGAGTATTTGACGGATATTACATGGTCGGAGCTGATCACAAGAAGTATCCAGTGCCAGTAAATTACTCTAGTAAGAGTAAATTGGTTCCAGGAGACGTAATGAAGCTCAAGATTCTAAATGACGGAAAGCTGCTCTTTAAGCTCATTAGACCTGTAGAAAGAAAACACTTAAAAGCAACGCTTATGAGGACTGATGACAATAAATATACCGCTAATACTGACAATGGAAAGATATTTTTCCTCAATCAAGCAGCTGTGAGCTTCTATTCAGGAACTCCAGGTGATGAACTCTATATCGTAGTAAATGCACAGGAAGAAGGAGCATTTGCAGCTATCGAGGCAATCATCAAGCAGTAAAAGCTAAATACTGACTAACAATAAGGGGAATCCTGTGAGATACGAGACCTAGCTATTTTTCCTACTGACATTTGTAGAAGGATTGACTATACTTACCGAGCATCCTAAAAAATAACAACAATGGAAAAAGAACGTTTAAAAAAAATTTTGCAAGAGGTAAGAGAGTATTATGGTCTCTCATACCAAGAGTTTGCTAGTCTTGTTGAAGTTGCATATTTCAATATGAGAGATCGGAAGGAGAAAATCCTGATTCATTGGAAGCTCCCTAATGGTGCATATCTAGATAAGATTATTATCAGTCGATGTTGCCCTTATCGGAGTAGAAAATATATGATTTCTCTCTTTGAGGATGGATGCAATCTTCCAGTGCATACTTATTATTGGAAAATTTGAAAAGGGCAATATTTGCCCTTTTTTCATTATCATGCTATTGCAAAAATACTATAGCATTCCCTTAGATGCTGCTTTAAAAATTCAAAAAGATATACAAAAGCTTCGTTCTCTAATTCAATCACGTATGCTTTCCGCTTGAAAAAATAAGCGAGAATCGTAGTCTAAAGACAGCTTTTATTTGCTTCCTTTCGCTATGCAGCTTTTTATCTGTCCAGAGTTTCAAGTCTCTGGAAATAGGCTTATCATTAAAAAGAATCCTGAACTTATTCAGCAGTTGAGAAAAGTGCTCAGGGCTCAAATGGGGTATCAATTTGCTGTTCAGGCTCCTGAGGCGACAGAGAGATATTTTCTCAGGCTCCAAAAGCGATCTGATCAAGAGCTCCAGGCTGAAATCGTGCAGATGCTTCCAGCGCCTCTCAAAGCTCCAAAAACCTGAATGTTGCTTTCCTTGCCGAATAAACAGGAAAAACTCGAGCTGATCATTCAGAAGTTTACCGAAATAGGAGTTGATGAAATCTACCTCTGGGCTAGTGAGAGATCCGTCCTCAAAGCCATAAATCCCAATAAACTCCAAAGACTCTCCAAAATTATGCAAGAGGCAACAGAGCAATCTTGGAATCGATCTTTGCCTAAACTAAGCTTTATTGAAGCTCCTCAAACCCTGCATCAAGAGCGGAGATTCATCGTTTTTGACCTTCCTTCTACGCAACAGCATACAACTTCATCGAAAGCATCAGCTTTGCCTCTTTTAGGGGTGGTGGGACCCGAAGGAGGACTAACCGAGAGGGATTACCAAAGCTTCCCAGAGGGCTTCGAACGAGCTTCACTTTGAGACTCCGTGCTGAGAATGGAAACGGCTGCAATCATTTGAGCCTGGAAGCTAAAAAATCTCAAAAACTAAAATCAGATTGAGAATCTTTCTCTTTTCCTTACACTCCAAACGACCTTTAATTCGCCCACTGAAATAATGAACTTAGATGCCGCAAACCAAGTAGAATATGACCTTTACCTCCAATGACTAAGCGAAACCGCTGTCAGGAAAATTTCCGCCGATCTCCAAGAACCAGAGCGAATGCTAGAGCTGAGACTGAAATCCCTTGAGATTTTCCATAAACTCCCAATGCCAAGCTTCTGACCAGAGATTTCTGATCTGAATTTTGATACTTTAGTTTACTATGCAAAGCCAAAAACCTGATCCCAAACCTACGCTAATGACCGAGAACAAGTGCCAGATGAGATCAAAGCTACTTTCCAGAAGCTCGGAATCCCTGAAGCAGAGCAAAAATACCTTGCTGGAGCAGGAGGGCAGTTTGATTCTACTGCGGTGTATCACAAGATCAAGGAAGTCCGAGCAAAGCAGGGGATCATCTTTGAAGATATGAGTCATGCCCTCAAATCCTACCCTGAGCTTGTCCAAAAATACTTTATGAAGCTTGTTCCTCCGACTGATCACAAATTTGCTGCTTTGCACGGTGCGGTTTGGAGTGGGGGAAGTTTTGTCTATATTCCCAAAGGGGTAAAGCTGACCCAGCCTTTACAAGCCTATTTCCGTATGAATACCCTCGCTGGAGGGCAGTTTGAACATACGCTGATTATCGTGGAAGATGAGGCAGAGGCGCAGTATATTGAGGGTTGTTCGGCTCCCAAGTATAACCAGCTCTCTTTGCATGCGTGATGCGTAGAGATTTTCGTTGGGAAGGAGGCGAAGATGAGATATTCATCAGTTGAAAACTGGTCCACTAACACCTACAACCTCAATACCAAAAGAGCTCTGGTTCAGGATTTTGGTCTAATGGAGCGAATCGGTGGAAATCTAGGCTCTGGAGCTACAATGCTTTATCCTTGCTCAATCTTGCAGGGGGAGGGAGCCAAAGCAGACAATCTGTCGGTCGTTATGGCGTCCAAAGGACAGCACCAGGACGTTGGTTCCAAGGTGATCCACCTCGGCAAAAACACTAGCTCAACCATCATCTCCAAATCCCTTTCTCTCCAAGGGGGAATCAATACCTATAGAGGACTGGTAAAGATCTGAAAAAACGCTGAAAATGCCGTATGTAGCGTGAACTGTGATGCTTTGATCCTTGATGAGGAGTCGGTGAGTAAGACGATTCCCGTGATTGAATGTGATAACGCTTCAGCTTTGGTTTCTCATGAGGCTTCTGCTGGAAAGGTCGATGAATTTCAGCTCTTCTACCTGATGAGTAGAGGGCTAGAAACCGAAAAGGCGATGTCTTTGCTCGTGAATGGCTTCGTTTCCAGCGTAGTGAAACAGCTCCCTCTCGAATATGCAGGAGAACTCAATCGCTTGATTGAGCTCGAGATGGAGGGGAGTGTGGGCTAAGAGAGACTAAAAGCCAAAAGTCTGACTGCTCAAAGGAGGGAGGTCAGGCTTTTTTTCTTTTGACTTACAAACGCTTGACATTTACCAAACGAATACATATAGTCGTTGCACAATAATAAAAATAATAAAAATCAGTTCTTCTTCACAGAGGAACACAACAACAAATCATTATGCAAAAAGAAAAGTTCGGGGCAGTAATGGAATTCTTAAGGGGAGCTGGCTTCGGGGAAATAGAGAAACCTGATGATCTTGCCCTTTATTGCACTCAAGCTGGCAATAAGCCGTGGTCGGAAATGGATGAAAGAGATCAAAGAACATTCCTAGATCTCTTGGAAGCTATTCTTTCTTCAGCTCTTCCGCAGACCTATCTAAGAGAACTCCTTATCTTTGAAGGCAACAAAAAGGTATTGATCAGCTTCGATCTCTCAGAACGTAAAGTTCTTGCCTTTTTGGAGAAGTCCACTATTAGAGAATCTCCCGTGGTAGAGGCTTTAATTGAATGTCTGGTTGCTCATAACTCAATCAGGTTGGGATATATGATCGCCCCCTCCCTATTAAAGGAAGCTATTAGAGATGATCTCTCCCATTGAGGATCACATCTCTTCACCTCACAGCTTCAAAAGTCTGACTCTGGGATCTCGGAGCCAGACTTTTTTCTTTTAGTTCACAAACCCTTGACATTTGGGTAATAAATGATTATAGTAGTTCCGTGATAATAAAAAGAATATAAATCCGTCCCTTCTCATAGAGGGACACAACAACAAATTATTATGGAAACTCAAAAATGTACCTTGGTAAATGAAATGTGTGATGTTGTATATGAATTCCTGGAGGAAGCGGGGATCTCTAAGGTATTACTTAAAGGATGCTCGGGAGGGCCTGATAGTCTAGAGGAGAGAAGCTTGATAGGACTGCGTGCCTATTTTGGTAGTCGAGCTGAGAAAATCTGGATGGGGCTCGGTTTCGAAAAGCAGAACATGGTCTACAATACATTGCTGACTGCTCTCAACAGGCCACTTGCCATGGGAGCTGAGGTATTCCATGTCCCCTTTGGATATTCCGAAGAGCTCGAGACAGCTCTGGATGAGTCGGAAAAAAAGGTTTTATTCTTCTTGAATATGACAAATATTGACTATTCTGATGAATATCCGATACTTCTGCTCCTTTGCGCACGTCACCACCATAAATATGGGGGGACGGAGGATGCCGAGCAACCGCTCGAAAACAGCGTGAAGCTCATCGCCAGTGCAAATAGCAGGTTAAAGATTATGCGGGAGTCCTTTGAACAATCTCACATTTCGTCGGGTTTGACGGAGGAGCACTAATCTCTTCATCTCTCAATCCCTCAAGTCTGACTCTGGTATCTCGGAGTCAGGCTTTTTTCTTTTAGTTTACAAACCCTTGACATTCGAATAATGAATGATTATAGTAGTGGCACAATAATAAAAACAGTAGTAATCCGTCCTTTCTTACGAAGGGACACAACAACAAACGAGTATGGGAAAGAAGAATAATGAATTACTAGAAGAAACGTTTGATAAAGCTTACCGTTTCTTATCGGGAGTAGGAGTTTCCTGCCCTGGTTGTAGCAATTGCAAAAGAGTCAAGGGGAGCCCCGGTGATAAATTATGGCAGGGTCTGGACCCTACGATGCGGACTAACATCATCGCAATGCTGGCGGATGCTCTCAATGGACCATCAATCAAGGAGTCTGTGGTCATAAAACCCTTCCTCAGTTATCTCAGAGTGGTGAAGATGGCACTGGATGATGAGGAAAAAAAGATACTAGCCTTCTTGGCAGAGCTTGAGATACATGCTCCTATCGTGGAGGCTATCCTTGATCTGCTTGTTGTCCATCACCTCGGTAAATTTGAGGGGAAGAATCGCCCCAGGCAGCTCATTCCTGCCAACCTGAAGCATTACTTCAAACAGTATCTTCGCCTATTTCGTAAACAGATGCCTTTGACACGCATGGCTTCTCGATAAGCTGCATAGAGGAGTGCTCATCTGCTTTACTTTAGAGCCTCAAAAGTCTGACTCTGGAATCTCGGAGCCAGACTTTTTTCTTTTAGTTTACAAACGCTTGACATTTGGGGAGGAAATGATTATAGTAGTCCGACGATAATAAAAACAATACAAACCCGTCCCCCTTCGCAGAGGGACACAACAACAAATGAATATGGAAAATAAAGATTGTAGGTTAGCAAAAGAGTTCCTTGCTGGAGCAGGAGTCCGTAACTTTACTCAACTTCGTTCTTTTACGTATGATCGCTACCACGGCGGTGATGACCGCTGGAACAAGCTATCTCCCGGCCAGCAAGAAGCGTTTCTACGGATCCTGCAAATTGCACTCTCGAAACCGCTTCCCAAGGACTCCATCGGTCGCACTGTCTTCTTTGACCATCCCGACCAACCGACACTCGTCTTGGATGACTCGCAAAGGAAGCTTCTTACCTATCTGAGAGGAGTGGGGCGAGATAATCTCATTGTGGATGTGCTGCTTGATCTGCTTGTTGCTCACTACAGCATTAGATCGGGCAATACAGCAAGCCCTGCGAGGCTGAAACAATCCTTCAGGATGCTAATCTCCAAGTAAGGAGCTCGTCTCCTTTACTTCACAGCTTCAAAAGTCTGACTCTGGGATCTCGGAGCCAGACTTTTTTCTTTAGGTTTGCAAACCCTTGACATTGAGGTAGGAGATGATTATAGTCATTGTCCAGTAATAAAAACAATACAAACCCGTCCTTCGTCATAGAGGGACACAACACCACATTATTATGAATGAGAAAAATTGTAAGCTAGCAATGGAGTTTTTGGGAGGAGCAGGCGTCCTTATGTTTATAGACGCAGACTATCCTCATGGTATCGAGTTTGGGTATGCAAATAGCCTATGGAAGATGTCTAGCAAAAAGGAGAGAGCAGAGCTTTTGTTTCTTCTGCAATCAATCCTCACGCTCCCTGCTACTGAGGAATATATAGAGTATACTCCTCTTTTCCGCAGACCCAACGAGGAAACAGTCGTGCTAAACGAACAAGAAAGGAAAGTTTGGACAGCTATTCTTGATCGCCATACTGAGAATCCTTATAGAGAGGAGTTGGAAATCTATCTTGATGCCCACGTCGAGATCAGGATGGCATACCTTGCTCATCTTGACACTCTGACAGCAATGCTTCGAAAGACCTCTTCTTGCTGAGAGTCTCTCTCGCTTGTATCAAAAATCCCCTAAGTCTGACTCTGGTATCTCAGGTCAGACTTTTTTCTTTTAGTTCACAAACCCTTGACATTTGGGTAATAAATGATTATAGTCGTGCTACGATAATAAAAATAATATAAATCCGCCCTTCCTCATAGAGGGGCACAATAACAAACTATTATGAAAAGAAAATATAGGTATGCCGAGCACTTCTTAGAGGAAGCAGGCGTTATGGTGGCGAAGGATCAAACTGCCACAGTTCCGTATCCTGATTCAGAAGCAAATCGTACGTGGATGATGCTGACGGAGAGGGAGCAAGATGCTCTTTTGGATACTTTGGAAGGGGTAATAACCCTCCCATTCCTTGGAGAGTACTCTGAATACCTCTTAAATTCCGGAGCCCTTGAGGGGGAGTCGGTAATCTTAGATGAGCGAGAAAGTAAACTGCTGACCTTTATCTTCGATCAACCTCTTGGTGGACGAGATAGAAGAGTCCTGCAAATCTTCCTTGATGCTCATGCCGAGATCAGAAAAAGGAGAGCAGACTTTCATCGCTTCATTGAACCCGTCTCTTCTGATAGAGAGGCACAATAGCAAACGAGTATGAAAAAGAGTAAGTATCCTCTAGCAGAACGCTTCCTTGGTGAAGCAGGCGTTTCGGACTTTGTGGTTCCGGGAAGAGCAAGGCTCTGCCTTCATAAGGAAGCAGATCGCCAATGGGCGAAATTGACAGATCAAGAGAAAGAATCTCTTTTGATGA
>ERZ773099.3212-NODE-3212-length-10656-cov-10.403830_pt1 | contig 10656 bp, 6 predicted proteins | sample MGYA00511120_ERZ773099 | MGnify/ENA primary metagenome ERZ773099 (study PRJEB29015, sample SAMEA2738012) | human oral metagenome | biome: human oral; feature: human-associated habitat; material: dental | place: China | collected 2104 ... | reverse complement strand
GCGCAGACGGATTTTGCAGATCGCCGAGCGCGAGGATCGAGTTCTCGCCGGCACGAATCAGCTCCGCCTTCTCCAGTCCGATCTCCACGAGGAACAACCCGATGCCCGCCGTCACTGCGTATTTCAGCGATTTCGGCACAGCATCTGCCAGAACCCTGCCCGCGCGCGTTACCGCCAGCGCGAAGAAGATGAGTGCCGAGACGAGCGAGATGGCAAGTGCTTCCTGCCAACGGAACCCCATGTTCGTCACGACGGTATACGTGAAGAATGCATTGATCCCCATACCGGGGGTCAAGATGATCGGCGCATCCGCCCAGAGTGCCATCAGCAGACACCCAATCGCCGAGGCGAATATCGTTGCGAACACGCTCAGTTCCGCCGGGATTCCACCGTCCGCAAGAATCAGCGGATTGACGATGATAATGTACGAGATGGCAAAGAACGATGTTAGCCCTGCCATCACTTCCACGCGTTTGCTCTGCACGCTGTCCGAACGCATACCGCACTCCCCTTTCTTTTTTAATTGTACCAAATATGCCAAACGAAAAAAAAGGACATATGACTTTTCAGTGCACGTTTTTTTCGTTAAAATAGAAAGAAACTGTACTGAGAGGAGAGTCATCATGATTTTGCCGTCATTCCCCGAGATACCGCCACACCTGCTGCGCGGTGCGAGAGCCGCGCTTTTTGTGTGTCATAATGATTTCATCAGGATTGAGACGATGGTATAGGTCGATGCAACGTAGAGCATCGCAAAGATGAGCCGCCGAAGGAGTGCGGCGGGGACAAAGCGCATGCTCTCGCGTCCTGCGATGATGCCGACGGCAAGCGCGGGCAGGAGATAGATGAACTCGTGAAATGCTTCTGTGAGGGGAAAGCCGCCGATGAGATAGCTGATGAGTGAGGTCGCGTTGCCGAGAAAAAAGTAGACGAAGCAGGTTGCACGGAACACATTCGGCGTCATGGAGCTGTAGGCAAGGTAGATCAAAAACGGCAGTCCGCCCATGCCCGTCGTGATCGCTGTGAAGCCCGAGAGCATGCCCGTGATGATCGTGTTGCGCCTGCACTCGGGGATGCGGCGGTGTGCGATCTGCATGAGGAGGAGGGTCAGGAGCACGACGGCGTTGATAAAGACCTTCAGTGCGTCGTTGGAGATAGCGCTGAAGAAGAAGAATCCGATGGGCTGCCCGAGGAGCATCCCGAGGTAGAGCCATCGGATGAGTGCGTAGTTTGCTTGTCGTCGTGCGAAGAAGCCTTGCACGGCATTGCTGCTGCATGCAATCAGCAGCATGATTGGTACGGTGAGTTTCGGCTCGTAGAAGAACATGAGCAGCGGTGCCGCGATGATGACGAGTCCAAATCCGGTGATGGACTGGATGAACGCCGCAAAGAAAATAGCGAGCGTCGGTCCTATGTGTGCGGCAACGCCGGTAAGATAGTGTTCCACGGGATCACCTCTCCACAAATATCATTCCGCATTCATTATACCATGAATACGGACGGCATCCACATTTTTAGACGAAGAATCTAGACAGGAAAAAGGTCCTAAAATACTGTGTGCACATCGGAATAGTGATTGACGTATTCCGCATATTTCATGTATAATATATCAAAACTATCCGTATGATTTGTCAGTCGAATACTGGGAGGAGCAGGAGTATAGTGGAGAGATATTGCCCGCAGGAGATTGAGGCGAAATGGCAGAACATCTGGGAGACAGAGCGCAGCTGCCACACGGAGATGGATGACACGAAGCCAAAGTATTATGTGCTTGAGATGTTCCCCTATCCGTCGGGAAAACTCCACATGGGGCATGTCCGCAACTACTCGATCGGCGATGTGGTCGCACGTTTTCGGACGATGGAGGGCTACAACGTCCTGCACCCGATGGGGTTCGATTCCTTTGGTATGCCCGCAGAGAATGCGGCAATCAAGAACAAGGTACACCCCGCACAGTGGACCTACGCGAACATCGAGAACATGGAGCGTCAACAGAAGGCACTCGGGTTGGCGTATGACTGGGAGCGCGAGGTCATCACCTGCCGCGAGGACTACTACCGCTGGACACAGTGGCTGTTCGAGCTGTTCTATAAAAAAGGGCTTGCGTATAAAAAGGCAGCCTCCGTCAACTGGTGCGATACCTGCGGCACGGTGCTTGCGAACGAGCAGGTCGAGGACGGCAAGTGCTGGCGCTGCAAGTCCGAGGTGCACAAGAAGAACCTCGCACAGTGGTTCTTCAAGATCACGGACTACGCCGATGAGCTCCTCGCCGACCTCGATAAACTGCCGGGGTGGCCCGAGCGCGTCAAGACGATGCAGGAGAACTGGATCGGGCGCAGCGAGGGACTGGAATTCCGCCTGCCTGCCCCCGCGCTTTCGACGGAGATTCCCGTCTACACAACGCGCCCCGATACCGTGTTCGGCATCACCTTCCTCGCACTCGCGCCCGAGCATCCGCTCGTGGAAAAGATCTGTGCGATCAGTGACAAAGCGGACGAGATTCGTGCGTTCTGTGCGCGTGTCCGCAAGCAGTCCGACATCGAGCGTGCCTCGAGCGAGTCGGAGAAGGAAGGTATCTTCACGGGGCTCTACTGCACGAACCCCTTCAACGGCGAGCAGGTCGAGATCTGGATCACGAACTACGTCCTCTTTGAGTACGGCACGGGTGCCGTCATGGCGGTGCCGTCCGAGGATCAGCGCGACTGGATGTTTGCGACAAAGTACGGCATCCGCAAGATCCTCACGATTCGCCCGCCCGAGGGGGAGCTGCGGCTTGAGGATATGACGGAGGCATACGTTGAGAAGGAAGGCTTCCTGATCAACTCCGGCAAGTTCACGGGGATGGAGATGCACGCGGCGATGGGCGCGATCATCGACGAGGCGGAGGCACAGGGGTACGGCAAACGCCGTGTCAACTACCGCCTGCGTGACTGGCTCATCTCGCGTCAGCGTTACTGGGGCGCACCCATTCCGATTATTAACTGCGAGGCATGCGGCGAGGTGCTCGTCCCCGAGGAGGAGCTGCCCGTGCGTCTGCCAGAGGATGTGTCGTTTGCGCAGGGGGCGGTATCGCCGCTCTCCTCGAGCGAGCACTTCCTCCACTGTAAATGCCCGAAGTGTGGCGGACCGGCGATACGCGAGACAGATACGATGGACACCTTCATCTGCTCTTCGTGGTACTACTACCGCTACGCCGACCCGCACAATACGGAGCGCCCGTTTGATCGCGACAAGGTGAACTACTGGGCACCCGTCGATCAGTACATCGGCGGCATCGAGCACGCGATCCTGCATCTCCTTTACGCCCGCTTCTTCACAAAGGTGCTGCGCGATGCGGGGATGCTCGACTTCGATGAGCCGTTCACGAACCTTCTCACGCAGGGCATGGTCATCAAGGACGGGGCGAAGATGTCGAAGTCGCTCGGCAATGTCGTATCGCCCGAGGAGATCATCGAAAAGTACGGCGCGGATACGGCGCGCCTCTTCATCTTGTTTGCGGCTCCCGTGGAGCGCGATCTGGATTGGAGCGATCAGGGCGTCGAGGGGGCGTTCCGCTTCCTGAACCGCGTCTGGCGCATCCTGCTTCAGTTCGAGGATGCGATCAAGGGTGCGCCGGGATCCTACGATCCCGCAGTGCTCACGTCGGAGGAGAGCGAACTGCGCCGCGTCCTGCACATGACTACGAAGAAGGTCACCGAGGATGTGCGCGACCGCTTCATGTTCAATACGGCAATTTCTGCCATCATGGAACTGGTCAATGCGTTCTACGCATTTCAAGATAAGGAACTCAGCCCCGCGCTTGCGCGTGAAACGGCAAGTGTGCTGTTGCGCCTACTTGCGCCGTTTGCGCCGCACATCACGGAGGAACTCTGGGCGCGCCTCTTTACGGGCAGCGTTCACGTTCAGAAATGGCCGACATATGACGAGTCTGCGCTCACGCAGGACGAAATCGAGGTGGTACTGCAGATCAACGGAAAAGTACGCGACCGTGTGACGATTGCCGCTGATCTTGACAAGGCGGCGATGGAGCAATTGATCACCGAACTGCCGCGCGCGAAGGAGCTCACAGAGGGAAAAACGATCGTGAAGGTTGTCTGTGTTCCGGGCAAGCTCGTCAATATCGTTGTCAAGGGATAATCAGGACACTCTGTTCAAGGAAGAAAAAGGGAGAGAAAACATTATGTTAAAAGCGTTTGCTGTTCGGAGCCTCCTGCCGGAAATGCTCATCGGGCGTACGGTCTACGATGGGGAAACGGAAGTTGTTCTCGTTGAGGGCGGTACGGTTCTGGATCGGGAGACGATCAAGCTGCTCAATGAGAAGGGAATTGCGTCCGTCTATGTCGACGAGGACAGCATCCTTGCTGCCGTGGAGAAGGAAAAAAGTTCGAAAACGGCAGCAGAATCGACGGATCTCTTTGCACCGGCTCCGGAGCGCGATGCGAAGCTGGACGACAAATACGCAGAGGACTATCGTTACGTTTACAGCGAGATGGAAAAACTCTTTCAGGAGGCAGCCGTCACCGGAAAACTCAACATGGACATTCTGCAGCCCGTGATGGCGGGCGGACGTCTGCGCGATCTCTACAAGGAGGGCGCGACGGCGGTTTCCATGATCTATACGATGAATCAGGAGGGCGACTACAACCTCCATCACTGCGTCCATCTCGCCATCCTCAGCGGACTTATGGCAAAGTGGATGGGGCTGGGCGGCATTGACCGCCAGAACCTCGTGCTCGCAGGGCTCTTTCTCGACATTGGCAAGCAGTTCATCGATAAGGAGCTGCTTGAGAAGAAGGGACGCCTCACGGAGGAGGAGTTCGACATCCTCAAAAATCATGTGGTGGACAGCTTCAAACTCCTCGAGGGCAGCGAACTCTCGGGACGGACCGACCTCATGAACGGAGTTATCCAGCATCACGAGCGCAACGACGGCTCTGGTTATCCGTCCGGACTTAAGGGCGATCAGATCTCGACATTTGGCAGAGTGCTCGCCGTGCTCGACAGCTACGATGCGATGGCATCGAGCCGCAGCTATGCGGAGAAGCGTTCGCCGTTCGAGGTCTTCAAAATTCTCTATGCCGACGTTCTGGACGGAAAACTCGACTCCGAATACGCTGTGCTCTTTATGCGTAAGCTCAATGCTGCGCTCAATGGCTGCTGGTTGCGTCTCTCCGACGGTACTGCAGGGCGCATCGTCTACATCGACGAGTCGCGCGTTACGGCGATGCCCGTTGTGCAGCTCGTGGACGGCGGCTTTATCGACCTCAATACGGTGAAGGACATTACCGTCGTTGAGATCATGACTGCGGCAGAGGTCAGCAAGCTCTAATTGCAATGATAAAAAGCACCCTGCGGGGTGCTTTTTTATGCGTGAGTATTTCCAACCCACGTTGAATGCGCTATAATGACAGAATGATTTTTCGAGAATGACAGGGAGGGTGCGCGATGGCGATGGTTCCGAAACTGAATACGACGATCTTCGAGAAGGAGATCCCGTTCAAGGTCATTGCGCCCTTTGAGCCGATGGGCGATCAGCCGCAGGCGATTGCGGACATCGCGGGCGGCATCGAGAACGGCATGACGGCGCAGGTGCTCCTCGGCGCGACGGGTACGGGCAAGACATATACGATGGCAAAGGTCATCGAGCGCGTGCAGCGTCCGACGCTCGTCATTGCGCACAACAAGACGCTTGCCGCACAGCTCGCAAGCGAGTTCAAGTCGTTCTTTCCCGACAACTACGTCGGCTACTTTGTCAGCTATTACGACTACTATCAGCCGGAGGCATACATCGCGCAGACAGATACCTACATCGAGAAGGATGCGTCCATCAACGACGAGATCGATGAACTGCGCCACTCTGCGACCTGTTCGCTGTTCGAGCGGCGCGATGTCATCATCGTTGCGAGCGTGTCATGCATCTACGGTCTCGGCTCACCTGAGAGCTATCACGAGATGGTGCTCTCCGTGCACAAGGGACAGACGATCCCGCGCGAGGCGATTCTCCAAAAGCTCGTTTCCATCCGCTACGAGCGCAACGACATTGCATTCGAGCGCGGGCGCTTCCGCGTGCGCGGCGATGTCGTTGAAATCTTTCCTGCGGGCTACAACAACCGCGGCGTGCGCATCGAGATGTTCGGCGACGAGGTGGAGCGCATCATTGAGTTTGACGCGATGACGGGCGAGGTCTACGGCGAGCGCCTGCATTCCATGGTCTTTCCCGCGTCCCACTATGTCACGGACGATGAGGACATGAAGATTGCGATGACGGACATCCGCACAGAGCTTGCAGAGCGTCTGGGCGAACTCAAGAGCGCGGGCAAACTGCTTGAGGCGCAGCGGCTTGAGCAGCGCACGAACTACGACCTTGAGATGATCGAGGAGATGGGATACTGCTCCGGCATCGAGAACTACTCGCGTCACCTGACGCACAGGAACGCAGGGGACACGCCATATACCCTCCTCGACTACTTCCCCGAGGATTTCCTCATCATGATTGACGAGTCCCATGTGACACTGCCGCAGATTCACGCCATGTACGGCGGTGACCGCAGCCGAAAGGTCTCGCTCGTCGACAACGGCTTCCGTCTGCCGTCTGCGTTCGATAACCGACCGCTGACGTTTGAGGAGTTTGCCGCGCGTGTCAACCAGATCGTTTACGTCTCCGCAACGCCCGGCAAATACGAGATGCAGCAGGCACAGCAGGTCGCGCAGCAGATCATCCGTCCGACGGGACTTCTCGACCCCGTGGTCGAGGTGCGCCCGCTCGACGGACAGATCGACGATTTGCTCTCGGAGATTCGCGTGCGTATTGACCGCAACGAGCGCGTGCTCGTTACGACACTCACGAAGCGGATGGCGGAAAACCTGACCGAGTACTTGCGCGAGGCGGGCGTCAAGGTGCGCTACCTCCATTCGGACATTGCGACCATCGAGCGCGCGGAGATCATTCACGACCTGCGCGCGGGCGAGTTCGACGTGCTCGTCGGCATCAACCTCCTGCGCGAGGGTCTGGATATGCCCGAGGTTTCGCTCATCGCCATCCTCGACGCGGACAAGGAGGGCTTCCTGCGCTCAGACACGGCACTCATCCAGACCATCGGACGCGCCGCGCGCAATGCGGGCGGGCACGTCATCATGTACGGCGATGTCGTCACGGGCTCCATGCAGCGCGCGATCGACGAGACGGAGCGCCGACGCACAATACAGAACGAATACAACGAGGCGCACGGCATCACGCCGAAGACCATTGAAAAGCCTATCGTCCCTCTGATTGAGATGACCCTTGTCGCCGCCGAGGAGCGGGCGCCCTATGGCAAAAAGGACGCAAAGGGCAAGAAGAAACTCGGCAAGAAGGAGCGCGAGAACCTCGTCAAGAGTCTCCTGCGCGAGATGCAGCAGGCATCGCGCGCCCTCGAATTCGAGCGTGCTGCGGAGCTGCGCGATATGATTGTAGAACTCGAAGGCGAGCTACCGAAGAAGAAAAAATAGGAAGGGGAGATCGTATGTTGGAGCTGGCAGGATATTACGATGGTGCAAATGTGCAGCTTTTAGGGGGTGCAAGCATCAAAAAATACCAGATGCTAAAGATCATTGTCACCGATGATTTTGTAGATGAATACAAAACTGCATCAGGGGAAGCCGATGAGAAAGCACAAAGGGCTTATGACAGATTACTGTCTCTCGCAAAACCGGGCATTGGAAGCGGAGACTACAAAAAAGATTTGACGGAGATGTTGGAGAAAAAGTATGCGGATGCTGATTGACACCAACGTGATTATGGATGTTCTGGTGGGGCGCGAGCCGTTCCTGCAGCATTCACAATATGTCGTTAAGCTGTGCACAAATAGGGTGATTCAGGGATATATAGCGGCGCATACAATAACAAACTTGTTTTATATTTTGCGAAAATACTATAGTCCGGAGGAATCCCGTGAGATACTGTTGGGTCTCCTGGATATTTTCTCTGTTGTTTCTGTCGATGAGGAAAAGCTGAGATGGGCGCTTCTCAACAATCAGTTCAAGGATGTTGAAGATTGTTTGCAGATGGAGTGTGGACGTGCTGTGAATGCAGCGCATATTGTTACGAGGAATGTGAAAGATTTTACGGGCAGCAGCATTCCGTGTCTGACACCGGACGAAGTGTGCGCCATGTATGCGGGCAACAATTAGGAAATTGGTTCCATCAGAGGAATACGGGGAGAACATAGGAAGCGAATGAACGAAAGCATCAAAATCGAAGGGGCGCGTGCCCACAATCTGAAGAATATCAACGTGGAGATTCCGCGCGACAAGCTGGTCGTGGTAACGGGGCTGTCCGGCTCGGGCAAGTCCTCGCTCGCCTTTGACACGATCTACGCCGAGGGGCAGCGCCGCTATGTCGAGTCGCTGTCGGCGTACGCGCGGCAGTTCCTCGGGCAGATGGACAAGCCCGACGTGGACAATATCGAGGGGCTGTCGCCCGCGATCTCGATTGACCAGAAGACGACGAGCCACAACCCGCGCTCGACGGTGGGCACGGTGACGGAGGTCTATGACTATCTGCGCCTGCTCTATGCACGTGCGGGTCGTCCGCACTGTCCAAGCTGCGGCAAGCCCATCGCGCAGCAGAGCGTCGATCAGATGGTCGATGCGATCCTGACGCAGCCCGAGGGGACGAAGCTGCTCATCATGGCACAGCTCGTGCGCGGGAAAAAGGGCGAGCACCGCAAGATCCTCGACCAGATCCGCCGCGACGGCTATGTGCGCGTGCGCATCGACGGGGAACTGCGCGACCTCGGAGAGGAAATCGCCCTTGAGAAGCAGAAGAAGCATACGATTGAGATTGTCGTCGACCGCCTCGTCGTGCGTGCGGGCGTGGAGAGTCGCTTGACGGACTCGCTTGAAACGGCGCTGCGTGCGGGCGGCGGTGTTGTTTACGTGCAGGTGGTGGACGGGGAACTGCTTATGTTCAGCGAGAATTTCGCCTGCGTGGACTGCGGCATCTCGCTCCCCGAGATTGCACCGCGCATGTTCTCGTTCAATAGCCCGTTCGGTGCGTGCCCTGTCTGTACGGGGCTTGGTAGTCACAAGGAGTTCGACGAGGAGCTTGTTGTCCCCGACCCGACACTCAGTGTGGCGGACGGTGTCTTTGCGCCCCTTTCCAAAAATCCAAACTCGTACGGGATGCGTGCGATTACGGCACTCCTGCGTGCGCATGACTATGACGAGCATACGCAGTGGAACCGTATGGACAAGAAAATGCAGAAGACACTGCTCTACGGATCGGAGGAGTATGTTTCCTTCCACTATACGAATATGTTTGGTGAGGAGAAGGAGTACAATGTTCCGTACGAGGGGGTTCTGCCCACGCTTGCGCGACGCTACCGCGAGACGGACTCGGAGGAGATGCGCGAGAGCTACGAGGACTATATGACGGAGACACCGTGTACGGCGTGTCATGGGGCGCGGCTGAAGCCCGAGACGCTCGCCGTGACGGTCGGCGGAAAAAATATCGCCGAACTCACAGCACTCACGATCCGAGAGGCGGATGCGTTCCTCGCAGAGGCGGAGAAGGATTTTTCCCCGCGCGAGGCGAAGATTGCCGTGGAGATCCTAAAGGAAATCCACGCACGGCTGCACTTCCTCCTCGATGTGGGACTGGACTATCTGACGCTCTCGCGCGCGGCGGGGACGCTCTCGGGCGGCGAGGCGCAGCGCATCCGACTCGCGACACAGATCGGCTCGGGGCTGATGGGGGTGCTCTACATTCTCGACGAGCCGAGCATCGGTCTGCACCAGCGGGACAACAACCGTCTGCTTGCAACGCTGCGGCATTTGCGCGACCTCGGCAATACGCTGATTGTCGTGGAGCATGACGAGGACACGATGTACGCCGCCGACCACATCATTGACATCGGTCCAGGTGCGGGCGAGCACGGCGGCGAAGTGGTCGCGGAGGGAACGGCGGAAGAGATCATGGCGAACCCTGCTTCCATTACGGGACAGTATCTTGCGCGCAAGAAATTTATCCCCGTGCCCGCCGAGCGGCGCAAGGGCAATGGCAACGTCCTTGAAATTATGGGCGCGGCAGAAAATAACCTGAAGAATATCAATGTGAAGTTTCCACTCGGGACGCTGACGCTTGTGACGGGTGTCTCCGGCTCGGGCAAGTCCACGCTCGTCAACGAGATTCTCTATCGCGGCGTTGCCTCGCGGCTCTACCGTGCGAAGGGAAAGCCCGGCAAGCACAAGAAGATCAAGGGGCTTGAGCACATCGACAAGGTCATCAACATCGACCAGCAGCCGATCGGGCGTACGCCGCGCTCGAATCCCGCGACCTACACGGGCGTATTCGATGCAATCCGCGAGCTTTTCAGTCAAGTCTCGGAGTCGCGCATGCGCGGCTACAAGGCGGGGCGGTTCAGCTTCAACGTGAAGGGCGGACGCTGTGAGGCGTGCCGCGGGGACGGCATCCTCAAGATCGAGATGCAGTTCCTCCCCGATGTCTACGTCCCGTGTGAGGTCTGCAAGGGCGCACGCTATAACCGCGAGACACTTGAGGTGCACTACAAGGGCAAGACCATCGCCGAGGTGCTCGATATGACGATTGAGGAGGCGGTGGGCTTCTTTCAGAATGTGCCGCGCATCGCACGCAAACTCGAAGTCATTCGCGACGTG
>ERZ773099.3211-NODE-3211-length-10661-cov-15.582406_pt1 | contig 10661 bp, 7 predicted proteins | sample MGYA00511120_ERZ773099 | MGnify/ENA primary metagenome ERZ773099 (study PRJEB29015, sample SAMEA2738012) | human oral metagenome | biome: human oral; feature: human-associated habitat; material: dental | place: China | collected 2104 ... | reverse complement strand
GGTGAACTCGATGTCGCACATGTCGCGGTAGTGGGTCTCGAGCTTGCGCATGATGGAGCGCAGTTCGTCGTAGACGGGCTTGTTGATCTCCTTGAGGGCGGACAGGGGCAGGGTGTTGCGGATGCCGGCGACGACATCCTCGCCCTGCGCGTTCTCCAGGTAGTCGCCGTAGACGCCGGAGTGGCCGGAGGAGGGGTCTCGGGTGAAGCAGACGCCGGTGCCGGAGTTCTCGCCCATGTTGCCGAACACCATGGTGCAGATGTTGACGGCGGTTCCCAGGTCGTGGGGGATGCGCTCGCGGCGGCGGTAGATGCGGGCGCGCTCGGTGTTCCAGGAACGGAAGACGGCCTCGATGCCCATGTCCATCTGGGTGCGGGGGTCCTGCGGGAAGTCCTCGCCGGTCTGCTCCTTGACGATGCCCTTGAAGGTGTCGACGAGGCCCTTGAGGTCCTCGGCGGTCAGGTCGGTGTCGCCCGTGACGCCGCGCTCGGCCTTGAGGGTGTCGAGGGCGTCGGAGAAGAGGTCACCGTCGATGTCGAGCACGGTCTTGCCGAACATCTGGATGAGGCGGCGGTAGGAGTCCCACGCGAAACGCTCGTTACCGCTAACGGCGGCGAGGCCGAGAACGGATTCGTCGTTGAGGCCGATGTTCAGGACGGTTTCCATCATGCCGGGCATGGAGAACTTCGCGCCGCTTCGCACGGAGACGAGGAGCGGGTCGGCAGGGTCGCCGAGGTGGCGACTCATCTGGTCTTCGACGCCGCGCAGGGCGGTGGTGACCTCGGTGGCGAGCGACTCGGGGACGATCGACTCCTTGAGGTATGCGCGGCACGCCTCGGTGGTGATCGTGAAGCCGGGGGGAACGGGCAGGCCGAGCTTCGTCATCTCGGCGAGGTTCGCTCCCTTGCCTCCGAGCAGGTCCTTCATGGACTTGTCGCCCTCGGAGAAGTCGTACACATACTTGACCATCGTGGTCCTCAACTTCCGTGTTTGCGATGATCGACCCAACTTCGGGCCGCTACCACAGGCAAGGATACACGGATCAAGGGACTAAGGTCACTTCAAGACGCGCACAATAATGATTGTCCTTACATGGACGAGGCCTTGGTTGCTTGTCGGGTATCGTTTCCTCGCGCGGAAGTAGGCGTCAAGCGGGCTGGTCAGGGATATCGGCGAGGCTGTCACGCAGGCGCCGGCGGGCGCGGCGTTCGGCCGACCGGGGGCGGGCAGACGACCGGGGGCGGGCCCCAAGGCCCACCCCACACTCGTCACAGGAGCCAGGTCGCCAGCGAGGCTCGCCGGTCCAGCTATCTGACCTGTCGGCCGTCGACCCACTTTCGAAGGAGCGTGAAGACAATGTATCGCTCACCGGCCTCGTCGAAGCAGACCGCGCCACGCACGTCCAGCCAGATACGGTACTCCCGTGTGGTGACCGTGATGTAGTGGGCAGCCAAGCTCCCCGGCAAGCTGTCGCTGACCTCCCCTACGTCAATTGACTCAACATCCGCAACGCTAAGATCGGGACACAGGGCCTGCTCTGGGCTTTCCCCGCGAATGCACGATTCCAGAAGAGGCACGAATTGCTCCTGTTGCCAGGCCTTTGTTTCCTCGTTCAAGACGATGTCGATTTGGTGAGGTTCGTAAGCATCGGACAAGTCGATCATCGTAGCCCCCGGGACAGAGTCGACGACATAGTCGGTATACTCACTGACCCGGGTCACGTTAATGTCGTAGGCACCGGGATACGCTTACACCAATCCTCCATCTCCCGCGAAGTGCCACAGGTCGTCTGTTACGGGAGGAATCATCCGTTGATTCCCCTTGGTCGCTCCGACGTCCCCGAGCGACACTCCAGCAATCGACAGGTCTGAGGCGTACCCGTCCGCGGACACAGTGACCGTTCGCGCCGCACTGGAAACGACCCTCCACGAGCCAATGTGCGGCTTGGGCACACCCGAGCGCTCCATGTAGATGACGCGGGTCGTGGAGCGGCCGTTCATTGAGAACTCGATATTGACCCCCTGCCGACCATCCCTGTCGGGCTCGGAGTGCACCCACACAGCGAGCACGCTCATCGCTGGAGAACTCGATGAGCGCTGGAGTCGCCGCAGGTCGACGGCGTCGCCACGTCCCACGCCGTTGTCAGCGTCCGCATCGGCGCTCTCAACCGCCAGGGCATCTTCGAAACGCCCCTGCGCGATCGCCTCGGCGTAATAGCGCGCAGCCGCCTCCGCGCTGATCCTCGACAGATACACGAGGCCACCCACCACCGGCAGCACAACAAAAACACACACGAGGACAACGATCGTCCGCACGCGCTTCTTCACGACATCACTCCTCTCTCAGGCGTCCTCCCGGATGCGGCAGCGCCCGCGCTCGCGACTTCCAGGTGGTCAAGAAGAGTCTACTAGAAACGGACGTGGGGCAGGCCCGAAGGCCCACCCCACGAGAGCTGCGAGAGTCGAGAAGGCGACGAGGCTCGCCCGGCGACCTGCCAACCGCGCAGGTCATCAACCGATAGCCCCTCAGGGACGGATCACGACGATATGCGGTTCGCCTTCTTCGTCGAAGCAGACCCTGCTGTGCGCGGTGAAAGCGGCGATGCCCTCGTCGTTTCGATACGCGGCAACCAACACTTTGAGGAGATCACCGGAGTCGCGCGTCGGTGCCTCCACGTCCACCCGCTCGGCTCCCGCAACCAACATGTTGGAACACACGGCCCCCTCGGGTACGTCACCCAGGACGCACGAGCTAGCGACGGACCCGAGCTGATCCTCATGCCAGGCGCGAGTGCTCTCATCCTGCGTGACATCGATCTGATGCTCTCTCGACTCGGAGAGAACACTGAGAGTCGAGGCCCCGACGACAGAGTCAACGGCCACCTGAGTATGCTCACTGACCTTGGCAACCGACACATCGTAGATGCCGGGGTAGGCGTAGACGACCGCGCCGCCAGAACCCGCGTGCCACAGGCCATCCGTCGAGGCGGCAACCGGGAAGGTTGCGCCGCCATCGCCGGAGGCGCCCAGCGCCCCCAACGACACTCCTCCAACACTCACATCGGAGGCGTAGCCATACGCCCGCACCGTCTCCACGTGCGCGGCGCCCGAGACGACGCGCCACATGCCCACGTGCGGCCTGGGCACACCCACACGCTCCAGGTAAATCTCGCGCGTGATCGTGCGCCCGTTGATGGACAAATCAATGCTCGCCCCTTGACGCCCCCGTACATCGCGCTCGTCGTACACCCGAACGCTCACCACGCTGCTGGGCTCCGACACGCGGCCACGGCGCAGGTCGACGGCGTCGCCACGCCCCACGCCGCTGTCAGCGTCCGCGTCGGCGCCTTCAACCGCCATCGCCTCCTCGAAGCGCCCCTGGGCGATCGCCTCGGCGTAGTAGCGCGCAGCCGCCTCCGCACTGATCCTCGACAGATACACGAGGCCACCCACCACCGGCAGCACAACGAACACACACACGAGGACGACGATGGTCCGAACGCGATTCTTCATGACACCCCTCCGGAATTGACGGACAAGATTGCAACGGGCGTTCGCTTTCTGTGAGCCGCGCCCCAGAATGTTCTAGCGATCGTTACTGAAGACAATGCGGCGCTCACCCGCCTGATTGAAGCAGACCTCGCTCTTGAGCCCCACCGTGGTTGCAAGACCATCGGTCGTCACCTGAATGGAAAGGGCACGCAGTCCATCGCGTGGATCACCGCTGATCTCACCGACGTCCACCGAGTCGGCATGAGGGTATGCTCGGATGGGGCACACGGCTTCTTCCGGTTTCTCTCCCCGAAGACACGCGGTCGCCAACGCAGCGAAGTGTTCCTGATGCCATGCCTGCGTTTCCTCATCCACGGTGATGTCGATCTGATGAAGTGCACGACTTCCCAATTCTATCGCCGATGCCCCCGCGACGGAGTTGACAGAATACTCGGTGTGCTCGTTGAGCTGTGTCACGCCGATGACATACATGCCCGGGTACGCGTACACCTCTTCTTCGTTTCCAGCAGGATGCCACAGGTCGTCCCTCACCGAGACAGAGAGAGAAAGGCTAGCTTTGGTGCCTCCGACAGAGCCCAGCGACACCCCGCCGATGCTCACCTCTGTGGCATAGCCTTCCGTGCGCACTTTCTCCGCACGCGCGGCTCCCTGTGCGATGCGCCAGGGACCCACGTGCAGCCTGAGAGAACCCACATTCTCCACGCAGACTTCACGGGTGACTGTGTGACCGTTGACGGAAAAGTCGATAGCGGCTCTCTGGCGTCCCTGCACATCCCTGCCCGGATACATCCGCACAGCGGATACGGAAGAGGGCGCGGCCAGCTGCGCCCGTCGCAGATCAACCGCGGAACCCACCCTGACCGCGCCACCGTTGTCAACACTTGCTGTCTCAACGCTCAGAGCATCTTCGAAACGCCCCTGGGCGATCGCCTCCGCGTAGTAGCGCACGGCTGCCTCGGCACTGGTCCGCGCCAGGGAACTCACCCCGCCAAGCAGTGGCAGGAAAACGAGGACACACGCGAGGACAACAATGGTCCGCGCGCGATTCTTCGGGGCCCAACTCTTACGCAGCATTGTCACGCACCCCCTCATCACTTGGTCCTCCGATAGCGCTCAAGCCTGTCGAGGATCAACACCGTGCGAGCCTCGCCCGTATCGTCGAAGCACACCTCGCTGATCACATACAGGAGCACGCGTTCATCGGCTGTTTCTACCTCGAAGCCCCGGCTCCTGAGTCGTCCAAATTCCCTGGACACCCCACCAAAGTAGACCGACTCAACGCCCGATAGCTCCATGTCCGGGCACACGACGCCTTCCGGCTTCTCACCCTTGACGCAAGCGATGGCAAGGGACTCGAATTGTTCCTCCTGCCACGCCTGCGTCTCCTCATCCAGAGGGACCTCAATCGTGTGGCGCACCCGCGACGATGTGAAGGCGATAGTCTGCGCCCCCACCGAGGAATCGACGAGCACCTTGGTCCCCTCGCCGGCCGTGGTGACCGCCACCGGGTAGACTCCCGGATACGCGGCGAAGACTGCGCTGCTGGTGCCCCTGTGCCACAGTCCCTCAGTTGGCGCCGTCAGCGGGATAACCGTGCCGTCGCTGCCTTCCTGACCCACTTCGCCAAGCGTCGCACCTCCAACCCTCACCTCAGAGGCGTACCCCTCCATACTCAGCGAATACTGGGTGGCAAGCCCCTCAGTCACTTTCCACGCGCCCAGCAGGCGACGTGGAGAGGCGTCGGGACGCAGGGTGATTGTGCGGTTCATGACGTATCCGTTGACCTTCATGCCGATTCTGACGTCCTGACTTCCATCCTGTTCTGGCACGCCCACGAGCGACACGCTCGTCACGCTGGAGGGCGAGGCGATCTGGCCTTGCCGCAAATCGACGCTCTCGGGATTCGCGATGTCGGTGGCCTTGTCCGTTTCCATCTCCATCGCATCCTCAAAGCGTCCCTGCGCGATCGCCTCGGCGTAGTAGCGCGCCGCGTCCTGCGCGCTGATCCTCGACAGATACGCGAGGCCACCCACCACGGGCAGCACAACAAAGACACACACGAGGACGACGATGGTCCGAACGCGACGATTCATGAACTCGCCTTCCTCTCGCCTGTTCGTTCGACGGCTGAATGAGGCGACGCACCCAACCTCCAAACGGTCAACATAAGCCAGCGTAGCGCATACGCCTGTGGGGTGGACCTCCCGGTCCACCCCACAGGCATTGCAGGCGTAGCCTCAGCGCACGCGGAACTCGATCGTGGTTCCCTCGCCGACATCAATGAGGTCCCCGTCGTTCAGGGAGATGGTGACCATGGGGGTGACGTCCTGGAACGAGCCGTCCGCGTGGCGCAGCACGGTGCCGTTGGCGCTGCCCAGGTCCATGAGGGCCCACGAGCCGGGCGTCGTCATCATGACGGCGCAGTGCGAGCGCGAGATCTCGGTGGCGGGGCTGGGCACGCGCAGCACGGTCGCCACGGGGCGGCCGGTCAGGGCGCGAGCATCGGGGTCGCGCCCGATGACGACGTCGCGGGAGACCTCGACGGGCACGGTGCCACCGTGGATCAGGAAGGCCACGGGCGCGGCGGGCCCGGCGTTGACTGGGGCGAGGCGCAAGATGGTGGCCTCGGTGTCGGTCTCGGCGCCGAGCCCGGCCAGGCCCTCGGCGCTCATTGCCTCGGATGATGCGGGGGCTTCGGGGGCAGCCTCGGGCTCGCGAGCAGCCTCGGGCTCGAACGAGGCCTGGGCGCCGGACTCGCCGTAGTTGCCCTCACGATCGGCGGACTCGGCGGTCTTGACGGGCGGTTCCTCCGCGTCTGCCACGACGTAGAGCTCGCCCGAGGTCGGCTCGGCTTCCTGCCCGGGGGCCGCCTCATCCTGCTCGGCGGCTTCGCTTGCGGGAGCCTCGTGCGCCTCCTGCGAGGTCTCCTCCGCCACGGGGCCGGAGGTGCGGGAGGAGGGGCTCAGCGCCACGGGAGCGTTGCCGGTGGCCGCCAGGAACTGCGCCTCGACGGCGGCGAGGTCCACCGACGACGTGCGCGGCGTGGGCTCGGGCAGCTCCTCGCGGGCTTCGCGTCGAGCGCGGCGCTCGTGGTCGGGGATATCGGGGTTGATGAGGAATCCCATCGTGTCAACGGGCATGGACGCCAGGGCCTCAACCTCGTCCAGAGCGCGACCGATACGAATCTCGGCGGCCTCAACGCGGTCGGCCGCGGGAACCATCCAGGTAACCTCGTCGCCCTCGATGATGGTCGCCTCGAAGGTCTGCCACTCGCCCGGGTTGAAGGGCCAGGCCCAGATCGGTTCGGTCCACACCTGCTCGGTGATCTGGCCGGCGGCGCGCATTCGCAGCTGGATGTTGCCGAGGACCGTCAGGTACGGCTGTTCGCCCGCGCAGTCGAGGAGCAGGACGTCGCCCCGCTCGGCCTGCACGTGCGAGAGCCATGCCTGAGTATCGGCGCGCCCCCACACGACGTCGGCTGCGGAATCCGCGAAGTCCAGAGGAACCAACGCCGCGCCGAGTGGGCCGGTGACGAGCATCGCACCCTGGCCACGGCACAGGAAACGTCCAATCTGAAGCATCAGTTACTGCCTTCTCTACGAGGAACCCGGCGCGCTGTCTGGATCGACGCCGGACGTACTGGTTGAATCATGCGATTCATGACATTCGCTGTCAATGTTACTCGTGATCCGGTTCCTGCGTAAACTACAACAGCCGTCGTATTGTCACGAGTTCCCGCCTCGAGGCTTGCCCGGACGAGCGCGTCGGCGCTCCCCTGCGGCCCGTCCCCGGCGGCGACAATGGCGTGAATCTGCGAGTCCTGAAGGACGCCATGCACGCCGTCGGTGCACACTACCGCGCGGTCGCCTTCTTCGAGCGGCATTATGGTGTAGTCGGCCTTCACGCCCCCGGATTGTCCGGCACCCAGAGCCTTGGTCACGACGTTCGCCGGTGGGATGACCTGGGGTGCCCCGGAGGTGGCCGCGAGGTCGCGCGCCTCCTGCAGCGCCGAGTGGTCGTGGGTGAGCTGACGGATACCCCCACCGCCCACGACGTAGGCGCGCGAGTCGCCGACGTTGAAGGACAACCAGTAGGAGCCCTCGGCGGTGCTCAGGACCATGAGCCCCGACAGGGTGGTGCCGGGCGCGCTCATCGGATTGTCAGCGGGCGCGAGGGACGCAACGGAAGTCGCGGCCGAATCTATGGCGACGGAGAGGTCGACCAGGTCCACGGGGCGCTGCCCGAGCCGATCGGTGCTCAGGAACTCCTTGAGCGTGATCACTGCCTTTGACGAGGCCTGAGCGCCGCCGAGGTGGCCTCCCATCCCGTCGGCAACTGCGAACACGGGTGGGACCGCCAGCCAGGAGTCTTCGTTTTCGGCGCGGACCGGACCAATGTCGGTCGAGGCGCCCCACCGAACCGCGGGGCGCTCCGCCTGTTCACCCAGAGCCATCTGCCTTCGTCTTTCTCGCTGTGTTGAACGCGGGACAACGCGTAACTCGTTCATTCTACACGCGCGCTACGGATGGTTACGCACTATCGGACAGGATCCGACCAGGCGAGCTGGGCGCGGAAGACACCCTCGTCACGCGAGACGACGATCGCCCGGCCCGGCTCTGCGCGAACCGGCTTCACGCGGCCGATAATCTGACCTTCATCAGGGTTACCAGACAACAGGATGCCGGTGGTACCCAGGTCGATGAGCGACTGAATAACGCGCTCGTACAGGGCTCGACTCACGCCGCCCATGCGCCTCGTGATCACCAGGTGGAGACCAACATCACCGGCCTGAGACAGCAGCGGCTGGAGCGGCATGAGCGGATTACCTTCGGACGTGACGACCAGGTCATAGTCGTCGACCAGGACCCACACCTCGGGGCCCTGCCACCACGAGCGGTCGGCGAGCTGCTCCGCCGTCACGTCGTCGCCGGGCAGGCGCGTCTTGAGGAAGGCCGCAAGTTCGCGCATGTCTGCCGCGACGTCCTCAACGCGCGTGAGATAGCCGATGGAGTACTCGGGAGGCACGAGGCCGAGGGAGGCCCTACGCAGGTCCACGGAGACAATCTTCGCCTGCTTGGGCGTGTTGCGGGCCATGATCTCCTTCGCCAAAGAGCGCAGGAACGTGGTCTTACCGGACCGCGAGTCGCCGAAGAGGTAAAGATGCTGTTCGGCGTTGGGGTCGAATCGGTAGGGCCCGAGGCGAGATTCCTCGACGCCGAGCATGAGAGCGGGAGCGGGCCCCTGCACGGGAGCATCCGCGCCGGGCAGGCGCCCGATCTCCTCGGCCGTGACGCGGGTCGGCAGGAGGCGCAGCTTCGGTCCGGGACCCGCGGGCAGCGCCTGACGGATCATCTCCAACGTGCGCGCGACGCCGTCGGTGACGGTCGTGGGATCCGGCTCCCCGTCTGCGCGAGGCAATCCGATCAGGACGTGGTGCTTCGTGACCTCGATGCCGCGGCCGGGACGGGCGTTGGGGATCTGCTTCTGAGCGTTGCGGTCGATCGCGGAGTCCCGGAAGTCACCGATCTTGAGTTCCAGCTTCGAGCCGAGCATGTCCGCGACCTGCATGCGGAAATCGCTCCAGCGGGACGTGGAGGTCACCAGGTGAACACCGAAGGTCAGCGCGCGGCTAAGCATCGTCCCGATCGTCATGTCGAGGTCGTCGAAGTCGCTCTTGAGTGACGCCCAGTTGTCGACGATGAGGAAGACGTCTCCGTAGCCGTCGTCGTATCGGCCCTCGGCGCGTCCGCGGCGATAGGTCTCTATCGAGTCGATCTTGTTCTCGCGGAAGTACCGCTCGCGATCCTCGATGATGCCCCGGATCTCAGCGATCATTCGGGTCAGAATCTCGGTGGTGTCGCGCGTCGCGACACCCGCCACGTGCGGCGCTTCGTCGAAGGGCGCGAAGGTGCCGCCGCCCAAGTCGATGATGTAGAACTGGACCTCTTGCGGCGTGTAGATCAGCGACAGGGACATCACGAAGGAGCGAAGCACCATCGACTTGCCCGTCAGGGGGCCGCCGACGACGGCGAAGTTACCCGCCGCTCCGGACAGGTCGAAGGTGAGGACGTCGCGCCGCTGTTCGAGGGGGAGGTCCATGGTGCCCATCGGGAAGACGAGGGTGCCGCGCTGGCGCCACTGCATGGACACCAGGCCCAGCCCCTCAACCGGCGCCAGGTCGGGCATGAGCTGATCGAAGGTATCGGGCACATCAAGCGGCGGCAACCACACCTGGTGGGCGGGCATCCCCTTGCCGGTCATCTTAGCCACGGCGATGTCGAGCTCGCTCATGTCCTCCCACTGGGCGTCCTCGGGCACGACCATGGCCTGGCCGGTGGAGGCGGGAGCGCTCTCCGGCTCCTCGCGGGTCAGGACCGGAGCCAGGGTGAAGGGCAGGACCTTGATCTGACGATCCGGCGTGCCGGCCGCGGCTACCTGCGTGGAGGCGACCGTTCTCGCCGGAGGCGGGGCGGCGACGTAGGAGGCGCGGAAACGGATCAGCTCGTCGGTGCCGGGCATCAGGTAGCCGGAACCGGGCAGGGAGGGCAGCTCGTAGGCGTCCGGGACGCCCAGGACCTCCCGGGACTCGCTGGCCGAGAAGGTCTTGAGGCCAACACGGTAGGACAGGTGCGACTCCAGGCCCTTCATCCTCGACGTCTCGAGCCTCTGCGAGGCGAGCAGGAGGTGAATCGACAGCGAACGGCCCAGACGACCGATCGCGACGAACAGGTCGGCAAACTCCGGCTTTGCGGTGAGGAGCTCGGAGAACTCGTCGAGGATCAGGAACAGGGCGGGCATCGGCGGGAAGGAATGCTTGCCCGCGATACGGTCGGCCTCGTAGTCCGTGACGTTCGCGTAGTTGCCGGCGTCGCGCAGGACCTCCTGGCGGCGCACCATCTCGCCCTTGAGGGCGTCCTGCATGCGGTCCACGAGGGAGAGCTCCGACTCGAGGTTGGAGATCATGGCCGACACGTGCGGCAGGCTCGACATACCCGCGAAGGTAGCGCCACCCTTGAAGTCCACGAGGACCAGGTTGAGCTGTTCCGGGGAGTGCGTCAGGGTGAGCGCGAGGACGAGCGTACGCAGAACCTCGGACTTACCGGAACCGGTCGCGCCGATCAGCAGGCCGTGCGGACCCATACCCTGCTG